>WNFF01006565.1_pt1 | contig 11073 bp, 8 predicted proteins | sample 5400441 | NCBI WGS metagenome assembly WNFF01 (sample SAMN13153345, study PRJNA577476) | soil metagenome | isolation source: 120 cm saprolite under Douglas fir tree site 2 hole 3 replicate 1 | place: USA:California | collected 2015-04-18
TTGACCATGCCGGTTGTGCCGGACGAGCTCGCGGAAGCCTTCCACATATTCCCCCGCCGGCACCGGCAGACTGTAGTTTCTGTGTCCTTGCACTGGCTTCACAATGGGCTCGCTCCAGTTGGGAAAAGTCGCGGTCAAAGTTCCGTCACGGACCGTGAGCCGCGAGACGTGAAAGAAATATCCCGCCCAAATCACGAAAAACGCCAGCGCCATGGCCGAGGCGGCTCGGCTCCAGTTCCATTGCAGCGGGTTGCGGATTATGTTGTCCGGGCCCAAGGGCAGCATCCACAGCAGAGCCAACAGGAACATGGGTGCGGTAGAAAATTTGACGAGGAGCATCAAGCCCAACAGTAATCCGAGCCAAAAAGTGCGCTTCCAGTTAGGCTCCATCCGCCATCGCATCAGTCCCCACACGGCGGCGAAGATAAACAGCGCAGCCGCGCCATCGGTGGCGGCAATCGAGAAATGGGCGATCAGCGGCGGCGAAAATACGAACAACGCGAGTGCGAAGTTTGCAGCGCCGCGTGAGAGTAACTGGTCTGCAGCTCTCCAAACCAGCCAGGCCAGCAGCAGACCCAGCACAACATTCATGGCGCGAGCCCGCCAGGCAAGGGATTCCGGATCAGGCGCAATGCGCGTGATGTGGAAAGAGTCCGGCAACTTTTGCACGTCCACTTGCCACTTCGGGTTGAGCAGTGGAAGCGTGAGCCACAGGCGAGCCAATGGAGGATGATCGTTGTACTCTTCGAATCGTCCGTACCGCCAGGCGTTCAGGCCTTCGGCGATGTGTACGGGCTCATCGTAGGTGAGCGATTGGGTGCGGATGAACCAGGCGCATTGCACCACATAGAGGAACGCCAACAGCGAGGGAAGCAACCATCGCACCGTCGCCGTCGGAGAACCTTTCGGCGCGACTGCGGCGGATGTAGATTGAGCGTTCTCCGGCCAAGACATTCTGGGTCCGCGGTTTCGCGGAGGTCCACTTTACTTCAGCGTGCAGGAAAGTTCCACTGAGGCTCGGCTGCTAGACTGTAACGGCAAATACGGCCTGCAGATCATCCGAGCCAGCTCGTGAGCATCGGCTAGTGAGCATCGGTCAATGAATAGTGATCGAAAAGACAAACCGTCCCTCGCACGTCCATCCCCAGCGGGCTGGCTCCTGCTCCTGGTTGGCATGAGCTGGGGAATTGCCACCGGCTTGGTCGAAGCTGCCGGACTGCTTGTGTTTCAAAGGCTCAATTGGGCCCGCTGGGGACCGATGATGCATGTCTCCAAAGAGATTTTCTGGATTTCGCCTGTAGTGGATGCCATCTTCTTTTTTTCCCTGGCGCTGACCTGCAGCATCGTTGCTCGCTTCGTGCCACGTCTACCAGTAGTTCGAGTGATTGTCTTCGTCCTGACCTTCCTGAGCATCTATGACTGGCTCACGCTCACTAACCGGCTCTACCACGGTGCCTGTCTTTTGCTGGCGCTCGGCGGCGCCGTGGCGCTCGCTCGTTGGTGCGGAGAGCGGGAAGGCGCCTTCTTGCAGTTTTGCAAGAGGACCACGCCTCGGATGGTCGCGGCGTGGGTGCTGGTATTCGCCGGAATTCAGGGCGGCCAGTGGCTGCACGAGCGGAGGGCTATAGCCCAGCTGCCGCAAGCTGGATCCGGCACGCCCAATGTGCTGGTGATCGTAGTGGACACCTTGAGCGCCGATCATGTGTCTTCCTATGGTTACTCCCGCCCAACCACGCCAAATCTTGATCGCATCGCGCAGCAAGGAATATTGTTTGAGAACGCGATTTCCACCAGTTCATGGAGTCTGCCTTCCCACGTCTCGCTTGTTACAGGGCGCTATCTGTTCGAACATGGAATTGGCAATGTCCAGCCGGAGCCGTGGCTTGGATGGAAGAGTACGAGCCTCGGCGGTTTCGCAACGCTGGGCGAAGCCCTGCAGCAGAAGGGCTACCGCACCGGTGCATTTTCCGCAAACCGGACTTATTTTTCGCGTGACCTCGGTTTCGGAAGAAGCTTCATCCACTTCGAAGACTATTTTCATTCTCCTGCCGACATGTTTGTGCGCACGCTATACGGCAGGGAGTTTGCCCGCATTTATCTCAAGCGCAGCGACCACAGCCTGGTCAAACGCATTCTCCGGAAGCTGGACTGGACTTCCCTGCTCGATCAGGATGCGGAAGGCTCCGGCAGCTACGGCGGCGCGTTCGGAGTCCGCAAGCGCGCCGACGTGGTCAACAAAGAAGCGATGGACTGGATCGGCCGCGATCAGCAGCGCCCGTTCTTTGCCTTCCTTAACTATTTCGATGTGCACGATCCCTACGGCGGACCGCGGGCTTATGCGAAACCTATATGGCCGCAGCAGACCAGCATCGACGCGTATGACAATGGAGTGAAGTACGTGGACGACTACATGGGGCAACTGATGGACGAACTGGACCGGCGAGGTCTGGCGACAAATACGCTGGTCGTCATCACCTCAGACCACGGAGAGTCTCTGGGCCAGCACCACCTGGAAACTCACGGGCGAGCCCTCTACTGGGAACTGATCCACGTTCCGCTGGCTATTTATTACCCTGGGCATGTTCCTGCAGGCGTGAGGATAGTGAGGCCAGTGACCAACGCCGCCATTCCCGACACCGTTTTGAATCTGGTTGGAGGGGACGAGTCCAAGTTTCCCGGACCTGCGCTCAGCTCACTTTGGAAAACGCCGATGGCTGCAACCCGATGGCCCGACCCGCTCGCCGAGCTCGCGCAGAACAAGTATCCCGGCAAGCACGACCGAGAGGCCGATCAGCTTGTGCCCACCGCGACCAGCGGCGCGATGAGATCGATCGTCAGCTCCAAGTGGCACCTGATCGTGCACGACAGGCTTGGCGATCAGTTGTACGACTGGACCCGCGATCCCGGAGAGTCCAGCGATCTGATCTCGACTCCGGAAGGCAAAGCATACGCTCTCGCCCTGAAATCAGAGATGGAAGGACTGACGGAGGCGCCGGCGAACAAGAAATAACCGGCCCCTTTGGCAGCCAAGACTTCTAAACAAGAAAAAAGGTAGGCGGCGTGCCTACCTCTTCGTGGGGTGAACTCCTCAAAACTGCGACCGGGGAAAGCCGCATCGTGAGGATACTGAAGTTGCCCCAAGTTAGCCCCCGCGACCACCACGCACAATACTGAAAAAATACTAGAACCCGGCGAGGGCTTTAATACCCTTGGACTCCACGCATTCGTAAGTGCGGCCTGCTGCGAGGTTCTTGTACTCCTCGGTACCGCCGTTGGGCCAATCGATCACGAGGCGATCGATCTTGTCGCGCTTTCCCAGGCCAAATGTCAGCGGAAGCTCCGACTGCGACAGGTAACTCGATCCACCTTTCACCAGGCGCGACTGGCTGGATTCGCCCTGAACAATTCGCACTCTAGCTCCAATCGCGTCACGATTCGATTTTGTCCCGACCAGTCGAATGCGCACACTCCTGTTTCCGGCGAGCTGGTCGTTGCGATAAAGATAGGCCGGGCCATTGTTGGTGGTGATCAACAGATCGAGATCGCCGTCGCGGTCAAAATCGCCGAAAGCCAGTCCCCGCCCGACCTTGGGCTGGCTGAAACCCCCGCCGATCTCACCGGCCACATCACGAAATTTGCCACGCCCGTCGTTGAGAAACAACTGTGGGGACTGCGCGTAACCGACCCCGCGAACGTCGCGCACCGTATCATCGATGTGTCCGTTCACCACTGCCAGATCGAGCGATCCGTCGAGATCGGCATCGAGAAATACGCACCCAAAGCCTAGCCTGTCTTTGGAGGCAAGCCCCACGCCGCTCTGGGTAGCCACGTCTGCGTAATTTCCGCCGCTGGCAAGGTAGAGTCCGATCATTTCGTTATCGAAATTGGTAATAGCCACGCCAGAGGTTCCCGAGTTATTGAAATCGGCGACGTCCACGCCCATTCCAGCGCGCGCCTTGCCCTCGGCGCTGAAAGCGATGCCGGCTTCCAACGCGACATCTTTGAACGTTCCGTTATGCTGATTGCGGTAGAGTTTATTGGGCTGCGTGTCATTGGCCACCAGCAGATCGGGCCAACCATCCTGATCGTAGTCGAGCATCGCCACACCCAGCGACTTCGAGCTGCTGTCAAAAATCCCGCTAGTAGGGGTAACGTCCTCAAATTTCCCGTTACCCAGATTGTGAAACAGCCAGCAAGTCTCGCCGCGATAGGCTTCCGGCGTGCAATAGGATTTCCTCTTTCCATCCGGGCTGCAAAACACATCGTGCTCCGGAGACCATTTCACATAGTTGCAGACAAACAAATCCAGCAACCCGTTGCGATCAAAATCGAACCACAGCGCGGATGTGCTGAAAGCCTGCCGTCCGCCCAACCCGCTGGCCTTGGTGACGTCAAGGAACGTGCCCTTGCCGGTATTCTTGAACAAACGATTTTGCCCAACACAGGTTAACAGCAGGTCAGGATAGCCGTCGTTGTCATAGTCTCCGACCGCGACTCCCATGCCATACATTTCCATATCGAGCCCGGCGCTCCGCGTGACGTCCAAAAAGGTACCGTTACGATTGTTGCGATAGAGCTTTAGCGTGCTGCGTTCGCGTTTGTGCCCCGGCCAGTCCATCCCGTTGACGAGAAGAATGTCCTGCCAGCCATCTCCGTCGTAATCCAGAAACGCACAACCTGCGCCTAACGTTTCGGGAAGCAGCTTGCCACCGTAGGCGCCGCTATTGTGACGAAATTGCAGGCCGGCCCCCGCAGTTACATCAACCAGACGGAAATCTGGGGAAGATGATGGTGCCGCCAAAGAATCTGACAGCAGGCCGTAAGCAGATGCAAGGCCTGCCATGCCGAACAGAAATCGGCGGCGGTTCACGGAAGATTTACCAGCCCGTTGCGGATGGCGTAGACCACCAGTTCGGCGGTCTTGTGGATGCCCAGCGCATCCATGATGTTGGCGCGATGAACCGCCACGGTGTTCGCGCTCAGATCAAGCACCGTCGCAATTTCCTTGTTCGATTTTCCATCCACGATCATTTGCAGGATTTCGAGCTCACGTGGCGTGAGATGCTCGGCCCGTTCACCCTTGAGCGCCCTCGGACGAGGGAGCTGCGAATCCAGCACGGTTTCTCCCGCCACCACCCGTCGGATCGCCGCCCCCAATTCCAGATCCACGGCATTCTTGAGAACGTATCCGCGCGCTCCCGCGTCCAGTGCCTGGCGCACCAGAGTCTCCTCCGGATGCATGGTGAGCATGAGCACCAGAGTTTGCGGTTGCTTTTCAAGAATCTTCCGTGTGGCTTCCAGACCGTTCATTTTCGGCATGGCGCAGTCCATCACTATCACCTGCGGCTGCAACTCCTTGGCCAGCCGAACGGCTTCCGCGCCGTCGCCGGCTTCGCCCGTGACTACGATGTCCAGGTCATCTTCCAGAATGCGCCGGAACCCGCGCCGCACCAGGCTATGGTCATCCACCAACAGAACAGAAATTTTATCCGCCATGCGAATCCAGTTTCTCCCCCAGATTTTCCCTCGGCACGGTAAGGCGAATCAGCGTGCCACCCTCGGCGGGATGGGCAAATTCGAGCGAGCCACCCAGCAGCTCCGCTCGCTCCCGCATCGCCACCAGTCCAATTCCTTGCTTCCTTGTCTGCGCCGTGAAGCCACTACCGTGATCTTCCACGTGCAGCTCCAGAGTCTTGGGCAGGAATCGCAAACGCACCCAGGCTTCCTTGGCTCCGGAATGTCGCGTCACATTATTTAACGCTTCCTGCAACACGCGATACACATGGATAGCCGCATCGCCGTCCACGGCAAACACATTTCCCGACTTCTCATAGGACAGGTGAATACCCGCCTGCCGTTCCACCACCGGCAGATACCAGTCGAGAGTACTCTCGAGGCCGGATTCGTCAAGCATTACGGGGTGCAGCGCCTGGGACAGACTGCGCACCTTGTCCAGGGTGCCTTGCGCGATCTCGGCCACTTCGCGCAGATCAGTCCGCAACCGCGAACCTTCCGGTACTTGGTTCCCGGCCCGCGATAGCATGGCGCCCATCGCGGTCAAAATCTGCCCGAACTCGTCGTGCAGTTCGCGCGAAATATGGCGCAAGGTAGATTCCTGCGTCGAAATCAGTTGCTGCGCCAGTTCGCTACGCTGCGCGGACAGAGCTGCCAGTTGCGCAAACAACTGGCGGTTGGAGCGGATCGAATATAGTCCGGTCAGCAGGATCGCCACCAGCGTGAGGGTCAGGAACAGATAGACCTGACGCTGCACGCGGTCATAAATCTGCGCGATGCGCAAAGCCGCCTGCTCCTCGCTTTCGTTATTCTGCACCAGCAGCCGAGCCACCGCAGTGCTTAGCGCGGCCTGGCGTGCCTGCAACGAAAGCTGGATCTGGCTTCGCGCTTCGTCCTGCTTGCCGTTCGCGGCCAGCGCCATTGTGCGATCCACCGCATCCCAGAATTGGGCCATCGAGTTCCCCAAATACTGACGCTGCTCTGGCGTGCGATCCGCCACGGCGACCTGTTCCTCCTTGCGGAGCGCGTCGTTCAGGTCCGCTCGTATTCGCTGGAATTGCGCCGTCCACGCGGTCAGGGGATAGGGTTCGTTGTTGTCCAGCATGTCGCGCATGGCCAACGCCAGGGTGTTGAGATCGTTCTGGATGCGGAGCAGTTGCAGAGAATCTTTGCGGTTGCGATCGACCAGGTTGTTCTGCAATTCACGGAGGCCGGAAATCTGCCAGGTGATGTATCCGGAGCAGGCTACCACGGCGGCGAGTGTAATGATCAGTCCCAAGAACAGTCCCGGAGTCGGGGACCGATGAGGCGTATGCGATGGCGGCACGTCCCGAGGATACAACGCGATGATCTGAAGTTCCACCCGGCGGCGTTGTCGCTGTGCGCTTGTTTATACTTTGGGCGTCACTGGGAGACCACATGGGAAGGGTGCTTCCACTCCGAGTCAGCGTACTCTGCATGCTGATGTGCCTGACCGCAACCATCACCCCATCGCAGAGCTCCGCCTCCGATTCCGTAGCAGCGACCGAAACCATTTACGCCGACGTGCTGGACGCTTACGGCGCATTCAGCACGATCGATTCCGGTCTCATGAAAAGTTACGACGATAAGGACCGTCAGGCCTGGGAGCGAATTTACCGCGAAAAGCGCGCCGCCCTGGTTACGCATCTGGCGAAACTGCCCACGGACGGGCTGTCCAAGACTGACGCGCGGGCTGTCACTCTCATGCGCGCCAGTCTATCTGATTTCCCGGCGGATGCTTCCACTCTTTCTCCACGCAGCAAATGCAAAGATGCGCAGAACCCAGACCTCGCATACGACGCGCTACGTGCGGCCCTTTATTCCTGCTTCGACGAGCTGGCTAACAATCTGCAATTCGAGGGTGCGACCGTCAACCGCGTATCCGCCTTCAGCTTGCTGGAACAGATCAAGGAGCCGGAAAGACGTAAGAGCCTGTTTCTTGCATTCAATCCGCTCTGGGAAGCCGTCAATAAAAAAGATCAGCCCGACAGCCCGTACCGTCGCATGATCAGAATGGCATCTGCCGATGCCGCAAAAAATAAGTCGGCAGTCAGTGCGGCAGCCGAAAGCCTTGGAGTTCAGCCAGCGGACGTCGAAAGTTGGCTCGAACATATTCTCGACACCTGGCGTCAGGTAAGCGGCGACACTCCCATCGAGCCGTGGGATTATCGCTATGTTGGCGGAGAAACCGGCCGGCTAGTTGATCAGGCCATTCCCCGGGAGTCGCTGCAGAAGATTAGCGAACGCTACTACCACGATCTTGGTGCCGATCTTAAAGATCTCGGAATCTTGTACGACCTCGATCCCCGGCCAGGCAAGGCGCCGCTGGCCTACACCGACTTGTTGCGCTGTGGCCGGATGCTGAATGGTTTCTGGCGGCCGGCTATCGCGCGCGTTTCGGCAAACTATGGGCGTGGCGGCCTTTCCAACATGAATGAACTGGTGCACGAAGAAGGCCACGCCGTTCACTTTGTCGCGGTTCGAGCTCGCCCTGCCTTCGCCTATAACGACAGCCTTCTATTCATCGAGGCTTTTGCAGATGTGCCGTCTTGGAGCGTATACGAGCCAGCCTGGCAGCAAAGATATCTGGGCGCTTCCACGTCGCAGTCAGCCTCGTTGCGGAATCTTTACTCCGGCGTGATGCTGGACCTCGCGTGGGCCCTGTTTGAAATCAGAATGCTGCACAACCCGGCGGCGGACCCCAATACGGTGTGGACAGATATCACCAGCGGCTATCTGCACATTGTTCCGCATCCCGAGTATTCGTGGTGGGCGGTGCGAGTGCAGTTGATGGATTCTCCCGGCTACATGGTGAATTATGGCTTGGGCGCCGTGATTACAGCCGATATCAGACAGCGTATCCGCCAGTCTCTCGGACCGTTTGATACCGGCGATCCACGCTGGTATTCCTGGATTTCGGAGCATCTGCTGCGGGTTGGCGGAGAATTTGAGACCGCGGACCTCTTACGCGGGTTCCTCGGCCGGCCAGTGTCACCGCAGGCCTTGATTGATGACATGCGAAGGCTGGCCCCGTCGCAATGAGCCGCCTTGCAGAGGGTTCAGTTCTGCTTCGCTGGAGCTGAGTCCATATCCTGCGGGAAAGACTTGAAAGAAACTTCGCGCGATTTCGACGAAGTCTTCTTGCTTGCGTCCGTGGTGTATTGCGTAAGCGTGCCCTTCAGCAGGTAGTACGCCTCGTCCCCCGGGCTCTTCCCCGGCCCGCGTTCGATGCTGCCCTTGAATTCGTACCAGACGCCGTGTACCGTCTCCGTCGTGAAACTCAGCCTCTTGCCAGCGAGCGTTCCCGGCTTGAAAAAGTGATCGAGGAACTGGCCGTGATCGCTTTCCAGATCACCGTAGCGGGAAATGAACCCAGTCACCCGGCCTGCATCTTCGATCGTAAGTTGTACGAATTCTCCATCCTGTAGGAAGGAGTACATGCCTGAGTAGTCTTCGACTGGCTTGGCGGCGGGTGAACTTGGGGCTGTATTCTGCGCGTTCAACAAAGTACACAGCAGCAACATCGTCGCAATCGCCAAGGCCAGTCTGCTCATCAAGGCCAGTCTGCTCATGTAGATATTAAAACATGGAAAGCAACCACGCCGAACCACGCAGGGGCGGGTACCCCCACCCGCCCGGCGGAGCGAAGCTCCGCAGTTCTTCCCGGATTCACTTATCGCGACAATCCCCGGCCCCGGCGAGCTTCTCTCGCCCGCCCAGACAGGGACGTCTGGGCCTACGGGGTCGTACTAGTCCAGTGCGAGGGCTATAATTAAATTTTTGCTCGATGTGGCCTAATTCATGAAACCAGCTTCTGTGCTTTTGGAATCGACGCCCGAACCTGCGCCAAAAGCCGTGCCTCCGCCCGTATTCCTCGTGGACTTGCCCGCCTGGCATACGGTCTTCTTCCGCAACCTGTTCGACCTGTTCGGTTTCGGTCAGCAGCCTCCTCTCGGGCCGTCTTCCCTGCCCGGAGCCTTCTGTGCCGTGTCGGTGCTCGGTCACGTGGCGGCAATCGCGGCGATATTGGGTTCAGTACAGTTCTGGCCGCAAGAGCCCGAAGTTGTGGTGAAGTCTGCCTTTAGTCGCGCCGACGTGATCTACTACGCGCCTTCCGAATATCTTCCGCCGCTCGATACCGGCGGCACTCGAAAGCCGCTGCCGCAAAAAGGCGAACCGGAATACGCGGCACAGCCTATTATTTCCGTGCCGCCCGAGGCAGACAATCGTACCCAGACCATCGTCACTCCGTCCGACGTCAAGCTGAATCACGATGTGCCTCTGCCCAATATCGTGGCGTGGTCGCAAACTCCAGCCCAGCCTTCGGTACCGCTCGCATCCACGACTGCAGCGGCGGCGAATTTGAGACTGCCAACACTTTCCGTCTCTGTGGTCGCCCCGGCGCCGGAAGCAATCCCTGCCGATCGCCAGCGGGGTCCCTCGCTCTCGCAGGCGGTTGTGGCGCCGGCGCCAGAGGTCCATCGGTCACTCCGCAGTGGTTGCTCCGGCGCCAGAATTGCCCGTGGCGGAACAATACGCAGATCGTTCGGCGGCGACCGGCAGGGCGCAAGCCGCGATTGGCGGTGTTGGCCCAGCGATCGTACCGCCGCCGCCCTCGATCGCCGGCAATCCTGGTTCGAACCCAGGTGGAAGGCTCATCTCGCTCGGGATCCACCCCGCAGCAGTGGCGCCGGCGGAAATGCCAACTGGAAATCGCCGCGGCACTTTTGCCGCGACTCCGGCCGGCAAGGCCGGCGCAGCGGGCACTCCTGACGTTTCGGCGAACGCGAGTTCCGGCAGCGGGAGTGGTTCAGCCGCTGGCAAGAACGTCGGTGTTCCGACTGGCCTAAGCGTTGGCGTCGCGCCCAATGCTCAGACCACCTCCACAGTGGCGGGGCAAGGACAGGGGAACGACACCGGAAGCGGCAGTGCGCCGTCGCACAGTTCTGATCGCTCACGGCTGCTCGCCGATGTCACTCCGCCACGGGTCACTTCCACTCCTGCCCCTTCGGCTTCGGAGATCTCCCAGGACAAAGCCACTGACGTGGATCATTGGATTTTCGGCGATCGGAAGTTCTACGCCATGACCCTGAACATGCCGAACCTTAATTCGGCAGGCGGAAGCTGGGTGATTCGCTTTGCTGAACTTAGCGGGAATGAGGCTAAGGGAAATGAAAGCAAGGGCGAGCTGAGCGCGCCTGTAGCCACGCAGAAAGTTGATCCCGCATACCCTCTGGAGTTAATGCGACGCAACGTGCACGGCACAGTCACTCTTTACGCCGTCATCCGCAACGACGGGTCAGTAACAGATGTGCGGGTCTTGCGCGGAGTGGACGACCGACTCGACCAGTATGCCCGCGCGGCGCTCGCCCATTGGCGCTTTCGTCCGGCAACCAAGAACGGCAGTCCGGTTGATCTCGAAGCTGTGGTAATGATCCCATTCCGGCCGGTGCGGGGGAAGTCGGGTTTCTAGCTTGTTTGTTTGCGCAACCAGCCGCCAGAACAAGCGGCCGCAGCTAAAGTCTTACGACAAATTCT
>WNFF01018400.1_pt1 | contig 11072 bp, 11 predicted proteins | sample 5400441 | NCBI WGS metagenome assembly WNFF01 (sample SAMN13153345, study PRJNA577476) | soil metagenome | isolation source: 120 cm saprolite under Douglas fir tree site 2 hole 3 replicate 1 | place: USA:California | collected 2015-04-18
CACCTGATCCTCCTTATATGTTAATATTTTTTCAGACCCTTTCGACCAAGGGTTGGCAGGTGTATCCTGCTCGATAAGAACTGCCGGGGAAAGACTTGTTTCTCCACACGGCTCGACCGGTAAGGAAAGATCGTTCTTCCCTTGGCAGCTTTCCTGGGCCAATCGATGATTGGAGGGACGTGCTTCGAGCACTCGTTATATAAGGACCCGATCCCCCCAGGAGTTGTTCTCGAATCGCTAGAAAAGGAAGCCACCGTATGTGGTACGTTGGACTGGACTGGGCTGACACCCATCATGACGTGGAGGTGCTGGATGAGGCGGGCAAGCGCGTGGGAGTACGGCGCTTTGCCCATAGCCATGACGGCTTGAACGAGCTGAAAGCGTTTCTGCTCGGCATTGCGGCTTCGCCCGAGCACTTGGCGTGCATTGTCGAAACGAACCACGGCTTGCTCATCACCTTCCTGCTGGAAGCGGGCATCCCGGTCTATCCGGTGAACCCGAAGACCGCCAATCAGCTGCGCAAAGCCGCCGGAGCTAAGACCGATCAAATTGACGCCCATTTGTTGGCCAAGCTGGGTCGCTTGGACCTGGCGGACCTGCGCCGCTTGGAGCCCGATAGTGCGATCGTGCAGGAATTGAAAACGCTCACGCGTGATCAGGATGCGCTGATCCAGACGCAAACGCGCCTGGTGAACCAGTTGACGGCGTGCCTCAAAGAGTACTACCCGGCGGCCTTGCACCTGTTTGCCAAAGTGCAGCAGCGCTCCACGCTGGTGTTTTTGCAAACCTATCCCACGCCGCAAGCCGCGCAGGCCGCCTCGCTCGAGGAGATCACGGCCACCTTGCGCCTGGGCAAGCACACCAACCCGACCAAAGCCGCCCCCAAGCTCGTTGAGGAACTGCACCGTCCCCAGTTGGTCGCCAACCCCGTCATCGTGCGCGCCAAGTCGCGCTTGATGCTGTCGCTGGTCAAACAACTGCTGGTCGTGATCCAGGAGATCGCCAGCTACGACGAGGCCATCCGCCCCCTTTTTTTGCGCCATGACGATCAGGAGCTGTGGAGGTCGCTGCCGCGTGCTGGCAAGCGCCTGGCCCCACGTCTGCTGGCCGAATGGGGCGATGATCGCACCCGCTATGCTGATGCCACGAGCGTCCAGACCCTGGCCGGAACCGCGCCGGTGCCCTTCCAAAGTGGCAATTACGCCAAAGCGCACAAACGCTTCGCCTGCGTGAAACCCTTGCGCAACGTCCTGCATCAGTTCGCCTGGCAATCGACGCGGCAAGAAGCCTGGGCGTTGGCCTACTACCAGCGCAAACGCGCGGAGGGCAAGACCCACAGTATGGCGGTTCGTGCCCTGGCTAACGTCTGGGTGCGCATCATCTATCGCATGTGGGTGAACAAGACCAGCTATCAGACCGCGACCTTTGAAGCGGCGAAGCGGGCTCATGCGTCCCGGCCACACGCCGCCTGAGTCCCGGCCATGCCTGCCCATGGTGCCCCTGTGGGGACGCTCAGCGCTGCGAGGTCCCTCGCCAGCGCCGGGAGCCTGTGCTCCAACGGAGTCGCCCAAGCGGTTCCCGTCGCGTCTGCTCTGCCGACCGTCAGTCGTGCCCGCTGAAGTTCCTGCCAGTCCAACGTCTGCCGCAGCCCGACACCGCGTTCCCGACTCCCGGTGTGGGTTACTGGCACAAGACCACGCCGAGTCAAGGCCGTGCTGAGGCCAGCGGGCGCGGGGACGGGGGCGGCTGGCCTCAGCACGCTCGTCTTGGCCTTGACCGGTGTGGTAGACTTGCTTCCCCACACGGGAGGCAGCTTCACCCACTTTCACCTTGCTTCTTCCTTTCTCCGTTTTGACTCTTGACATAGAGGGTCTTTCTTAGCCGTATTATTCGGCTTACCAAAGAGGGGTATATCACCTTTTTCTATTCTCACTTTATAGCCTTTGCTAAACAAACCAGAGGCTACCCCGAAGGATACCTCAACGTTTTACACTTCATCTCTCTACCATAGCGAGGAAAAACCTACTCTAGGGATACACCCAAATGCTCTTGAAGACGCTCTATTAACTCGTTGCCAAATGGTGATTTCCAGTTGACGCATCCGGTACCAGAACCTGCTATGACGACTCTCCTATCGTGAGTCCTTTTCCTAGATGTGATTTCTCTTCACAGTTCTAATACCGCATACTTACTCAATAGCGGAAAATGTAAGAGACGAGGAGCAATGAGTGATAGGAAAATGCTAATTTCTCAAAGGAAGAACACGCGAAACTTGATTGCACCCATAATGCGCCACAGAATTGCCAGCGGAGGGATCATGATGGATGTCACAATCATTTCAGAAATATGACTCAACGTATGCGAAGTGTTTTCTAAACGCAGCAGGAAGAAACGCGCGGTCATCAAGATCCATATGCTCAATGCTCCAAGCGCGAATAACCAGTACCCGGCTATTGCACTCACCAGCGCGATCAGTAAAGCTGCCAGAATGTAGTAGTAATGCCAGGGAGGAGATGCCTGGATTTTCTGACGGTATAATGCAGGGTGCTTCTTATACAAGAGGGCATTAAACATACTCTTGCGCTGCTGCTTCAGGCTCACACCCCAGCGTGAAGGGCGTACAGGATGGACGACAACTGCATTGGGTGCGTACACAAGCGATGGAGTGCTATCCAGAGCAACACGCTTCATGAGTTTGAAGACGAGATCGCTGTCTTCCCGCCAGGCGTTCGTGAAGCGTTCATCAAATCCCCCTACCATTGAGAGAGCATCGCGCCGGTAAAAGCAATTGGCAGTTACAAATTCGGCTTTAGCCAGCAGAGCAGCATTACGTTCGTAGTCGGTCGGTGTATGCTCTAAAGGCACAATTATCTTCCCCGAAACGCCAATTACGCCATCGTGAAAAGCAGCCAAGCCTGCTCGCAGCCAGCCTGGAATTGGCAAACAGTCATCATCAGTAAAGGCAATAATCTCACCGTTGGCAGCACGCCAACCTAGATTTCGAGCAGCAGCCGGCCCATGAGAACCGACAACTTGAAGATAGCGTATTGTATGACCACATTCTCTTGCGCGCTCAATCCAGCATTCCACTTGCCTCATGGTATCATCGCAAGCTGCATCATCAATGATAAGTATTTCAAAGTCTGCGGGGTCAATATTCTGCAAAGTAAGTGCACTCAGACAGCATTGAAGGAGATCAGGGCGTCTAAAGGTTGGCACGACAACTGAAACCCGGTAATTCATGTCTGTCACAGGCAATCCTACAATTTCTCCAATAGGAATGAACCGATCACCAACGCGTCAAGTGGCGAGGTCCAGAAACACTCAATTGCATCTCGAGGCGTGCATACAATTGGCTCACCCCTAGTATTGAACGAGGTGTTGACGAGAATGGGTACGCCGGTACGCGCCTGGAAAGCCTTGACAAGGTCATAGTATAGGGGATGCTGCTGGCGGTTGATGGTCTGAATGCGTGCCGTGCCATCCACGTGTCGTACCGCAGGAATGAGGTCGGCCTTCTCTGGTAACACATCGTAGACGAAGAGCATAAATGGAGAGACATCGGCATTATCGAACCAGTTGCCAGCCTCCTCTTCCAGAACAACAGGGGCAACCGGTCGAAAATCTTCGCGGTCTTTGATTTCGTTGAGGCGTGCTTGCATAGCAGCATGTACCGGGGAAGCCAGTATTGAGCGAGCGCCGAGCGCACGTGGACCAAATTCCATGCGATATTGGAACCAGCCGATGACTTTGTCCTGGATGAGCAGATCAGCAACCTGCTCGGCAACATATGTTAAGCGCTTATATGGCAGTTTCGCCCATCGTAGAAACTGCTCAATTTCTTTGTCAGAATACGCAGGCCCAAGAAATGCGTGATCCATACAATAAAGGCGTTGGTCGTCTCCCCACTCCCCGCGCTCTTGAGCATCGATCCACAGCGCTGCTCCAAGCGCTGTTCCAGCATCACCAGCGGCGGGCTGTACCCAGAGGTTTTGAAATGGACCTTTATCGCGCAAACGGGCATTCATTACGCAGTTCAGCGCAACACCACCTGCCATACACAGGTTCTTTGCAAAAGTTTTCTCGTGCAGCCATTGCGCTAACACTAACGCTGTTTCCTCGAGTACCACTTGTAACGAATGCGCAATATCATAGTGACGTTGCTCCAGTGGTCCACCTTTGATCCTTGCCGGTCCAAACCGCTCCTCAAGATGTGGAGTTTGAATTGTGTATTGACCATCCGAACCAAGTTGAACGATCTCACGAAAATCAGCCACATAACGCGGCTTGCCAAATGATGCAAGCGCCATTACTTTGTACTCATCCGAGGAATGCAGGAACCCCAGGTAGCTGGTAACTTGCTCATATAATAGGCCGAGCGAATGGGGAACATTCACCTGCCCCAGCCATCGAAGCTGATTGCCAGTGCCTACACTGTAGCTTGTCGTAGCCTTCTCACCACGTCCGTCCAGTGTCAGCACAGCGGCATGATGGAATGGTGACGCGTGAAATGCGCTGGCAGCATGCGCTATATGATGCTCAACAAAATGCCAGCGGTAGTGGCTATTTTTTCGAGCACCTTTAAAACGTGCTTGCAGATGGAGTGGCACGCCATCAACCAGGTGTTTTGGTGCATTGACTATAGATGACAGGAAGAGTGGATCCCAGGGAGATTCCCATTCGTCGGGCGTCGGATACGCACTTGGTTCCAATGGGAGTGTAATTACCGCCTCATCGCGATGACGGTCAAGGAGCAGAAAAGGATCATAGGAGTAAGCGATGTGATCGATATCAGCGAGAGAAATACCAGCTTCACGCAGGCAGTAGTCGATCGCGTGAAAAGGTAATTCGTAGGTTGAAAAAGGTATGGGACGTTTTCCATGTTTCACATGTGTGAAACGCTCCTCCTCAGCCGCAGCGATTACTCTTCCATCTTGAACAAGGCATGCTGCAGGGTCGTGATAAACAGCGTTGATACCGAGGGTGTTCATTCATGCTCCTCCTGCGATAAGAGCCACCTTGAGGGTAAGCGGTGTCTTACTTTTACACGAGAAGCGAGCCTCAGGCGTTTCATGTGTATTACAGAGAGGTATTTATCCAGCGGCGAACTATGGAGGGTGCAACCTCAATCAAAGACAGGGCATGACTCTCTAAACTGTTGCACTAACTTCTCCACCTCAAACATGGGCATGTGCATAGATGCTGGGGTGATCAAATTCAAGTTGAGTATCTTACGATTCAGCTCGCGCAACAATTGATCGTACTCGCTAGCAGCTTTCTTAACTGCATGGTTGAAAGCGCGTCTCTCGCTATCGAATGGCGGAACCCGCCGTGTGCGCAGGGTATTGCTTTGATGACGCAATTTCTCCAGCTTCGCTTCAGCCTTCCCATATTCGGAGCGAATTTCTTTCGCAAGCTCGATTTCTGGAGGGGCAAAGCCGTTACTTTTGAGCAAGCTGTACGCAAGAGCTTTGTCGCCAGTAAAAGGGTTATTGTCGAGTTCCAGGGGTTTCCCGGCACCTGGCAGATTATCAAATTCGCCACGTGCCTGGGCCTCTTGAATCTGCTCTTCGATGTAATCGAAGTATCGCTTGTCCTTATGTTTTTCTTTTTTAGGAGCCTGTTGCTCGTCTGTGGCCCTATCAGGTGATTTTCGCCAATCTTTAAAGTCCATGGTTAGTTGATTTCAGTCATTCGGACATGAAGGTGAGATAAGTTTACTTTTTTTATTAACCCTAGCCCCGAAGAATTCTCAAATGTTACTTTCACTAATATTATACCGCAAAATATGGTTCAACTAGCGCTCATTTTGCGCGGGAATTTTTTGGGCAATTCCATCTATGGTCCAACTAGCGCTCATTTTGCGCGGGAATTTCTTTGGCAGTTCCATCCCTAAATCCTGTCTCTACAGAGTACGTTTGATTAAAGTCGTTTCGATCACCTGTCTTGCAACATTATATACTTCTTCGAGCGGGAGATCTCGCTCCTGCGCCAGGCGCTGGCACTCTTCATATTCTGGTGTAGCGCTGATGATACGCGCTCCCAGGCGTTTGACTTTGATTAGCATTGGGCCGATGGGTGTCTCAATCTGTTCAAATGTGCGTTGCGCCTTGAACCGCTGTACCTGCGAGATGCGTACGCCCAATGTGCTAGATTCGCTGAGGAGTAACTGAGCCATAGCATCGCCCTCTTCCACCCGGCAAATCACCTTTACCATAACGGCCGGGCGATTCTTTTTCATCTGAATGGGAGTAAAACTGACATCAAATGCACCTGCAGCTAACAGGCGATCCATAAGCCCGCCTAATAGTTCACCTGTCATGTTGTCAATATTACTTTCAATAACCGTCACCCAATCGGTATCTGGAACCTCATTGTATGCATCCGCTTTCTCAACAAGTTCTTGTGAGCGACTTGCCCGGCCAAGGCAAAGACGCAGGCAATTAGGCCAGGGGAACTGCTTTTGTCCAAAGCCGTATCCCACGCGCTCGATATGAATGGCCGGAGTTTTAAATGTGGCCAGAGTTGCTAGAATTGCGGCGCCAGTTGGAGTTACCATTTCGCCTTCCGCAGGAGAGGGTTTCCATGGCGCAGCAACACGGCGCAGAATTTCTAATGTGGCCGGCGCAGGGACTGGCAAGACTCCATGAGCAGTTTGTACATGACCACTACTTAGTGGTAGTGGAGAAGCATAGAGCTGGCTTATACCAAGAGTTTGGATAGCGATTGCCGCCCCTGTAATATCTACTATCGCATCAACGGCTCCCACTTCATGAAAATGTACTTCTTCAACACTGATACCATGTACGGTTGCCTCGGCCTCCGCAAGGCACTGAAAGATGGCGAGCGAGGTTTCGCGCACTCCAGATGAGAACGTTGAGGCATTCAGTAGAGCTACGATGTCAGAGAGGTGACGCGTTTGCAGGGTAGTTGAATCTCGTTCAGGCAGTACTACTTCAAAACGTGAGCCACGTATGCCTTTGTCCCGAAAAGGCTCTAGCTTTAATTCATAACCATGTAAAGGTAAGCCAGCAAGGTCATTTTTCAGTGTCTCAAGTGAGAACCCTGCATTAAGATCGAGCATGGCTCCAAGAAACATGTCGCCGCTGATGCCTGAATTACAATCCAGGTATGCAATTATCTCTGACATAAACGATTTTTTCTAACATTTCCAGTTTTATAGATGAGAGAAAGAATTCTCGAGTATCCGTTATCCGAAACTTGGACAAATAGGACAAGCCTACCTACCTGGTTCGGTTGCTCTTTCCACCAGGGCAGTTTCACTTCTCATTGCTGAGAAGCCAGAGCTGCCCTGTCCAGAGCCGTAAAATCCCGCGTAACTCGCGGTACTCATCAATTCAAGGTAGGCCAAAAGTTCTAGATTACGTGAAGCATTGCTATCTCTGTCGATCACCAATCCGCACTCCTGGCACACAAAGACTCGATCAGCAAGTTGCAAATCCGCGTGATACCAGCCACAGCCTGAGCACGTTTTACTCGATGGCTGCCACCGGGAGACGACATGGATTTGCACACCTGCTTGCTGTGCTTTGTAGAGAAGCTGCCGCCGAAACTCAGCAAGGCCCACATCGGCAATAGCACGGCTGAGCTTGCGGTTTTTGAGCATGCCGGAGACGCCCAGATCCTCGATGCCAATCACAGCGGGCCGCTCATACGATGGCTTGGTTTTTGCCACGAGATGAGTGGTTGCCTTGTGCAAGGTATCTTCACGGATGTTGGCTATTTTGGCGTGCATGCGGGCAAGTTTCTTCTGCGCTTTTTTCCGGTTCGCTGAGCCTTTTTGTGTGCGCGAGTGCCAGCGAGAAAGCCGCTGAAGCTTCTTGATACGGGTGCGCAAGGCTTTCGGATTGGCGATCTCGCGCCCATCCGAGACAACTGCGAGCGTCTTAATGCCCAGGTCCACACCAATCACCGGGCCAACGGCGGGCGGTGGCTCTGCTGCCTCTTGCGTCACTTGAATAGAGACATACCAGCGACCCGCGCACTCACTGACGGTGGCCTGAGCCACTTTTGCGCCCACAGGCAAATACCTATGCTCTTTGAGACGGAGGTTGCCCAGGCGCGGAAGTTGGATGCTCTTTTCAAAAACGTGGATCGTCCCCGTCAAGCGGAAGCCTCCAATGCCTTTTTTACGACTCTTGAACTTGGGATAGCCACACTTGCCACGAAACTGTCCTTGTTTCTTTAAAGCGACTTTGCGAAAGAAGTTCGTAAAAGCGTTATCCAAGTCAATCAGGGCCTCTTGCGGCGCACACTTCGAGCATTCGTACATCCAGGGATACTCGGTAGCCTTAAGGGCATTGAGTTCTTTATGCAGGTCACGAGCGGATGGCATGCGATTTCCTGCGGCGCGGGCTTCCTGCTTGCGTGCCAGCCCCCAATTGTACGCGAATCGCGCACAACCTGCGTGCTTCAAGCAGAGCGTTCGTTGCACGTTATTCAGGTCAAGTTCCGTCTTGTAGCCGCGCACGGTCACGCTCATTTTACGTATCCTCTGCTTTCATGACCTGTTCGACACACTGCTGAATACGTTCAGCCTTGCGGCGGCTCCCGCGCCTTCCGTAAATGCGAGCGGCCATGCTCGTAATGATACTCACAAAGTCGCTGACCAAATCGTCCCTGGTTTCATTGGGGAACACGGCTTCAATGCGGCGTCCCTGGACTTCCATCAACGTGGTCAGGTAATTCCAGCCAAAGCGCGTGCCCCGGTCACGATGTTCTACGATGATTGTGCCGATACTTGGGTCAGCGAGGAGCTTCAGAAACTTTGGGCGGCTGTCATTCAGGCCGGAAGCGATCTCTGTCACTTCTTTTGCTACCTGATAGCCATTGGCTGCGGCGTAGTCGCGCAGCCGTTGCACCTGACGCTCCAAGTCGCTTTTTTGATCGGCGGAAGATACCCGTGCATACAGCGCAATGCGCCCAGTCACCGGTTTTTCCGCTTGTGGGTCACGCACGACGACCATCCCGGTAGGGGTTTGGTAGGCGTCCAATGTCCCAGCTTTGTACCATCTCCATGCGGTCTTGTAGGTGATCCCAACTTTTTTGGCATACTGGCTTAATTTCATGTCCACATTTTTCCACTCCACGGGACGCTGCCGGGTACAGTCCTTCTCCCCACTTTGGGGCTGTTCCCCGGCAGCGCCCTCTCCTTATGCCTTTCAGATTCAATTATAATCCCTTGTAACTATTCAGGACTCCTCACCGCCTGCGGCGATGAATGGGCACAAAATAAGGGAACCGCCGCAGGCGGCACAGCCCGCTGCACATACATAAAGGAGCCGCCGCAGGCGGTGAGGAATTGGCACCTGAATAGTTACAATCCCTCTTTTACGAGAATACTGCGCCAGCTATTTTTCTGCTCTTTAGACAATTGTATGCTCTGATCCACAGCATCCCGAAAACTCTGTTTTTGAACCTTCGATTGCACTTCCGCGTGATATGTGGCCGCCTCCTCTGATATACCTCGTGCCAGTTGTTTACGTTCAGCATATCCCAGATATGTTTCGACTGTGGCAAGAGGTTGCTGTAAGGCCTTTGCCAGTCGCTTATATACTTCCTTTGGAATAGTTGCACCATCAATGATCCGTCGTTCCAACATTTCGAGGATATCAATGCTCAAGCCTATCTCTACGGCCAACTGCGATAAGGATTTGCCTAAATTGTTTGCAGTTATATGTAACGTGGTGAGCGAATTATCAGCCGCATTTTCAGAATGCAACACACGTTTCCAGGCTTCATCAAGAGCCACACGAGAAGTCTGCGAAAGAGGAGCTACCACTTCTAATTCTACAGGAATTTCCACTTCTGTCGAATGATAATATGCCACAAAATCTGTGATTGCGTCAGCATATTGTGGATAGCTGGACAGGTAAGCACTCAAGCGTGGATGCTGACCTGCGCGTAGCTCTGTAACGTAACGAGCAGTGATACGCTGCACCATCTCTTCTTGCTCTCTATTCATATATAGTTCCTCCCTGCGCAACAAGGATATGACGCAGCGATTTCAAAGCTTCACTTAGCCGATTACGCACTGTGCGATCAGTTACACCCAGTATTCGAGCCGTATCTTTCTCTGTTCTACCCTCCCAGAAAATCAGCAAGATCACTGCTTTCAGTTTCTCCGGCAAGTGTAGTACGAGGAGTGGCAAATCACTTTGCTCCACGGAAAGCAATGCTTGCTGTGCCTGTTCATCTTCGAAATCCGGCTCCCAAAACTCCCCATTAGCATGTAATACAGGTTGATCTATGCTTGCAATAAGCATCCGTGGAATTCGACGGCCAACCACTCCCTCTCTATGCTGCTTAAGCCACAGGCCCTCACGAGTCATAAAAGCCTGAAAGACATGTTTACGTTCAAACAACATACAGTGCTGAAAATTCTCTTCCCAGAACAAGCGCTTCATATCCATCAGTGCGCGTATTAAATGTTCGCACAGGTCAGCATACAAATCACGTACAAGTATACTTCTCTCCTCTGGCCGCAAGTGAACACGGTTGAGAACATGACGAGCCCAGTACTCATTTGATGCTTGTGTGCGGCGAACAATTACTTCAACGATACGATTCCGTGCTGTGTCATCCCCACTCGCGATAGCGACACGGGTACATTTGACTAAAATCTCGAGGGATAAGGCTACTTTTAAATCAGGCTCTTCTACAATACTCCAGAACTCGGTTGACCCATATTCGGGAAGGGCTCGATATGCATTCGCCAAAGCAGCACGTCTTTTGACCAGCTCCTGGTCAGTATCCCCCTCAAATTGAGAACCATTCTGCTCCACGATACCCAATACCTCCATTCGACACAATTCTACGTTGACCCCGCTTAGTATAGGCGTCTTCGCAACATTCGTCAATTTGATGAGGTTTTGGGCTACTGCCTTTCTTTTTTGTAACTCTTCAGGTCTCCCCGCTGCTTGACTCCTCACTGCCTACGGCAGTTCGCTAGGTAGTAGGGAGTGGGTGTGGGCTGTGCCGCCGCAGGCGGCACAGCCCACACCCACTCCCTACCTGAGTGAGCCGCCGCAGGCGGCGAGAAGTCCTGAATA
>WNFF01004751.1_pt1 | contig 11067 bp, 10 predicted proteins | sample 5400441 | NCBI WGS metagenome assembly WNFF01 (sample SAMN13153345, study PRJNA577476) | soil metagenome | isolation source: 120 cm saprolite under Douglas fir tree site 2 hole 3 replicate 1 | place: USA:California | collected 2015-04-18
GCGAACGCGAATCAGGGCGCAGGCGGCCAGCGTTAAAGAGTCCGCGCAGAGTGAATGATCGCTGGGCAGGAGTAGCGACCCGGATTTTGCCATTTGGCAGCCCATCCGACGATTCTGGACGTATCGTCGCTAGCCGGAAGTAACCTGGCCTCGCCATCACGAGATTAACCCCGCCACCAATCAATGCAATCAGACTTACTTCTACAGCAACTGGGCACAGCGCGTGACAGAAAGCGGAAGTTTCGGGATCTGACGATCGAAGCTGTTGATGAATCCGTGCTCAGCGATTCGGCGTGGACGGATTATGAGCGGGACGGCGACAGTAAAGCTCTCGCAGCGAAGCACGCGCTGTTCTTCCGTTCTGTCTTCATGCCATCGTTGGCTTCAGCTCTTACCCGCGTTCGCAGCGGCGACGCCGAAGCCTTGGCGGCTTTCGGAAACCGACTGGAGGATGGGCTGAAGCGACGTTTGGCAGAGCAACCCGCAGCGATGCACTCGTTTGTCCATACAATCGTCCTGGCCAAGTAATGCTGTGCTTAACGTCGCGATTGCAGAAAGCGAAGGCAAAACTTCTGCCTGAAGGCTAAGCGGGCCGATGCTCCAGGTTGCTGCCATCACAGCTTCATAGCACACGATCTCCGCGCCAGGCGAACGCCACAGCCACGGCGGCAACGAGAGCAGCTACGGCAATCGCCAAGAACATCGCGGTAGGACCGGAATCGACCTCTTGAAGGATTCCCGCCACCCACAGTGCGGCGTCCCTCGTCGTCCGGCCAAAATACTTCGGTGTTGGGTTGCGGACGCACCCGTCGAGAGTAGAATGTGGCGTCTCAGAAGTAAGGAGCGCGGAGCGTCTTTGAACGACTTGCCGCCGCGAGCCTGACGACATAGGTGGGGTGATTCCATCCCGGAAAGGATCCTGTGCGATGAGGATTGGCTTTGCTCTTCCCAATATCGGGCCGGTCGCTACTCCCGAAGCCGTGATCGCGGTGGCGGAGCGCGCCGAGCAACTGGGTTACGACAGTCTGTGGACAATTGAACGGCTGCTTTATCCGGTGAAGCTACAGAGACCTTATCCGGTAACCGCCGACGGTTCGCTTCCTGAAGTGTACAAACATGCCCTGGATCCGCTGGAGGCTTTGACCTTCGCGGCCGCGCGCACTACAAAAATTGCCCTCGGCACCAGCGTCCTCGATATCCCTTACTACAACCCCGTGATGCTGGCACGCCGCCTGACAACGCTTGATTTTCTTTCCAAGGGCCGTGTTCGGGTGGGCCTAGGCCTGGGCTGGAACAAGGACGAGGTGGATGCCACAGGTGGGGACTTCAGCCAGCGCGGCGCGATGGCAGATGAATTCCTGCAGGTGCTCAAAGCCATTTGGACTACCAACCCCGTTAAATTTCACGGCAAGTTCTACCAAGTGCCAGAGTCTTACATTGGTCCCAAGCCGGTGCAGAAACCACACCCGCCCATTTACATGGGGGCCTTTGTACCACGGGCGCTAAAGCGCCTGGCCACGTACGCAGACGGTTGGAATCCAGTGGGTATGCCGCTGGACGGCATGGCGCAGATGTTCGATTCAATCAAGCAGCTCGCGAAGGAAGCGGGGCGCGATCCGTCACGCATCGAGCTGGTCATCCGGGCACATCCAGAAATTGCTGACAAACCGCTGGGCAAGGAACGCTCTCTTTTTTCCGGCTCAGTAGATCAAATCAAGGAGGATATCGCCGGATGCCGCAATATTGGCGCCCACGAAATTCACTTTGATCCTACGTTCATGAAGGGAGGCCAGGCCCTAGACCGCTGGCTCGCAGTGATGGAGCAAATGCGCAAACTGGTTTAGTGATCAGATCGTTGGTTCGACAGAGGGTCCGAAGATGTTTGCCTTGGGCCCTTCGGATTCGCCAGGCCGGCTAGAACTTGCCCCAGAACGCGATCCGCTTGGGTGTAATCCGGATGATCGGTGCGTCGTCGGGAAGCATTCCCGCTGCATATTGCCGATACTTCTTTCTCAGCTGGCGAATTACTCTGGCGCGCTCCCTGGTTGCCGATTTCGGAATCAGCTCGGCCGTTCCACGCACGAGGACGAACCAAAGCCTCCTCCACTCTTCGTAATACTCATCGATAAGGAGCGCAACCTGCGGCATCGCCCTGATGTGCCGCACCCGTGCCAGCCGTTCCGGCGCGAGACGCTTTGGCTTCTTGTCAACTGCCGTGTAGAAGACTGAGCCATCGTAAAGAAAACAGACAGGCACAACATGCGGTCTGTCCGCCGCATCTAGCGTCGCGAATCGCGCGACCCTGGCTTCTTTCAGTCTGGTTCGAATAGGGGATGAAAGCTGGTTAGCCCTGCGCCGCATGTCAGAACCTGGTGCGCTCCGAATCGTAGGTTCTGTGGCTTCCCAAGTCAATACATGGCATGGAAGGAGTCAGCGCACTACACCCTGCCGAAAGCCGATTCACTCCTCGCGCAGCATAATCAAAGGATCGACCGACAGTGCGCGTTGCGCTGGAATCCACGTAGCCAGTAGCCCCAGCAACAACATTGCCAGAACAACACCGGCCAAAACCAGCGGATCGCGGGGAGTTGCCTGATACACGATGAAAGCCAGCACCCGGGCCGCCAGAATTCCGAGGAGCAATCCTGCTGCCGAACCAAAAGCCAGCAATTTAAGTGGCCGCCCCAACGCTGCCTGTAACACTTCCTTGCGCTGGGCGCCGAGGGCGATGCGAATCCCCAACTCCCGCAGCCGCTTGCTTACCGAGTACGCAGCCATTCCAAAAATGCCGGTGATAGACAGCATCGCACCCATCACGCCCAGAACACCTAGCGACAGCGTCGCCATACGCGAAGGAAATAGAGCGCTCTCCAGTTCTTGGTTCCACGTTTGGATGGTAAAGGGCAGCCCTGCATCCAGGTCCCGCACTGTACTCTTGATGGCTGCCGCCAGTTGCTGGGGATCGCCATTCGAGCGCACCACCAGGCATGTCTGACTCGAAGGCGATTGCAGGATGGGTAGAAACATCGCCGGCTGTGGATCTTCGGCGAGGCTCGCATATTTCCCGTCTTCTACTATGCCTACCACTTGTAGGCGCGACCCATCCCGCATCTTGTAATATCTGCCCATGGCATCGTTTAGGGAGCCGAAGATTCTCCTGGCAAACTCTCGATTCACTACGGCTACGCGGGGCGAGTTTTTGTCGTCATGCCATGACAATGTCCTGCCCGCCAATAAGCTGGTCCGGGCCGCATCGAAGTATTCGGGAGATATGTTGTACGTCATGGCTTCAGCAGCGGCATTCGCTGGCCTCAGATCGGTCGTTTTCTCGGTAAAGACATTCGAGCTGTTCGCGCCGTAATACAACGGTAGCCGATCGACCGATCCCACAGACCTTACGCCGGGAATCGTCTGCAAAGCTTCGATCATGCGCTTTTGCATTGCGGGCACTCTGTCGCCGCTATAACCAGCCATGCTCAGAGCCGTTTCTACCAGCATTGCTTGCTGCGGCTCAAAACCGAAACTGCTGTGGAGCGACCGCACCAGCCCGCGCACGGCGACCAGAGAAGAAGTCACCAGCACCGCACAGATCGCAATTTGCACTGCGAGCAACAGGTCTCGAACAGACATCCGCCGCCCCACCGTGCCGGTTGATCCCGACTTGATGACCTGATATGGGTCCGTGTGAAGCACCTGCCTTACCGGGACCGCGCCAAACAGGAATCCACTCGCTAAACTCAACAGCAAAGCTACTCCATAAACATTTGCGTCTGGGTTTACAGGCACATGGAGGGGGGCTGTTGGAAGCGGCTGCCACACGCTCAGCTCGCGCAACGACACAATGCTGCCCCATAGACCGACAGCGCCCCCGATCAGGGAGATCAGCACGGCTTCAGTAAAGAGTTGCCGCAGAATTCGCATCGGGCTTGATCCAAGCGCGAGTCGCATAGCAACTTCCCGGGAACGGTCGGCGGCGCGTGCGGCAAACAGGCTGCCTAGGTTGGCACAGGCGGCCAGCAGAATTAATCCCGCCAGCAGCATCAATCCGGTAAGGAATGCCCGTAGCGGACGGCCCAACCAGTCGCCGGCAAGACCTGGACGCGCCAATGTAAAGGTCATTTGGCCATCGTCTTTTGGGTAGGTCTTTTCCAGATAAGAACCAATCGAGTTGAGATCGGCAACCGCCTGTGCCGGAGTGACCCCCGCCTTCAGATGCCCCAACACCATCAAAATGCCGCGGTTCCCGCGCGCATTCAGCACATTCGCCCCCTCCACCTGCTCCTGGTTAACTATCGGCACCCAGAAATCGGGAAACACAAACGACAAAGTTCCCCGGAACTCAGGTGGCGCTACACCGAGGATGGTAAAAGGATGCTTGTTCAGCTGAACAATACGACCCACCACGCCGCGATCATCTTGAAAATGGCTGTGCCAAAACGCGTAGGTGAGCACGATATACGGAGCGCTGTTTGGGCCATGCTCATCGGCGCCGTGAAAGAAACGGCCAAGATACGGCTGAACGCCTAATGCGTCGAAGTAGTTCCCGGTCACCTCGAAGATCCAAGCGCCGGATGGATGGTTGCCCGTATCCAACCCAACCGAAGTGACGTTATAAGCTGCCAGATCATCAAAGCTGCGGTTGCGATCGCGCAGATCGAGATAGTCGGGATACGATTGATTCACGGCCTTATCGCTCCCGCGCTCGATTCCGTAGAGGCTCTGCGCCTGAGGCACATTCAACGGGCGCAGTATCAACGCATTCAGTACACCGAAAACCACCGCGTTTGCGCCGATGCCCAGAGCGAGCGTCACCACGGCAATAGCGGTAAAGCCGGGAGATTTGCGCAACATGCGGAGAGCGAAGCGCAGGTCCTGCAGCAGGGTGGTCATGGTGGGCCTCCGCGTGACGATGTGGCATGAAAAGAAATGCAATTCGAGAGCCAAAGTGTCGTGAATGCAACTTTATAGGAACGAAGCGGCTTGCGGGATCGTGCAGGTGTATAGGAACCGAATTGTGTGTCCGGTTTCACCGGAGGATGTCCGTAAATGAACAGGGACGGCGGCGATAGCAGCGTCCTGGAAATCCGCCACCGCGGGCCATTATGGAATGGGTCATCTGGGAGCCGCGCAACGGCGGTTTCTTGCCTCCTCTCAAACCAGGCCGGATCAATACCGGGCCTAGTACGCGTACGCCTTGAGGAAGGTGAAAACCACCACGCCGGTGATCGAAACGTACAGCCAAATGGGGAACGTCCATCGTGCGATTCGGCGGTGCATCGCGAACCGTCCCGTCAGCGAGAAAAAGAACGTCGTCAGCACCATCGGCAGTGCGACGATGGAAAGGATTACGTGGCTGGCTAAAATTGAAAGGTACAGCGTGCGCACCAGGCCGTGACCGGGAAAAATCGTGTCGCCGTGCAGTGCGTGGTTCACGATGTAGCTAATGAGAAAAACTGAAGAGAACGCGAAGGCCAGCAGCATGCTCGTGCGATGCGCTTCCCTGTTGTGATGTTTGATGAAATACAATCCCACGCAGAGTGCAATCGCGCACAATCCGTTCAGAAGCGCGTTGAGGGCCGGCAAAAACATCCAGCGCCCGGCAAAATCAGCCGAAGCATGGTGCACGTATAGCAGCCACAGGAGGAACGACACAGCGAGGCCGCTCGCCACAACGATCGCTCCCACCACTGGGCGCGGACTAATTTCACCCTGTTCCATGCTGACAATTAAATCACAAAAATCCATCCCGAAGTCATAGAGACCCCGTCGCAAGTTGCGTCAAGTCTTGACAGTGGGCCCCATTACCATCACAATGTGGTAGTAATTATGCTTGGCGAGTTCGAATACTTGATGCTCACCGCGGCCACGCGCTTGGGCGAAGACGCTTACGGGGCTGCCATCCGGCAAGAGATCGAGAACGCAACCAGGCACCGTTGCTCGATCGGAGCACTCTATACGACCCTGGATCGTTTGGAGGCGAAGGGCTTCATCAAGACGCGGATGGGGGATCCGACCCCGCAACGAGGTGGCCGGCCCAAGCGTATGGTGCGCATTACTGCCAAAGGCATCCAGGCGGCGAGCGATTTTTACGCTGCGGTGATGCGAGTAAGCCGAGGTGTTTCATGGGAGGCGAATCGAGCCGCGGTCCGATGATGACGCGAGTCTGCTGGCGCTTGGTCGACATTTCGTCCCGAATACTGGACCCCAGCGAACGCGAGGCAGTGCGCGGGGATCTCGTGGAGTCCGGCGAGACTAGCAGCCAGGCTCTGCGCGAGGTGCTTGGTTTAGTCGTTCGGAGGCAGGCGGCGCTATGGACGCACTGGCGGCCTTGGCTGTCTCTCATGGGCTTGGTTGTCCCGCTCGGTATGCTGCTCTCGATCGTTTCCAGGCGCACGGCCGGCGAGAGCTCCGTTTATATCTGGATGTACGCGAACAACTGGGAATGGGGCGACCTTGGGAATGCCGGGTTCTGGCATGCATTTCCCGAGACCGTCGCGCTTGTCTTCACGAGGTACTTAACGCTGGGTTGCTGGTCATGGACGAGTGGTTTTGTGCTCGGGTCCGTATCGCGCGGCATCATTCGGGTCAACGGCGCTCTGCTTTGTCTCATGTTGTCGTTCGGAGCGCTTCTGGGTGCACCCCTGTATCTTGCGTATTTTTCGCAGTATCTACACCGTGCTTTCGGCTTCCCCTCCCTCCCCGACCCCAACGATCCGGTTTTTGCGCTGAGGTTTTACCGCGAAATGTTTCCGCTGATCGTGCAGGCAGTCCTGGTCGTGGGCCCTTCACTATGGGGGATGCGTCAAGGCGTAGAGGTGGCAAGGCTCCGGCCACTGCTCCGCACCATCCTATGGACCGCTGCAATCGCAACCCTGGCTACCTTGGTGATCCAGAACCCGGATCTGTGGCTGTTCATGAATACCCATAGGCGACCAGGGATTTGGGACGGTTGGCAAATACGGCTACTTCAACTTGTTGTGTACTGGCCGGTTGGGTACTTGGTCGCGAGCGCAATCGGGCGACGCTGGTGCGGCAGGATTGCCTCGATTTAGCTGCGGGTCTGCGTCGGCTTCGTGCATTCGGTCAATCCAGCAGCCGTCGGGTTGGCTGGCGGAACTTAGACAGGAGGCCTCGGCATCGAAAAGCGAATCTGTGGCTCTCGATGCAAGGAAAACAACCCATGAATGTCACCTTAATTAGACTCCATCTGGCGCGTGCTTTAGCCCTGCTCCTCACGCTGGCCGGCATGGCTATGGCTGCTGATCAACCGAGGGTTAGCGCCATCCTGCAACCTGCAAACCAGCGCAAGCCCGCACCGGAATTTGTGTTGAAAGACAGTTCCGGAAAAACGACAAAACTGAAGAACTACCGCGGCCAAGTGGTTCTGCTCGATTTCTGGGCAACTTGGTGTGAGGGATGCAAAGAAGAAATCCCGTGGTTCGCGGAGTTCAATCGCAAATACGCCACGAAGGGTCTCGCTGTAGTCGGTGTTTCACTGGATGAGGATGGTTGGACGGCAGTGAAACCGTTCATCAAGAGCGCCAAGGTGCCCTATCGCATCATACTGGGCAACGATGCGACAGCGAAGAAATACGGCGTCGAGAACATGCCGAACACCTTTCTCATCGATCGTCATGGGCGGATCGCCGCTAATTATGTCGGTTTAGTGGACAAAGATAACGTGGAGACTAATATCCAGGCGATCCTCTCTCAGCCATAGCAGCCTGTGCCAAAGCCTGTGACGCAGCCGTATGTTTTAGAATGACTGTGCCAGGTCAAACGGAAGCGGGCATTCGTCAACTGTGTACTTGCTCTAGCGCTCGCTTTCGACAACTATTCGCAGCGGAGTGTGATTAACGGATCGACTTGTGCAGCACGCCGAGCTGGCAAGAAGCAGGCTGCTGATCCAACCGTCAGAATGGCGACCGCAGCTGCAGCAAAGGCCCAAGGATCGGTGGTCGAGACGCCCCAGAGGAGGCTGCTCAGAAAACGCGTGAGCCCAAAACTCGCTAGCACACCGATAAGGATCCCGGCCCCGATCAGAGCCATCCCCTTCTTCAACACCATACCCAAGATATTGCCCGGTTCTGCTCCGAGCGCCATTCGTACCCCGATCTCGTGCGTTCGCAAGGATACGGTGTACGTCATCACGCTGAACACACCGATTACGACTAGCACAAGTCCAATTCCGGCAAAAGCACCGAGCGTCAGGAATTCGAACTGCGGTCCCCTAAATTCCTTTTTGAGAAAGTCCTCGATTGATCCAGAACCGCTAAATGCTACCTCGGGGTCAACGGCCCAGACCTCTCGCTGAACGCTCTGGAGCAATGAGTGCGGATCTAGCGCGGTTTTCGCTACGATATGGAGCGGATAGCCGAATCCCGCGACGCTGGCGGGAACAAATGCCTCTGGTCTCAATGTGTACTCCGTCCGCTCAGGCCTAGTCTTGAAGTCCGCAATCACTCCGACGATCTCGAAGTAGGTATCGTGCGGTCCATCTACAAAGGGTCGATCAAGGACTTCGAATTTGATCTTCTGCCCAATCGGATCTTCGGCGCCGAAGTATCTCCGAGCAAGCGTCTCGTTTACTACCGCTACATGGCGCCGCGAATCCACATCACTTTGCGAGAGCAGCCTCCCACCCCGCAATTGAAGCCCTAACGTCGGGAAATAGTCCTCAGTACACAATTCAAGATCAGTGACCCATCGCTCCGAGTGGGGCTTTCCAGGGATGGCGACGTCGGTCCAGGACCCTTCATTCGGTGGCAGCATCAGACTCTCGGTGACCGAGATAATTCCAGGCAGTGCCTTGATTCGAGGTAGAACCTGTTGGAAGAAGGCCGGCTTCCTGTCTGGCTTGCCGTAGTAGTGATCGTGTGGAAGAGCCAACTGTGCGTAGAGTGTTTTCGCTGGGTCGAAGGGCAGGTCGACGTGCGTCAACCTAAAGAAATTGCGCATCATCAGCCCCGCGCCGATCAGGAGCACGATTGAGAGCGCAACCTCGGCAACCACCAACGCGCCGCGCAACCTTCCGTGGCGAAAGCCGCTCACCTCCTTGCCGCTGCCTGTCAGGCCCGATTGCAGATCACGGCGTATTGCATGCATGGCGGGCGCAAGGCCACAGATGAGTGTGGTCGGTATTGTGATCCCAAGGGCAAACCACAACACCGCCAAATTCAACCCAATCACGGCTTCCCCTGGAACCATATCCTGAGGAATCATCGCGACCACTAGTTTGAGACCGAAATACGCGAGCGCGCAGCCGAACACGCAAGCCACTGCCGAGAGCACGAGACTTTCGACCAGAAGTTGTCGGACCAACCGGCCACGGCTTGCACCCAGCGCAGTTCGTACTGCAATTTCCTTTTCCCGGGCCGTTGCTCGCGCCAGCAAAAGATTCGCAACGTTCATACATGCGATCAAAAGCAGCATGAAGACTGCGGCGAGGAGCGCATACAGAGCCTTGTTGAAACCTCCTAAAGCAACATTGATCAGTCTCTCAGTTACTACTGCATAGCGCTTCGGATTCAGAACGAATCCAGGCTCGTCTCTCGTGAGGCGATGCGCAATCACATCCAAGTCCGCTGCGGCGGTCTGCAAACTGACGCCGTGTTTGAGACGTCCCATGATCTCGAACGTGCCTTCACCGGGATTCAAATTCGCCGGCACCCAGAGGCTGACGCCGTAGATGTTGAATCTTGCTGGCATGACGCCAATGAGTGTTCTCGGCACTCCATTTAGGACAAACGTTCTGCCAAGAATCGTCGGATCACCATTGAAATCGGTCCGCCACAGTCTGTAGTTCATTACAAATACTGGTGGGGCGCTTGGCTTTCCGTCTTCTGCGACGATTGACCGCCCCAGGAGCGGCGCGACGCCATAGAATTCAAAAGTATTCGTGGTTACAGCAGCCATGCCCGGTAAGGCGCGAGTTCCATTGCCGTCGTTGTAGAGGACGCTTCGGTCAGAATCGTATCCGACCATGTCCTCGAAGACTCGGTTTTGCTCCCGAAAGGCAAGAAACTCTTGGACTGAGTAAAACCGGCGGCCTACGCTCGCCCCGGTGCTGGTCACGTTGCGGATGGCAAAGGTAACTAAACGGTTGGAGTCCTTATAAGGAAACGGGTCCAACAGCAGGTTATAGAAAACGCTAAAAATGATGGTGGCCGAACCAATCCCCAGAGCGAGCGCGAGAAATGCGGTCAACGCAACGCGGACATCCTTTTTAAGGCTCCGCAGTGCGAATCGAATATCACACAGAAAGCTCTTCAACTAGTTTCCCCAATACACGTTCCGCATCCATGTGCGACCCGTTTGAATCCCAATCAATCGCAAGCTCCACATCCGCCACCGCCACCGACACCGCCACCGCTACCGTATCCGCAGGTGTTAAGCATCTCGGCAAACGCATTGAAATCAGGCGACGGCGGCAACAGGCTGACGCGCTCCGCCGAGGGCGAACACGAGATTTCGAGGCCGCGTCCACAGTCCAGCTTCTTGCTCTGGCTTACCCAGATATATTTGCCAGGAGTGTCGGCGCTGTAGGAGAACCTCACGGGTGTCAGCTCTCCAAGATGAAACTGGTGTTGATCACCTTCGGTCCTGAGCTGGAGACTGACATCGGGAGGTGCAGGTAGCGATTTCGTGTTCTGCGCGAACGACGACAACGGAAGAATGAAAACCACGGCGACGGTTAACTGGCCTGTCATGTTTGAGGTAGACATTGTTCCCTGATACTGCAATCCTAGGTCGTCGCGCGCCACAAGACAAGCGAATCGCCCGAGACCGACTACTGTCGAAACCAGGCGTTAAGGCTGCTCTGCGGAGTGCGAAAACGAGTCGGCGGTGGCCGTAGAATCTCCAAACAGATCCGTGACTTGATCTTCCAAATGGTCGCGGAGAATCCAACTTGGGGTGCACCGCGCATCCATGGCGAACTCCTCATGCTGGGCTTCGAGGTATCGGAGACGAGCGTCACCCGCTGGATGAGGCGAGCACCCAGGCGCCCAGAACCCACCGACCGCTGGCTGGCGTTTCTTCGCAATCACCGCGAAGCCATCGCAGCGA
>WNFF01004754.1_pt1 | contig 11065 bp, 9 predicted proteins | sample 5400441 | NCBI WGS metagenome assembly WNFF01 (sample SAMN13153345, study PRJNA577476) | soil metagenome | isolation source: 120 cm saprolite under Douglas fir tree site 2 hole 3 replicate 1 | place: USA:California | collected 2015-04-18
TTCTCACATACGAACAGAATTGGTAGCCGGTGCAGAGCGGCGAAATTGAGGCTCTCAGCCATGCTCCCCTCTTCGGTCGCCCCGTCGCCGAAAAAGCACGTGACGACTTGGCCGGCGCCACGTTTCTGGAAAGCCAACGCCCAGCCGGTCGCGATCGGAACTTGGGTGCCCACGACCGCCGAGGCTCCCAACACGCCGGCTTCCGGCGCAACCAAGTGCATCGATCCTCCCTTACCGCGCGCACATCCCGTGACCTTGCCGTATAGTTCGGCGATCATTCGCCGGAGGTCGCCGCCCTTCGCCAGGTAAGCGGCGTGCCCCCGATAGGACATCGCGACGACATCATCGGGACGCAGTACATCGCACACTCCAACGGCGATCGCCTCTTGTCCAATCGACAGGTGGACGGGGCTCTTGATGCTGTCAGTTGGATAGACGGATGCTATTCTCTCCTCAGTGCGTCGAATCAGGAGCAGAGATCTGAAGATTCTTTCGATGTCCGCGAGCGTAGCAGATTCTACAGTTGCTGCAGCCCCCATGATTCCAGCTACTCCCACCCTCGTTTGGTCCACCCACCTCAATAGTCTAATGATCGCTCGGATGATACCAACCGTCCTTTCGAGAGACAAGCCGTTCGCTTCATAACGAAGAAAAGCACTCGTCACTGCCAACTTCCGGCTCAAATCAATAAATGATAATGCATTAAGGGCGAATGATAGACATTGATTGCCAAAGCGAAGAATTTTGCGCGCAAGAATCCCGCGCGGGCAAACGCGCTCCGTAATCTCGGGTGAGACGTTGCAGCTGCGAATGTCACAGGCGTTCCAACGCTCGGCAGAGCAACCGGAGCGCCGGAACGGGTAGTCGCAGGGCCGTTGTGATGTGGCGGATGGCGGGAGACTAAAATGAACGTTTCGATCGTTGCCTTGACCCTGAACGAGATTGACGGGGTCAAGGTCATCCTGCCGGCCATTCGGCGGGAATGGTACGACCAGCTTATCGTCGTTGACGGCGGTTCGCGCGACGGCACGATCGAATGGTGCAGGGAGCGGGGGTACGAAGTATTTGAACAACAGCGTAGGGGCATCCGTTATGCCTATCTTGACATCCTGCCTCTTCTGACCGGCGACATCATCCTGACGCTCAGCCCCGACGGAAACTGCGCCCCGGAGTTCATCCCCGAGATGATCGCCAAGGTCCGCGAAGGCTACGACCTTGTCATCGGTTCGCGCTATCTCGGCGATGCGCATAGCGATGACGACGACGTTGTCACCCGGTTCGGAAACTGGCTCTTCACCAGCACCGTCAACCTGCTGCACGGGGGGCACTATACCGACGCGATGGGGATCTACCGCGCCTTCCGGCGCGAACTGGTTGACGAGCTCGACCTCGCCAAAGAAGCAACCTATACCCTGCCCGAAAAACTGTTCCACACCGTCATCAGTTGGGAACCCGTCATGGCGGTGCGGGCAGTCAAGGCCCACAAGCGGATCGCCGAAGTGCCAGCGGGGGAGCCGGCGCGTCTCGGCGGAACGCGCAAGCTGCAAATCTTCCGATGGGGAGGCGCCTACTATTTTCAATTCTGGCGCGAACTCTGGTACTGGCGGCCGAAGCTGGGCAAATGACCAAATAATTCGATGAGAGTGCCCGTCTTGCTCGCGGTGGTGTGTGGGGTGGCGATGGCGTGGGCCGGCTACACAGATCTTTATTTTCCACAGAACGACGTTTTCTCCTACTACCAGCTTTTCCACTACACCTATTCTTCCGTTCTGCTCAACGGTCAAATCCCGCTGTGGGAGCCCTACGCGAGTTATGGCATTCCCAGCGCGTTCGAACTCGCCTTCACCTTCGGCCCGACCAAGGCCGCGGCCGCGCTGTTCGGTTTCCTCTTCCGAATTACCGATATCAAGGCGCTGTACTTCGGCGCGGTCGGAGTCGACTTCTCGCTGATCGGGCTGGCGGCCGCTTGGCTCGCGCGCGACCTTACGAGCAAAGTCGGCCCGCACGTCAGCCTCGCCGCGGTGCTGATGCCGCTAGCCCACAATATGGGAACCGCGCCTAACTGGACTTACGGCTTCGCGCTAACCATGCTCTTCGTCCTTCTTTTTCTTTTGCGATTCCTGCAAACGCGGCGTGGCATCTACCTCGCCGCGACCGGGCTGACTCTAGTCGCCAACATCTATGGCAACCCGCAATACCTGGTGATTCCGGAAACGTACCTCGCGGTCCTGTTCCTCCTTATGACGGGACTGCGTTTCCGGGACCAGTTGATTACCGAATGGCGCAGTATCATCCGTAGCTTGTTTACCGTTCCGTCGTTGGCGATTGCCGCATTGACCGCGATGCTGCTGCTCGGCCTGGTCCTCATCGACCATGAGATCTTGCAGGCCGTCACCTTCACGCCACTTGACCGCGATCCCCATACCCTGCAGCCATCGCTCAAGGTCTTTCTGTACTACGTGGACATGACCTCCTTCCGCAGGCTGCCGGACTTGTTCACGGGCCGGCCTATCACCACACCCGACATCTGCCTTTATTTCGGGGCCACAAGCTTATCCGTGCTGTTTTTCACCCTATTCCGCGGATGGCGAATAAAGTTCGTGCCCGAACTTTTGACTCTCGTATTGTTGATAACCGCCTTTTCGCTTCCGATTTTGTTTCCCTTGGCCAAATGGGCATATTACTGCGCCCCGGGGATTCGCCTGTTTCGGCCGGTCAACTTTGCCTCAATATTTGCCAAGCCGTTTGCGGTATTGGCCGTTGTGTGTGTTCTCGCCCATCCGATGATTCTTGAAGAAGGGAGCCACCGCTTTCTCCTCAAGGTAACTGTGGCGGTGACCCTCTGCGCCGGCGTTCTCCTGTGTTTGCCCATACCAGTGATATTTTACTTTGACTCTTTGATTTATGGATGGATTGCGATGGTCGGGTTGCTCATTCTGCTAGTGACGCTAGTGGTCTTCCAGGGACGACGTTGGGAGCGCTGGGCTCCATTGCTTCTCGTTTTTATCCTCGGCGGCGAGATCATAGTTCATCAGATTGCTTTGGAAGCAACCCTCGATGCATCGCTCGCCGAACACAAATTGCCGTTCGGGCCGGAAGACGTAGCCCTCGTCGGGCCCTGGAGCCCTGTCGACGCCCGCTTCTATGATTTGTACGTCGAAGCCCTATCGAAGAGGAGACTTTCAGACGTCATCCCCGTCGAGCCCTGGTACACGAGGCCGCGCCGAATGGTCTACCAGGCGATGAGGTTCCCGACCGCTCCCTTTCCTCCAGTACTTCCCTTTAATGCTCGATACATGCAGTACGAGAACTACGAGAACCTTTATCATGGCGTCTGGTCCTTTCTCGGCGTCGACCCGTGTATCCCGACAACGCGATCGGATAGTTACGTGCGATGGATCGCCGAGGCGTTGGAACAACGCGGGGTGACGCCATTGGAGTTCTCAGAGGGCCAGCTCTACGCATTGGGCGAGGGTCGGCCGTATGGATTGGGCAAGGATTTCGACGCGGCCTACGGTTGCGCGCAGCCGAAGCTGACCATCGACGACCCGACCGGCAGTGTGCAGATGACACGGTTTACCGCCAATGAGGCGTCGGTCGCGGTCAAGACCCCTGTAGGCGGCACACTGACCTATCGCGACGCCTGGACGCCGGCGTGGCACGCGACCGTCGACGGCACGCCCGTACCGACGGGGCGCAACCGTGACGGTTTCAAGACGCTTCTCGTGCCGCCCGGCACTCATCGAGTAGAGCTGGTGTTCCGACCGCTAGTCGGGGAGCGTGCTATGCTCTTTCTCGACGTGCTCCTAACACTTTCCCTGGTAGCACAGATGTGGTTAGCATACGCAGGCCAGCGCGTTCTGCCCGAGCGATCGGTTTGAGCGATCCGAAGCGCGCTAGCGTATCGCCGGAGAGAGTGCATTTGCATGCCGGCTCTTGGGTACAGCAAGGATGCTCACTCGTCCAGCCAGGGTTGCAGGCTATTATACTCGTACTCGTCACACTCGTCGCGTACTACTATGCATTCTTCGACGTCGCCCGTGCGGATCAGCTGATCTACCTATACCGCACATCTGAAATTCACGGCCTCTGGAACTTAACCGTTCGGGCATACGACTTCAACAGAACGAATTCGATTGGCGATTTTATTCTCTTTCGCCCTCTCCTCTATATGCTACTAGGCCTTGAGCGCTGGCTGTGGGGCTATAATTTCACGTTATGGCAGGCCACCAGCATTAATCTTCACATATTGGTCGTCCTGAGCCTGTTTACTTATTGCCACCGCGGATGCCGACGTTTCCTCGCCGAAGGCGAGACCTCATTTGCTCCCTTTTTCATCGCTCTTTTTTTCGCGCTTCTGTATGCGGGCACAGAGATGGTTGCCTGGCATCATATCGTCGGCTATCTGCTTTTCTGCCTGCTTGCGGTTCAGGGCGCCCTTGCCTATCAGAGCCTTATAGAGAAACGTGACGCGACACGCGCGGCCCTTTTGTTCACGATCGTGGGCTTAGCCTGCTTCACCTACGAGCTTGGAAACCTTATGGCCTGGCTGATGGCCGCAGGGCTGCTCTTCACAATCACATCCGAGCGTCGAACTGCTGAGCCAAGCCGCAACAACCTAGGGTCACATGGTATCCTCTTTGTCGTAACGTCCCTTCTGTTATGGCTGCCTATTCTCTATGTTGTCTGGAGTTATACGGATTACGCCGCAAAGATTGGTCCAATTCCCCAGCGAGCGGAGTTGTTTGCAGTTCGTCGGTTCCTGTGGGGTTTCGCGAAGTCTGTGGGTTTCTGGCTCTCCGTGTCGCTCTTCCCCGCCACACTCCATCTGGCGCCGGGTTCACGGATCCATGTGGCACCGCCCTTTCCGATAGTCGACCCTCTATCGTTCCTGAGTAGCGCATTGGCCTTCCTCGTTATTACGTGCACCGTCTGGCAAATTCGGCATCGCCGGTTTCCACTAGACCTAGTTCACGATTGGAGCCGTGCGGCAATAGCATTGGTTCTCGCTCTCGGTTACGCTGGAATCATCGTCATGGAACGGGGCATGGCTTCCGGAGTCATCTGGGCACTCTCCAATAACAGCTACTACGCTTACATTTTCACGCTTTTCTGTTTGATGGCCTACTTTCATCTCGTAGTAGCGCCCTCAGTGGCTGCGACCGAGAAGCGCGCGATCATTGTGCGGCGCTTGCTCCTCGCAGCACTCGGCGGAATCGCGCTCACCGGCGGGTCGCGAATTTACTTCACACACCGTGCCATGTATGCGACTTACTCCGGCCCTATGCGGGAGTTATTCAGACGTATCGAGGTCGTCGAAGCACGGCACGGTGGCGAGCCCGATTTCTCGTTTTCCCTCGCGCCGGACTGTTCGAGCCTCTTCGACCTTTCATGGTTCGCTCCGCATGCCCTCGAAGAGCACCAGCGCTACACCGTTGCTACTGCGCTCTTTCCGCACAGCGAACGTAGTCAATCCGGTAAGTATATTATCGAATGTCCAAGACCATGAGTGCGGGTCGGGCGCGAGCTGTACTCGCGCCCGACCCGCTGACTAATGAATGGTTCGATGAGACTGCCGGTCCTGCTTGCACGGGGGTGTGGGTGGATCGTGCTCGGAACGCTGGTCGGGGAGCGGGCCATGTTCGGCATTGCCTTGCTGCTGGCTTTGTCCTTGGTGGCGCAAGTGTGGTTGGCGTGTTTTGGATCATCCTGAAGGTCCGCCCGCGTCATCGTATTAAGAGAGGCCGGCCCAGGTGGATATGCGCGACACTCGGTCATTTCTGGAAAGACACCATTGCTGGCCGGAAATCTATGGCGGCATCACCAACGCACGCCTGGAAATGCCGCTTTGCCCATGTCGACCACCAGCGTCCGGGGAGCCCTCGGAGTTTCTCCTGCCCTAAGACGAGTTACTGCGATCGCGGAGGGATCAAGCGCGGAAGTCCACATCCCACCAAGCTGGGTCGACCCGCTGCGCCACACAACGCCTGTATTAAACGTGATAGTTCGGTGGTCCGATGAGAGCACGCCGATCACTCCCATTGGTAAGATTACCAGGTTGCGGCGAATCCACCCTTGCGATGTCCAGCCATTGCCAGCGCGTACTCCGAAACGGTCATCGGGCGCGATGGTCATGCGCACTTCCCCCGTGGCGCTCCGCATGGGATTTGCTGCGTCAACGACGGGGCGGTTCCGGCGCCCCAATTCGCTCATTACGGCGCCCACCATGTCCGGCACGTCGGAACCCAGATTCGAAGAGCCAAGTGTACTGGGCATGTTGAACTCATCACCTATCATAGACCGTCGATTGAGACCGTAGGCGCTCCACGGCGGTTCAACTATGGCGACTTGGTCAAAACTTCCGGCGGGAGCGTTGGCAATGATCGCTCGCACATAGCCGCGTTCCATTGCGCTGGCGAAGACATTTTCAGTCGTTGTCCAGCCGGCAAGGATCATGGCCAACGCAAGCATCGCAATGGCAACCGATCGTTGCGCTCTCAGGCGTTGTCGAATTGAGTAGATCTCGAGGAGAGCCGCCAGCGAAGCGAATAGCCATAGCAGCAGGATCGAGGTCTGAGCTACGAGCACTCGATAGACCAGCCGAACAGGGGACGCGATAACGAAAAGACTTGAAATACCAAAGAGGACCATCAACAAGACAAACCTTCCTGCTCCGGCTCCCCCGATTCCGCTGAGACTGGGATGACGCCGTCCCAGGGCCGAGACGCGCGCCCATACGATGACGATGACACCCGCCCAGAAGGCGGACCTGAGAGGGTATATATTCCAGAGGTTCAGCATGGCCGACAGAAAATACAGCGCCTTAACTACGCCGATGAAAATGTTCCATGCAGAAATCCCGATCGCATAATTCCAAGGTACGGCTTGCGTAGGATCGAAGCTCGGCTCGTACCACTTGGTCAGGAGCAGGTAGTAGGGAAGCGCTACGGATACAAAAAATAGTATGTCGCTAATCGCCGTGCCCCATCCGCGATAATCAGCCCGAAACAAAACGAGTGCGAAGGTAGCGGTAAAAAAGAAGACTGCCAGAGCGAAAAAAAGGTGAAGCGCCGCAGCAAGGCATATCCATGCCGCGATCCATAACGCAAATCCCTGGCGATCGCGCGGCCATACATTCCTGTCGCTGCGGGCCTTTTCGACCAGTGCGTGGCTCACCAGCGCGAGGATAGGAGTGAGGACGTTTGCGAAGTTGGCCATGAGCACGGCGTTCTCTTCGCCGGGCAACAGAAAGACGCCGATGCCTAAGGCTCCTGCGGTCATCCATTGGAGGCCACACTCTCGTAAGAGCATCGCAAATACTGCTGCCGCCAAAGCTTGCAACGCAACTACGGCCCACCGGTAAGGCGTCAGGTCGGCGGGTAAGTCCGCGTGGCGAAAAATTGTGCATTCGATTTCCGCCGTTAGCGGACGACCGATCTTATACAGCCAAAGGTATTGGCGGTCCGCCTCGCATGCCTCTTTGATCGCGGGATCGCCTAACGTCTCGGCAAACATGCGATATTGATCGTGATGGGCGAAGACCGTCCACAGCGCTGGGGCCTGAGCCACCGACAGTGTAACGAGTGCTGCAGCGAAAACTGCAACGACCTGCCGAATGGTGGCGATTCGTTCCGGCGTCTCAATCCGGGCCACATTCATCCTTCGATCCTAAAGCGCGACCCTACCACGCAGGGGCGTCGAGCACTCCGGGAAAACTGCGCACCGAGCGACATTTGAAGGGCAGGCAGGACCGCCTCATTCGGAGGATGCCGCGGATTGTGAACCGGGGTATGGGCACACATCATTCCGGCGAGGCATGATGTAGTCCCCGCTCCGCGGGCACCGAATCTCGATCTTGCCTGCTTTCCGGAGATGCGCAATTTACTGCGCTTTCTACGATAAAATTCGGGCGCATCTTGACTTCTCGATGGATGCGGCCGACGTAAACTCCCAGTATTCCTACCGTCATGAGTATTACACCCCCAAGGAAAAGCTGGGTGACCATGATCGCCGGCCATCCTGGTAGATGCATATGGAGAAATACACGTGTGAGGATGATTGCGGTCAAATACATAAAAGAGCCGATCGACACCGCTATTCCGAAAAACAAAGCGAGGTATAGTGGAAATTCCGAAAAAGAGGTTACTCCCGCAAGAAAGGCGCGCGATGGACCCGAGCCCAGCAATGGAAAATGTGTCTTTCCCGCGATGCGTGCCTCGCGTCTATAAAAGATCTGAACTTGCCGAAAACCAACCCAACGTACCAGTCCGCGCAGGAATGGATCATGCTCGCGCAGCTGCACCAACTGATTTACCACGCGCCGCGACAGCAGCTTGAAATCACCGGTGTTCATTGGAATATGAACATCAGAGACTACGTTTATGAGGCTGTATGCGCCCTTCGTCACCAACATCTTGAATCGACTCTCGCCCAATCGCTCCGTGCGCGTCATGTTTACAACGTCAGCCCCTTTGCGGAACTCATCGATCATCTGCGGGATAAGTTCCGGCGGGTCTTGCAGATCGGAGTCCATGTAGATAACAGCGTCACCTTGAGCGATCTTCATGCCAGCTAGGACACACGCAGACGGTCCGAAGCGATTGGACATCGTCAGAATCTTGATTCGCGGATCCTTCGAGAACGCCTTGAGAATTTCGAGCGATCGGTCATCGGAGGCGTCGTTGACGAAAATCAACTCATATTCCACCTCCCCAGCGTCCAAGGCGAGCCGCACACGTCTAATTAATTCGCCGAGATTCTCCTCCTCGTTACGAAATGAAAAAACCATCGAGATGAGAGGTTTCATCGCTACCCCGCTTCTGCCCTGACTCCCCAAAGAGATACGTGGCGTCAATGATCGCCAGATGCTTCAGGTAATGCAATTGGGTAATGCAACCGGGGTCTAAGAACGAGCGACCGCGGCAATATCGACGCGCAGTTCGAGCGAGCGGCGCGTTTTATCACAATCTCTGGTCCTTTCTCAGCATCGATCCATGCATGCCAGGGACCCGCTCCGATAGTTCTGTGCGCTGGATCTCCGAGGCCCTGGAACGACGTGGCGCAAGGCTAACGGATCTCGGGCAGGGGCAATTAAGCGGATTGGGCGGCGACTTCGACCTCGCCTATGGCTGCGGCCGCCCCAAGCTGAGCGTCACGGCCAGCACGGCACAGATGACACGGTTTACGGCCAATGAGGCGACGATCACCGTGACCACCCCCGCTGGCGGCACACTGACCTATCGCGACGCCTGGACTCCCGGCTGGCAAGCCACCGTAAGCGGCGCGCCCGTGCCGCTGGGACGCAACCGCCACGGCTTCAAGACGCTCCCAGTGCCACCCGGCGAGCATCGAGTCGAGCTGGTGTTCCGGCCGCCGGTCGCTGAGCGGGCCGTGGTCACGCTTGTCGCGCTCTTGGGACTGTCCTGGTGGCGCAGATATTGCTCATGTTTGCAGGACGGCGAAATCTGACCAAGCCACCACTCTGAGAGCGCGAGTACCCACTAGGCGACGGCGATCCTCGACCTGCAGCTTAGCATTGCCAGACGAAAAACAGCCTAATTGGCCACCAAGGCCTAGCGTCATGAATTTTAACTTGACATACGGCGGTGAAACCCTACAAATAACTCTTGGGCCTCTTATATCATACGAAACTGTAAGTCCTGATGTCTCAAAAAACGATCTTTCTCGATCGCGACGGTGTGATTAACAAAATCGTGTTTCGCGAGGGTAAGCCTACTTCGCCTCGGCACATTGAAGAGTTCGAAATAGAAGCGGACGTCGAAGACTCGCTGAAACGGCTGCACGCGGCCGGATTCATGCTTTTCGTGGTCACGAATCAGCCCGAGTTGGCGCGAGGTCTATTAACCGCCGAATCCTTGCGCCTGATGACGAAGCGGATTATGGGGACGCTCACCATAGATGATATTCGAGTCTGCCCCCACGACGACCACGATGGTTGCAGTTGCCGCAAGCCGCACCCCGGGATGCTCCTCCAACTGGCTCGCGACTACGATCTTACGCTTGAGGAGTCGTACATCGTCGGCGACACGTGGAAAGACACATGGGCTGGTCGCAGCGCGGGATGCAGATCTATCATTCTGGACCGCCCGTACAACCGCGACGATCCCGCTGACGCGCGCGTGCCGAATTTGACAAGCGCAGTAGACCTGATTCGGAGAAATCACTAGCGAGGCGAGCGATTAAGGCAACCGTAGCCACACTGCTTTTTCTCAGTGCCTATGCTTCAGCTCGGAGATATTCGGTGAGCAATAGCGATTATCGGGAACAATTGATCGCGGTTGGTAAAGAACTTTACAACCGAGGGCTGCAGACGACGCGAAGTGGAAATATCAGTGTTCGTGATGGCAAGCAGTTCCTAATCACGAGAACCGGCAGTAACCTGGGCCAACTACTGGAATCGGATCTGGTTTCCGTTGACGTCCCGCCGCAGGCACCAATTTCTGCCGACGCTTCCTGCGAAAGTCCGGTACACCGTGCAATATATAATGCTACTGACGCGCTCGCGATCGTGCACGCACATCCAATTCATGCAATCGCACTCGCTGAGGTCGCAAATAACGCCAGCATAATACCGGTCCACAATGAGGGGCTCGCTGGTTTAAAGCGGATCCCGGTTGTTGATACTACCGTGCTTGGCCAGGATTCCGGCGAAGAGCCGAGCGCGATCGCTGCGGCGCTGGCGAAGTTCTGTTCGGTGGTGGTGAGAAATCACGGCGCTTTTACCGCCGGTGGTTCTCTCTCCCAGGCGCTCTATAAAATGCTGCTGCTGGAAGACACTTGCCGCATCGTTTTCCTAGTGCAAAGTGTGAAAAAGGGGCGGGAATCTCGGCCTTTGACTAGCCCGACGACTCACCGGACCACGGTTAAATGGGGGCGTTCGCGCTGAAGTCTTATCCTCTTAACACTTGACGAGGAGGAAAGGCCGCCATAGTGGCCGAGGCGAAATGAATAAGGCAAGAGAGCCCGTGCGAATAGTGCCAAAAGGCTGGGGTCGGGAAGTGTGGATCGCCAACGGCGAACACTATTGCGGGAAGATCCTCGAAAT
>WNFF01004756.1_pt1 | contig 11061 bp, 11 predicted proteins | sample 5400441 | NCBI WGS metagenome assembly WNFF01 (sample SAMN13153345, study PRJNA577476) | soil metagenome | isolation source: 120 cm saprolite under Douglas fir tree site 2 hole 3 replicate 1 | place: USA:California | collected 2015-04-18
CTCGGCATCGCAGGCACCCAGGCGGCGGGGCTGATGGCTGCGCAGTACGGCGCAATGGTGAAGCGCATGCACGCCGGGCGCTCCTCGCAGAGCGGCCTCTACGGCGCGCTGCTCGCGGAAGCCGGCTTCACGGGGATCACCGACGTGTTCGAAAGCGAGTACGGCGGATTCTGCACCACCTTCTCGCGCTCGCGGGATCGTTTCAAGCTCGCCGAGCTGACGGCGGGATTCGGCAGCGTCTGGCAGACGATGGGCGTCGCGCTGAAGTTCTATTCCTGCGTCGGCAGCAATCACACCACGCTCGACGCGCTGCGCGAGATGCGCTCGGAGCGGGCGTTCGGCGCGAAGGACGTAAAAAAAATCATCGTGCACGCCTCGCAGGTGACGGTCGATCACGCCGGCTGGAAATACCGGCCCGAGAGCCTCGCCTCGGCCCAGATGAACCTTCCCTTCTGCGCGGCGACGCTCCTGCTCGAGGGCGATTGCTTCGTCGATCAATTCAGCGAGGGGATCGTCGCCGATTCCCGGCGCATGGCGCTCGCCGAAAAAATCGAGGTACGGCCGGACCCGGAAATCAGCGCGAAGGGCGCGAAGTACCGCCACAGCGTACGGGTGGAGGTGATGCTCAACGACGGCAGCCTTCTCGAGCGCGCCGTGGAGACGCCGCGCGGCAGCGAACCGAATTTCGCGAGCGAGGGGCAGGTCGTAGCCAAGTTCGAAAAGCTGGCCGCCCACGCGCTCAAGCGGAGCCGAGCGGCGCAATTGCGCGATGCCGTGCTCGGAATGGAGAAGCTCGACGATGCGGCGCGCCTGGCGCAACTGATGATGGTGCGGAAAGAGAAACGGCGTGCCGTGCCATGAAAGCGCTCGTATACTGTCGGCCCATGCGCCAGCGGAAATCCAGTTTGCGCGTCAGCGTAGTCCTTCTGGGAGCGGCCGCGCTGTCCGCCTGCGACAGCGGACCGCGCTACACCAATCGGGACATGTATGCGAGTGCCGAAGAGTGCCAGAAGGACTGGGGGCGTCCGGAATACTGCGAACCGGGATACCGGTCGGGCCCCGCCGGATCCTCGCGCGTCTGGTACGGTCCGGGCTACGGCTCGAACTCCAATACGGCGCGCAGTCCGCGGTCGGTCGGCACCACATCGGTCAGCCGCGGCGGCTTTGGATCCTCGTCGGCGTTCCACAGCGGCGGCGGATGAGCGCGCGATGGCAGGCGGTCGCCGCATGAGACGCAGCTCGACGCCACCCCGAGCGGACTGGCAGCGCCGCTGCGAGGACGTCGGCTTCTCCTTTCATTCTCTCGGCGGGCGGTATTGGGAAGAAACGGCCTGCTATGTCTTTTCCAGCGAAGAGATCGACATCCTGGAGGCCGCCGCCGAGGAATTGCAGCGTCTTTGCCTGGAGGCATGCGAGCAAATCGTGCGCAACGGGCGCTACCGCGAGCTCGCGATTCCGACCGCTTTTTCCGAATACGTCGGCGACTCCTGGAAACGGCGGGATCCCTCCATCTTCGGCCGGTTCGATCTCGCCTGGGACGGCAAGGGGCCGCCCAAGCTTCTGGAGTACAACGCCGATACGCCGACCGCGCTAGTCGAAGCGAGCGTGGCGCAGTGGTTCTGGCTGGAAGACCGCAAGCGGCTGGAATCCGCCGCGAGCGGCGCGATAGGCGAGAGCGCCGATCAGTTCAACTCGCTGCACGAAAAACTCATCGAGCGGTGGAGGAAAATGAACGGTGCGCTGGGTCCGAAGACGCTCTATTTCGCGTGTGTCCGTGAACATGAAGAGGACTTCTGCAACACCCATTACCTCCGCGATACGGCGGTCCAGGGGGGCCTCGCCACGCAATTCATATTCATCGAGGACATCGGCTGGAGCGCAGACGCCGCCTGCTTCGTCGACCTGGAGGGAAACGCCATCGAGGCCTTGTTCAAGCTCTATCCGTGGGAATGGCTGGCGCGGGAGAGATTCGGCCCTCGCATCCTGGAGGAGCCCCGCTCCTGGATCGAGCCGCCCTGGAAGATGCTGCTTTCCAACAAGGCGGTCCTCGCGATTCTCTGGGAACTGTTTCCGGAGCACCCGAACCTTCTGCCGTGCTATTTCGATGCGGCTCCCCTGGCGGGAGCCGATTACGTCAGGAAACCGATCCTCGCCCGGGAGGGCTCCAACATCAGCCTGCGGCGCAACGCCGGCGCGCTCATGACGGGCGGAACCTACGGCAAGGAGGGATACGTCTTCCAGAAATACGCGCCGCTCGCGCGTTTCGAGGGAAACTACGCGGTCATCGGCGCATGGATCGTGGACGATCGGGCAGCCGGCATCGGAATCCGCGAAGACGATTCCCCGATCACGAAAAACACCAGCAGGTTCGTGCCGCATTATTTCGAATGACATGCATTCCGGGAAACAGAAAAAGGGGCAGCCTCATGAGTGATTTCATCGCTTCCGTTGGCGGGGTGGACGATTTTCTTGTCTACTTCCTGATGGCACTGGCCCTGGTGGCCGTTTTTCTCACGGTCTACACGTGGGTCACGCCGTATCGCGAAATCGCGCTGATCCGGCAAGGCAACGCCGCCGCGGCATTATCCCTGTCGGGCGCCTTGCTCGGATTTGTCATTCCGCTTGCCAGCGCGATCGCGCACAGCGTCGCGTGGTGGGATATGTTGCTCTGGGGAGCGGTGGCCCTCGTGGTTCAGCTCCTTTCGTACTTCGCCGTCCGGATGATCGTGCCCACCCTGTCGCGCGACATCCCGGAGGGAAAGGTCGCGCAAGGCCTGTTCCTCGGCACGATCTCGCTGGCGATAGGGATCCTGAACGCCGCATCGATGACGTATTGAATCCATGCGCCCGATGAACCGGTCATTCGTGGCGGCAACGACGCTCGTCGCTTCGTTGCTTGCGGGGGCGGCCCCAGCTCAATATCCGAGCAAGCCGATCCGCGTGATCGTTCCCTGGCCGGCGGGCGGCACGGTGGACGGCGTGGCCCGGGTCATCGGACCGAGTCTCTCAGCCGGTCTCGGCCGTCCGATCGTCGTGGAGAACAAGGCGGGCGCGGGCGGCTCGATCGGGCAGGCGGAAGCGGCGAAGGCTCAGGCCGACGGGAGCACCGTGCTCCTCGTGTTCGACACGCACGCCGTCAACCACCTGCTCTACAAGAACCTCGGCTACGATCCTTTCAAATCCTTCGAGCACGTGAGCCTCCTCGTCACCTCGCCGCAGGTGCTCGCCGGCGCGACCAACTTCGCGCCGGGCTCCGTGCCGGAGCTCGTGGCCTTCGCGAAAGCCAATCCGGGCAAGGTGACCTACGCCACGGTGGGCGCGGGCAGCTCGAACCACCTGAACGCCCTGCTGCTTTCGAACCGCACCGGAATCGAAATGACCCACGTGCCTTACAAGGGCGGCGCGCCGATGATGATCGATCTGGTCGGCGGCCAGGTGAACGTCATGTTCGTTTCCGCGCCGCAGGCCATTCCGCAGGTGAAGGCGGGCCGCATCAAGGCGCTCGCGATCGGCAGCCCGCGCCGCATCCCCCAGCTCCCGGATACGCCGACCGTTGCCGAGACGCTCCCCGGGTTCGCCGCGCAATCCTGGGTGGGGATGCTCGTGCCGGCCGGGACCCCCAAGGAGATCGTCGCGCGGCTGAACGCCGAGGCGACGAAGGCGCTCGCCGATCCCGAGGTGCGCGGCAAGCTGGCCGCTCAAGGGTTCGACGTCGTCGGCAGCACGCCCGAGGAGTTCCTCACCTTTGCCCGCGCCGAATCGGAGAAGTGGGCGAAGGTGATCCGAGATTACAATATCCGGGTTGAGTAAGGAGTCACTATGGCGAGCGACACGAAGTGGATTCCCCAGGGTGTCATCCCCGCGGTGCTGCTTCCGTTCCATGAGGACCTGTCGATCGACGTGCCGTCCTTCCGCGCGCATTTGCGCGACGTCGCCTCGGTGGAAGGACTGTCCGCGATCACCGTCAACGCGCACTCGACCGAAGTCGCCTCGTGCTCGTTCGACGAGCAAAAGGGGGTGCTCGCGATCGCGAAGGACGAAATTGGGGAGCGGCTGCCGATCGTGCACGGCGTGTACGCCGAGGGCAGCCTCGAAGCGGCGCGCATCGCGAAGATGGCGGCCGAGGGCGGCGCCGCGGCCCTCCTCGTTTTCCCGCCCGGTCCCTTCACGATGGGCCAGCGTCCGGAAATGGCGGTCGAGCACTTCCGGCGCGTCGCCGGCGCGGCGGACCTTCCGATCATCGCCTTTCAGTACCCCCTTGCCGGCGGCCAGGGCTATCCGCTCGCGACCTTGTTGAAGATCGTCGAGGCGGTGCCGCAGGTGGCGGCGATCAAGGACTGGTGCGCGAGCCCGCAGCTGCACGAGCGCCAGATCCGGACGCTGCAGTCTCTGAATCCCCCGGTAAACGTGCTCACGACGCACAGTTCCTGGCTGATGAGCTCGCTCGCGCTCGGGTGCAACGGCCTGCTCTCGGGCAGCGGCTCGGTGATCGCCGATCTGCAGGCCAGGCTTTTCCGGGCGGTGCGCGCGAACGACCTCGCCACCGCGAGGCAAATCAACGACCGTATCTGGCCAACTGCGGAGGTGTTCTACTCCGAGCCCTGGGTGGACATGCACAACCGCATGAAAGAAGCGCTCGTGATGATGGGCAAGCTTCCGCGCGCAGTGGTGCGCCCTCCGCTCGTGAAGATTCCGCAAGCCGAGATCGAGCGCATCCGAAAAGCGCTTATCGCGGCGGGCCTGCTCGACCGGGCCGGCCGCTCGCTCCGCGCCGCTTGAATGAAGATCGAATGCGTCCTGCAGTGCGCCAACCACCTCGGCGAGGGCCCGGTCTGGGATATCGAGGAAGGCCGGCTCTACTGGGTTGACGGAACCGGCCGGCGCGCCGGCAAGCCGTCGATCTGGAGGCTCGATCCCAGGAGCGGCAAGACCGAGAACTGGTCGATCAAGCGCGACGTCGGCGCGCTCGCGTTGCGCAAGAAAGGCGGCGCGGTGCTCGCGCTCGACGACGGCTTCCACTTCTTCGATTTCCAGAGCGGCAAGCTCGAAACCGTATCGCTCGTCGATACCGAACACTCGCGCACGCGCCTGAACGACGGCAAGTGCGACCGGCGCGGTCGCTTCTTCGCCGGCGGCATGGACGACAAGGAGGAGCTGAAGATCTGCGCGCTGTGGCGCCTCGATCCCGATCTCTCCGTCACCCTGGTCGACGACGGCATCATCTGCTCGAACGGCCCGTGCTGGAGCCCGGACGACAAGACCTTCTACTTTGCCGACACCTTCCAGGGCGAGATCTGGGCCTACGACTACGACCTCGCGACCGGCACGCCCGCGAACAAGCGGCTCTTCGCTTCGTTCAAGAAGGATGCCGGCGTCGCCGACGGCTCGACTGTCGATGCGGAGGGTTGCGTGTGGAACGCGCAGCTCATTTCGGGTGACCTGGTGCGCTACGCGCCCGACGGGAGCGTCGAGCGGCGCATCGGCATGCCCGTGCGGAACATCACCAGCGTCGTCTTCGGCGGGGATAAGCTCGACGAGATCTACGTCACCTCGATGGCGCGCGTCAAGCACCCCGCGGTGCACGGCCGCTTCGCGAAGGAAGCGAAGCCGCAGTTCCTCGCGGGGAGCCTCTTCCGCATCACGGGCCTGGGCATCCGCGGCGTTCCCGAGCCGCGGTTCGCGGGCTGAGGAGCTCCGGGGGAGCCGATGGAAAAACGCAAGCCCAAGGGCCCGTCACCCGACGAGCTCCTAGACGTGCTCGATCTCAGGGACTTCGCCCAGCGTGCGGTAACGCGGTCGTTCCCGAAGAACACCGTCGTCGTCCGCGAGGGCGACCGGACCGACTCGCTGTACATCATCGTCTCGGGACGCGTGAAGATCTACGTCAGCGACGAGGGCAAGGAGGTCGCGCTCGGCGAAGCCGGCCCCGGGGACTACTTCGGGGAGATGGTGCTCGACGAGGGTCCGCGCACGGCTTCGGTGATGACGCTCGTGCCGACGCAGTTCCTGGTCGTGCCGAAGGAGGACTTCAAGGAATTCGTGACGAAGAGCCCGGAATTCGCGCTGCACCTCATACTGAAGCTGATCAAGCGGGTGCGCACGCTCACCAACGACGTGAAGACCCTCGGGCTCATGGACGTGTACGGCCGCGTGGCGCGCATGCTTCTCGATCTCGCCGTGGAGCGCGACGGCGTTCTGGTCGTCGAAAACCGGCCGAAGCCGCAGGAGATAGCCGCTCGCGCCGGCGCTTCCCGCGAAATGATCGGCAAGATCCTCGACGACCTCGCCGAGGGCGGCTACATCGAGGTCAAGGGCGACCGCATCACCATCGCCCGCGCGCTGCCGCGAACGTGGTAGCGGCGCGGATCAATCCGCGCGAAGCTTGTCCTTGCGGATGATCTCGCCCCAGCGCGCGTAGTCGCGCCGCACGATCGCGTTGAACTCCTCCCCCGAAACGCCGGAGGGTTCGACGCCGAGCTCGCGGAAACGGCTCGTCACGGCGGGAAGCGCGAGCACCGCGCGGATGTCCGCGGCGAGCTTGTCGAGAATCGGCTTTGGCGTTCCGCCGGTCGCGAAGATGCCGTGCCAGCCCGGGATGCCCAGGCCGGGAAAGAGCGAATCGAAGGGCACCGCGCCAGGCAGCTGCTCCAGCGGCGAAGATCCCGTGACCATGAGCGCGCGCAGCTTCCCCGCCTTCACGTGCGGTATCACCGCCACGGTGACGTCGAGCATCATCCCGGGCTCGCCCGAGAGCACCGCCTGGAGCGCGGGCGCCGCGCCCTTATAGGGAACGTGGGTGAGGTTCATGTCCGCGGCGCTCTTCAGGAGCTCCACGTACAGGTGCTGCCCGGAGCCGTTCCCGGCGCTCGCGTAGTTGAGCCGCCCGGGCTCCTTCTTCGCCCGGGCGATCAAACCCTGGATCGAGCCGATCCCGGTCGCGGGATTGACGACGAAAGCATAGGTGAGGAGCGTAGTCTGCGTCACGCCGACCAGGTCCTTGAGGACGTCGTAGGGCACCTTCTGCAAGTGCGGAAGCGTGACGAGCGGGGTCGAGCTGATGATCATGAGCGTGTAGCCGTCCGGCGCGCTCTTCGCCACGTACTCGGGCCCGATGGTGCTTCCGGGCTTGTTCTCGACGATGACCGGATGTTCCCAGCGGTCCTGCAACTCCTTGCCGATCAGCCGGCCCGCGATGTCGAGCGGACCGCCCGGAGGGAACGGAACGACGAGCCTCACGGGCTTCGAGGGGAAATCCTGCGCCGCCGCGCTCGAGGCGAGCGCGAGCACCCACAGGAGAACTGCCGTGGTCCGTCTCATGACTCCTCCTCGGAGCGAAGACTATCAGAGCCGGGACTATAATGGTCCGGCTAAGGTGAGGTGAGGTGATGAGCGGAACGGCAGCCCTGAGACTCGAAGCCGGCGCGGTGACCGCCGGGCTCCACTACACCGTCGACACCGGCGTGAAACCGGTGAACGAGACCTTCGGCCCCAACAACATCCGCCGCCGAGTCTCCGGCGAACACGAAGTGCGGCAGATGACGATCCGCGACGGCCGGCCGCTCGCGGGCGAGTTCGACCTCGAGATCACCGGCTTCGAGTTCGTCGAGCACAAGACGCAGGTGCGCGACTTCTTCGACCCCGAGGAGCTGAAGCGCGTCTACTACTCCGAGGTCGAAGCGCTGGTGAAGAAGGTCTCGGGCGCCTCGCGGGTCGTCGTCTTCGACCACACGCTGCGCTCGGGCGACGAAGCCGAGCGCGAGGCGAAACTCGTGCGCGAGCCGGTGCTCAACGTGCACAACGACTATACCGAATGGTCCGGGCCGCAGCGCGTGCGCGACCTTCTGCCCGGCGAAGCCGAAGCACTGCTGCAGCGCCGCTTCGCCATCATTCAGGTGTGGCGTGCGACAAATAAGCCGATCCAGTCCAATCCGCTCGCCATCGCCGACGCACGCAGCCTCGCCCCCAGGGACCTGATCCGCGCCGAGCGCCGCTACCCGAACCGCGTGGGAGAGACCTACCGCGTCGGGTACAACCCGGATCACCGCTGGTTCTATTTTCCGCTGATGCGGCGCGACGAGGCGCTGGTGTTCAAGGTATTCGATTCGGCCAAGGACGGGCGCGCTCGATTCACCGCGCACAGCTCGTTCGTCGATCCGACCACGCCTCCGGGCGCTCCGCCGCGCCAGAGCATCGAGGCCAGAACGCTTGCGTTCTTCGACTAGGCGCTCGCGTTCTTCGATTCCTAGCCGATCCTGACGTTCTCGTCCGCGATGTAGTCGCGGATCACGGCGTCGATTCCGGGGTCGGCCTTGAAGCCCATCGCGAGCGAGCGCGGCGTCGCGAAGCGCACCGGCCAGGTCTTCACGATCGCATCGATGCGCGCGTCGAGCTTCCAGGACACGCGCTTGGCGACTTGGGACCCTGCGATCTTCCCCATAGCCGCGATCATCTCGGCGATCGTCACCGTGATCCCGGGCAGATTCACCACGCGGTTCGAGCCCCATCGAGACGCGGGAAGATCGTGCGCGTGGATGAAGGCCTCGACCACTCGGCGCGGCGAGAGCAGCCACACGCCGGTCTCGGGCGGGAGCGGGCATTCGTAGGCGACCGCGTTGAGCGGCTCGCGGACCACCGCACTTGCGAACGAGGAGGCGGCGGCGTTCGGCTTGCCGGGGCGCACGACGATCGTAGGCAACCGCAGCGACCGGCCGTCGATGTAGCCCTTGCGCGAGAAGTCGCTCACGAGATATTCGCTGATCACCTTCTGCGAGCCGTAGGACGTCTGCGGCGCGGGCGTGGTCGAGTCGTCGAGCACTCTTGGGAGATCTCCCCCGAAGGCGGCGACCGAGCTGGCGAACACTAAACGCGGCGGCCGCGCGGCCGCGTCGCAAATGCGCCGCGCCTGGTCGAGGACGTTGCGAATGCCTTGCAGGTTGACCCGCATGCCGAGGTCGAAGTCGGCTTCGGCGGCGCCGGAGACCACTGCGGCGAGATGGAAGATCGAAGTCGTGTCGGCAGCGATCGCGTTCGCGGCGAACTTCGGGTCCGAGATGTCGCCGGCGAGCGTCGCAAGGCGCGGGTCCGTGGGAAGATCGGCGGGAAAGGCCTGATCGACGAGCGTGAGACGCGCGATCTTCTCCGCGGCGAGCGTGCCGCGCGCGAGCAGCGCCTTGGCGAGCTTGAAGCCGATGAAGCCGCCGCCTCCGGTGATGACGATTTTCAAGCGGTGCTTCCTATTTGAAGAAGCCGCCGACCGCCTCGGTCATCGCGGCCGAGTGCTTGGGGAGCCACAGGACGATCTCGGGAATGTACGTGCACACGATGAGCGCGGCGAAGAGGGGCACGAGCCAGGGCAATATCGCCATTGTAGTGCGTTCGACCGACAGCTTCGCGGTGCGCGACAGCACGAACAGCACCGTGCCGAGAGGCGGGTGCAGGAGGCCGATCATCAGGTTCAGCACCATCACCAGTCCGAAGTGCACCAGGTCGATTCCGAGCTTCTGGCAGATCGGCACGAGGATGGGCACGAGCAGGGTGATCGCCGCCACCGGCTCGAGGAAGCAGCCGACGACGAGCATCAGCACGTTCGCGAGCAGCAGGAACACCCAGGGCGCGTGCGTGAACGAAAGCACCCAGACGGCGACGGCGTCGGTGACGCGCGTGACGGTGAGGAGCCACCCGAAGATCGACGCCGCGGCGACGATGAAGAGCACGGTCGCGGTCGTCTCGATGGTGTCCATCGAGATCTTGGCGAGCATGCGCAAGTTGAGAGTGCGGTACCAGGCGAGCCCGAGGACGAGCGCGTACGCCGAGGCGATGATCGCGCCCTCGGTCGGAGTGAACACGCCGAAGGTCATTCCGCCCAGCAGGATCACGGGGGTCATCATCGCGAGGAAGGCGTCCGCGCCCGTGCGCGCGAGCGCCGACCACGAGAAAGTCGCGTCGCGCCCGTAGTCGCGCCGGTGCGCGTACCAGGTGACGGTCGCCATCATGAATACGCCCATGACGATGCCCGGGATCACGCCCGCGAGGAACAGCTGCCCGATCGAGACGCCGGCCATCATGCCGTAGATGACGAAGGGCAGCGAAGGCGGAATGATGGGGCCGAGCGTCGCCGAGGCGGCGGTGACGCCGACGGAGAAATCGAGCGGATAGCCGTGATCCTGCATCGCCTTGATCTCGATCGTCCCCAGGCCCGCGGCGTCGGCGATCGCCGTGCCCGACATTCCGGCGAAGATCATCGAGCCGACGATGTTCACGTGCCCGAGTCCTCCCTTCAGCCATCCGACCAGCGCCAGGGCGAAGTTGTAGATGCGGTTGGTGATTCCCGCCGAGTTCATCAGATTGCCGGCGAGGATAAAGAACGGCACCGCGAGCAGGGGAAAGGAATCGATGCCGCCGTACATGCGATGGATGACGACGAAGTCGGGCACGGTGCCCGAGAGCATCACGTAGGCGAGCGAGGCGACGATCATCGCCAGTGCGACGGGCACACCGGCGAGCATAAGGACGAGGAAGCCGAGCAGCAGCACCGCGGTCACGGAGTGTCTCAGTACTCGGGGCGCTCGAGCGCGCTGTAGCCCTGGCGCCAGTGTTTCCATGCTACCTGCAGGGAGCGGCCGAACATCAGCGCGAACCCGGTGAGCATGGCGCCGAACACCAGGCCGATCGGAAGCTCGATGACCGCCATGCGCTGGGTGCCGATGCGGTCGATGAGCAGCCAGGTGAGCCACACCGCGTAGCCGAAGAAGCCGATGCGCACCGCGTCGACGAAAGTCGACATGACGCGCCCGGCCGCGCGCGGCAGGAAGCGGTAGACGAAATCCACCTGGATGTGGGTGCTCCGCCGCACCGCCATCGCGCCGCCGAGGAAGGTCACGGCGATGAGCAGATAGCGGGCGATCTCCTCGGTCCAGCCCGCCGCGTCGTTCAGGACGTAGCGGGTGAAGACCTGGTAGAAGACGACGACGGCGAGAATCCAGAACACGGCAAGCGTGATCCAGTCCTCCCAGGCGTATACGGAAAGGCGGACCGCTTCGTCCGCGACGTGGAAGCGGCCGT
>WNFF01007736.1_pt1 | contig 11060 bp, 10 predicted proteins | sample 5400441 | NCBI WGS metagenome assembly WNFF01 (sample SAMN13153345, study PRJNA577476) | soil metagenome | isolation source: 120 cm saprolite under Douglas fir tree site 2 hole 3 replicate 1 | place: USA:California | collected 2015-04-18
GGCGTCCAGCCACTCGCCGAGGGCGCGCTTCATCGCCGCGAGCTGGTCGCCGGTCGGATCGCCGCCGCCCCAGCCCATCGCGGCGACCTTGATCGCTAGGTGCGGCGCCTGCGGAGCGAGGTTGTTGGGGATGCGGCCGCGGAACATCGACAGGTAGTCCGCAACGGTGGTCCAGTCCCAGCCGATGTCGGGGTCGCCGTAGAAGACCTGCAGGTAGTCCTTCACCTCGCGCAGGCGTTGCCGTGGCAGCGGCGCCCAGCTGAAACCGTCGGGAGACGTGAGCTCTGTGGTGACGCCGTCGAGCACGCCGGCGAACTGGTCGATTCCGCCGAGGCGAGCCAGCTCCGAGTGCACGTGGACGTCGATGAAGCCGGGGGCCACGATCAGGCCGGTCGCGTCGATGACATGCTTCGCGTCGGTGCCGTCGATGCGGTCGACCGCCGCGATGCGATCGCCCGTGATGCCGACGTCGAGCCGGGCGCGCGGCGATCCGGTGCCGTCCACGACCTCGCCGCCCCTGATCAGGACGTCGAAGTGCACCTACTCCAGCTTCTCGTCTTTCGCTTCGGTCAGCAGCTCGCGGGTCATGTGGTAGTTGCCGGCCAGCAGCCCGCCGTCCACCGTGAGCACCGTCCCGGTGATCCACGCGGCGTCGTCGGACGCGAGGAACATCGCGGCGTTGGCGATGTCTTCGGGCTCGCCCACACGCCCGAGCGGATACCACTTGACCAGGCGCTCGAAGACCACCGGGTCGCGATCTATGCGCTCCTGCCAGATCGGCGTGCGGATCGTCCCCGGCGCGATCGCGTTGCAGCGGATGCCGTGATGCCCGTAGCGCACCGCGATGCCCTGCGTCAGGTTGATCACACCGGCCTTCGCCGCGCTGTAGGCCTCGTTGCCCAGGGCGGACAGCCCGTTGACCGAGGTGATGTTGACGATGACGCCGCGGTGCCGGTCGATCATCGATGGCAGCACCGCCTGGCTGCAGAGAAAGACACTCTTCAACACCACCGCGACGTCGCGCTCCCAGGTGAGCTCGTCGATCTTCAGCACGTCGTCCCCTTCGGCGATGGCCGCGTTGTTGACGAGCACGTCGACGGGACCGAGCTTCGACGCGACCTCCTTCACCATCGTCTTCACGTCGGCGCCCTTGCTCACGTCGGCTCGGACCGCGTGGGCGCTGCCGCCGATCTCAGCGGCGACTTCTTCGGCCTTCTCGCCTTTCCAGTCGATGACCGCCACCTTCGCGCCCTCGGCCGCGAACTTCTGCGCCATCACGCGGCCGATGCCGGAGCCGCTGCCGGTGACGATGACGACGTGATCCTTGAAACGCATCAGGCGACTACGAAACCAGCGGCAGCACGACCCGACTCGGATGCGCGGAGTCGTGAAGCACCGTCTGGATGCCGACACGCCGGTCGCTGAGCTTCTCGGTTCCGACAGGGTTGCCCGTGTTCAGGTTGCGGTCCCAGTGCGGGAAGTGGCTCGAGGCCACCTGCACGCGCACGCGGTGGCCGGCCTTGAAGACGTGCGCGCAGGTGCCGACTTCGAGCACGAACTCGGTCACCTTGCCCGCGGGGATCGGCCGGGCCAGGTCGGTGCCGCCCGCGAAGCGCGCCCGCTGGATCGTCTCCTGGATGTTGATCGAGCGTCCCGACGGGTCGACGTCGCACATCTTCACGACCCAGTCGGTGTCGGGCTGGTTGGTGGCCGCGAACACGTGGGCCGTGACCTTGCCCGCGACCAGGTGGTCCCTTGTCAGCGGCTCGGTGCTGTACACGAGCACGCTGTTCCACGATTCGACCGGCCGCTGGTCGCGCGGGCCCATCGGCGCGACGAAGTCCAGGCAGCACGAGCGGCCGCCGAAGCTCACGTTGGGCGTGGCGGGGTCGTACGAGTAGGTGTCGGGCGACTCCGAAGAACCCGGCGTCTCCTCGCTGAGGTAGCCGTCGCCGCTGATCGAGTTGGCGCGCGAGTGCGCGCGCAGGTGGAGCTGCCACGCGCTCGACTTTGGCGGCCAGTCCTCGAAGCCCTGCCAGCGGTTCGCACCGGATATGAAGACCGACGCGCGCGGGCGCTTCGGCGGGTCACCGTCGCGCAGCCACTGGTCGAAGAACTCGAGCTGCGTGGCGTCGACCCGATTGCGTCCTTCGGGCCCGAAGTCGACGTCGCCGAACGCCGGCATCCACGGCATGTGGTACCAGGGCCCGATTACCAGGCGCGTGTCGTTTGATCGCGGCCCGCGCCGGAAACCCGCGTAGTTCGTCATCGTGCCCTCGAGAAACACGTCATAAAGGCCGCCGACCGCCATCGCCGGCACGTCGATGCTCGCCAGCTTGTCGGTCACGTCCCAGCGCGACCAGTACGCGTCCTTCGTCTCGTGCTGCAGCCAGTCGCTGAAGAATACATGGCGGCGAGCGTCGGCTCGAGGTCGGGATCGCGCCGCCGGGCGACGTCGTCGGCGAGGAACGTCGCCCACGACGCGTTGAAGGCCAGCGCGAACGCGCCGTTGTTGTAGGCCCAGCCCTCGTACAGGTCGGGGCTTGTCATCGCCGGCACCATGCAGCGGAGTCCGTCGTGCTTGCGCGCCGCGATCTGCAGCTGCGTGTGGCCCGGATACGAGAACCCGTACATGCCGATGCGGCCGTTCGAGAACGGCAGCGAGGTGAGCCACGCAATCGTGTCCTCGCCGTCGTCGCCCTCGTGCTCGAAGGGGGTGAACTCTCCACCCGAAGCCCAGCGCCCGCGCACGTCCTGGACCACGGTCGCGTATCCCTGGCGCGCGTACCACGACGGGTGCGCGTAGCAGAGGTCCTCGCCCTGGCTCTTGTCGTAGGGCAGGCGGATGAGCAGCACAGGATGCTTGCCGCCGCCGGCCGGCCGCCACACATCGGCCTTGAGCACGGTGCCGTCGCGCATCTTCGCTTCGAGCGCTTCCTGGACGATCGTCTCGCTCATCACCTTCATAGGATTCCGTGCTCCTTGAACACCGCGCGAAGGTTCGCGCCCTTGCGCAGGATGTCCCGCATCACGTCCTCGCCCGCCACCTTCTCGAAGGCGAGACGTATCACCTCATCTTCGACGTCGCGCGGCACCACCACCACGCCGTCCTCATCCGCGAGGAGCAGGTCGCCGTTGGAAACGGAAACGCCCGCGACCGGGATCGTGCCGCGGATCGCGATCACCTCAAGGCGGCCCTTCGAGTCGGCGGGCGACAGGCCCCTGGCGAACACAGGGAACTTCATCTCGGCGATGCCCCAGCTGTCGCGGCTGAGCCCGTCGAGCACCACACCGCGCCCGCCCTTCGCGCGCGTGTGCGTGCTGAGCAGCTCGCCCCAGATGGCGGCGTTGGCGCGGCTCTGCACGGCGCCGACGACGACCTCGCCCGGCACGATGCCGTCGAGCAGCTCCATCAATTGTTCGTAGGGATTGTCCGGCAGCTTGCTGACCTCGACCGCGAGCATGGTGGCGGCGCGACCCGCGACCTTCGCGCCGTTGTACAGAGGCCGCACGTCGTGATCCAGCACCTGCTGCCGGTACCCGTGGTCGTCGAGGATGTCGGCGAGCACCGACGAATAGAGATGCTCCGCGATGCGGTCGAGATACGCGGCGTCGTAGCTCATCGTGCCGCGGCCTTCGCTTTCAGCGCCTGCGCCAGCTTCGCCGCCTCGTCGATCACCGCGGCCTGGTGCGGCTGCAGCGCCTGCCCTCCCATGCCGGCGAGCAGCGGCAGCAGCGGGTCCTCGAGACCGGTGTGCACGCCCGCGAGCTCCTCCATGATCGCGAGCCCGCAGTAGGGAACGTAGGCGGGCGAGTAGCCGCCTTCATGACACGCGACGAGCCGCCCGCCGCAAACCTCGCGTGCCGCGGCCAGCATGATCTGCGTCAGCTGGCGGTAGCCGTCGCTCGTCATCATCATCGAGGCCAGCGGGTCCATCGCGCTCGCGTCGAGACCCGACGCGATGATGATCAGCTCCGGGCCGAAATTGCGCAGCGCGGGCGCGACGACCTGCTCGAACGTGGCGACGTACGCGCCAACGCCTGAGCCCGCGGGCAGCGGGACGTTGATGTTGAACCCTTGACCCGCGCCTGAGCCGGCGTCCGAGAGCGCGCCAGACGACGGCGGGAAGTTGTTGTCCTGGTGGATCGAGATCGTGAGCACGTTCGGGTCGGAGTAGAAGGCGTGCTCGGTGCCGTTGCCGTGGTGCACGTCCCAGTCGACGACCGCCACGCGCGACAGGCCGCGGGCCACGCGCGCGTGCTGCACGGCGATCGCGATGTTCGCGAAGATGCAGAATCCCTTGCCGGAATCGCGCTCGGCGTGATGGCCGGGAGGCCGCACGAGCGCGTACACGTTGTCAACCCTGCCATCGAGCACCGCGTCGACCGCGGTGATGCAGCCGCCGGCGGCCAGCAGCGCGATCTCGTACGAGCCGTGGCCGAAAGGCGTGAGGTCGCCGGCGTCGCCGCCCAGCGCGTCGCTCTCGCGCTTGATGCGGGCGACGTACTCGGGCGTGTGCAGGCGCAGGACCTCCTCCTCAGTCGCCGCGCGCGGCTTGAGCAGTACCAGGTGGTCGAGGAGACCGCTGACCTCGACCAGGTTCTTGATCCGGCGTTTGCCCTCCGCGCTCTCGATGTGTGCGAAAGGCTGCACGGAGAGACCAGCGGGCATGACCCACGCCGACGTGCCGGTGTCGTGCCACATGTACAGCTCGTCCCAGACCAGGCCTGTGGTCACAACTCCTTCTCCACGTCATGGGGCGCCGTCGGACTAACCTCGATATGCACCGGCACCCCTTCCGGCGCCAGGTACTTGTCGTACAGGCCGCGCACCACCGGCCAGAGGCCCTGCGGCGCGAACACGGCGATGCCGGCGATGATGAGACCGAGCAGAAGCTCGCGGTAGTCGCCCAATGCGACCAGGTACTGGTCAAGGCCGATGACGATGCCGGCGCCCAGGATGGGCCCGCCGAACGTGCCCCAGCCGCCGATCACGATCATCGCCAGCAGGTCGATGATGCGCGGGAAATCGAAGATCGTGGTCGAGATGCCGCCGTTGTAGTGCGTCGCGTAGCCACCTGCGAGACCGGTGAAGAATGCGCTGATGACAAAGAGCAGGAGGCGGATCCGGAACTGGTTGATGCCGCGGCTCACGCCATACGTCTCCGAGTCGCGCAGCGCCGTGACCGCCACACCGAGCGGCGAGTGGATGACGCGCCATATCACAAATGTCGCGATCGCGAACATGAACCCGGCCAGGTAGTAGAGGTAGACCGTGCGCTGGTCGCCGATAACGTTGTTGCCGAAGGAGAACGTCTGCACCGTCACCAGGCCGTAGCCGCCGCCGCTGATGAAGCGTGGCCCGGTCACCGTGAAAACTCGCGCAAGCTCGTGGAAGGCCAGCGTCAGCAGCACGACGTAGACACCGCGCAGGCGCAGCGTGGGCAGGCCGATGCCGAGCGCTGCGATCGCCGCCACGACCGGCGAGAACAGCACGGCCACGAACGGGTTCCAGCCAAGGCTGTGCACGAGCACGCCGGAGGTCCAGCCGCCCACCGCGAACAGCGCCACCTGCGCGAAGGAGTAGATGCCGCCGTAGCCCATGATCAGGTTCCACGCTTGGGCGACGACCGCCTGTACGAAAAAGAGGATGAGCAGCGTGATCAGGTAGGTGCCGATATCGAGCCGGACGAGCACGAGCGGGAGCACGATCCCCCCGAGTACCGTGCCGCCGATCGCGTACAGCGGCACCCGCCTCCATGGTGCGGCCGTCTCGTCCAGCGCAGGTCTTCTCGGAGCCACCGCGGTGACGCTGCTCACAGCCGCCGCACCTCGCCGATGCCGAAGAGGCCGTTGGGCCGGAGGATCAGCATCAGGATGATCAGCACAAATACACCCGGCTGAGCCCACGCGACCCCGTAGTACACCTCGACGAACGACTCGAAGATGCCGAGCACGAAGCCGGCCACCAGCGCGCCGCGGATGCTGCCGAGGCCGCCGAAGATGGTGACGATCAGGGCCTGGATCATCGGGTTGAAGCCCGAGTTGGGGTTCAGGAAGAAGAACGGCGAAAGCAGTATCCCGGCCAGCCCGGCCAGCGCGCCGCTGATGGCGATGACCATGCCGTACGTCCGCTCCACGGGGATCGACATCAGGCTCGCGGCCTCCATCTGCTGGGACACCGCGCGGATGGCCATGCCCTGGCGCGTATAGGTGAGGAAGAGGAACACGAGCGCAAACAGCGCGAGCGAGACCGCGATCACCAGCAATCCCTGGTAGGTGATCTGCACACCCGATATGACGGTGTAGCCGGGGACGACCGCCGGCACGACCTTGTACTCGGGATTGAAGATCAGGATCGCCGCCGCGGACACCGCGATGGAGATTCCGACCGTGGCGATGAGCGTCGAGTTGTCGAAGCCCGGCTTGCCCAGCACCGGCCGGATGAAGCCCAGGTGCATCAGGTACGAGAACGCGGCTGCCACCAGCACTCCGAACGGCAGCGCAATGAGAATCGGCAGGTTGAGGCTCGACACGACCCAGTAGGCGGCGTAGGCGCCGACCGTGAAGATCGCTCCGTGGGCGAGATTCAAAAAGCGGACCGCCCCCCACACCAATGTGAGCCCCAGGGCCATCAGCCCGTAGACGGCGCCGAACAGCACGCCGCCCCAGATCGCCTGGACCAGCAGCGTCATCCGAGGTAGCTCTCCAGCAGGGCCTGGTCTTTCAGGAGCGTGTCGGCCGGGCCCTCGCGGACAAGCGAGCCGGTCTCCAGCAGGTAGACGCGGTCGGCCAGTCCCGCGACGTGGTTGGCGTTCTCGTCGGCGAGGAGCAGCGCGATGCCGGACTCCTTGACCTTGTGGATGCTCGCGTAGATCTGCTCGGTGGTCAGGGGCGCGAGGCCGAGCGACGGCTCGTCGATGAGCAGGATCTCAGCCCTGGACATGAGGCCCCGACCGAGCGCGAGCATGCGACGCTCGCCGCCCGATAGCGTTCGCGTGAGCTGGCCGCCGCGCTCCTTGAGCCAGGGCCACAGCTCGTATACGCGCTCCAGCCTCTCCTTGCGCTCGGCCCACGTCGGCCGGTGGTACGCCCCCATCAGGAGGTTTTCGGTCACCGTCATCTCGGGGAACAGGAGGTCGCCCTGCGGGATGTGCACGACGCCGGCCGCAGCGATGACGTCCGCCCGCCAGCGCGTGATGTCGGTGCCGTTCCAGAGCACCTGGCCGGCGCGCGGCGGCAGCAGCCCCGTGATTGCTCGCAGCAAAGTGGTCTTGCCATGCCCGTTCGGGCCGAGCACGACCACCCCCTCGCCCTTGTCGACCACGAGGTCGATCCCATGCAACACCTCGCTGCCCGCGTAGCCCGCGACAAGGCCTTTGACCTCAAGCATCGGTTAACGCGGCCTCGGAGCCCAAGGGTCGCAGCGAGCCGAGGTACACCTCGATTACGCGGGGATCGCGCAGCACCTTCGACGGCGGGCCCTGCGCGATCTCCAGCCCGTGGTGGATCACGAGGATGCGGCCGGCGAGCGCCTGCACCGCCTTCATCACGTGCTCGATCATCACGATGGTCACGCCGGTCTTCGCGACCGAGCGGATGAGCTCGATCATCTGCGCGCGCTCGCTTGGGTTCAGGCCGCCCACGGGCTCGTCAAGCAGCAGAAGCTCCGGGCGCATCGCCAGCGCGGTGGCCAGCATGAGCCGCTTGCGTGCCAGCACCGGGAGCTGCCCGGCCAGCAGTCGCTGCTGCCCGGTGAGCCCGCAGATGGCGAGCGAATCGATCGCCTGCGCGCGAGCCTGTTCGTTGAACCAGAGGGTCGGGTACTCGCTGGCGCGGCCGAAGGTGCTGCCGACCAATACGTTGGTGAGGACCGTCTGGCTGTCGAAGGCGACGGTCGTCTGGAAAGTGCGCGCCATGCCCAGCCGGCAGATGTCGTGGGCGCGCAGGGCCTGGATCTCGCGGTCCTTGAATTTGATCGCGCCGCTGGTGGCGGGGTTGACGCCCGATATGCAGTCGAAGAGAGAGGTCTTGCCGGCGCCGTTGGGCCCGACGATGGCGAACACCTCGCCGGGCTCAACGGCAAATGTCAGGTTGTTGACCGCGAGCAGCCCTCCATAGGCCTTGCTGACCTTCTGGCACTCCAGGATGGCCACGGTCTTAGTTTGGTCTGTCTCGGCGGTCTATCTCATCCAGCTGGGCAGCACGAACGTGCCGCTGGTGAACGGCGCCGGCGACACCACCTTCTGCACCCCGTCCTGGATCTGGACGATGATGTGCGGTTGCCCGAGCGAGGCGTCCGCGGTGCCTGCCGGGAACTGCAAGCCGGTGTGGTCCACGAACGAGATGGACCCGGTGGTGCCTCGCCAGATGACCGACTCGGTCGCCTTGGCCACAGCCTTGTAGTTCTTGGGGTCCCCGGCCTTGGCCACAGCCGCCGCCCAGACCATCACCTCGTCGTAGCAGCCTCCGGCGTTGGCCCAGCCTGGCTGCTGGCCGAACTTCGCCGCGTAGCGCGAACGGAAGTCGTTGCCGATCTTGTCCGGCAGCAGACCGAGCACCGTCGCCCATACGATGCCGTTGGCGGCGGAGCCGGCGAGGTTCAGGTATTCGGGCACCGACGGCCCGTACTGCTGGTAGAGCAGGGTCTTGGTCGGGCCGGCGGCCCACGACTTGGCCATGGCGGCGTCGTCTGCCGGTGAGAAGTCGCTGGTGAACAGCACGCTGGGAGCCGCCTGCTTGACCTTCGCCAGCACCGGGCCCCAGTCAGGCACCGCGCCTTCGCTCACGCCGTCGTTGCTGAGTGAGTTCCAGCCGAGCTGCTTTATGACAGTGTCGAAGCCGTTCGCGATGGTTGTGCCGTACGTGCTCTTGCCGCTGATGATCGAGTACGTCTTCGCGCTGACGTTCAGCTGGCCGGCGCGCAGCGCGCCGTCAACCCAGTACGCGAAGCCCTGGCCGTACCAGGACTCAGGGGGGTCGCACTGGAAGATGCCCCAGTACTTGTCGGGGGCGCCCTTGTAACGAGTGACCCACGCGATCTGGGTGTTGACGTTGTAGTAGAGGGTGCCCGCGTTCGCCACGATGTCGAACTCCGGGCCGGAGGCGAGGTGGTAGCCCGAGAAGATGACGTCAGCCTTCTCCACGCTCACCGCGCGGTTGAACGCCGTGGTGATCTGGTCGGTGGAAGAGTCCTTGTCGTCGATGACCACGTAATCGAGGTGGTAGCCGATGAGGCCGCCGCCCGCATTGATCTCGTCGACCGCCATCTTGACGCCGTTCTGCATCTCCTTGCCGTCGGAGGCGATGACGCCGCCGATCGGGAATACGCCGACGACCTTGATGCTGCCCCGCGACCCGCTGGTCGTGCCCGTGGACTTCGGAGCGAGCGCTCCGCCCGCAAGACCGCCTACCACGAGTCCGCCCACTGCGCCCACGCCGCCGGCGATGAGCTGTCTGCGGGTTACCTCACGCTGAGTGATCGAATCGCCAGCCACTTCAAACCTCCTCTGGTGGTCGCAATAGAACCTTCAGGCTCGTGCGGGGGCCGCCTCGACCTGGTAATCGACCTTGACCGGGGTGCCGTTCTTCTTCGCGGACTCGTCGATCGCGAAGCACACGGCCATCGACTTGTAGGAGTCGTGGATCGACGCATGTGACTCGACGTTGTTCTCGATGCACTCCAGGAAGTGTGCTATCTCCGGCACGAACGGGTGGTGCGTGACATCGCCCGAGGACGGCTCGATGGTCGGGAACGTCCAGTAGTCGAGCGAGCCCGGGTAGTGCTTCTTCGAGTAGACGCGGTTGTTCTGGACCGTGCCCTCGGTACCGAACAGCCGGACGTTGAAGATATACGGCGTGTCGGCGTCGAGCACCGTCGAAAGCTTGCCGACCGCGCCGTTCTCGAACTTCAGCGACGCCACAGTGACCGGGTCGTACTGGTAGTTCATGTCGATCTTCGGTCCGGCGGAGAAGGCGGCGACCTCGGTGATCTCGCCGGCGAAGTAGCGGATCGCGTCCGCCGCGTGGCAGCCGGCGGCGATGAACGCGCTGCCGCCGAGCGGCATCGCGACCGACCACGGGTAGCTCGGGTACTCCTTCTTCAGCGGGTGCCAGTAGTCGGCCTCGGCGTAGATCATCTTGCCGATCACGCCGTCGGCCTGGAGCTTCTTGACGGTGATGAACTGAGGGTTCCAGCGCAGGACGAAGGACGTGACGCTCTTCACCTTGGCTTCGCTGACGGCCCGGTGGATGCGCCGCACGCCCGCGTAGTCGAGGGCGATGGGCTTTTCGATCACCACATGGCGTCCGGTCTTCGCCGCGCGCTCGAGCTGCGCAGGCCGCACGTCCGGCGGCGTGCACGACGCGATGATCTTGACGCGATCGTCGTTGAAGAGCTCGTCCTCGCTCTTGTACTCACGCCCCTCAACGCCGTGCTGCTTCATCAGCTTCTCGGCCTTGCCAGGCGTGCGGTTGTAGACGCCGATCACCTCGGTCAGCGGATGGTCGCGGAACGCCTTGACGTACTCGCCTGCGACCCAACCGGCGCCGAGAATCGCTACCCCGTACTTTTTAGCCACAGGCGTGCCTCCTCGTTGCCCTCCCCAACGTGGTCCGTAGGTTATGAGCGCCCAGGGCACCCTGTCAAGTTCGACGTTGATCAAAGCGTTGTACATTTCAGGCGCTTGGCTTACGACCGAAAACAGGGCGGACACAGCGTCGCCCAGGCCAACCGACCGGACTACCGGCTCGAGATCGGGCGCGCCGAGGTGCCCGTGGGCGAGCCGCGAGGCTTCTCTGTTCTTGATGCGCCTCGCGCAACGACGCTGAAGGCGTGGGTCGCCACCTTGATACCGGCCTTTGGCGCCCGCCCCGACGCCGCGGACGTCGGCGCCGCGGGCCGGAATCAGCGTCGCAACCCACGCCCTCGGCGTCGTCGCGCGCGGTCCGTCGAGAACCGAAAAACCTCGCGGCTCGCCCACGGGCACCTCCGCGCGCCCGATCTCGAGCCGGTAGTCCGGTCGGTTGGCCTGGGCGACGCTGTGTCCGCCCTGTTTTCG
>WNFF01018286.1_pt1 | contig 11059 bp, 9 predicted proteins | sample 5400441 | NCBI WGS metagenome assembly WNFF01 (sample SAMN13153345, study PRJNA577476) | soil metagenome | isolation source: 120 cm saprolite under Douglas fir tree site 2 hole 3 replicate 1 | place: USA:California | collected 2015-04-18
TCAAAGCTTTGCCACCCGATGATGAAATGCTCAATAGTTTATTGAGTGGCGCTCTCGATGTAGATAAGTTGGATTACCTGCCGCGTGATGCGCGTGCCTGTAATGTTCCTTATGGCGGCGTCGATGTCGCACGTCTGCAGGGAGCCTTACGCATTCGTCCTAACGTCAATGGTCAGCAACGTATCGTGGTGACTCATAAAGGTATCAGCCCACTACACTCGCTGCTTCATGCTCGCCAGGAGATGTTTGACAACATTTACTGGCATCACACGACTCGAGCGTTACAGGTCATGCTGATGCGAGCTGTCCATGAGGCTCTATTATGCGGAGCGCTGCAAGTCGAACAACTGGTGGGATTGGACGATGCCTCCCTGCTCTCCCTGCTGGCAGAAGAGCATATGCCCACCAGTTCCCGTAAGCTGGCAGACGATTTAGAGATGCGTCGTCCCTATAAAGGTGTGATAGAGATCAGCCGCCTTGCTGGTCGCCTCTATAACCGCCTCGATGCGCTCTTCTGGGATACCCAACGCCGTCGACGTATCGAACAACTGCTCGCAGTCGAACTGGCTACTGCATTGGAAATAGAAATTGCCGATTACGAGGTGCTCTTCGATATTCCGCGCCCTGAAAAGTGGGAGGATTTAGCGCGCTATGAACAACACCAACGTCGCATTCGTGTTGTGGTATCTGAACGGCTTCGCGAGCCTTTGCAGGCTCTAAAGGATGATGTGCTCCTGTCGGCTTTGGAGAGGCTGGTGGGGATGTAATTGACCCCGGATAAGCAAAGTTTCTTACTTCTTCCGCTTCTTCTGCTGGTACATCATCCGCATCGCCTTCTCGTGAATCCTGCGGGCGGGCGGGTACTCATCATCGATCTTGAGTGCGTATTCAGAGGCGCTGACGGCCTCGCGGTAGCGCTGCAATCTGTACAGGTTATCGGCCTTAATCATCCAGTAGCGCACGTTGGTCGGGTCAAATTCCAGGATACGGTCAATGGCCTCGCTTGCTTCTTCAAAGCGCGCTGTGCCACGTAGGGCGGACATATGGAAGTCCCAGGAAAGAGGACTATCAGGTGCGAGGTGCACCAATCGTTGGGTAATCTCAAGCAAGCGATCAAACTCCCCTAAAGTGCGCAGCGCGTTCGCCATTAGATTGAGAGCCGAGATATCGTCTGGTGCGATTTCCAGGGCGTGATCCATCGTTACCACAACTTCTTCAAATCGAGCATACCTGCGTAGGATTTCACCCTTTGTCTCCAGGGAGAGCAGAAAGTCGGGATCAAGAGTCAGGCTTTGATCAGCCGCTTCCAAAGCCTCGTACGTTCTATTCATACGGAGCAGTGCCAGCGCTTTGTTGCACCAGGTGCGAGCATCGCCGGGGTCGAGTTCAATGGCGCGTTCCGCATATCGCAAAGCCTCTTGAGAATGATCTAGTAGCAGTTGCTGCCCACAGCGATTAAACCATGCCAGTGCAAGGTTGGTATCGAGGAGCAAGGCCTGGTCATTAGCTATGGTGGCTTCGGAAATGCGGTCGAGTTTCTGTAACGCTCGCGCTTTGCAGGCCAGGGCAAGCGCTGAACCCGGGTCAATTTCCGCAGCGGATTGAGCCATCTCGTACATCTTTTCATACTCGCCTAGCCGATCCAGCGCTAAGGCGAGTCCAAGCATGGCATCTACATCCTTTTGATTACCCTGGAGAAGTTCGTTGAATGCCGTGTGTGCCTGGAGCCATCGTTTGGCTTGCAGGTGTTCGTGAGCCTCTTGCCGGAGTTTCTCAAGTTCGTCCGCTGTTTTTGATTCTGCGCTTCCATCCACACTATGTATGCCCTGGATCGGCTCTGCCTTCTTTTCCAAAAGAGTTGACCTCCTGCTCCTAAATACTGTGAGGTATTATCGCATTAATGTCTAATGGTGGCAATAGGGCAGGATAGCGGTCTCTATGCAGGAAGGCGGGCTTTTTCTGGACTTGTCTGCCTGCTAGTGACTGGACGACGGCTTGCGAGCAGCACACCCGCGAAGAATACTGTCCAGCCTAATGCCTGGATGATCCAGAAGCTGCTCTCTAATCCAAAGAAGCGGGCGAGAGTACCAGCGGCAGCATTCAACAAAACACCCACCAGGATCAACTTTCCATCCCGAATACACGGCCACACCGACCACCGCCAACACTCCTAAAGTGTTCAAGACAATAATGGTTACAAGCCATGCTCCGGGGTTCAGAATACCTGTGCCTGGTGTACCTGCAATGTGACTAAGTTTGGATATATTGATAGTGGCAGTGGAGATGAGTACTATCGCCAGTACGCTCAACACACTCAAGACAATCAGGCAAATACGTGTGATACGTGGACTTGCCACCAGTGCGATGCTGCCAAGACCCAACCAGGCGGGCACAAGGGCGCCACCCAGAATGTAATAGATGCGGAAGAACACTATGCCTGCGTTACTCGTAGGCCCTACAATGACCATGAGTACATAAGCTAGTGTGGCCAGAAAAGCCATAATCAGGGCGATTGACCAGTAGAGTTGGGAGGCACGCCTTCGTCGTACGTACTGGCGCAGGACTGCTCCTGCAAAGAGGCCAGTTACTACTACGTTCACGATTGCGAAGAGTAGTAAAATAGAGTTGTCTGTCATGGTTTGGTTCCACCTTTGTATTTTATTCAGGTTGTGAAACAACACAAATGGTCTTTTAGAGAATACTCCTGGTTGGTTTTTTCGTCAAGCCTTAAATATAAGAAAATCTGTGCAAAATATAGATATTGCGCGTAGCATTGAGATTTTCATCATGCACTGACCATGCTGCACTCCTGAAAAAGCTCTTGTTGTCACCTGGCCTTTGCGCTTATACTATGTTCTGGATAGGAGTTGGACATAATGGCCCAAAAACTTGGAAACGAGAAAAAAGAACAAGATCTGGCAAGAAAGCAACGACAGGAATTGAAGGCGGAGTTGGCTGACAATTACGCACGTTTGCCGCGCAAGCCTCGCAATCGGGGCAGGATCGTTACGTTTGTTGTACTTGGTGTGATTGCGCTGCTAGTGGGAATCTTTGGCTGGCTGGTCTTGCAACCCTCATCAACTCAGCAACCAGTGGCTGGCGTAGCTATAGGCACTGCGGCTCCCGAATTTACACTACCGATTTATGGTGGTAGTGGTGTTGGTGGTACTGTAAACCTTCTTGCTTTACGTGGACATCCTGTAATACTCAACTTCTGGTCCGAATCTTGCCCTCCCTGTCGCTTAGAGGTTCCCTACCTGGAACGTATGTACTCGCACAATGCAGCAGGGGGTCAATTCGCGCTGCTGGGCATCAATCAAGCTGATCCGAAAGATGATATTGCCAGATTTGGCGGCGATTTTAATGTTACCTACCCTCTCCTTTTTGATAAGGGGGGTACAACCAATGCTGACTATGTTGTAACTGCTATTCCTACAACTTATTTTATCGATAGCAATGGTATTGTGCGTTCCGTCTTCGTGATGCCGCTTACTCCTCAAACTATGCAGCAAGGTCTCTCCTCAGTTGGAATTAGCATACAGTGATGTCTCCGGTTAATTCACAGCGACACGTCTACGCCTTGTGATAACCAAGCCGATAATGCTCAGAGCTAGCAAAAAAACCCCGAGGCTAAGTCGTCCCGCCGGTTGACCAGGGTCGAGTACTGGTGGGACGGTAGAGCCTTGATCTTTCGTGGTACCTGAGCTTGCTTTTGTTGTAGCTGTGCCGTTCGGGGTGAGTGTATGTGTGGGTACCGGTGTAGGTGTTGTAGTAGCCGCCCCTTTAGCCGCCGCTTCTTGAGGACGAACAGTAGTGGTCGCATGAATACCTGGAGTAGTGACAGCAGAATGAACCCTACTTGCTTCTCCAGACGAGCTATTCGAAGTGGCTGTCGAGGCAGAGCTACCTTTGCCAACGTTCATGAATGGCAGAATACCTGAAATGATAAAGAACAGTGCAAGCACAGCCGCAAGTGTGCTTACGACCCTGATCGAACGCCGGAGAGTCGAGATACGTGTACGCTGTCTTTGGGGAACAGGGGTGAGTGTTGTGTCTTGCCGAATAGTTCGGTCTGGAACAGTTGTCAGGCCGCCGGATAAGACGAAAGAGTGTGGTACTTTTTCTTCAGGTATTGCATGCAATAGGGCAACCGTCAGCCGTAAGTCAGCCAGGTTGAGTTTGCACTGCTGGCAGGTGGACATATGAGCATCAAAAATAGCCTGCTGCTGTGGAGAAAGCTGCTTATCGAAAGATGCTGAAAGCTGCTCGGTTGTTAGATGCTCATCGTGTAGTTGTGCCACGCAAAAACTCCGTAATGTTTTACTCTCTATCAGTTAGTAGACGATAACTACGCGGTAAAAGTTCCCGGTACTGGTACAGGTAGTCGCGGAGCCGCTTACGTCCACGCGCAATACGTGACCGAACGGTTCCTAGACTGGTTTGAGTACTGGTTGCAATCTCTTCATAGGAAAGCCCTTGCACGTCGCACAAAATGATCGCGACTCGCTGATCGAGGGGTAGTTCCTGGATTCCTTTCTGAAGTAGTTCTTGTAATTCCTGATTCAGCAAAAACTCCTCGGGATTTGCTGCTTGTTCTGGCGCGATCAGTGCACTCAGCAAACCGGCGTCGTGTAGTTCATCCTCATCCATGATAGTGTCCAGCGAGTCCTGTGGATGGCGGTTAGTGCGTCGCCAATAGTCACATGCCTGGTTGGAGGCGATGCGAAGCAGCCAGGCACGAAATGAGGGGCCTCCACGAAATGATTGAATGCCTCGAAAGGCAGCAATAAAGGTATCTTGTGTCACGTCGGCAGCAGCATCACGATCGCCAAGCATGCGCAATACCACATTGTACGTTGTCTGCTGATAATTCAACACCAACTGATTAAATGCGTTAACATCCCCTTTTTGGCTGAGATTGATGAGTAGCATCTCATCTTCTCGCCCTGGCTCCGCCATTGCGCTGCCTCTTTCTTACTCTATTTTCGTTTCGCTAGTGTAGCATATTTCAGCTAGTTTGAGTACCTTTGCCTGAATAGGTCTTTCTATCGATAATTACGCTGATCGGTGGTGACATTTCGCATATCTGCAAAATACTTCCCAAAAAGTACGAAGGTAAGTCTTTTTGCGGCATTCGCTCGTTAGTATTAAAGAGTGTAATAGCAGCAAATGTCTTAAACGAGAGAATTGTGAAGAAGAATAGCCGTATGCAGTATATACAATACCCATTTCTCTGGTTGCAAAGTATCTTGCGGCGCTTTGGTCATTGGATAGAGAGTCTACTAGATAACGAACAAAAGACTGGGAAAAAAAATACAATATCTGTGTTGGATGGAGTTCGCGGGATGGCCGTTCTCATGGTCATCGTATTCCATGTCAATCGCGTGACCGGGGACAATATCTGGAACCAGGCAGCGAATCCACTTGCTTCTTCGATCTCAACTGCAGGAGGAATAGGTGTAACGCTTTTCTTCGTGCTGTCAGGATTCCTGCTTTTCATGCCCTTTGCCAAGGCGCTTCTATACAAGACAAACTGGCCACTGGCGCGTGTTTTCTATATGCGGCGTGTGTTACGCATTCTTCCTGCTTATTATGTATCACTTTTTCTGATAATCCTATTCCAACACCCCGAATACCTGCATCGCGATCACTTAAAAAACCTTGCTCTATTCCTTACCTTTTTTATGGATTCCTCGCGAGCAACGTTTCGGCAGCTCAATGGCCCTTACTGGACGTTGGCAACCGAATGGCAGTTCTATATGCTCCTGCCGCTCATTGCCCTGGGTATCTCCTTAGTGGTAAGTCGTGTCCCTATCAAAAGGCGCTTGCCAGCCGTCACGTTCTGCCTTCTTGGAATCATCGCATGGGGCTTGTTTATACGCTACTGGGGACTCTATTATTTGAAATACCCCTCGCAAACCTTCCTGGTTCCTCGCTCTGAACTTAATGACATCATGTTCTTTCTGTTTGGCATAACCGGCAAATACACTGAAGATTTCGCCATTGGCATGTTTATCAGTCTCTGCTACATATATGCGCAACATCCTACGACTGATGGTAGGATTGCGCGGGGATGGCAGCGCCTCAGTCCATGGATGTGGGCTGGTGGTATCCTCATAGTGGTTTTCGGTGCTATGTGGCACTTTAAAGCTTACTATGTGGTGACGAGTTGGCCTTTCTTAACAAGTATTATGCCCGACTATGATTGGCTAAATGAGATGATACTCGCAATTGGCTTCGGGGCATGTATAGCTGCTATCCTCTATGGAAGCGCCGGTTTGAAAGCAATATTCAATTGGCCTTTGCTACGCTGGGTAGGTCTGATTTCATTCAGTCTCTATATATGGCATCTACCGCTACTTGTTCTTTTTCAGTCTCGTGTTATGCCACTGTTGCAGGGCCTACATTTGAATCGCTATGCAACCTATAGCCTGTACTGGCTTTGGGTACTCGTGGTCATTTTCCCTTTTGCGTTCCTATCCTATCTCATAGTTGAAAAACCCTGGATGAAGCTGGGTGATCATTGGCGTGTTGCCATTGAAAAGAACCACCGGGAAAAACTGAAGATGCAAGAGACTGCGGTAACACGCCAGCAAACATTTACAGAGCAGGGAACTGCTCCTGCTTTACCCCAAGAGGCAATAACGAAATAAAAATCTACACACAATTGTGATACGCTGCCTGCTTTTTCCGTTGACATTACTCTCTTTTGCCGACTATAATTCTTTACAGAACCGCATACTATTTGTTGTGGTGAAAGTTGTCTGCTTCTTCGTGGAAGCAACAGTTTTGCGACACCCGCCAACCAGTCGGATGCCGACCTGCGTTCTTCTACCGAAAGCGAAGCGTACATGCATGGAGGAGAACCTCATATGGCGACCACAGACGGACTTGAAGACATCGTAGCAGCGCATTCCTACATCTGTGACCTGGACGGTAAACTTGGTAAACTATCGTATTTTGGTCTGGATATTCACGACTTAGCTCGTTATTCTACATTTGAAGAAACTGCTTATTTGCTCTGGCATGGTGTCTTGCCCACAAAAGAGCAGCTAGAAGATGTAAATGCACAGCTTCATGCAAACCGTGCACTCCCCGGCCCTGTAAGTGAGTTCATGCGATTATTACCCAGATCGTCTACACCGATGGATGTATTGCGCACTACTGTCTCAGCCCTTTCTTCTTTTGACCCCGATGCTGGCGACAACTCTCCTGAAGCAAATCGTCGCCGTTCAATCCGCCTGACAGCAGTAATACCCACCATTGTTGCAGGTTGGGATCACCTTCGCAATGGCAAAGAGCCAGTTGCTCCGTTGACAGGTGGGAACCACGCTACAAATTTTCTGTATATGCTCACAGGTGAGATGCCTGACGACTACGAATCCCAAATGTTGGATGTTGTTCTCATCTTGCATGCTGATCACGAACTCAATGCGTCTACCTTTGCTGCCCGTGTGACAGCCGGTACCCTGGCTAGTATGTATGCTGCCATTACATCAGCCATTGGTACACTCTCCGGTCCACTCCATGGAGGTGCGAACGAACAGGTCATGCGAATGCTCTTGAAAATTGGTGAAGTCGATCGCGCTCCCGCATATATTCAGGGAGCGATAGAGCGCAAAGAACGCATTATGGGGTTTGGACATCGAGTATATAAGACTGAGGATCCTCGCGCTACTCACCTGCGACAGATGTCTAAAGAACTGGGTGAGCGTACCGGTGATAGTCGCTGGTACGAGATTTCGCATATCATCGAGGAGTATATCAAAGAACATAAAGGCCTGGCCGCATAACCGGGTGGACTGCTCATGTGCTCGAACAGTATGCCAATAACCGCCTTATTCGTCCTCGCGCCGAGTACATTGGTCCGAAGAACGTGGAATATGTACCGCTTGAGCAGCGAGGCTAGCATAAAGAAAGACACCTGATTATCATGGCCAATGCCGTGATAATCAGGTGTCTTTCTTTATAGGAGTTTTTTAACATCCCTTTGCATTTCGGTATAACTTTGATAGCGTAATTCCCTTTCTTCCTGAAGAGCGCGACTGAGGATTGCTTCGAGTTCAGGTGAAATCAGCGGGTTGAGCGTGCGTGCTGCTGGAAACGAGGGATAATGGGGTGGGGCAACGTTCGTGAGTGCATGGTGCATACTTGCAGCAAGCATGTAAATGCAGGTGCGGTGATCGTAGGGGGTATCTTTCACCGGTATATATGCTGAGGTAGCGATCTTGCGTGTTGTGCGATGATTGCTCATCGCATTCTGCTTTTCAGGTGGAGGTGCGGGAATCTGAAAGCCCGTTAGCATGGCGCGCCCGCGCGTATTTTCGATAATGATATTTGATGGCGAAATATCAAAGTGTCGCAAGGGAGGCCGTTGCTGATCCATCGCAATCAAGATATTCAGCATGTTATTCATATAGCCAAGAACTTCACGTTCGGAAAGTGGACGAAGCAACTTTTGCAGCAGTTCTTCCAGGCTTTCACCATCGATATACTTGAGTACCACGTAATAATGTTTCCCCTCGACAAAACGGTCAAGTATGGCAGGAATCAATGGATGGTGCAGCCGTAATAGAGGTTCGGTCGCTTTCTCATAGTAAACCAGTTCTTTTGCGCGGCGAGCAACAGGAACATCGGTACACTCCCAGCGTTTCAGCACAATCTTTTGATCATTCACCCGGGTATCGATGGCGATGGCTGTCATCACTTTTGTTTCCTCAGTATGCTTCAAAACATGCTTGATGACATAGCGTCCCTGGCGAGCGCTGACTCCTGAAAGAGGACTATGCGCCACCATCGTTGGTGGTATAGTAAGTCGGCCGCAGATTGAGCAACAGCGCTGCCCAAAGCGCACGGGCGTTTCACAATAAGGACAACTGCGGTCATCATAATCGGCACCGCAAGCGCTACAACGGCGCGAACCACTGCGATTCTGGTGTCCGCAACGCTGGCAGGCATAGCGTTGTAGAGCTGTTTGTACCGCGCTGGTATAGTTCTCGGCAAACTCTATGATGGTGTTGTAACGCTGGTGATAATCCTTGGCCAGTGCACGCGTCAGAACAGCGCTAACCTCAACCGGAATCCGCGGATTCCATTGTTGTGGCGCGGGTGGCTCTTCTTTTAAATGCGCGTTCCACATCTGCTCAATAAATTTGTAGGCAAAAGGCGCTCTACCCGCCAGCAATTCATAAATACAGACGGCGAGTGCATACTGGTCGGAGTCGCGTCTTGGATTGCCTTGCCACTGTTCAGGTGGCATGAAGGGAGCAGTACCGGTGACTTCACCCAGCGATGCATGTGTTTGCATCCCTAGATAGAATGTCGCGCCGAAATCGGCGAGCAGAATCTGTCCATTGCGTCCAATGAGCAGATTGCCGGGTTTGACATCCTGGTGAATAAGGCCGTTCTCGTGAATGTAGTACAGCGCGGATGCCGCCTGCTGAATATACGGCACAAGCTCTTCGGCGTATGCAAGCCGCCTTTTGCCATCTTCTTTGCGAAAAAGGTCATGAATAGTTTTCGGCGCGTATTCCATCACCAGGTAGGGTCGTCCATCCTCTATCTGACCGAAGTTATAAACCGGAAGGATGTTGGAGTGTTGTAAGTGAGCAATGCGCTGCGCCTCATCAAAGAAGCTGTCCCGCCCCTTTTCGTTGAACTGTTCGGTGCGCAGTACCTTGAGCGCCAATATGCGGCTGAGTGGCGCAGGTTCACGTACCTGGTAGACATGGCCGTAGGTGCCTGTACCAACAAAGGAGACTACTTCGTAAATACCGATGTGTGCTCCCTGGACAAGAAAGTCGCATCTTTCACAGGTTTTGGCTCTCGCGGGATTTTCATGTCCCCCGCCTGCTCGCGGATTTAGGCAACGGGCCAAGTTACTATCCTACCTCTTTATGGTTTAGGGTATGTGGTTTCCCATCTATATGTACGATGTAGCTGGTGTTGAGTTGTGTATAGACAACGCTAAGTACCATTCTGCGACATTATTCTAGCAATTGAAAGAGTTGTACTTTGTGATATGATTGGTGAGCAGTTTGATCAATATCTAGATATAGGGAGACACGAAAGTATGAGACCAGCGCTCGAAGATATATTGATGGGCTCGCCGGCTTCGCCCTCGTTTACCAACGACCTACGCTTTCGTTGGGAAGACAGTCGCCGGCGCGTACGTACGGTTTTCGGCGGTGTTATTATTGCTGACAGCACCCATGTTATGCTGTTGCACGAAGCCGGGCGCTTGCCAGTTTTCTACTTCCCCATCGAAGATGTTCGAATGGAGAGGATGGAGGCTACTCAACACAGTACCTATTCTCCGCTGAAAGGGAACGCATCGTACTGGACGATCCGGGGAGGTGACCGGGTGGTTGAAAATGCCGCCTGGAGCTATCTGAATCCGGTACCTGGTGGGCCGGAGATCAAAGGCTATATGGCCTTTTATTGGGACAAGATGGATGCCTGGTTTGAAGAGGATGAGCAGGTCTTTGCGCACGCACGCGATCCATATAAGCGAGTGGACATCCTGCCAGGCTCCCGCCATGTCCGTGTTGTGCTGGGAGGCGAGGTAGTAGCCGATACCCTGCATCCACGGCTATTACTCGAAACTGGTATTATTATCCGCTATTATATCCCAGAGCAAGATATCCGTGTGGAGCTGCTAGAGTCGACTGAGACTATTACCTATTGTCCATACAAGGGCAAGGCATCGTACTGGTCCGCCAGGGTCGGCGATAGAATCTATAAGGACATCGTGTGGAGCTACCGCAATCCGCTGCCTGCATGCTTACCGATTGAGAAGCTGCTCAGTTTTTTCAACGAGCGGGTCGACGCGATTTACGTAGACGACGAACGGATAGCGGTGCCCAGGACACCATGGTCTGAGTAATAAGGCCAGTTTGTGGTTGGCATTAGACGTTGTTTCTGAGTGCTATTTCATCCAACGTGCCTGATCCCAGCCAAGGTGCGCGTGACTATTGACGAGACGTAAAGTAGCATGTGCTGCATCTCGCCAATCCACTACGCTGATTGTAGCGGGGTCGAGGAAGATATGAAAGGCGGA
>WNFF01005502.1_pt1 | contig 11057 bp, 11 predicted proteins | sample 5400441 | NCBI WGS metagenome assembly WNFF01 (sample SAMN13153345, study PRJNA577476) | soil metagenome | isolation source: 120 cm saprolite under Douglas fir tree site 2 hole 3 replicate 1 | place: USA:California | collected 2015-04-18
CCACATTAAGTTGTCCAGCTTGGTCTCGGATCTGCTGGGCCTTAGTGCCCGTCGTATGCTGAAGGCGCTCGCTGACGGTGAAACCAACCCAGCGGCTCTGGCCGCTTTGGCCGATCAGCGCTTGCGCGCCACACCGGCACAGTTGTGCGACGCGCTCGGCGCGTGCGCCGAGCTCAGCCCTGTCTACCGGCGGCTGCTGAAGATGGCGTTGGAGGAATTACGATTAATCGACGAGCAGATCGGCCAACTGGACCAAGAGATGGCCAGTCTGCTCAGACAGCACCAGGATGCAGTCGAGCGGCTGGCGGAGGTGCCCGGTCTGGGAGTGGACTCAGCGCAGCAGATCATTGCCGAAGTCGGCCCTACCTCAGCGACCTTTCCCTCCGAGAAATGTCTCTCCTCGTGGGTTGGTGCTTGCCCGGGCGACGACGAGAGCGCGGGTGTGAACTACAGCCACCGCTCCCCGAAGGGCAACCGTCACATGCGGCGCTTACTCAATCAGGCTGCTAACGCCGCAGCCAGGACCAAAGGAAGCATCTTCGAGATTGTCTATCGCCGCTCAGTCCCGCGCCTGGGACACAATCAAGCTATCGGAGCCATCGCCCATCGACAGTGCCGGCTGATTTGGTTGATCTTGCACAAGGGAGTCCGTTACGAAGAACGGGGCCCAGCGGTCACCAAACGATCGAAGCAACTCCGCACTTCGAAGATGCTTCGGCAACTCCGAAGACTCGGCTATCGGATCGAACCACCGAATCCTCAACCCAGCCAAGCACAAGTGCAGTGATTTTTCGACCCCGGATCGAACCACCGAATCCTCAACCCAGCCAAGCACAAGTGCAGTGATTTTTCGACCCAGTGGCAAGCAAAGGAGTTACAGGATACGGAACTTGGAAGAGTGTGGAAGCGATTGAGAACAAAGGGCGGTTGTAAGCGCGTTGGAACGTTGGAAGACAAGGGAAGCTGGTTAACCATAACACCCCCACCCCCCCTGTTTTTTGTAAATGTTGCAGCTAAAGGGCTTAGCTCTGCCGTAAGTCTTTTGTTTGCAACACTTGCGGGGAAATCCATAAGTGTTGCAGCTAAAGGATTTACGGCAGTGGACTGTTGGCGAGAAGGTAACTGTGAAGGATGGAAGGATTCTGAAGAAGTTAGAAGGACTACCTGGCGGGCGAGCATGGTTCGCAGGCAAGTAGAATCGTGTCGACTCTAAATAGCAATTATACCATATCGGTACTATATGTCAATGATTATCTGCAAGTGGTTTGGATACTGAGAGATGAAAGGGTGTCGGCGAGAACTGGCACCTTGAAATTCGTAACAATGTCCCCCCCTTGCAACAAACAAAACCACAAGAGGCCACCCAGAGGCCGAAAGGACAAAGGCTGGCCCACCTGCCGAAATCCAAAGGGAAGCGGCACCCAGCGATGAACAGGCCTCGCTTGGCGAGCAGAGCGAGCGGATGCTAGGGTGATGTTGTGGTTGATCTCACTGATTCAACGGCGCTGCTGTCAAACCTGGATGTTCCCTACTCCAGTTTGCCGAAATACATGTCTTACGTGGACGAGGCTGGCCACTCGAGGACCCGCGGCGAGACTATCTGTGCATGGCGGGATTGCTTGCGACGGAAACCGCCTGGAAGGCGTTTGACGCTGAGTGGCGATCCGCCTGCGACGATGAGAGTCTAACGGAGCCGTTTCACATGAAGGATTTTGCTGCGTCCAAGGGCCAGTTCAAGGGCTGGACAGAGGAAAAACGGAGGCGGCTCCTTGGCAAGCTAATAGCGTCAATCAGAGACGCAAGGGCTGTGCCGATCGGCAGCGTAGTCTCCGTGAAAGACTTCAGGGGGTTTCAGCCACGTCTTCGAGCCAAGTTGAGGGACCCGCACTTCATGGCGTTTCAACCGCTGACGTACAACATTGCTGTCGCAGCCGGTATGGAAATGCCTCCGGGGCGAGTCACGATGATGTATGCGCACCATCCGGAGCATTCAGTGGGCCTGGCCAATACTGAAGCTTTGTGGAAAAGCCTGAGGAAGCACAACCCGATAATTGCGTGGTTCATGGAATCATATGTGTCTGGGGAGCCGACAGAGCACTCGCCATTGCAAGCCGCGGACCTTTGGGCGTATGAGCTTGGTCATCATTTCCAAGTCATCAGGCCTGCGCGGAAGACCCCGCGTTGGCCGTTCCAGCAATTTGTAGAAATGGGGTTGAACTATGGATTTACGCACGATTTCATCACGTACCAAGACAGGACCGGATTGAACGGTCTAGGTCTAATGTCGCGCGTACAGCGATGGAAAGAGATTTCACTTTACGCGCCGTGATCCGATTCCGTCGGGGCACCTGGCACGGCAGTCTAGTTGACAGTTACTTTGAGCCCTTCTATGCGACATGCTTTTTCGTTTCCAACCCATGTCAGAGAGGCGGTTCGCGAGCATGTTCGGCGCGCCGTCTCCGAAGTAAGCCCTGAGCGCTTCGCTCAGGAACCAGCGTATACGGCCGCGTTGCTGGCGCGATTGGAGGGCGCTGCGTACAGGCGAGCAGACGGTTCGGTTGAGTTTCGAGCAACAAATGTCAACTCGATTGGAAAAGGGGCCGCCGAGCGATGGTCTGGCGCGGACTTTGCTATCACTGCGGACATTCGCAAGGGCGATCTTAGCGTAACTAAGGCCATCCTGGTCCAGGCTAAGCTTGGCGGTTTAGAGGACCTCTCTCCGCCTGAGCGCAGGCGCTTGGTCGGCCAGATTCGCGAGATGCGGCACCTGACGCGCTCGCCGAAAGTACTCTTGGTTCGTGAGATCGACGGCCGGCGTGAACCCGAGGTAGCAAGCGGGGTACGCATCGCGGAAGAGTTACACACAGAGCCTCTCTCGTTGCCCGATTATTTTGTTAGACGGATCCTCACGACTTTCGACGGTGATACTCGCTCCATATTTGTGGCCGCTGTACAGGAAAGCTCGCTTAGATAGCTACGAGTGTTTGCCCGGATTCAATCAACTGCCTAATCTCTGGGCGGATGGAGCAGCGGTTCCTTGCCGTACGATTCACTTCGTGAACACATCGCCAAACATCGGGAGGCCGCTTCGGGGTACAAAGAGCAGGGCCGTGTCGATCTTTGCGCCGAAGCGGCGGCTGGCGAAGCGACGGTACGCGAAGCGAATGCCAGCCACCTCAACGAATTGGGTCGGCGCGGTCTGGTGCGTGTAGTTATTCATAAGAAATGCCCATCTGGAGGCAAAGCTTGAATCACCCCGCGAGCATCCCTCCATCCACCGCCAGGGATGCTCCGATGATGTAGGAGGCCTTGTCAGAGCCAATGAACACGATGGCATTTGCAATCTCTTCGGGCGTTCCCATGCGCTTGGTAGGAATGTGTGCCTCGAGGAAATTTGCTTTGTTTTCCGGCGTTTGCGCAAAGCGGTTGAACATCCCCGTTTCCGTCGGACCAGGGCCAACGATGTTGACACGAACGCCTGTTCCGGCGAGTTCGATAGCCGCAGACTTCGTGATGCCTTCGACGGCATGCTTGCTGCCGACATACACCGCTGCGGTCGGGCCGCCGACCTTGCCGTACGTAGACGAGATGTTGACGATGCTGCCTTTGCCTTGGCGAAGCATGGCACGAATCTCGTACTTCATGCACAGAAGTACACCAAGCACATTCGTGTCGAAGATGGCTTGATAGCTCTCGGGGGTTACATCGGCAGCCGAACCGGGAGTGCCGACGGTGCCAGCGTTATTGACGGCAATGTCGAGGCGACCGAAACGAGCGATGATCTTGTCGACGAGGTTCTTGACTTCCTCTTCATGCCGCACGTCGGTGCGCACAAATTCGGCCTCAGTGCCAAGGTTGCGCAGTTCAGTGGCTAGCTTCTGACCTTCATTGTCGTGTCGACCGGAAACAACGACCCTCGCTCCCTCATGCGCGAAGGCCAAGGCCGTGGCGCGACCGATGCCAGTCAGTGCGCCGGTAATCAAAACAACCGGGGAATTCATATCACTACCTCCGTTTGATCTAGACCCATGCAGGCTGAGCATGACTGAGAAGTCCGCTAAGCTGCTCCGGGGTCGCTCAGATCACCTTGTTAGATTGCGAATCTCGCTGGTGGTAGCGCCGCTGAAGCATACTTTGTTAAGCTGGGAGCAATGCTTCACGAGCATGGGAGCGAGAATGGAATTACGACATCTTCGCTATTTCGTCGCGGTCGCCGAGGCGGGAAGTCTAACGGTGGCGGCAGCGCGAAAACTGCACACCTCACAACCTTCGTTGAGTCGGCAGATTCGAGATCTTGAGGAGGAGGTAGGTGCCCAACTCCTGACGCGCAGCGCTCGCGGCATCGAACTGACACTGGCAGGTCGATCCTTTCTCGATCACGCTCGCTCGGTGCTATCGCAGGTTGAAGCGGCAACCGACGCTGCGCGCCGGGTCGCTCATCCCGCCAAGCCATGCTTCACGATGGGCTTTCTGACCGGACACGAATTGACGTGGATGCCCGAAGCCTTGCAGATCTTGCGCGACGAGTTGCCTAACATCGACGTGATGATATCGAGTCAATATTCGCCTCTTCTTGCGGACGGCCTTTCGAAAGGAAAAATCGATGCGGCCTTTCTTCGACGGGAACGAGGAGCGCCAGACTTGGCGTTCCGCCTTCTCGTCAAGGAGCCCTTGGTGGTGATCTTGCCTAGTGACCACCGTCTCGCTGCGCTCAAGGCCATCAGTCCGGGGGATATAAAGGGCGAGAAATTCGTGAGCGTGTCGGGCACGGCTCCTGAACTGCGTGTGGTCATCGACGATTACCTGAAGCGGTCCGGAATCGATATCACGCCGCAACATGAGGTGGACCACATCGCCATGGCAATGTCCCTAATAGCATCGACGCGTGGCGTGGCGCTGTTGCCCGCTTACGTGCAGCACTTTCTGCCCTCGTCTGTGACGAGTCGTCCCCTCAAGGGAGAAACGCCGACGATTGATCTGGTCCTCGGCTACAAAAAGTCCAACAAGTCTCCCATCCTTAAGCTTTTGCTTTCGAGATTGGACGAGTTGGTCGCTCGTTTCTCGAAGAAGACCCGCTAAAATGAAAGGGACGTCCGCCACGGCGGGCGCCCCGTACCGGTGATGTTCAGCCGGCGATGGAATTAGGAGCTGGCGTCCTTGATGTCTTCGTGGGCGCGCTTTTCGGCGGTTTTGGCTTCGGCTTTGGCGTCGGCGTCCGGCTTGAGCAGGCGAATCGCTTTGACGAGATTCACGGGCTTACCGTTCTCGGGCGCTTTGCAGGCGGAGGCGCTGCCGCTGGACTGCACGGCGGTGAGCTCCCACTTCAAGCAGGTGAACCTGATTTTCAGATTGTGGCTGACGTGGAGGGCCGCGACGCAATCGTTGAGGCTTTTGAATGCCAGGCAAGCGTCAGTGAGGCTCGTGCGCGGCGGCAGGATAGCCTGCAACTGCAGTGCGAGCTTTTGGTTCTGGTCTTTGTTAGCCGCGAGCTGCTCGGTGGCGGTTGGGCCCTTCTTGATCCAATTGATTGGATTGAAGGACTGCGCTGCTGCGCTCGCAGCTCCCAGGAAAAAACTGGTTGCCAGGACTCCCACGACTATCATTTTAGCTTTCATTTCTTACCCTCCGTTGGGCACTCCCGCAAAACCCGGATTTCGCGGCTGATCTGAGGGAGCACTTTGCGAGCCGCAGGGCAGAGTTCCGCGAATCTTGCGGACTGCTCACCGCCAAAGGGATGAGCCATGGCGGAGCGGCGCGCGTTGCAATCACAAGGGAAGGGCTGGCTTCTCTTGAGAGCGACTCGGCGTATGCGAGCCGCACTTGAGGCAAGTAGACCATGATGGCGGCGGGGCAGCGAGTCCGGCGAAGTGCGGTACTCCCCCAATGCGTTATCCCTGTCCGAATGAGCAGGTTCGCGGGGGATGAATCTTGGGAATGTGGAGCAGAGTTCAAGCCATCACAGGGAGCTGCGGAGGCGAAGGTAATCGGCTGGAGAGAGGACAAGAATCCCGGCCAGCGTCTTGCCAAAGTAGGGACCGAAGTGCCGCAGATCTCCGGTGATGAGGTGTGTAGAGCGGGCTTCGATAGCTGCCAAACGGATGGGGATGTCTTTTTCGGGCAAGCTGACGCCACGCGGCAGATCGCGAGTCAGGGAGTCAAAGAATTTGAGATTCTCTGAAAGCCGATCGAGGCGGTGACGCTGAGCATCTTCGGTAAGGTTAGTACGGGCTTCCTCCAAGGCATAGTGCCCAGTGCAAAGCACAACATCGGGCAGCCGCCAAAGCCTGAGGAGACCGGCGTTTGGACGATAAGCGGCGGAGAAGAGGACCTTGGCGTCAAGGAAGAGCCGGTCCATGATGGGGGACTACTTGGGCGGGCGGTGGGGAATGGAGTCGGGATCGAGGCCGAGGCGCTTAACTTCGCGGCGGGCGCGGCGGTAGTCGGAAACGCTCGTGGCCGTGGAAAGCAGGAATTCGGCTTTGCGTTGCGGGGAGTATCTTTCGATGGGAACGATGACGGCGGGGCGAAGAAGGATGCCGTCCTCGCGGGCCTCGGCTGTGACAAAAGAGCCTTCGTCGAGACCGAAGCGCTTGCGGAGCTTTGCCGGGACGACGATGGTGCCGCGTTTGCCGACTTTGGCGGATTCCATGAGCGGTCTCGCTCCATAACCTACAATGCCAGATTATCAGACATTCAGACAGATGTCCATATCCCCTGAATCCAACGGGTTCGTTTAACGGACCGCGTTTCAAATGGTTTTGATCGCCAACCTTAGAATTCGCTTGCCGATGGAGGAGAAAAAACCATACGCTCGTGGAACCATGGGAGCAACGATGAGGAAAAATGGGCAAGCGGCGAAAACTCATAAAGTTCTCGTGATTGACGTTGGGGGCACGCACATCAAGATGCTGGCGACAGGGCAAAAAGAGGCGCGCAAAATTCCGTCCGGTCCCACGATGACGGCGGGCAAGATGGTGCGCGTGGTTAAGAAGTGCGTGAAGGATTGGGAGTTTGACCGCGTGTCCCTTGGATATCCCGGGCCGATCATTAACGGACACCCGTTACGCGAGCCGCATAACCTGGGGGGCGGGTGGATGAGATTTGATTTCAGCAAAGCCTTTGGATGCCCCGTGAAGATACTCAACGACGCGGCGATGCAGGCGCTGGGGAGTTATAAGGGCGGGCGCATGCTTTTTCTGGGACTTGGGACGGGGCTGGGATCGGCGATGATTGTGGATGGAATGCTGGAGCCGATGGAGCTCGCGCATCTCACTTACAAAAACGGGAAAACCTACGAAGATTATCTCGGCCTCCGCGGGCTCGAACGATTGGGGAAGAAGAAATGGCGTGGGCACGTTGCGAAAGTTACGAAGAAACTCAAGACCGCGCTGGAAGCCGATTACGTCGTCCTGGGCGGGGGAAACATCAAGAAATTGAAGAAGCTGCCTGACGGCGCACGGTTGGGCAGCAATGAAAATGCGTTTCTGGGCGGATTCCGGATGTGGGAGAAATAGGGGAGAAGGTATGGCAGCGGCGTCGAGGATGAGCGAGGCGAGTGTGAGTGGGGCGCACGGCGGGATCATCGAACCGGTGATGGTGCGCATCCCGGAGGGTTGGTTCGGGATGGGTTGCGAGACTGGGCGCGATGATGAGAAGCCGGTGCACCGGGTGTGGGTGGATGCGTTCGAGCTGGCGACGCACCAAGTGACGAACGCGGAGTATGGTTGCTTTCTTGTCGCGACAGGCGGTGCGCCGCGGCCGCAGCGGAATGATGCGGATTTCAATGATCCGCGGATGCCTGTCGTCGCGGTGTCCTGGGATGAGGCGACAGCGTACTGCCGATGGCTGAGCCGCGCGACGGAGAAAGCGTATCGCTTGCCGACCGAAGCCGAATGGGAACGCGCGGCCCGCGGCGGCATTGAGGGTTTGCTGTATCCGTGGGGAGATGCGGCACCGGAGTTTGTTCCTGATTACGCTACGCGGTGGAAGAATGGCCCGGAGCCCGTGGGTTTGTATCCGCCGAATGCATATGGGATTTACAATCTCTGCGACAACGTTCATGAATGGTGCGCGGACTGGTACGACGACGGCTACTACGCGCACTCTCCGGAACGAAATCCGCAAGGGCCTGGGAGCGGCAGCCGCCGTGCTTCGCGTGGCGGGTCCTGGCGGCACCATATTAAGGTTACGCGCACGGCCGCGCGGTCGAGCATTCCGCCGGAGTTTCAATATGCGGACTACGGATTCCGGATCGCGCGGGGGTAGACGCCCGGGCCTGCGGCGCCTCCGACGCCATGGACCTCGCGGCCTGACCGGGACGAAGCCGAACAGAACTGAAAAGCGCGGGAAGTATTACAATGGAGGGACGGGGCCGTAGCTCAACTGGATAGAGCGAGAGTTTCCTAAACTCTAGGTTGGCGGTTCAAGTCCGCCCGGTCCCGCCATGATTTGCGCAGGCCTGAGTTAGTCCACCGGCTTGACATCCTGCATCAGTGCGAAAAAACCTTCGGCGAGCGTCGGGTGGATGTACACGGCGCCCTTTAGAAGCGTGTACGGCTGTTTCGAAAGCATGAGCGTGCCGAGAATTTGCACTAGCTCGCCGCCTTCGGAAGCCAGGATAGAAGCGCCGAGGACGCGGTCGTTCGAAGCATCGACAACGACTTTCATCAGGCCAGCGGTTTCGTCGCGCTCGATGGCGCGGGCGACATGCGTCATCGGACATTTTCCGATTTTCAATTTGTGGCCTTTCGCGCGCGCTTCTTTTTCCGTCATGCCGACGCCGCCGAGCTGGGGATCGGTGAATACGCAATACGGCACGAGACGATTTTCTGTTGAAGGGTTTTTCCCTTCGATTAGATTGCCGTAAACAATTTGGAAATCGTTGTAGGAAATGTGCGTGAAAGCGGGGCCCCCTTTGCAATCTCCCAGCGCCCAGACGCCGGGGACGGTAGTCTCGAGGCGGCTGGTTACCTTGATGAAACCATTTTTGTCCGTGGCGATGCCGGCCTTGTCGAGACCGAGTTCGCTTGTGTTTGGACTGCGTCCAGTGGCGACCAGGAGATGGGAACCGCTGACACTCGATGGGCCTGCAGAGCCTGCGTAGAAAAGCGTAACGGCGTTGGGCTTGCCTTCGGCACGCGAGGTGCGCGCGTTGAGAATGAATTGAATTCCTTCGGCTTCGAGGGCTTTTTGGAGCTCGGCGGAAATCTCGGGATCTTCACGACCAATAATCTGCGGGCCTCGATGCAGGATAGTGACACGGCTGCCGAAACGGCGAAACATTTGTCCAAATTCGAGACCGATGTAACCGCCACCGAGGATCAGGAGGTGTTCGGGAATGGTCGTGAGACGCATGACAGATTCGTTGGTGAGATAGGGAACGGTTTCGAGGCCGAGAATCAGCGGGATACTCGGGCGGCCACCGGTGTTGATAAAAATCTTTTCGCTTTCGAGGGAATCCTCGCCGACCTGGAGCTGATGCGCGGCGACAAAACGCGCGTGGCCGCGATGAAGGCGAAGTTTAGGGCGCTTGTCTATTTGTTTTTGCTGGCCGTTACGGAAGCTCAAGACGACTTCGTCTTTTTGGGCGACAATTTTGGCCAGATCGGCGCTGACGTTCGAGGCGTTGACGCCCCAGCGCGCGGCGTTCCGCGCGTAGTGAGCGACTTGGGCGCGGTGGACCATCGTTTTGGTCGGCGTGCAGCCGACATTGATGCAGGTGCCACCAAGATCCTTTTCTTCAATTAGCGCCACGGACCATCCGAGATCGGCGAGATGATGCGCGAGAGGATTACCGGCTTGGCCTGAGCCGATGATGATTGCGTCATATTTCATGAACGGCCTCCGAGAGAAGATTAAACAAGACAGTACATCGGATGCAGCGGGAGCAGACTAAGCCTTAGAGATATTCTCAGAAATGGCGAGCGATGGGATGCAAATCTTAGAGCAGAGCCTAACACGATGGAATTGGGCTGGATTGTGCCAGAAGCAGAGAAAAAGTATTCAAGAAATTGCCCGAATGAGAAGATACTTTTGATTTTGCCAGAGCATCAAATTTGTCGGACAGTCTAAGGCCGCGGAGCCACACACCGCGCCGGCTTGCGAGGTGATTCGTGGAGCAAGCACTGGATGTACACCGGCTGCACTTCGCGTTCACGATCACGTTTCACTACATTTTTCCTCAACTGACGATGGGCCTCGCGCTGCTGCTGGTCTATTTGAAGACGAAAGCGCTGCGCACGGGCGATGAGCACTACAACCGCGCGGCGCGATTTTGGGGACGGATCTTCGGGATCAACTTCGCCGTGGGCGTGATCACGGGCATTCCGATGGAATTTCAGTTCGGAACGAACTGGGCGGCGTTTTCGAGAACGGCAGGCGGCGTGATCGGCCAGACGCTGGCGATGGAGGGCGTGTTTTCCTTTTTTCTGGAGTCGAGCTTTTTGGGATTGTTTTTGTTCGGCGAGAAAAAACTCGGACGCATCGGGCACTGGTTGTCGGCTTTTCTAGTTTTTTTGGGCTCGTGGCTCTCGGGATATTTCATCGTTGCAACGAACGCGTGGATGCAGCACCCGACGGGCTACCGGCTCGGCGCCAACGGCGCGATCGAACTCGCCAGCTTCTGGGATCTGTTGCTGAACAAGTGGGCGTTGTGGCAGTACGCGCACACCATGCTGGGCGCAGTGCAGACCGGATGCTTCGTGATGGCCGCGGTGGGCGCGTTTTATTTGCTGACAAAACGGGATGAAATTTACGGCCGCACGTTTGTGAAAGCGGGCGTGCTGGTGGGTGCGATCGCGGCGCTGCTGCAGCTTTTCCCGACCGGAGACATGCAGGGGAAACTTGTTGCGAATCATCAGCCGGCGACGCTGGCGGCGATGGAAGGACTGTTCAAATCGCAGCAGGGAGCGCCGCTGGCGATCCTCGGGCAGCCCGACGTGGAAAAGAGAAAGCTCGACAATCCGCTGGAAATTCCGAACATGCTGAGTTTCCTGACGTACCGGCAGTGGCGCGCGGACGTGAAGGGCTTGTCCGAATTTCCAGAAAACGAATGGCCG
>WNFF01004767.1_pt1 | contig 11052 bp, 10 predicted proteins | sample 5400441 | NCBI WGS metagenome assembly WNFF01 (sample SAMN13153345, study PRJNA577476) | soil metagenome | isolation source: 120 cm saprolite under Douglas fir tree site 2 hole 3 replicate 1 | place: USA:California | collected 2015-04-18
TTAGCTCTGGAGTACGAAGCATGCGCCCGTTAAACACAGAGCCATTGAGATGGGTCAGCAGCGGGCCGATGGCGCGACTCTGACAGATTACACGTAGCGGAGCTATTAGCTACACCGCGTTAGACACATGCTCATGCAGTATCCGCAGTTTCCCATCAGGATCACGGCGGAAGATGTGGGTAGCTCTACCGTAGGGGACAACTTCTTCCTGTAAGGTCCCATGGGCGGCGGCCATAGCCCGGTTTAGAGCGCGGAAGTAGAAACTGTAGATGGCGATTGCAGTGGTGTCGCTCAGCAATACGACCTCGATTGGGCCTAGTTCGTATTCGATGCTGCAGGCTTCGTGGAAGTATTCGCGGGAGCGCTGGGCTATGCCCATGAAGCCTGGTTCCACGCTTACCGATCCGGCGCGGAAGGTGATGCTGTTGGTGGAATAGGCGTCGGCCAGGCCTTCGGCGGACTTCGCTTTCCAAATCTCCCAAAAGCTGCGGACTGCCGCGCGCACCTGGTCGGCGGTCATTTTTTCTGAGGCTGCGCCGTTTCCCGCCGCGCCACTTCCTGCCGCACCATTGCCATTAACCGTGACGGAGTGCTGCCGCGACCTGTTTTGCAGGCCGGGGAATACCGGAGACTGGGGAGAGTACGACTTCATTGCTGGCTCAATCGTGTATTAGAGCTTCTTCATGTACCTGTGGCTAGATTACAAACGTAACATTATGGTTTTCGTGAAAGCCCGCCCAAGCGGCGGCTTTGGTCTATCAAGTGCCCTTGACCTGGAGACTTGCGGTCGGATATAAATTCCCCACTTGGTTATTGGGAAGCGCGGTGAGAATCCGCCACTGCCCCGCAACTGTAAGCGCTGAGAATCTGAGCGATATGCCACTGGGAAAACCCGGGAAGGCGCTCAGCTTCAGTGAGGCGCAAGTCAGGAGACCGGCCAAGTCCCCATCTAATGGGTGTTTCCGGCTTCGAAGGGAGAGCCGGACAGCCTTGTAAGCTGCCTAGTGGTCCCTCACGGCGCAGAGCCGGTGCGGGTGTTCCGAACAGTAGACTCCGCTAGGCTTTGGCTCCGTGTGCAGCGGGTCCGTTGGAGGCGTGTGCCATTGCGTCTCTGTGATTGCATTGGGATGCTCGGGAAAGCGGTGTGAATCCGCTACTGCCCCGCAACTGTAAGCGACATCATGTTTGCCGGCCAAGCCACTGCCATCTGGCGGGAAGGCACCGGCCCTTGCGTCGCAAGTCAGGAGACCGGTCCCACTGCGGATGTACATGTTCCTCTTCCGAGGGGAAGGAGACTCTTATGAAATTGCTCTCTCTCGCGGACCGCCTATTGGCGCTCGCTCTCGCAGTTGTTCCAGCCTTTGCCGCTGACTCCGGCAGTATCCGGGGAACGATCACCGATCCGCTTGGCGCAGTGGTGCCGAACGCAACCGTCAAACTGATCCAGAATGCCAAACAAGTAGCTTCAACTAATACAGACCAGACAGGGAAGTACACCCTTTCGCCTGTCACGCCGGGCCGGTATCAGATAGAAGCGGAAGCGCCAACCTTCGCTTCGCAAACCAGCGTGCCGGTATACGTCGGCAACGAGGGTACCGCCGAAGTCAACCTTACGCTGAGAGTTGGGACCGTCTCCCAGCAGCTTGTGGTCACGTCCACCGGTACGCAGCTGCCGGAATCCCAGGTCGGGGGTTCCGTCACAGTGATCCACAGCAGCGATTTTCAAGAGAAGCTCGACATTCTGGAACCGCTTCGTCTGGTGCCGGGAGCGCAGGTCGTACAGACGAGCCAGCGTGGCGGTGTGGGGTCCGTATTCATTCGTGGCGGAAACAGCAATGCCAACAAAGTTCTGATCGATGGCGTTGCCGTGAACGATATTGGCGGCCTGGTAAACTTTGGCACGCTGGCCACCACGGGAATCGACCAGATCGAAGTGTTGCGCGGTCCCAACAGCGTGCTCTACGGGTCTGATGCCATGGCCGGCGTCGTTAGCCTGACTACGCGCCGTGGAAGCACTCCATTGCCGGAACTAACGTATGCGTTCGACGCCGGCAATTTCAATTCGCTGCGCCATGAAGCATCTCTGGGCGGAGCGTTTCGCCGACTGGACTACTACGGAGCGTTTTCGCGCTTCGACACTGGCAACAGCGTGCCGAACAGCACTTTTCACAACGCGACATCGGTGCTCAACCTTGGCTGGGCGGCGGATTCGGCCACGGAAATCCGCCTGACCGGCTGGCACACCAACACGGCGGTCGGCGAACCTGGGCCGCTCGATTTCTTCGGTATCCCCAACGATTCTTTTCGCAAAGAGGAGAACACATTCGTCAGCGCTACGGTGCAGAACCAGACCACGTCGCGCTGGCACAATCTTTTCCGCTACGGCGCCACGCGGCTTCGCGTGCTGGATGAAAATCCCGCGCCCACCGGCATACCGGATTCGTTTGGAGATTTTGACGGTAAGGTCGTCACTATCAAAGGCGCTAACGGTTTCAGCACAACCGGCCAGGCAATCCTGGATTTCGGCGGGACCTATCCTTCGATTCTCAATACCCTGGGTAATCGCGACACGGTTGAAATCCAATCGGACTACAGCTTGAATCCGCACTTGCTCGGATTGTTCGGCTTCCGCTATGAAGACGAGCGCGGATATACGCTTTTTGGCGGCTCCAAGACGCCGGCCAAGCGGCAGAACTTCGGCTACACCGGAGAGATTCAGGGCAACCTGTTCAGCCGCCTTTATGCCACGCTGGGAATCGGATTTGAAGATAACGCGGTCTTCGGCACGGCCACGACTCCCAGAGTGTCGCTGGCTTATCATCTCCTGCGTCCGCGGACAGATGGTTTTTGGAGTGGCACTAAACTGAAATTCAACTACGGACAGGGAATCAAAGAGCCCAGCATCGGCGACCAGAACTTTTCCCTGTTTGCGCTCCTTGCCACGACTCCCGCTGGTTTGCAGAAGATAGCGCAGTTCCACATCACGCCGGTCAGCGCCGAGCGCTCCCGGAGCTTTGATGTTGGGGTGGAACAGCTTCTCAACAATGGCCGCGCCAAACTGGGCGTCACGTTCTTCCATAACCAGTTCAAAGACCAGATCGAGTTTGTGGATCCTTCGGCTTTGCCGCAGTTCGGCGTGCCAAGCTCAGTAGCTCCTTTTGGCGCGACGCTGAACACGGCGAACACTCGTGCGTTGGGCGCTGAAACCGAACTTGAAATGAGTCTCGGTCGCGGCTTTCGCGCCAGAGCGGCATACACCTATCTGGACGCGGTGGTACTGCGCTCGTTCACCAGCGACGCGCTGTTTCCGTCGATTAATCCTGCGATCCCTAATGTTCCGATCGGCCTGTTTGCGCCGCTGAAGGGCGCACGGCCCTTCCGGCGCGCTCCGCACACGGCGAGCTTCCTGCTGGGATACGCTCGGCCCAAACTGGCGCTTTCCGTGAGCGGATATTTCATCAGCCGGCGGGACGACAGCACCTTCATTACCGACCCGTTCTTCGGTCCGGGGATGGCGCTCCCCAACCGCAATCTGGCGCAGGCCTATCAGAAGATCGATTTCGGCGGGACCTACCGGATCAACCGCTATCTCGCGCTCTATTCGAGCCTTGAGAACCTGGCCAGCCAGCACTACGACGCAGCTTTCGGATTTCCCAACCTGCCGTTTACTTTCAGGTCAGGCGTGAGGATCACGGTGGGAGGCGAATCCTGGAAATAACACAACCCTAACAATGCGCTGTTGACAGAAAAACATTTAACCGCAAAAGACACGTGGGAAATTGGTAATTTGTGATTTGTAATCGGGTAGTTGAAGGCTAGTAGCGCAAGCGCTTTTGAATTACAAATTACCCGATTCCAAATTACCAATTTTCCCCTTTCGTGTCCTTTATGGTTACGTTCGCGTCGCACACATTGCTTCGTGGTAGTATCGCTTCACTGTGGCCGTGCAAGTGAAATCTCGCCGAGGATCGGACCGGCGCAGGCGTCCGCGCGAGAGCGGGACCAACCTTGTGGTGATCACCGGCATGTCCGGCTCAGGCAAGGCCTCAGTGCTCGCGGCATTCGAGGACCTGGGCTACTACTGCGCAGACAATCTTCCGGTTGACCTGATCCCTCGCTTTGTGGAGCTGGCCAAGCAGTCTTCCGAGATCGAAAAAGCCGCGCTGGTCGCGGACATTCGCGAAGGCGAGCAACTCAAGAAACTTCCCGCGATCATTCAGACGCTCAAGAAGCAGTTGCACACCACCGTCTTGTTTCTGGAGGCGTCTGACGAAGTTCTGCTGCGGCGCTTCAGTGAAACCAGGCGTCCGCATCCGCTGGGCAAGGAAGCCACGGTCAAGACCGCGCTGGCCAAAGAGCGCCGGTACCTCAAGCCTATCCGCGCCATGGCCGACGTGGTGGTCGACACCTCAAAGTTCAATGTCCACGAACTGCGCGCGCACATTACAGAAAAGTTCGCACCCGGGCGCAAGGACCGCAACATTCTTGTCTCCATCGTGAGCTTTGGTTACAAGTCGGGCGTACCCAACGAGTCCGATCTTTTGTTCGATGTCCGGTTTCTGCCCAATCCCCATTTTGTTCCCACCTTTCGCCATCTGACCGGGCGGCATCCGCAGGTGGCGAAGTACATCCGCTCGTTTCCGCAGACGCGCGAGTTTATTGACCGGATCTCCGATCTGCTGGTGTATCTGATTCCCCACTACGTGAACGAAGGCAAGAGCTATCTGACGATCGGCTTCGGCTGCACCGGAGGCCAGCACCGCTCCGTGATGATCGCGGAAGAAGTGAAAAAGCGTCTGGGCGCGGCCGGTTATAAGGTGAAGGTCAGTCACCGAGATTGTCCGCGGTAACCCTCACCGCTGATTTCCACAGATGACACTGATCTGAAGCAGCCCATTTGTTCACTTCACAATACTTAACTTTCGTCACCTGAGTAGCGTCGCGATTGTGCTCTGGCTCCATTAGAATGGTGGCAATGTTTCCAGCAGCCATCGGTGGGCCATGCAGCAATTAAAGCGATTGCTGCGATTTCTTCGGCCGTATTGGGCCCACTTTGGTGCTGCTGTTGTCCTGCTGGCCATTGTAGGGATGATGCAGGCCTTTCGCGTATTGCTCATGGGGCCGATCCTTGGACCGGTACTGAATCCCTCAACGCACTCGGACAAAGTTGAGCTAATCAAGCTCCCTTTCTCAGGTCACATCGTCTATCTGCAACAGCTCATCCCAAGTCATTTCCACAATGTGCTTACCGTGGTTGTGGTGGCGCTGATTGGCTCCACGATGGTGAAAGGCGTCTGCGACTATCTGGGAACGTACCTGGTGAATTACGTGGGCTTCGGGCTGATCACCGATCTCCGCAACAAGTTCTACAAGAACATTCTCTACCGCTCGGCGGGCTTTTTCTCGCGGCACACCACGGGGACGCTGGTTTCGACCGTTATCAACGACATTGACAAAGTCCAAGTAACGTTTTCCACGGTGATGGCCGAGTTCTTGCTCCAGTTTTTCACGTTGATATTTACCGTCTACGTGGTGATTGCGAAAGGCAAGCAATTGTCCCTGGTCCTCTTGTTGTTTGTGCCTGTGGTGCTGATTTCGGTAACCAGGATCGGCCGGCGGGTGCAGCAGACCACCCGCAAAGGCCAGGACAATCTGGCCGATATCCAGAATATTCTGCATGAGAGCATTACCGGCAACCGGATCGTCAAGGCTTTCGGCATGGAGAACTGGGAGAGCCTGCGTTTCGTGGCAGCCGCCAAAAAACTCTTCCGGGCAAATCTCAGGCTGGTACGCGCTCAGGCCGCGAGTGGGCCGCTCATGGAGGTCATCGGCGCCATCGGCGTGGCGGTGCTCTTGTGGCTTGGCCGCGAAGCGATCAAGAAAGCCGTTCTCACTCAGAGCGGTGACTTTTTTGTATTTATTATTGCCGTGTTTAGCCTGTACGATCCCATCCGCAAATTCGCCGTCTTCAACAACAGTTTCCGGCAGGCGTTGGGCGCTTCATCGCAGGTCTTCCGCTTCATGGATGAAACCGAGGAGATCAGAGAGAAGCCCGGCGCCCCGGCGCTGCCGCCCTTCCGCGAGAAAGTGGTGTTTGAAAATGTCAGCTTCTCCTATCCGGAGGAAAATGGAAACGGCTCTCCCATTCTGCGCAACGTGAATCTGGAAGTGCGCGCCGGAGAGGTGGTTGCGGTTGTCGGTTCCAGCGGAGCGGGCAAGAGCACGCTGGTGCAGCTTGTGCCACGCTTCTTTGATGTAGAAGGCGGATCGCTCAAGATTGACGGGCATGACGTTCGCGATGTCACCATGAGTTCGCTGCGCGCGCAGATCGGCATTGTGACGCAGGAGACCATCCTGTTCAACGACACGGTGCGCAACAACATCGCCTACGGGCAGCCGGACGTCGCTCTGGAAACGATCATCGAGGCAGCCAAAGCGGCATTGGCGCATGATTTCATCCAGCGTCTTTCCGAGGGTTATGACACCGTCATTGGAGAAAAAGGATTGCGGCTCTCCGGTGGCGAGCGCCAGCGCATCGCAATCGCCCGCGCGATCCTGAAGAACGCCCCTATTCTGATCCTTGACGAAGCTACCTCCGCGCTGGATAACGAATCTGAAGCGCTGGTGCAATCCGCGCTGCAAAATCTGATGATTGGCCGCACTGTATTTGTAATTGCGCACCGGCTTACCACCATCCGCCGTGTGGACCGCATCGTGGTGCTCGAATACGGGCGCATCACCGACTCCGGCACGCATGAAGACCTGCTCACCCGTCTGGGTACCTACCGCAAATTATATGAATTGCAGTTTATGGATTTAGAGCCGAAAATGAGTGAGCGGCCCAGGGGTATAATCTCCGAGCCGCACAGAACGTGATTTCAAGCAATTAGCAAATAGCAATTGGCAATTAGCCGGGGCAAGAATCCACCGGCTTTGGCTAATTGCTAACTGCTAAGTGCTATTTGCTATTTGCTCATTTCATGTCCATTCGCTCTATGACCGGGTTTGCGCAGGTGAAGTCCTCTGCCGGCGACGGCGTTAACTTCACTCTCTCTTTGAAGTCAGTCAACCACCGCTTTCTCGATCCTCAGCTTCGCTTTCCGCCTGACATGGACGAAGTGGAAATGAAGGTCCGCCGCGCTTTGAAAGACCGGCTGGCCCGCGGACACGTCGACGTTACGCTCAACGTGGAGCGCGCCACCGGCCAGGGCATGGACTTCAACCGCGAACTGGTGGCGGGCTATGTGTCTGCTTTCAGAAAGGCCTCTGCCGAGTTCAGTACCGGAGGCGAGCCTGATCTCAACGTCGTATTCAGAATGCCGGGGGCGCTGGGAACGTCAGCGCCGCTGGATGGCGATTTTTCGGCGGCGGTGATGGCCGGACTCGACCAGGCCATTAAGAAGCTGAACGTCATGCGCGAAGAAGAAGGCCGTGGCATTGAAGCTGAATTGCGCAAGCGGCTGGAGAATCTGGAGACTGTGACGCGAGAAGTATCCAAGCTCTGGGCCGCTGTCTCTCGCGCGTATCTCGAGAAGATTCGCGCACGCATGGCCGAGCTGCTGGAGAAAGCGGAAGAAGACCGCATTCTCCAGGAAGCCGCCATCCTGGCCGAGCGTAGCGACATTCAGGAAGAACTGGTCCGGCTGGAAACTCACATCAAGCACTTCCGCAGTTTGCTGGATGATGGCGGTGAAGTTGGCAAAAAACTGGACTTTCTCCTGCAGGAACTGAATCGCGAAGCCAACACGCTGCTCTCCAAGACGTCCGGCGTGGCCGGAGATGCGCTCCGGATCACCGAACTGGGCCTGCAGATGAAATCGGAAATCGAAAAATGCAGAGAGCAGGTGCAGAACCTGGAATGAGCGGAATCCTCTACATCATCTCAGCGCCCTCCGGCTCGGGCAAGACCACCCTGGTGAACGAATTGCGCCAGTATGTCCCCAATCTGGGGTTTTCCGTTTCTTACACCACGCGTCCACCGCGCGGCAGCGAGCAGAACGGGCGCGAATACCATTTCATCAGCCGGGAAGAATTCGAGGAAATGATCCGCAAAGGAGAGTTCCTGGAATACGCCCAGGTTTTCGGCAACTACTACGGCACGGCGCGCAGCGTTCTGGAACAGGCACATCAGCACGGCAGCGATGTGCTGCTGGATATTGACGTTCAGGGTGAGCGCCAGGTGAAAGAAAAAATGCCGGACGCGCTCAGCATCTTCGTGCTTCCGCCCAGCCGCAAGGAACTGGAGTCGAGGCTGCGCAAACGCAGCAACAGCGAAAACATGCATTCGGAAGAGGTCATCCGCCGCCGGCTCAACACGGCGCGAAAAGAGATTGAGAACTATCCCAATTACGACTATATTCTGGTAAATGACCGGCTCGAACAGTCGGTGGACCAACTGCAAGCCATCGTTCTGGCCGAGCGCATTCGGAGGTCGGGGAAACAACCTTCAGCCGATGAAGAACGGTACTTAGAGACGGCTAAGAAATGCCTGAAGTCGAACATGGAAGACAAGATCAAGAGTATTCTGGCTTCCTTTGATGTCTCCGGTCCTGCCGCGATGGGAATGCAGAGGTGAAAACAATGAAGCTGATGAATGGATTTGACAGCAACTATCGCTACGTTTTGGTGGCCGCCCGCCGGGCGCGCCAACTCAGCGGAGGAGCGCCGCCGCTGGTCACCACCAATGCACGCAAAGTCTGCAAGATCGCTCAGGAAGAGATTGCAGCCGGGAAGGTCCAATTCCTGGTAAAGAATGGGACCGAGCCCGCCGCGGAGCCTGAGGCCGAGAACCCCGCGGGTCAATAGCCCACCCTTCCCGCTGGTTGGGGCGAGACGGCCAGCAGGATTACAATCATCTTTATGAAGGTAGCTCTTGGTGTGTCCGGAGGAATTGCGGCATACAAGGCGGCCGAACTGGTGCGTCTGCTGCAAGACCGCGGTGTGCGTGTGCAGGTGATCATGACCCGCGCGGCCCAGGAGTTTGTGCGTCCGCTTACCTTCGCCGCGCTCAGCGGTGAGAAAGTCATTACCGACCTGTTTGGCGGCGGCGCGGAAGAGCCGAACATTGACTCTGCCGTAGAACACATTGCCGTTGCCCAGGCGATTGACGCTTTGGTGGTGGCTCCGGCAACAGCCGACGTGATCGCCAAATTCGCGCACGGCGAAGCCAACGACTTTCTGACAACTTTATTTTTAGCAACAACAGCGCCTGTGGTGATTGCTCCCGCAATGAACGTAAACATGTGGGAGAACGCCGCAACCCAGGAAAACGTGAAGACGCTGCGTGCTCGCGGCCTGCGCGTGGTTGAGCCGGACAGCGGCTATCTGGCCTGCGGCATGATTGGCGCCGGACGCCTGGCCGCAAACGAGACCATCCTGCGCGCAGTCATGGAAGCACTGGGCGCAACCCAGGACCTTGCGGGAGAGACAGTCTTGATCACTGCCGGGCCGACCAGGGAGCCGATTGATCCCGTTCGCTATATTGGCAACCGCTCCAGCGGCAAGATGGGGTATGCCCTGGCCGAGGCCGCTCTACGGCGTGGCGCTAAAGTCATCCTGATCACCGGACCAACGGCGCTGAAACCGCCATCGGCTGCGGAAGTGGTGCAAGTCCAGACGGCAAGGCAGATGCACGATGCGGTTCTGAGAGCGCTAGATCGCTCGACGATTGTGATCAAAGCCGCGGCAGTCTCTGATTTCACAGTACGTAACCCTGCCGACCAGAAAATCAAGCGCAAAGGCGCCATCACGCTCGATCTGGAACCGACGGCCGATATCCTGGCGGAAATCGCCGCGCGCAAGGGTTCTCGAATTGTCGTAGGCTTCGCCGCCGAAACCAACGACGCCCTGGAGAATGCCCGCAGGAAGCTGCAAAGTAAATCGCTGGATGCAATTGTGGTGAACGACGTTTCCCGGCCGGGGATTGGTTTTGATTCTGAACGTAATGCCGTGACGATACTCACGCAGTCCGGCATGGTGGACGTGCCCGAAACCTCCAAGTGGGAAGTTGCGCACCGAGTCCTGGACACGGTCGTGCGACTCCGCGTTGAGCGGGCTGCAGTTTCTGCGCGTTCCTGAACAAACTCGAATCGGCTACACTTGTTGGCGAAATGTCCAAAGATCTTAGTCCCTCAGCCAAGAAACAGCTTGCCGCCCGCGTCAGCTATTACCGCGAAATGGGAATCTACGATTTCTATCGGCGTCCATCAGATGAAGGCGTTCAGATCCCGCTGGCCGCCGCGCCTGAACCGGCGCACGAGGTGACAGACGCTTCACCGCTTCCAGTAATTCAAGATAAACCTTCCGCGTTGAAGGCGATCCGGGAAGACATTGGCGACTGTACTCGCTGCCGGCTGCACAAAGGACGAAAGAACATCGTATTCGGCGTCGGCAACATGAATGCCGACCTGATGTTTGTGGGCGAGGGCCCGGGCGCGGATGAAGACGAGCAAGGCGAGCCGTTTGTCGGGCGCGCGGGACAGCTTCTGAATAACATGATCTCCGCCATGGGGCTTAAGCGTGAAGACGTTTATATTGCCAACGTGGTCAAGTGCCGCCCGCCAGGGAACCGCACCCCGGAAAAAGACGAATGCGATATTTGCTCTCCGTTCCTGCTGCGGCAGATTGAAACGATCCAGCCCAAGGTGATTGTTGCTCTAGGCGCGGTCGCAGCCAAGAATCTTCTTGCTATGAATGACAGCATGGCCAACCTGCGCGGCCGCTGGTATGACTTCCGGGGATCCAAGCTGGCTGTGACGTACCATCCTGCGTATTTGCTGCGCGATCCGCGGCAAAAGAAAGAAACATGGAAGGACCTGCAGATGGTGATGAAGTATCTGGGGCTGAAGTCGCCGCCGAAGAGTGCGGAAGAGTAAACCTTACCACTGATTCTCACCGATTACACAGATCTGATGATTGATCCCTCTCTGCGAGCTCCTGCTGTCCGGAATGCAGTTTGCAGGACGTACAATCATTTCTTACATCCTCATGCCTGAGTTTTGCGATGTCGCTTTGCCAGTCCCTCTGGACATGGTGTTTACGTACCGTATAGCT
>WNFF01015955.1_pt1 | contig 11048 bp, 12 predicted proteins | sample 5400441 | NCBI WGS metagenome assembly WNFF01 (sample SAMN13153345, study PRJNA577476) | soil metagenome | isolation source: 120 cm saprolite under Douglas fir tree site 2 hole 3 replicate 1 | place: USA:California | collected 2015-04-18
GTACCAGGCGTAGTGCTCCTTGTCGATGCCGCGCTCGGCCATGCGCGCATCGAGCATTTCGAGCCGCTCCTCGCGCTGGCTGCCGCCGATGATCTCGCCGATCCCCGGCGCCAGGACGTCCATCGCCGCGACGGTCCTTCCGTCGTCGTTGACCCGCATGTAGAACGCCTTGATGTCCTTTGGATAGTTCATCACGATGACCGGCTTCTTGGCGTGCTTTTCGGTCAGGTAGCGCTCGTGCTCCGACTGCAGGTCGATGCCCCACTTGACCGGGAACTCGAACTTCTCGTTCGCCCGCTCGAGCACTTGGATCGCCTCGCCGTAATCCATATGCACGAATTCCGAGCCGACGATCCCCTCGAGTTTCGCGACCAGCCCCTTCTCGATCCGCTCGTCGAAGAAGGCGAGATCTTCCTGCCTTTCGTTCAGCAGCGTCTTGAAGGTGTACTTCAAGAGCGCTTCCGCCAAACTTGCATTGTCCGAGAGGTCGGCGAACGCGATCTCCGGCTCGATCATCCAGAACTCGGCGAGGTGGCGGCTGGTGTTCGAGTTCTCGGCGCGGAAGGTCGGCCCGAACGTGTAGACCTTGGTCAGCGCGAGGCAGTACGCTTCGACATTGAGCTGCCCCGACACGGTCAGGAACGCCTCGCGGCCAAAGAAATCCTGCGCGAAATCCACTCCTCCCTCTTGTGTCTTCGGCAGGTTGGCGAGGTCCAGCGTCGACACCCGGAACAGCGCCCCCGCCCCCTCCGCGTCAGCAGCGGTGATGATCGGCGTGTTGACCCAGAAAAACCCCTCTTCGTCGAAAAAGCGATGGATCGCCTTTGCCAGCGTGTGCCGCACCCGGGTCGCCGCCGCGATTACGTTGGTCCGCGGCCGCAAATGCGCGACCTCGCGCAAGAACTCCAGCGTGTGCGGCTTCGGCTGGATCGGATAGGTATCCGGGTCCTCGACCCAGCCGATCACCCGGAGCGCGCTCGCCTGCATCTCGAACGGCTGCCCCTTCGCCGGCGACGGCACGATCGTGCCAGTCGCCTCCACCGCGCAACCGGCCGTCAGCCTCAGCACCTCACCGGTGTAATTGGGCAGCGTGTTCGGCACGACCACTTGGAGCGGATGGAACGACGACCCGTCCGACAGGTGCACGAACGAAATGCCCGCCTTCGAGTCCCGCCGCGTGCGCACCCAGCCTTTGACGGTGACCGGCGCGTCCGTTGGCGCCTCGTCAGCCAGGATCCCGCGCACGCTGAACGCTTTCTTGTCCATCGATCGAGAGTTACTCAGGCAGAGCGACCTTGTCCAGCGATCCCAATCCGACGAACCCGCCCATCGATCCAACGCCTACTCGCGTATCCTTGGTAGGGGGGTCTCGTTCACGACGGAGGGCGGGTCGCCCGCTTCGGACAGCACCTGGCGGGCGAGCGCAATGTTGATCGGGCCCCCGGCGCCGAGGGCGAGGCGGTCGAGGCGCTCGGCGAGCGCGCCGGCCGCAGCGAAGGAGCGTTCCATTCGGCGCAACAGGAAGCCGATGACGCCGGGTGCGACCCGCACCTGGCGGTCGGCGAACAGCTTGACCAGAACCGCGGCAAGCAGCTTGTCGTCGGGCGGCGCGATCGCGACGGAAGGCGCGGCGCGCAGCCGTGAGGCCAGGTCGGGCAGCGCGATCGGCCAGCTCGCCGGCGCCTCGCGCGCCACCACCAGGAGGCTGGCGCCGGCTTCGCTGCAACAATTGTAGAGATGCAGCAAGGCACGCTCGGGAGCACCCGCGGCATCGTCGAGCGCCACGGCGCGGCGGCCCGCCAGCTCATTCGGGTCGGATCGCGTCAATTCTTCGCCGACAATCAGCACCCCGCCGCTGCGCTTGCGCCAAAGCTCGGCGAGATGGCTCTTGCCCGAACCCGCCGGGCCATGGAGGACGAGCGCCGGAGCCGGCCAGTCGGGCCAGCGCTCGATCAAGCCGAGCGCGGCTTCATTGCAGCCAGACACCAGGAAATCGGCGCGGCCGAGCGCCGGGCGGTGCGGCAGATCGATCGCGAGCTGGGTCATCGGATCCGGGTGAGATTGGCCACGCTCTCGCTCTCGCCGTTACCCTCGCCCGTACCCTCGCTCTCGCTCGGGTGCGCATCATAGAGGCTGCTGCGGCGATAGCTCGACAGCGCGAAGCGCGCGAGCACGCCGATCACCGCGGCGGCCGGCACGGCGACCAGCACGCCGACAAACCCATAGAGCGTGCCGCCGGCAAAAAGGGCAAAGATCACCCAGACCGGGTGGAGGTGGACGCGGTCGCCGAGGAGCTTTGGCGTCAGGACGTTGGCCTCGGCCAGCTGGCCCACCACAAAGATCCCGCACACGGTCAGGATCGCCGAGAACGTGCCGAATTGCGAGGCGGCGAGCCCGATCGCCAGGATAAAACCGGTCGTCACGCCAAGGAGCGGGATGATCCCCAGGATGCCGATCAGCAAGCCGAGGGCAATGCCCGAGGCGAGACCGGCAAGCGTCAAGGCGACGCTGTAGTAAATCGCCAGGATCAGACAAATCAGCGCCTGGCCGTGAACGAAGCCGACCAGCGTGTCGCTGACCAGCCGCACCTGCCCGCGCACGGTTTCCAGCGACTGTCGCGGCAGGTAGGAATCGATCTGCGCGACCATCTTCTCCCAATCGCGCAGCAGAAAGAACGTGACGATTGGCGTCACCACGACGAGCGAGAGGATGTTGAGGATCGCCAGGCTGCTGGTGATCATGCCTTGCACCAGCCCGGCAAGCCAGGTCATCGCCTCGGCGAGCTTGGCGTTGAGCACATCGCGTACCTTGCTGACGTCCTCGGCCGGCAAATGCTCCTGCAACAGCAGGATGAGCTGGCCGAGCTGGTCCTGGAGGGCGCGGACGAGGTTCGGAACCCGGGTGATCAGCTGGACGATCTGGCCCTGGATCAGCGGTACCAGGATCAACAGGATCAAAGCGAGGCCGAGCAGGAAGACGGCGAGGACGCAAAGGCTCGCCAGGCTGCGGCGGACGCCCCAGGCTTCGATCCGGGTCACCGGGGGAGCCAGGACATAGGCAATGGCGAACCCGGTCGCGAACGGCATCAGGATGGGCTGGACCAGACCGAGCACCACGATGGCGAGCAGCACGAGGCCGAGCCAGAACAGCAACCGGTACGCCCGCGGGCTCATGATGCCCACACGCTCATGATGCCTGGGCCGGACCCGTAAGGATGCGCGCCCAGCGCAGGAGATAGCAGAAGCCCGACAGCACCGTCGTCGCCGCGGCCGCGGCGATCAACAGCCAGGTCGCCGGTCCGGTCTCGATATCGAGGCCGAGCCGCGCCAGCACGAACCCGACCAGGGCGATCTGCACCAGGGTGTTGAGCTTGCTGATGTAGAGCGGGTCGAGCTGTTTGGGGACTGCGGTGAAGTGAATCAGGAAAAAGCCGACGACAATCAACAAGTCGCGCGACACCACGAGAGCGACGAGCCAAGGCGGCAGTTGCCCGGCGAGCCCCAAGCTCACATAGACCCCGGCCAGCATCGCCTTGTCGGCGGTCGGATCAAGCACCGCGCCGATCCAGGTGCGGCGGTCGAAGCGCTTGGCGATATAGCCGTCAAGCGCATCCGATAGCCCGGCCCCGACAAAGACCCAGAACGCGGTGCCGTATCGCTCGCCGAAAATCAGCCAGATCGTCAACGGTACCGACAATAGCCGCGCCAGCGTGATCAAATTGGGCAGGTTCAGCTCAAACCGGCGCGCGGCTGCCTGCCCGCCGATCGCGCGCGGCGCCGACAGTTCGGGTCCAGGGGTAATCTCGGGGATCATCGCGCGACCGGTTGCCGGTGCCGACCGCATCACGGCCGGCGCGCCGACCCCGGGCGGGCGAGCCGCCACAACGGGTCGCCGCGAACCAGGTCGAAGCTGATTTCGGCGAGTCCCGCCTTCAGCTGATCGATGCTTCCACCATAGCCGATCTCGATCGTCGCCTCCTGGCGCGACAACGCCATCAGGGCGACCTTGCGGATCACCGGGAGCTTGGTCAGACGCTCGCGGGCGTTCACCCAATCGTCGAGGTCGGTGATCGGCAAGATCGCGGTCAGACTGCCCTCCTGATCATTACGCGCAGCCGCCTCGTTCTTCCAGACGCTCCCGATATCGGACACGATTGCGGCTGCGGCGCGGCGCAGCAAGTCGCTTTCGCGTTCACCGGGGTTGGCGGTCAGCGGCTCGGCATGGCTGTCGACGAGCCGGTCGCCACGATAGCGCCGCACCGTGACGTCCAACCCGGTCGGTCGGTCGGTCGGCCCGCGCATTACGGCGAGCGCCACGAGCGCTTCGTCGCCGCCGTTCCGGCGGGCGATCGCGGCAAGCGCCGCGCCGTCGCCGGCGCGCGCCTTGTCGGCATCGAGCGCGGCAATATCGCCCGCATCGCCCAGCGGGACGAGGAGGCGACCCGCGCCGGTCCCGGCGGGCTGCTGTTCCCAGGCCTGGCGCCACGGGTTGGGATCTTCCCACAGCCGCGCTTGGCCAGCCGATTGGTAGACCGGGATCAGGACCAGCGGTTTGCCGGATTCCTCGGAGACGACGGGCCCGGGATTGCCCGCCGCGGGATTGCCCATCGCCGGATTACCGAGAATGCGGCGGATTTCCTCCGGTCGGAAATGGAAGGTGTAGTCGCCCGCATAGCGCACCGTGGACATGCGCTCGTTCGCCACCTCGAAGCTCGCGACGAGGTCGGTGATCGCCTTGTCGTCGAGCTTTGGCAGCTTGGCCCTGGCGCGCTCGGCGACCGCGGCAAGCGCGCGGCGCTGGCCGTCGGTGCGGGCCATCTCGCGGGCCTGGGCGGCGGTGCCGGCGGTCGCATCAACCGCGACCGTCGTGGAAAACGGGTCCGCGTCCTGCGCCCGGCCCGGCGCGCTCAGCACGCCGAGCGCCAGCACAACGAGGAGAGCCAAGCCGGCCAACCGCCACCCGCCTTGACGGCCGGCCCCCGCCGGCATCAGCGGCAAGGTCATTGCAAACTCATTGCAAGATGGCCCCGATCCCGTATGTTCGCGGCTCCCCGCACCGCACCTACCCGGTGATAGCGCAGTTTTCGCGGGGACGCCATCGACAGCACGGCTTAGGACGGGGATATCCCGGCCATCGATGCGGAGGCGCCATGGCACGGCCCAGGGCACGGCTAAGAGTCGGCGTTCTGATTTCGGGCCGCGGATCGAACCTGCAGGCGCTGATCGACGCTGCTGCCGACCCGGCCTATCCGGCCGAAATCGTCCACGTCATCAGCAACCGGCCCGAGGTGCCGGGGCTGGCGCGCGCCGCCCGCGCCGGGATCGCGCATCGCACCATCGCCGAGCCGAGCCGCGAGCATTTCGCGGCCGAGGCCGACGCGGGGTTGCGGCAAAGTGGCGTCGAACTCGTCGCGCTGGCGGGCTTCATGCGCATCCTCGACACCGCTTTCGTCGAGGCATGGCGCGACCGGCTCGTCAACATTCACCCCTCGCTGCTGCCGGCTTTCCCGGGGCTCCACCCGCAGCGCCAAGCGCTCGCCGCCGGGGTCCGGTTTTCCGGCTGCACAGTCCATTTCGTCCGCGCGCAAGTCGATACCGGGCCGATCATCGCCCAGGCGGTCGTGCCCGTGCATGGGCAGGATGACGAGGCGCGGCTCTCCGAGCGCATCCTCGCCGCCGAGCACCGTCTCTACCCGATGGCGGTGCGCCTCTTCGCCGAGGGCCGGCTCAGCATCCACGGCGACACGGTTGCGATTAGCGGGGCGGTGCCGCCGGAAATCGCGCTGTTCAACCCGGCGGGCGGTTAGGCTATACCTCGCAGCCGAGGCTCCCCAATCGGCGAGGCGGATATGGCGGCTATAGATCCAGAACTCGAACGGCACCGCCGTACCTGGATCGGGTTTACCTGGTTCATCAAGATTTCGATCCTGGTGATCGTCATCACCCTCGCCGGGATGGCGATCTTCCTGCTCTGACCGGGACGCTCGGGTTAGCGGCAGATCTCGATATCGCCAAAAAAGAACGCGATCTCCTGCGCGGCGTTCTCCGGCGAGTCGGAGCCGTGCACCGAATTGGCCTCGATCGACAGGGCGAAATCCTTGCGGATCGTGCCGGGGGCGGCTTTGGCGGGATCGGTGGCGCCCATCACCTCGCGGTTTTTCGCGACGGCATCCTCGCCTTCGAGCACCTGCACGACAACCGGGCCCGAAATCATCGAGCCAACCAGGCTGCGGTAGAACGGGCGCTCGGCATGCACCGCATGATCCGCTTTTGCGCGACGATGGCCAGACCACTCTCTTCGAAGCGCTGGTTGATCGCGCCGGTCAGGTTGCGCCGGGTCGCGTCGGGCTTGATGATCGACAGGGTGCGCTCGATCGCCATGATCTCTCTCGGTCAGGGGGCGGGAAGGGCCGGGTTATACCGACGGCTCAAGCCAGCGGCAATCCGGGCCTTATACCGCGTTGCAACGCTCCGCCGAATGGCGAGATTTCTGCCCCGGAGGAACATTATTCCAAAAAAATCCGCATTCCCGGCGAAAGCCGGGATCCACTGTTCAACGGTTCCGTCGCCGGATAAGTGGATCCCGGCTTTCGCCGGGAATGCGGATTTTTAGTTCCCCCACCGTGCAATGACGGGGAGTTCGGTATTATTCCTTCTTCTCCCAGCCCGCCTCGCCCTGCTGCCAATAGGTCAGAGTGTGCCCCTCTGCCGCGGCGCGGCGGCAGCGCTCGCGCGCCGCTTCGACCGCGGCGGGATCGTTGCCGTCGAAGAGGTCGGCGCAGCGCGCGAACGAGGCGAGGTCCTCGGCCTCGACCCCGTCGACGAGGACCAGCATCGCCGCGCCGTTCGGGTTCTCAACCCGCTCGCTGAGCCAGATCGGCTGGTTCGCGGCGTTGCCGTCGCGCCCCGAGCCATGCGGCAGAAAACTCGCGTCGTCATAGGTCCACAACAAGGCGCTCAGATGCTCGATGCGCTCGGACGAGGCGGCCCGGACAACGATGCGATAGCCTTGCGCCCGGGCCCGCTCCAGGAGGCGCGGCAAGGCGCGTTCGAGCGGCGTCGCAAGCAGGTGATAGAAGCCGATCTCGGCCACGGTGGTCTTCCGGTGGGGGCTTCCGGCGGGTCAGCCCTTCTCGTAATGATCGGCGACAAAGCGGTCGAGCAGCCGCACGCCGAAGGCAGTGGCGCCCTTCGGCACGGTCGGTGCGTCCTTTTTCGACCAGGCGACGCCGGCGATGTCGAGGTGTGCCCAGGGCACGTTGTTGACGAAGCGCTTGAGGAACTGCGCGCCGATCGTGCTGCCGGCGGCGCGATCGCCAGCGATGTTCTTGACATCGGCCGCGTCGCTGTCGATCGCGCGGTCGTAGGTGTCGCCCATCGGCAGCCGCCACAAATGCTCGCCGACGGCCTTGCCGGCCGCGATCAGGCGGTCGGCCAGCTGGTCGTTGTTGGCGAACAGCCCGGCATTCTCATGGCCGAGCGCGACGATCACCGCGCCGGTCAGCGTCGCAAGGTCGATCATCAGCTTCGGCTTGAAGCGGTCTTGGCAGTACCACAGCACATCGGCGAGGACGAGCCGCCCCTCGGCGTCGGTGTTCAAGACCTCGATCGTCTGTCCCGACATCGAGCGCACGATGTCGCCCGGGCGCTGCGCGTTGCCGGACGGCATGTTCTCAACGAGGCCGACGATGCCGACCGCGTTGACCTTGGCGCGGCGCGCGCCGAGGAGACGCATCAGCCCGATCACCACGCCGGCCCCGGCCATGTCCCATTTCATGTCGCCCATTCCGGCGGCGGGTTTGATCGAGATGCCGCCGGTGTCGAAGGTGACCCCCTTGCCGATGAAGCCGAGGGGCGGGCTGCCGACGGCCCCGCCGCGATGTTCGATGACGACGACGCGCGGCGGCCGGACGCTGCCCTGGCCGACCCCGAGCAATGCCCCCATGCCGAGTTCGGCCATGCGGTCTTCGTCAAGGATCTCGACCGAGAGGCCGAATTCGGTCAGCCCGGCGGCCTGCTCGGCGAGCGTCTCCGGGTAGAGCGTGTTGGCGGGCTCGGACACCAGATCGCGGGTGAAGAAGACTGCCTGCGCAGTAGCCCCGAGCGCGCGATAGGCCTCTTTCGCGGCACCCGGCGTGTCGGTCGCGACGGTAATGCCGGTGAGCGAGGGCTTCTGCTCGGGTTTCTGCTTGGTGCGGTACTTGTCGAAGCGATAGGAGCGCAGTTCGGCGCCGAACGCGAGATGCGCCGCGGCATCGGCGGGCTTCAGCGGCGCCGCGTCGCCGAGATCGATCGAGAAGGTTGCGTCGCTCTCGCCGGCGCCGTTGAGATGGGCGACGAGGTTGCCGCCGAGATCCTGCAACAGCCGCTGATCGACCTTATCGGGCTTGCCTAGGCCGGCGACGACGATGCGGCTGAGCGGCAGGTTGGCCGGGCCGATGATCGGGATCAGCTCGTTCTTCTTGCCGTGGAACCGCGGCGAAGCGGCGACCGCGCGGCTGACCGCGCCGCCAGTCGCCTCGTCGAGCCGCCGCGCCGAGGCGGTCAACGCCCGCTCCTCCCATACGCCGACGACAACGGCGCCCGACCGCGGCAAGGCAAGTTCGGCGAAGCTGATCTTCATGGGGCCACCCCGGGCAAGCGATTTAGCATCTCCTGGCGCGATAGACGCAGCGCAGCCGGGAGTCAATGCCGCCGTACGCCCCAGCCGCGCAACGGTGCCGTGCGGCGAGGCGCGGCGGCCCGAAACCTATGGCGATGCTGTAGTTGCGCCCTTATGATCCGCCGCCGATGACCAGCCTCGACCGCTACATCCTGCGGCAATGTCTCACCATGATGATCTTTGTCACCGCGGCGCTCAGTGCCGCGGTATGGCTTGCCCAGTCGCTGCGCCTAGTCGACCTGATCGTCAACCGCGGATTGTCGGTCGCGCTGTTTTCGTACATGGCGCTCTTAATCCTGCCGCGCTTCCTCGACATCGTCCTGCCGATCGGCGCCTTCATCGCGGTCCTGTTTGTTTTCAACCGGCTGACCTCGGAGAGCGAGCTCGTCGTGATGCGCGCCGCAGGCCTCGGCCCGCTCGTGCTCGCCCGGCCGGTGTTCATTCTCGCCGGGTTCGCCTTCGTGGCCTTGATGAGCCTATCCGCGTATCTCCTGCCCGCCTCCAATCGCGAATTCAAGGATCTGCAATTCGAGATCCGCAACCGTTTCGTGTCGGCCCTGCTGCAGGAGGGGGCGTTTACGACGATCTCGGACAAGCTGACGATCTATATCGGAGGCCGCAACGAGCGCGGCGAGGTCATCGGTCTGTTGATCAATGACGACCGCGACCCGCAGCAGCCGATCACGATCCTCGCGGAGCGGGGCGCCTTTGCCAACACGGCCGAGGGCTCGCGCGTCATCATGGTGAACGGCAGCCGGCAACGATTCGACCGTGTAACCGGGAAGCTTTCGTTACTGACCTTCGACCGCTACACGCTGGATCTCGCGATGTTGCGCGACGCTCCCGTGGTCCGCTTTCGCGACGCACAGGAGCGCTTTCTGGGCGAATTGTTCTGGCCGCCGGCGGATTTGGACCGGTCGACCCGCGACAGTTTTCTCGTCGAAGGACACCAGCGCCTCCTCATACCGCTCTCAGTCTTCAGCTTTGTGATGATCCCGCTCGCCTGCCTCTTGCCCGGCGAACTGAACCGGCGGGGCCAGCTGAGCCGCGTGCTGCTGGCGATCGGGCTTGCTTTGCTCTTCCAGGCGCTCGATCTCGGCGTCAAGAACCTGGCGGGTCGTCATGTCGCGGCGATCCCGCTGATCTATTTGACCGACCTCTTGCCGTTGGCGGTAGGGTTTGGGATCCTGCTGTTCGGCGGGATCAGGATTGGCTTCTGGCGGCTTGCGCCGGCAACACGATAACCAGGGATCGGGGGGCGGTTTCCGGTGTACCTCGCGAAGACCCTCTCCGCGTATATCGCCCGCCAGTACTTCGCGTGGTTTTGCGCGGTATTCGGCGCGATGATCAGCGTCACCTTCCTGCTCGACTACATAGAGCTGATCCGACGCGGCGGTACGCGAACCCAGGCCAGTTGGGGCGTGTTGCTCGAGATGGCAGCGTTGAAGCTGCCGCACACGGCGCAGGAGGTGATGCCGTTTGCGATCCTGTTCGGCACTATGCTCGCCTTCTGGCGGCTGACCCGCAGCAACGAGCTCGTCGTCGCCCGCGCCGCCGGGGTTTCGGTTTGGGGCTTCCTGACCCCCGCGATCCTCGTTGCGCTCTTGGTCGGGGTTGTCGCCGTCACGCTGTTCAACCCGATCGCCGCGGCGATGGAAGCGAGTTATGAGAAGCTCGACAACCGGATCCTGCGCCAGGCCGGCGACCCGACCAGCCTGTCGAACGCCGGCCTGTGGCTACGCCAAACCGACGCCGCCGGCGGGCAAATCGTCTTTCATGGCGATAAGTTGATATCGCCGGACCTGCTGCTGCGACGCGAATTGCTGCTGCGCAACGTGAGCGTGTATTTTCTGAACCGGTTTTCCGAATTCACCTCGCGGATCGAGGCGCGCGCGGCCCGGCTCGACGGCGGATTTTGGGTGATCGAGGATGGTCAGCGGTTTCGTTTGGGCGGACCGCCGGAACCGTTCGCGGAGTTGCGGCTACCGACGAGCTTGACCGCGAGCAAGATCGAGGAAAGCCTCGCCTCGCCCGATACGATGTCGTTCTGGGAGTTGCCCGGTTTCATCACCCTGCTCGAGCAATCCGGGTTCTCGGCGCAGCGCCACCGCCTGCACTTCAATGTTCTGCTGGCGCGGCCGTTCCTGTTCTGTGCGATGGTGCTGGTCGCGGCGACGTTCAGTTTGCGCATGCAGCGGCGCGGCGGCGCCACGATGCTGATCGTAAGCGGCGTCGTTGCGGGCTTCCTGCTGTATTTCTTGTCGGATATCGTGTTCGCCCTCGGCCTGTCGGCCAAGATCCCGGTCTTGTTGGCCGCCTGGACCCCCGCTGGGGTGAGCATGATCTTCGGTACCTCGATGCTGCTTCACCTCGAGGACGGATGACCA
>WNFF01022119.1_pt1 | contig 11048 bp, 10 predicted proteins | sample 5400441 | NCBI WGS metagenome assembly WNFF01 (sample SAMN13153345, study PRJNA577476) | soil metagenome | isolation source: 120 cm saprolite under Douglas fir tree site 2 hole 3 replicate 1 | place: USA:California | collected 2015-04-18
ATCTTGTCGCCGCGCGACAGCGCTGCGACGCCAGGCTCGGCGGGGTTGCGGAGGGTAGATCGGGATCGATCCTGGTTACGCGGTTGCGCTGATCGGCGCCAGGGTCGCGGTGTCCCTCTGCTGCAGGCGGAAGAACGAGGCATAGCGGCCGCCTCGGCGGAACAGATCGTCGTGGCGTCCGCGCTCGACGATCTCGCCGCCCTCCACCACCAGGATGGCATCGGCATGCATGATGGTGTGCAGGCGGTGGGCGATGACGATGGTGGTGCGGTTCTGGCAGAGATGCTCGATCGCCTCCTGCACCTGCTTTTCGGATTCCGAATCCAGCGCCGCGGTGGCCTCGTCAAGCAGGATGATCGGGGCGTCCTTGATCAGCGCGCGGGCCACCGCGATTCGCTGGCGCTGGCCGCCGGAGAGTTGCGTGCCGTGCTCACCGACCGGCGTGTCATAGCCGAGCGGGAAGCCCATGATGAACTCATGCGCGCAAGCCGCCTTCGCAGCCTCGATGATCGCGGCTTCCGTCGCACCTTCCTTGCCGAAGGCAATATTGGCGCGGATGGTGTCGCGGAACAGGTAGACATCCTGTCCGACATAGGCGGTCTGCTGGCGCAACGATCGTCGCGATACCCTGGAGATCGATTGTCCGTCGACCAGGATCTCGCCCTCGCGCACCTCGTAAAACCTGAGCAGCAGCGCCAGCACCGTCGATTTGCCGCCGCCGGAGGGGCCGACCAGTGCGGTGACCTTGCCGGGCTCGGCGATGAAGGCCATGCGGTTGAGCACCGGCTCGTTGGCCCGATAGGCGAAGCTGACGTCGCGCAATTCGATCCGGGCCTCGGATAGTTTCAGCGACGGTTTGTCGTCGTCGGACAATTCGCTGGCCGGACTGTCGACAACTTCCAACAGCATCCGCGCGCCGACCAGCTGGCTGTTCAAGTCGATGTTGAGCCGCGCCAGGCGTTTGGCCGGCTCGGTCGCCAGCAGAAAGGCCGTCATGAAGGAAAAAAACTGGCCAGGCGTTGCGCCGAGGGCGACCACGCTGTAGCCGCCGTACAGCAGGCAGCCGGCGACCGCGAAACCGCCGAGCATCTCCATCAGCGGGTTTGAACGGTTGGAGACCCGCGCCATCTTGTTGGAGTTGCGCTCGACGATGGCGATATTCTCGTCGATGCGCCGCTGCATGGCCTCTTCAAGCGTGAACGCCTTCACGGTGCGGATTCCCTGCAGCGATTCCTGCATGGTCTCCAGGATGTCGGCGGTGCCGGTGAACTGGTTGTAGGCGAGGCCCTTGATCCGCTTCACCAGCTTGCGCAACACCAGCATCGCCGGCGGCATCACCACAAGACCAATCAATGACAGAACCGGATCCTGCACGACCATCACGCCGATCAGGGAGATCAGGAGCAGCAAATCGCGTCCGATGGCATTGATGAGCAGGGTCAGGACGTCGGTGATGGATTTTGCGCCGGCCGTGAGCCGCGCCAGGAATTCGGACGAATGCCGCTCGGAAAAGAAGCCGATGCTTTCGCTCATCAGCTTGGCAAACAGCCGCCGCTGGTTGTTGGCGAGAATGGCGTTGCTGATCTTCGACAGGATCACGGACTGGCCGTAGGTCGCGAAACCCTTGATCGTCAGCAGAAGAACCACGACGCCGGAAAGCATGGCGATGCCGGGAACATTCTTGTCGACATAGGCCTGATTGATGACTTGGCCAAGGACGTAGGCGGACCCCGCGGTTGCGGCCGCCGCCACGCCCATCAGCACGAACGCCTGCAAATAGCGGCGCCAATAGGCGAGCCCCTGTTCGGTGACCAGGCGGCGAATCAAAATCGCTGCCCCATAGGGGTCGTCGGTTATCTTCCTGGGAAGTTCGGTCATCCGCGTTCCATCGCCTGCGCGGGCGATATTAGCAGCGCGTCAGGGCCTTGAGCGAGATGACTCCTTGCCTGCTAAGCGAACGTTTTTCAAGCCCAATAAGGGCTTGCGGGCCGACAGATTTCAGGCCGATTGCGCGTGCTGGACCTCGCCGCCGCGCTCACGGATCAGCTTCTCTTCCCATGCCAGCGCGTGCGCGGCGATGGTCTCGAGATTGTCGTATTGCGGCGTCCAGTCCAGGGTTGCGCGGATGCGGCTGGTATCTGCAATCATGGTCACGATATCGCCGGGCCGGCGCGGGGCATGTTGAACGGCAAAATTACGCCCGGAGACGCGCCGCACCGCCTCGATGGTCTCCAGCACGGAGTAGCCGCGGCCGTAGCCGCAATTCAGCGTCGCCGAGGCTCCGCCGCCACGCAGATAGGACAGCGCCGCGCGATGCGCCTGCGCCAGATCGCTGACGTGAATGAAATCCCGGATGCAGCTTCCGTCCGGCGTTGGGTAATCGGTTCCGAACACATCGATCTTGGCGCGCTGTCCGGTGGCCACCTCGACGGCGACCTTCAAAAGATGCGTCGCGCCGACGGTCGCAAGTCCGGTGCGCGCCAGCCGATCGGCGCCCGCGACCTCGAAGTAGCGCAGCACGACGTAGTTCATGCCATGCGCGGAAGCGACGTCATGTAACATGATTTCGGTCATCAGCTTCGAGGAGCCGTAAGGCGACAGCGGCCGCGTCGGTGCATCTTCGGGAATGGGCACCTGATCCGGATTGCCGTACACCGCCGCGGTCGATGAGAAGATGAAGCTGTTGATGCCGCACTTCACCGCCGCGTTCAGGAGGCTGCGCGTGGCCATGGTGTTGTTGCGGTAGTAGGCGAGTGGATCGCGCAACGAATCCGGCACCACCGCGGAGCCCGCAAAATGAACGATGCTTTTCACGCCATGGGCTGCGATCACGCCCTCGACGAGGTTCTCATCCGCGGCATCGCCGATGAACAGCGCAACGCCTTCGGGCAGGAATGCGGAAAAACCGGTGGACAGGTTGTCGATCACGACAACGCTTTCGCCGGCTTCCGCCAGCGCATGAACCATGTGACTTCCGATGTAGCCGGCGCCGCCGGTGACAAGCACGGTCATGAGCTCACTCGTCTGCCAATCGTCAGGGGGTGATGCTATCCGGGGCGCGGTGAAGAGTGGGTTTCAGCGCGGGCGAACTGGCCACTATGCTTAATGTTGCGTATAGGAAATGCGCGAAACGGAGCCCGACGTGCCGATCGAGAACAATTCCGCTGACAATCTGCAACTGATCGTGCCGAATCTGCACAGGCGCTATTCGGGCGTCACCGCGACCAACCGCATGGTGGCGCCGAAACTCGCGAAATTGTTTCGCGCGGCATGGCTTGGTCCCGATGCGCCCGATGGCATCGCGCGGCTGGCAATCGCGGATCTTGCAAAATTATGGCTGCGGCGCACGCCGCTGATCTGGCACGCGCGGCGCAACAACGAGATGATCGCAGGCGTGCTGTTGCGATCGCTGGGCTGGCCCTTGAGGCTGGTGTTCACCTCGGCGGCGCAGCGGCACCACACCTGGATCACGCGGTGGCTGATCAACCGGATGGACGCGATCATCGCGACCAACGACATCTCGGCGTCGTTTCTCAAGCGCCAGGCGACCGTCATTCCGCACGGTGTCGACACCGATCGATACGCGCCGCCCTCGAGCCGCGCGGCGGCGTTCGCGGAAGCGGGATTGCCGGGCCGCTACGCGATCGGTTGCTTCGGCCGGGTGCGCACGCAAAAAGGCAGCGATGTGTTCGTGGACGCGATGTGCAGGCTGCTGCCGCGCTATCCCGACTTTAGCGCGGTCATGGTCGGCGCCATCACGACCGAGCAGCTTGCCTTTGCAAACGATCTGAGAAGGCGGATCGAGACCGCGGGTCTGCAATCGCGCATTGTCATCACAGGCGAATTGCCGATCGAGGACGTGCAGCGCTGGTACCAGCGCCTGACGATCTACGCCTTCACCTCGCGCAACGAAGGCTTTGGTCTGACGCTGATCGAGGCGATGTCGGTGGGTGCGGCGCTGGTAGCGTCGCGCGCGGGCGCTGCCGAACTGGCGGTCGAGGATGGCGTCACCGGCGTGTTGACGCCGCCCGGTGACGTCGATGCGCTTGTCGCCGCACTGGAGCCGCTGCTGCGCGATCCGGCATCAGCCGCGGACATGGGCGAGCGGGGGCGCGCACAGGTGTTGGCGAAATTCAGCCTCGACGCGGAAGCAAACAAAATCGCCGAGGTTTATCGGTCGCTCGTCTGAGCGATCGCTTTCGCCACAAACGCGTCGAGGTCGCCGCCCGCGAACAGGAAGCCGGGCAAGCCTGCGGCTTCCGCGGCCTCGATATCGCTCGGGCGGTCGCCAATGACAAAGCTGCCTTCGCGCCGCACCGGCCAGTGCTGCATCAGATCCAGGATCATGCCGGGGCTCGGCTTTCGCCAATGGTGGTCCTCAAGATAGCCGGCAACCGATCCATCGGGATGATGCGGGCAATATCTGATATCGTCGATGACAGCGCCCTCGGCGGCGAGCTCAGTGCACATCCAGTCGTGCAGCGTGCGCAGATCGTCTTCGGTAAAGAAGCCACGCGCCACGCCGGACTGGTTGGTGAAGAAGAACACGAAATATCCGGCCGCGTTGAGCCGGCGGATCGCCTTCGCCGCGTTCGGCATCCAGCGAATCCGGTCCTGCGTCCCCATGTAGCCATCGTCATGGTTGATGACCCCATCGCGATCGAGGAAGGCGGCGGGTCTGGGCACGGAGCGGGCGGAATCGATGCCGCTCATTTTCGCGGGCCCTCGCGCATCACGGTCTGCTCGATCGCGTCGCAGATTCCGTGAGCAACGCTGAGATGAATTTGCTGGACCACCGGGGTGTCGTCGCTGGGCGAGACGAAAAGATGATCGCATAAAGCACCGAGCGCTTCGCCCTTGCTGCCGGTAAACCCAATGGTGACAAGTCCGCGTTCCCTGGCGCTGCGCAGCGCCGCCAGGATATTCGGCGAACGTCCAGAAGTGGATAACGCCAGCAAGACGTCACCGCGCGCGCCAAGCCCCTCGACTTGCCGCGCGAACACCTGCTCGAAACCATAGTCATTGGCGATCGCGGTCAACGCCGAGGTGTCGGTGGTCAGCGCAAGCGCAGCGTAGGCAGGCCGGTCCTGCTTGTAGCGGCCGATGATTTCCGCGGCGATATGCTGGGGCGTCGGCGGCGCTGCCGCCATTGCCGATCAGGAGAATTTTGTTTCCGGAACGAAGTGCGCTGACGATCGCTGCCGCGATGGCGCGCGCGATGGCGAGCAATGCAGGGTCGTTGTTCGCACGCTCAAGCGCGGCGAGCGAAAGTTCTAAATGGGCTCGAATAGGGTCTTTCGATTGTTGGCTCAAGGCGCACCGTCAGGGTTGCACGCCGCGGCTGCGCAAGCTCACGATGTCAATGCGCAACGCGTGCCCCGGCCTCGGTCAGCACGCGCATCGTGGTGGCAACCACGTCGGATGCGGGAATGTCGCGCATGCAGCGATGGTCGTTCATGGTGCAGACCGGACGATGGCAAGGCTGGCACGGCACGACGGTCCTGGTCTGAACCGTTGCCGCAAGGCCGTTCAGCGGCGCCCAGTGATAGGGGCTGGTGGGGCCGAAAATGCCCATGGTCGGCGTTCCCAGCGCGGCGGCGATATGCATCAACCCGGAATCGTTGGAGATCGCGACGTCAGCCGCCGCCATCGCCAGAATGCCGTTGCGCAGATCGCTACCCGTGAGGTCGCGGACGTGCGTCCCGCCCGCGGCAACGATTTCCGCCGCCAGCGCCTTTTCGCCGGGGCCACCGACCACCCAGACATCCAGCCCACGCTCGGTCAAAAGCCGCGCGGCATCCGGATAATACGTCCAGCGCTTGGAAGCGCCGACCCACCCCGGGGCCCGTTCGCTTGCCGCCAGCGGTCAGTCTCCCCGGCGGGGACATTTAGCTGCGGCACGGGCCATGCCTGCGGCAGCGGGGCCCCATCCGGCAGCGCCAGCGCGGCGTTCTTGTCAATGAAGCGGGGCAGGGCCTTCTCGCCCCAGCGCCAGCTGTTGATCAGCCCGAACCTGGCTTCGCCGACGAATCCGACCCGTTCCGGAATTCCGGCCAGCGCAGGGGCAAGCGCCGATTTCCAGGTGCGAGGCAGGACCAGCGCGGTGCAGTAATTCCCGGCACGCAGCTGCCCCGCCAAGCCCCATTGCCTGTCACCGATCCACATGTAGGGAACGATGAGGATCGGCCGGGTACCGTCCGGATGACCCGTCTGCGCTATATTTACTGAATCTTTATTCATACTTTGAAGGTCTGACGCCGCTCTGTTTCGATCCCGTCGGTAACTGCTCCTCACGGGGAGGTAAAGCCGCCCAAGCCGCGTGGCGCCACCTTCACCACGCCTGCTGACCCAAGTTGCCTGCCGGGCGGGACTGGGGCAAAGCTGGCATCCCACAATCAGGGCAGGGCAGGGAATGTTGCTGGTGACCGGTGGCGCCGGTTTTATCGGATCGAATGTTGTGGCCGCGTTGAACGACGCCGGCCGCGCCGATGTCGTGGTTTGCGATGTGCTCGGCCACGACGGCAAATGGCGCAATCTCGCCAAGCGGCAGCTCGCGGACATTGTGCCGCCGGCCGAATTGCCGGACTGGCTGAACGGTCGCCGGTTAGACGCCATCATCCATCTCGGCGCCATTTCGGAGACCACGGCAACCGATGGCGATCTGGTGATCGAGACCAATTTCCGTCTGTCGATGCGGCTGCTCGACTGGTGCACGGCCCATGCAACGCCGTTCATTTACGCCTCATCCGCGTCGACCTATGGCGATGGTGCGCAGGGGTTTCGCGACGACCAGTCGATCGCCGCGTTAAAGACCCTGCGGCCGATGAATTTATACGGCTGGAGCAAGCATCTGTTCGACATGGCCGTTGCCGAGCGCGCCGCGAAAAGCGAAAAACTGCTGCCGCAATGGGCCGGCCTGAAGTTCTTCAACGTGTTCGGCCCCAACGAATATCACAAGGGCCCGATGATGAGCGTGCTGGCGCGGCGCTTCGACGATATCAAGGCTGGACGAGCCGTGCAGCTGTTCAAATCCCATCGCGATGGCATAGCCGACGGCGATCAGCGGCGCGATTTCATCTATGTTGACGACGTGGTGCGGGTGATAATGTGGCTGATGGCGACGCCGTCGGTCAGCGGCATCTTCAACGTCGGCACCGGCAAGGCGCGCAGCTTCAAGGATTTGATGCTCTCCGCCTATACCGCGCTCGGCACTGGCCCGAATATCCAATATGTCGATATGCCCGAGCAAATTCGCGGCAGCTACCAGTACTTCACCCAAAGCGATGTCGGTCGGCTGCAGCGCGCCGGTTACAACGGCGGCTTCACCCCGCTGGAAGATGCGGTCGAGATCTACGTCAAGGGTTTCCTCGATTCCGCCGATCGTTTCCGCTGACGGCGCAACAGACAACGAGTTCCGATGTTCGATTTTGACGCCCTTGCGCATGCGATGATCGGCCAGACGGTGCTCTGCGTCGGCGACCTCATGCTCGACGAATTCAGCTATGGCGAGGTCTCCCGGATTTCGCCGGAAGCGCCCGCGCCGGTCATTGCGGTCCAGCGCAGCGAGACCAATATCGGCGGCGCCGGCAATGTTGCACGCAACATCGCCGCGCTCGGCGCGCGCTGCATCTTCGTCGGACTGGTCGGCGAGGATGAGGCGGGCGCCAAGCTGAAAGCCCAGCTTTCGCAGGAAAGCCTGATCGAAAGCGTGTTGATCTGGGACCCGGCCAGGCCGACAACGCGAAAGGTGCGCTTTGTTTCCGAGCATTTCTCCACGCACATGCTGCGCGCGGACTGGGAATTGGCCCTGCCGGCCTCCGCTGATATCGAGCAGAAATTGATCGACGCCATCCTGCCGCTCTTGCCGCGGGCGGACATCGTGTTGCTGTCCGATTATGCCAAGGGCGTATTGACGGCACGGGTGATCCGCAACGTCATCGACGCCGCGCGCAGGCTCAGCAAACGCGTGATCGTCGATCCCAAGAGCGCCAATTTCGCGATCTATCGCGGCGCGACGCTGCTCACGCCTAATCGCAGGGAATTCGCCGAGGCGACCCGCAGCCGTGCCGATACCGAAACGAGCATCGCGGATGCCGCGCAGGATGCGATGCAGCTTGCGGATTGCGAAGCCATGCTGGTGACGCAAAGCGAGCACGGCATGACCCTGGTACCTCGCAAGGGGGAGGCCATCCATGTGCCGGCCCATCCGGTCAGGGTGCGCGACGTCTCGGGCGCGGGCGATACCGTCGCCGCGGTGCTCGCCGTGGCGCTTGCGGCAGGGGCCGATTGGGAGACCGCTTTGCGGATGGCGAACGCGGCGGCCGCGGTCGCCGTCAGCAAGAAAGGCACCGCCGTCGTGACATCGGCGGAATTGCGGCGAAAAATTCTGCCGCACGCATTCCTCGCGGCTGAAGAAAAGATTATCGCGGCAGGCGGCGACCTCGATGCGCATCTTCTGGATTGGCGCAAACAGGGACTACGGGTCGGATTCACCAACGGCTGCTTCGATATTCTGCATCCCGGCCACGTCAAGGTCTTGACCGCGGCGCGGGGCGCCTGCGATTGCCTGATTGTCGGCCTGAACAGTGACGCGTCGGTGAGGCGGTTGAAGGGCGAGGGACGTCCGGTGCAGGACGCGCGCGCGCGCTCGGAAGTGCTGGCGGCGCTGGAGGCTGTCGATCTCGTCGCTATCTTCGAAGAAGACACCCCGATCAAGTTGATCGCGCAGATCAAGCCAAGCGTGCTGGTGAAGGGCGGCGACTATACCCGCGACCAGGTCGTGGGCCACGAGATCGTCGAGGCCTATGGCGGCGAAGTGCTGCTGGTCGAGGTGCTGCCCGGTTTCAGCACGACCTCGCTCGTCAACCGCGCGCGTGGAGGCAAGGTGTGAGCGCGGTGGCGAAAGAGTCGGTGCTAGCGTTGTTGTGGAGGCGGTGGCGCGATCCGACCGCTTGGGCTACGACCGCGGATATATTCGTCATCCTGATCGCCGTTTCGCTGCCCTGGTCGACGTCGCTGGTCGCGATCTTCGCGGCCGCATTGCTCGTTGCGATGTGCCCGTTCCTTGACGTCGGGGCCTTCCTGCAATCGCTGAAGCGTCCGATCTGTGCGCTGCCGATTGCGCTCTTTGCCCTGGCGGTCGTCGGAACGCTCTGGTCGGACGCGCCGTGGGGTGCGCGGCTTTACGCCATCGGCCCGACCGCGAAATTACTGGTGCTGCCGGTGCTGTTCTATCATTTCGAACGCTCGGCGCGCGGTGCGCAGGTGTTGACGGCCTTCCTGGCGTCTTGCGTCCTGTTGCTGGCGATGTCCTGGCTCGTCGCATTCGATCCAAGGCTCGCTCTCAAGTCCGGGGCCGCCTACGGCGTTCCGGTCAAAAACTATATCGACCAGAGCCAGGAATTCGCCTTGTGCGCCGTGGCGCTGGCTTATCCGATCGCCACTCTGTTGCGGGCGAGAAGAATTTTGCCGGCGGCCCTTCTCATCGCGTTATCGCTAGGCTTCGTCGTCAACATGATGTTCGTGATCGTGTCGCGGACCGCGCTGGTGACGATGCCGATTATGCTCGCGGTATTTGCACTGCTTCACCTGAAATGGCGAGACATCGTCATCATCCTGTGCGTCGCGACCGTATTCGGGGGGCTGGCGTGGGCGACATCGTCTCAGCTGCGCCGGACCGCCGAAACTGTTGTGAGTGACTACCAATTGTACAAGGAGCGAAACATCCCGACGTCGATCGGGCTGCGGCTTGAGTTCTGGCAAAAATCGCTGCGGTTTTTTTCCGGGGCCCCGATCTTCGGCCATGGGACCGGATCGATACGCGGGCTTTTTGAGGAGGCCGCCGTTGACCAGTTCGGCGCGGCCGCCGAGGTTGTTGGCAATCCGCACAACCAGACTTTGAACGTCGCGATCCAGTGGGGCCTGATCGGAATTGCCGTGCTGTATGCGATGTGGCTGCTGCATCTGCTGCTGTTCCGCGGCGACGGTTTGGCAGCCTGGATCGGACTGCTGGTGGTGGTGCAGAATATTTTCACCTCGCTGTTCAATTCTCACCTGTTCGATTTTCACGAAGGATGGATGTACGTGCTCGGCGTAGGCGTCGCCGGTGGAATAGTGCTAAAGACAGGTTCACGCGAGTCAGCGTTGCAAGCGCGAAATTCCGTTAAATCATGACGGCTGGCATGCACGCGCGAGATCAGCTATCAGCAGCCCCGCAATGGCATAACGCCGATATCGTTTGTTACCGGTCAGCGAAATGACGCGTCTCTCAAATCTGACCTTGCGCAATGTGTTGATTGCGACGCATGACGCGCTGGCGACCGCGCTTGCGGCGTTGGCGAGCTTCGCTTTGCGTTTTGAGGGTGACGCCTTTTTCGATCGTCTGCCGCTTCTGCTGCGCATTCTGCCCTATTTCGTCGCATTCAGTGTGGTGGTTTGCTACGCCTTCAACCTGACCACCACGAAATGGCGCTTCATTTCGTTGCCGGATGCGCTGAATATTCTGCGCGTGGCGACGGTACTGACGCTGGCACTTGTGGTGCTCGACTATATTTTTGTCGCGCCCAACGTTCACGGCACGCCGGTGGCGCCGAATGTTCAAGGCGCGTTCTTTCTCGGCAAGATCACCATCGTTCTCTACTGGTTTCTCGAGGTGTTTTTTCTGAGCGCCTCACGCTTTGCCTATCGTTATTTTCGCTATACGCGCGTGCGCCATCACGCCAAGGCGGAGGATGCGTCACCGACGCTGCTGATCGGCCGCGCAGCGGACGCTGAAATTCTTTTGCGGGGAATCGAAAGTGGCGCCGTCAAGCGGATCTGGCCGGTCGGTCTGTTGTCGCCTTCGCCGGCCGATCGCGGGCAGACGATCCGGAATATTCCCGTGCTGGGCGGGATCGATGATGTCGAGGACGTGATTGGCGATTTCGCGAGGCGCAACAAGCCGATCACGCGCGTGGTGATGACGCCGTCGGCATTCGACCCGGAGGCCCGCCCCGACGCCGTTCTGATGCGGGCCCGCCGCCTTGGGCTGATCGTCAGCCGCCTTCCGT
>WNFF01007303.1_pt1 | contig 11047 bp, 11 predicted proteins | sample 5400441 | NCBI WGS metagenome assembly WNFF01 (sample SAMN13153345, study PRJNA577476) | soil metagenome | isolation source: 120 cm saprolite under Douglas fir tree site 2 hole 3 replicate 1 | place: USA:California | collected 2015-04-18
CGCAGGCGTTCAACATCCAGGAGACGCTCAACTTCTTCGTGGCGATCACAGTGGGCGGCCTGGCCTCCATCGAGGGCTCCGTCTTCGGCGCCGCCTTCGCGATCCTCGTTCCGGTCCTGCTGGGCGACTTCCGGTGGGCGGTGCCAGTGCTCTTTGGTGTGGCCATCCTGGCCGTTCTCATTTTCGAGCCGCTCGGGCTCGCCGGTGTTTGGCTGAAGACCCGGCTTTACTTCCGGATGTGGCCGTTTAGGTAGGTGCCCGATGGGAAGGTTCCTCCAATACGCGCTCGCCGGCCTCTCCGCGGGGAGCCTCTACGCGCTGGTGGCTCTCGGGCTGGTGCTGATCTACCGGTCCACCCGGGTGCTGAACTTCGCGCACGGTGACCTCGCCACCTTCGGCACCTACGTCGCCTTCGCCGCGATCACAGGCGGCATGTCGCTCGGGATCGCACTGCCCCTCGCGATTTTGGTGGGCGCCGTGATTGCTGTGGTCTTCTACTTCGGGGCGGTGGTCCCCGCGCAGCGGAAGGGGGCCTCACCCCTGGGAACCGTGATCCTCACCTCCGGCCTCGCCCTCGTCCTCCAAGGGCTCACCGTCTACCGCTGGGGCGCGGAGCCTGACCGCTTCCCGTTCCCGCTCTCGGACAGCAAGGTCTGGCAGATTGGCCCCATCTATGTGAGCCAGCTCTCGATCGGCACGCTCACCGCCGCAGCGGCGACGAGCCTGGTGCTGTACCTGCTCACCCAGAAGACCCGACTCGGCCTCGCCATGAGGGCCACGTCTGAGAACCTCCCCGCGGCGCAGACGCTCGGCATCCCCACTCGCCGAGTGCTGGCCTTCTCCTGGGGCGTCGCGGCGGCCCTCGCGGTGATCGCCGGAGTCTTCCTCGCGCCCGCGCTGCTTCTCGACCCGTTCTTCATGCTCGACCCGATGTTCAAGGGGCTCGCCGCTGCGGTGCTGGGGGGCCTGAACAGCCTGCCGGGTGCGATCGTTGGCGGCCTGATCCTCGGCGTGGCGGAGGCGGTGAGTGGCGCCTATCTGGCGATCGAGTTCAAAAGCTCGCTCGCTTTCGTCCTGATCGTCGTGGTGCTGCTGCTCCGGCCGGAGGGGCTCCTGGGCCGCGAGTTCCAAGAGCGCGTGTAACGGGAGCTAGCGCTCGACTTCGATAGCAGACTGACGCACTTCGATGTGGTCCTTCGAACACCCATCGAAGCGCGTCAGCCGTCGTTAGCAGATCATTACCGGGGAGCCGCGGCGTGCTGAGGAGCGGTGGAGGTCTGAGCGTCGAAGACAACCTTGGCTACCGGTTCCTCGCGGACATCGAATCCATCGTCAAAACTGCGCTGCTCGGTGCTTCGGATCAGCCGACAATTCCCGGTGTCCTTCAAATAAGTTTCCCCGAGAGTAGTGGCGTCTTCAGCGCAAACGATCGGTCCAGCGGCAGTCCGATAAAGCACCTGCTTTCGAGCAGAATCGTAATAGAGCCCATCAACCTGCCTCTCGACCGGAGGGATAAACAGCGGTTCACTACCGCTCATGCCGAGCGGCGCCTCGTAGACAATGACCTGTTCGGCATTCGCCACTCCGACAAACCCAACTACTAACGCACCGACTAATTTGCTTAACGATTTCATAATCTTCTTTCTCCTTCGAGATTGGTTTCGACCGTCAATGGCCTCTTCGTGAGTCGGAGAGCATTTCGCGTGCCACACATTGTGCTGCTCCTTGCCGAGCGAACGCTCGACACCTTCACGCACCATTCGACATCCTCCATGCTCACGGCCTCCTTGTACTTAGATGGATACCGAGCCAATCAGATTGTCGTCCCTTCGGCACAACACTTATGTCGCGGAAGAGGTGGCGGCGGCGGTCGCGTTCCTGGCGCGAAACCACGATCTGCTCGGACGCATCGCCCCGGCACAACGTGAAATAATCCAAATCCTTGCCTCACCGATGCGATATGCCCTGGCGGTAACCGCACGGGGGCTCAACCCATGGACTTGAACTTCACGCCCGCGGAACAAGCGTTTCGCGAAGAGGTGCGCGCCTTTGTCGCGGCCCGCCTGCCCCAAGACATCTGCAACAAAGTGTCGAACGGCGCAGGCGTGTCGAAAGAGGAGCTCATCCGCTGGCACCGAATCCTCCACCAGCACGGGGTACGGGCTGGGGACCGGTCCAGAAGTTCATTTTCGAGGAAGAGTGCGCGGCCGCCGGCGCCCCGGCCTTGTTGCCATTCGGACTCAAGATGGTTGGGCCGGTGATCATGGCGTTCGGCAATGCGGCACAGAAGCAGCGCTTTCTTCCGCGCATCGCGTCCGCCCAGGACTGGTGGTGCCAGGGGTACTCCGAGCCGGGTGCGGGCTCGGACCTCGCGTCCCTGAAAACGCGCGCGGTGCGCCGGGGTGAGCATTACGTCGTCAATGGCCAGAAAACCTGGATCACCTTGGCGCAGCACGCGGACTGGATCTTTTGTCTGGTCCGGACCGACCCGGCTGCCAAGCAACAGTCCGGGATCTCCTTCTTGCTGATCGACATGAAATCGCCCGGGATCACGGTGCGCCCGATCGCGACGATGGGCGGCCACCACGAGGTCAATGAGGTCTGGTTCGAGGAGGTCCGCGTGCCCGCGGAGAACCTGGTGGGCGAAGAGAACAAAGGCTGGGAGTATGCCAAGTTTCTGCTTGGCCACGAACGCACCAACATTGCTGCCGTCGGTACATCCAAACGCGAGTTGCGGCGCCTGATACGGATTGCATCGGCGGAGCGCAAGCATGGCAAGCCGTTGATCGAAGACCCCTACTTCGCGGCTCGGGTGGCGCTTTTGGAGATCGAGCTGATCGCCCTGGAGATCACCAGCCTGCGGGTGCTGTCGGCGGAAAGCGAACGGCGGGCACCGGGCACCGAGGCATCCCTGCTGAAGATCAAGGGCAGCGAGATCCAGCAGGCAATCGCGGAATTGACGATGCAGACGCTTGGGCCCGACGCCCTCTCCCTACAGCAAGGAACGATTGCGACTGATGGCGCACCCGAGCAACTGGGCCCGCCCTACCCTGAGCCGCCGGCCGCGACCTACTGCAACATGCGGAAGACCTCGATCTACGCTGGCAGCAACGAGATTCAGAAGAACATCATCGCCCGCTCAATTCTGGGCCGCTAGGACGCCATGGATTTCAACCTGACCAAAGAGCAGCAGATGCTGAGCGATCTGGTCCAGGGCTTCGTGACCAAGGAATACACTTTCGAGGCTCGCCGCCGGATTCTGAAGTCCCCCGACGGTTGGAGCCGGGAGGTCTGGTCGAAACTGGCGGAGATGGGACTGCTCTCGCTGCAGGCTCCCGAGGAGTACGGAGGAATGGGGCCCTCGGCGATCGAGACGATGTTGACGATGCAGGCGATGGGTCGGGCGCTGCTTTTGGAACCGTACCTGGCCAGCGCCATACTCGCGACCGCGCTGGTGCGCGACCTCGGCTCTTCCGCCCAGAAGCAAGCCCTGTTGCCGCCGTTGACCGCTGGAGAAAAGATCGCCGTTCCGGCGCACCTCGAGCGTGGTTCGCGCTACGACCTGAGCCGAGTGCAAACCTCGGCGGTCCGCAGCCGCAACGGCTACCTCTTGAACGGCCGTAAGACGGTCGTCCTCCATGCCACTGCGGCGGACCTTCTGATCGTATCGGCGCGCACCGCGGGCAACACCGAGGACGAGGCGGGGATCTCGCTCTTCGCGGTCGAACGCGAGGCGAAAGGCATCTCCCTGCAGAGCTACCCCACCCTCGATGGGCGGCGCGGCGCGGACGTCACTCTGCGCGATCTGCAGGTGCCGCGCGAGGCGCTGCTCGGTCGCGAGGGCGAAGCCTTTCCCGCGCTCTCGGCGGCATGGGATCTCGGGATTGCGGCTCTTTGCGCGGAGGCGGTCGGCGCCCTGGAAGCGATCTTCCAGCTGACCGTCGAGTATACGAAGACTCGCAAACAGTTCGAGGTACCGATCAGCCATTTCCAGGCGCTGCAGCACCGAATGGTGGACATGCTGATCCATGTCGAGCAGGCGAAGTCGATGGGCTACCTCGCGGCGATGCGCTGTGATGAGCGCGACGCGGCGGTGCGCGGACGAGCCATCTCCGCCGCCAAGGTGCGGATCGGCCAAGCCTGTCGTTCGGTGGGCCAAGAGGCGATACAACTCCATGGGGGGATGGGCGTGACGGACGAGATGAGCGTGAGCCATTATTTCAAGCGGCTCACTGCGATCGAGCTTTCCTTGGGGGATACCGAGCACCACCTCGAGAAATTCGCTCGAAGGGAGAACGCATGAGCGGAACGAACTACTCGACGCAGGGAGCGGTCGCGGTCATCACCCTGGATAGTCCCCCGGTCAACGCACTTAGCTATGAGGTGCGAAGCGGTCTGATGGCGGGTCTCGACCGGGCCGTGGCCGACGACAAGGTGAAGGCGATCGTCCTGATTGGCGGCGGAAAGATCTTTTCCGCGGGAGCCGACATCCGGGAATTCAACACACCCTCGGCAGGCGCTGAACCGAATCTGTATTCACTCCTCCGCGCGATCGAGGAGAGCCCCAAGCCGGTGGTGGCAGCAATTCACGGCGCTGCGACCGGCGGAGGTCTGGAGCTGGCCCTCACCTGCCACTATCGACTCGCCGTGCCAGGAGCGCAGATCTCGCTGCCCGAGGTGAAGCTTGGGCTGGTACCTGGCGCGGGAGGCACGCAGCGTCTTCCGCGCGTCGTCGGGCTGGAGACAGCGCTCAACCTGATCGTCTCCGGCGCGTCGGTGGCATCCGAGCAGCTCAAAGGCACCGCACTGTTTGACGCGCTTCTGGAGGGGGACCTACTTCAAGGTGCGGTGGCCTTCGCCGCAAAGCTCAGCCCCGAAAAGCCCCATCGGCTGGTGCGCGACCTTCCGATCCAGCACCCGAACCCGGAAGGCTTCCTCGAGTTTGCCCGAAACGCGGTGGGGGCCGTCTCGAAGGGGTACCCCGCCCCCCTCAAGTGCATCGACGCGATTGCCGCGGCGGTCTCCAAGCCTTTCGCCGAAGGACTGCGGATCGAGCGCGAGCTTTTCATGCAGCTGATGCAGACGAGCGAGTCGAAAGCGCTCAGGTACGCGTTCCTTGCCGAGAGGGCGGCGTCGAAGATTCCCGACGTGCCGGAAGATACTCCGCCACGGCCGATCCGAAACGCGGCGGTGATCGGAGCGGGCACGATGGGAGGCGGCATCGCGATGTCCTTCGCCAACGTCGGGATCCCCGTAACGGTGTTGGAAGTGAAGAAAGAAGCGCTCGACAAAGGGATCGCCACGGTTCGGAAGAACTACGAAGGCAGCGCGAAGAAGGGGAAGCTGACCGCCGCGCAGCTCGCAGAGCGGACCGGGCTGATCCGGCCGACGCTAAACTACGCCGACCTCGCTCAGGCCGACATCATCATCGAAGCGGTTTTCGAGGACATGGCGGTGAAGTTGGACGTGTTCGGGAAGCTCGACGAGATCGCGAAACCAGGCGCAATCCTGGCGAGCAACACGTCCACCCTGGACTTGAACAAGATCGCGCGCGCCACGCGCCGCCCCCAGGATGTGATCGGCACCCACTTCTTCAGCCCTGCGAACGTGATGAGACTTTTGGAAGTGGTGCGCGGATCGGCGACGCAGAAAGACGTCCTCGCCACGGTGATGGGGCTGGCGAAGAAGCTCAACAAGACGGGGGTGGTTTCCGGAGTCTGCGATGGATTCATCGGCAACCGGATGCTCGAGTTCTACTGGCGTGAGACGATGTTCATGCTGGAAGAGGGCGCGTTGCCGCAGCAGGTCGACTCTGCGCTGGAACAGTGGGGAATGGCGATGGGACCTTTCCGGGTTTCGGATCTCGCCGGCAACGATGTGGGCTGGTACATCCGCAAGCGCCGCTACGTTGAGAAGCCGCAGATGAAGTTCTCTCGGATTGCCGACCGGATCTGCGAGCTGGGCCGGTTCGGACAGAAGACCGGCGCCGGTTGGTATCGCTACCAGGCGGGAAAGCGCGACGCCATTCCCGATCCGGGGGTGGAGGAGCTGATTGCCGCATACCGGAAGGAGATCGGCGTGACCCCTCGCCGGATCTCCGATGAAGAAATCGTCGAGCGCTCCGTTTTCGCATTGGTGAACGAGGGGGCGAGAATCCTGGAGGAAGGCATCGCCCTTCGCGCTTCGGACATCGACGTGGTTTACCTCACCGGCTATGGCTTCCCTCGGTTCCGCGGCGGGCCGATGTTCTATGCCGACACGATTGGGCTTTATGGCGTGGTGCGCAGGATGAAGCGTTTTGCCGCAAATCCGCACGGCGATCCGGACTTCTGGAAGCCGGCGCCGCTGCTCGCCAAATTGGCCGCCGAAGGAAAATCCTTCCATTGAGCGGGAGACATCCATGACCGACGCAGTGATCGTATCCACGGCCCGAACCGGGCTCGCCAAATCCTGGCGAGGCGCCCTGAACATGACCTACGGCGCGACGCTGGGCGGCCACGTGGTCAAGGCTGCGGTCGAGCGCGCCAAGCTCGACCCCCCCGAAGTGGAAGATGTACTGATGGGCTGCGCTCTGCCGGAGGGGACCACCGGCGGAAACATCGCTCGCCAGATCGCGCTTCGCGCCGGGCTGCCGCCCAGCACAGCCGGGACGACGGTCAACCGTTTCTGCTCGTCGGGTCTGCAAACCATCGCCATCGCCGCCCAGAGGGTGATCGTCGATCGCGTGCCGGTGATCGTGGCAGGCGGGTTGGAGTCCATCTCCTGCGTGCAGAACGAGCTGAATTCGCACATGGCAAGAGATCCCTGGCTCATTCAGCACAAACCCGCGATCTACGACTCGATGCTTCAGACCGCGGAGACGGTGGCGAAGCGCTACGGCATTGATCGCAAGAGACAGGATGAATACGGCGTCCGCAGCCAGCAGCGCGCCGCCGCGGCGCAGGCGGCCGGAAGATTCAAAGATGAGATCGCTCCAATCATCACCCTGATGGCGATCGCCGACAAGGAGTCGGGCCGACTGTTCACTCGGGAAGTCACGCTTTCGGCCGATGAAGGAATTCGGCCGGACACGACGTACGAAGCGGTCTCCCAGATCAAGCCGGCTCTGCCCGGCGGTGTCGTTGCGGCCGGCAATGCCAGCCAATTCTCGGACGGCGCTTCTGCTTGCGTGGTGATGGACGCTAAGCTCGCGCAGAGGCGCGGGCTGCAGGCGCTCGGCATCTTTCGCGGTTTCGCGGTCGCCGGTTGCGAGCCGGACGAGATGGGCATCGGGCCGGTGTTCGCCGTGCCTCGGCTGCTGGAGCGGACCGGCATCAAGATGCAGGAAGTCGGGCTCTGGGAGCTGAACGAGGCCTTTGCCGTGCAGGTGATCTACTGCCGCGACCGGCTGGGCATCCCGGACGACCAGCTGAATGTCGACGGCGGGGCGATCGCCATCGGCCACCCCTACGGCATGACTGGCGCACGGCTGGTCGGCCACGCCCTGATCGAAGGCAAGCGGCGCGGCGTGAAGTACGTGGTTGTCACCATGTGCGTGGGCGGTGGGATGGGTGCAGCGGGGCTGTTCGAAGTGGCATGACTCAGTCAGCTTCGCGCTTCTTCAGCCTGAACGTACCTATCCCCTTCGCCTGCACCTCTCCCGAGGCGTCCCGCACTTCGCCCTCGCAAAACACCAGCGAACGGCCGCTTCGCAGCACCCGCCCCTCAGCGCGCAATAATCCCGAGCAGGGGCGAAGGAAGTTCACGGTGAGGCTGACCGTCACGATCCCGGCGGCATGACCATCTGTCGTCCGCGCCGCCGAGCCCATGGCGACATCGAGCAAGGTAAGAAGAACGCCACCGTGCGCGAATTTCCAGCTGTTGGTCAGTTCGTGGCGAACCTCAATCGACACCACGGCGCGTCCCTTCTCCCGGTGCTCGGCGCGGGCGCCCAACAGCTTCAGAAAAGGAATTTCGCGACCGAAGAAGGCCTCGCCGACCGGGCTCGTCATGCGATCGAAGAGCCGCCATCCACCACGATGTATTGCCCGGTAATGTGCCGCGACGCTTCCGAGGCGAGAAGCGCGATCGTTCCTTTCAGATCCTCTGGCCCCCCCAATCGACGGAGCGGCGTCGCGGCGACGATTTTGTCTTCCATCTTCTCGAGCAACCCTCGAGTCATCTTCGAGGGGAAAAACCCCGGGCAGATGGCGTTCACATTGATGTTGTACTGGCCCCACTCCGCCGCCAATGCGCGAGTGAAGCTGATCGCCGCTGCCTTGCTGGTGTTGTAGGCGATGGTCGTCATCTCGGGGGGACCGGCGTGGAGGCCGGCGACCGAAGCCACGTTGATAATCTTCCCGGAGCGCTTGGGGATCATGCTGCGCCGGCCCACGTCCTGGGTGAGAAAGAACATCGCGTTGATGTTCAGGTCCATCACCTTCTTCCACGCCTCCGCGGGATAACTCTCGGCGGGTGCGCCCCAGGTGGTGCCTGCGTTGTTGACGAGAATGTCGATGCCACCAAACTTTCCCAACACCACATCCACCATCTTTGGAATGCCTTCGAAGTGAGAAAGGTCGCCGGCAATGGTCAGCACCTGGATCCCTTTCTCCCCAAGATGCTTGGCGGCCTCGTCCAGCTCGCCCTGCTTGCGGGCGATGAGCGCCACCTTGGCGCCCAATTCACCGAGGGCCTCGGCCATCTGCAGCCCCAGCCCGCGAGAGCCTCCGGTGATCAGGGCTGCCTTGCCTGAGAGATCGAACAATTGTTTTACGTCCATTTTCTAGTCCCCTTTTAGCTGAACCGCTGCGCGGTGCGTTGCCAAACTCGCTCGAATAGACTCGCCACGCCTCCCGGCATGACGTACATGCAAACAATCAAGGAGACTCCGTAGACTGCCCAGGAAGCCGATTTCGAAATCTCGTACGTCAGGCTGGGCATGAATTGGATGAAGATGGCGCCGAGGACGGCCCCCGAGATCGATGCCAGCCCTCCCACCACGACGCCCACGAGCAAGGTGATGGAGAGCCACGCGGTGAAGCTGTCCGGCGACACGTATCCGACCGAGAGCGCGGCAAGCGACCCCGCAATTCCGGTGTAGGAAGCGCTCAACCCGAAACAGAAGGATTTGTAGAGCGCATTGTGGATGCCCATCGTTTGAGAAGCGATCGGGTTATCTCGGATCGCGATGATCGCTCGGCCGATTCGACCTCGCAAAAGATTCGAGGCGATGAGCGTGAGCAAAAGCAAAATGGCCAAGGTGAGGAAATAGATCCACTGGTCCGAATTGAGCTTCAGAAAGTGCGGCGAATCCGGCTTGGGAACGACCATCCCCTGAGTGCCCCCGGTCCAGGCATCATAATGCTTGAGAATTTGCGGCACGGATAGGGCAAGCGCGAACGTGGCCAACGCCAGATAGGTTCCGGCCAACCTCAGCGCCGGCAGTCCGAAGAGAAAGCCGACCACGAAGCAAAGTACGCCGGAAACCGGGAGCGTCCATCCGTAGGCGATGGCCCACCGCTCGATCAAAATCGCCGTGGTGTATCCGCCGATCGCATAAAACGCTCCATGTCCGAGCGAGATCTGCCCGTTGTACCCCGTCAGGATGTTCAAGCCGAGCAGCGCGATCGCGTAGGAACAAACCTGGGAGTATTGAAAGAGCGCATAATCGCTGCTCACCAATGGAAGCCCGCAAGCAAGCGCCACCCATGCGAGCGCCACGATCCATGTGGCGCTGCGCTGCGATTCCGAGGCCCGGCTGCCCCCCAGAACCGATTTGACTATGGGCGCAGTCATCCTTTTGCCTCGCTCAGGCGTGCTGCGCGCGACCGAACAGGCCGCTCGGTTTGAAGATCAAAACGAGGACGATGATCGCCAACGCCACGGTCAGCTTGAGATCTGTGCCGATGAATCGGATGTAGGTTCCCGCCAGGTTTTCGATAATCCCCACCAGGAATCCGCCAACCACCGCGCCGGATGGGCTCGTGAAGCCGCCGAGGGTGGCGGAGGCAAACGCGTAGATCAGGATGCCCCCCATCATGTTCGGATCGAGAAACAGAACCGGTGCGACCAGCATGCCAGCGACCGCCCCGAGCGCTGCAGCCAGGCCCCATCCCAGCGCGAGCATCCAGCCGACGCGAATGCCCACCAGGCGGCTCGGGACGGGATATTGAGCCGCGGCCCGCATCGCGAGCCCGAGATCGGTGTAGCGGAAAAAGAAGTAAAGCAGAACCAGCAGTGCCAGGGTGATCCCGAGCGAGCCCAGGCTGTGGGCGCTGAGCACAATCCCCGCGATGGTGATCGGCGCCATCGGAAACGGGCTGGGAAATGTCTGAATGGTGTGGCTGAAGATCCAACCCGCCAGGCTGTTGAAGATCGTGAGCAGGCCGATGGTGACGATGGTGATGGCCAGCACCGGAGCGCGCTCCAGCGGCCGCAAGATCGCCCGCTCGATCGTGATTCCGCCCACGAAAGCGATGAGTAGCGTGGCGAAGAATGCCGCCCAATACGGCGCTCCCGCATGGATCAGTGACGCCGCGATGTAGGTTGAGAACATGGCCATCTCGCCCTGGGCGAAGTTGACCGCGTTGGTGGCCACATAGGTCATCACCAGAGCCAGCGCCAGCGCGGCGTAGATCCCGCCGGAAGCGAGGCCCGAAACGATCTGTTGCAGAAAAGCGTCCACCGCTACGCTTCGTGCTGCATCAGAGGCCGTTCGAGGCCGGTGCCGGGCCCAAAGGCTTTCCGCCAGCGCCTGCTTCGAACGTCAAGGGCGAGTTGGCCGGCTGCTGGTTCACTCCCGGCTTGGTCCAATCGCAAACGCCGGTGGCGAAGACCTGCTGCAGGCGCGCCAACTGCGTGGCGGTGAACGTTACGGTGTAGTCCGCAGCGGTCCGAAGGTCTGGGCGCAGACGGGCTCTGCTCATGAAATGTCTTAAACATTGACATTGCCTCGGAGCGAGCTTTGCGCGTTAACTCAACTCTTTGCTCAGTTCAAGGGGAACGGATTTCGGCCCCGAGGAGCGAGCATGGATAAAATCTGGAAAAAACACTGGCCTGCCTCGGT
>WNFF01005726.1_pt1 | contig 11046 bp, 8 predicted proteins | sample 5400441 | NCBI WGS metagenome assembly WNFF01 (sample SAMN13153345, study PRJNA577476) | soil metagenome | isolation source: 120 cm saprolite under Douglas fir tree site 2 hole 3 replicate 1 | place: USA:California | collected 2015-04-18
GGCGCACGTCGAAGGTCAACACCGTCTCCAACAACGGGCTGACCGTGACCTATCAGGGCACCGCCAATGGACTGAAGATGTCAGACCCGAACGGCAACAGCTACGACGCGAAGTTCGACGGGAAAGACTATCCGATCCAGGGAGACCCAGGCCACACGATGGTTTCATTGAAGCGGATCGGAGACGATTCGATCGAAGAGACCGACAAGCGCGACGGGAAAGTCGTTGGAGTATACCGCATGACCGTTTCTGCCGATGGCAAGACCATCAAGGCGCAGTATACCGATAAGCAGCGGGGGACCACGATGGCGTTCACGATGGAGAAGCAGTCGTAGGGTGCGCAGCGTGTCTTATGTTCCAGTTTGTCCAATCGCCCACCCTTCAAAAACCGCGAAGGGTGGGGTTTCCGTCCAGCCTGTTCAGTTCGGCGAGTTATATTTTTCGAGCAGTCAAGCGCTTTTCAATTGGGTCTGCGAGACAGCCTCAAAGTCCTGCAGAAGCTGCGCACTCAGCTCGGACAGAAGTTGCTCATACGTGGCGAACGAGAGCGACCAATACCTCTCGTCGCGTTGCTCGTGCGGTGGCAGCGGTGAGGGTGGGACGGGCCACGCCTCGATTCCAGCCTAAGGGTAGCGAGCCAGCAGTTGCCCCATGGTTTCCGTGGAAAGAGAGAAGCCATTGTCGATTCTCGTCTCTGGGGGCTGCTTTTCCCGCGCTCGTTTGACATAGGCTGTCCAACACGCCACGAAAGCCTGGAGATATTCCAGCCGGTTCGTCGCCCGGCAGAGACCGATGGGGCAGATGCTGGAAGCGTGTCCCGCGGTAGGGCCATTGGCGTATTTGGTGGCCGTTTCCATAAAATCCTTTGATTCGACCGCGGTCAGGAAGTGCTCAATGGACGCGACTGGATCCAAGCAGTCGCTGTAGCCGCGACGCGTCTTCTGGTTCGGCCACACTGAGGATTCTCTTCAGTTCACGGTACAAGCCCAAACTCGATTCAGTCCGGGCTTGTCGCAGAGATTTTTTCAGGTCGTACCAATGATCAGGAAAAGTGTGTTCCGGGGAAGAAAGAGACACCTTGTGTGAATCGAAGACTTGTTCGAGAACCTCACCAAGCTTCTTCACTTCCTCGAAGTCGTCATATTCTGCGCCCGAAGGGAGAGAGTAAAACTCTCGGCGTTGCGCCGCATCCATGTTTCTGTCACCCAACCGGCCCACGTGAAAGGCCAAACCTAAAGACCTCAGGACAAGAAGGGCGTCTTCATTGCTCAATTTTTCCATGGCGGTAACCTCCTGACAGGAAGACTTCTGGGGACGGAATATGCGTAACATCCCCGCTGTAAGTTGACCCCACGGCGCATGGGTTGGCCGCCCAAACGATTGTTCCCGCAGATGTCTTTCTCCACTCGGGGGGGTAACTCGGGATTCTCTTCAGCATCCTCCTCATCTTCTTCGGCATCTAAACGTTGACAATGATCGACTCAGGTTCTATGCTGTGGTCGAGACGGTAAACGATGTCTTTGATTTAAAAGCACTTATAGCGGTCTAGGAGGATAGTTTATGGGCAAGATTATCGGGATTGACCTCGGCACCACCAATTCCTGCGTTGCCGTGATGGAAGGTGGGGAGCCCAAGGTCATCCCTAATGAAGAAGGAGGGCGGACTACGCCTTCAGTCGTCGGGTTCACTAAGACGGGGGAAAGACTTGTCGGGCAGGTGGCTAAGCGCCAGGCCATTACCAACCCCGAGAACACAGTTTATTCGATTAAGCGGTTCATGGGACGCCGGTACGAGGAAGTGCAAGAAGAGATCAAGATGGTGCCCTACAAGGTGGTCCAGTCGGGCGACCACGTGGCGGTCCTGGCGCAGGGAAAGGAATACACTCCTCCGCAGATTTCGGCGCTCATCCTGCAAAAGTTGAAGAAGGCGGCGGAAGACTATCTCGGGGAGAAAGTGACCGAGGCGGTCATCACGGTGCCCGCGTACTTTAACGACGCGCAGCGGCAGGCGACGAAAGATGCCGGGCAAATTGCCGGGCTCGAAGTGAAGCGCATCATCAACGAGCCTACAGCGGCAGCGCTGGCCTACGGCCTCGACAAGGGTAAGGACGAGACCATCGCCGTGTACGACTTCGGCGGCGGCACGTTTGATATTTCGGTGCTCGAAGTCGGCGAGGGCGTGATTGAAGTCAAGGCTACGAACGGCGACACGCACCTGGGCGGCGACAATCTCGACCAGCGCATTGTCGACTGGCTCATCGATGAGTTCAAGAAAGATGAAGGACTTGACCTGCGTGGCAAAGGGAACGAGATGGCGCTGCAACGTCTGCGTGACGCGGCGGAGCGGGCCAAGATCGAGCTCTCGACCACGATGGAGCACGAGATCAATCTGCCCTTCATCACGGCTGACGCCAGCGGGCCGAAGCATCTAGTGAAAAAGCTGACGCGAGCGAAGCTCGAGGGGATGGTGGAGGACATCGTCCAGCGCTCGGTCGGTCCGTGCAAACAGTGCCTCAAAGATGCGGGCGTAGACGCCAGCAAGATCAATGAGGTTGTGCTGGTCGGCGGACAGACTCGCATGCCGCGCATCCAGCAAATCGTGAAAGAACTCTTCGGCAAGGAAGGCCACAAGGGCGTTAATCCCGACGAAGTGGTCGCGGTGGGTGCGGCGATTCAGGGTGGCGTGTTGGGTGGCGAAGTAAAAGACCTGCTGCTGCTGGACGTGACTCCTTTGACCCTGGCGATTGAAACGCTGGGTGGGGTCGCAACGCCGATGATCCCGCGCAACACGACCATTCCGACGCGCAAGACGGAAACGTTCTCGACGGCGGCCGACAGTCAGACGTCGGTGGAGGTGCATGTGCTGCAGGGTGAGCGACCGATGGCGGCGCAGAACCGGACTTTGGGCAAGTTCCATCTGACCGGGATTCCGCCGGCACCGCGCGGAGTGCCGCAGATCGAAGTTACGTTCGACATCGATGCCAACGGCATCCTGAACGTGACCGCGAAAGACACGGCCACGCAGAAAGACCAGAAGATCACGATCACGTCGTCTTCCGGCTTGTCGAAGGAAGAAGTCGAGCGCATGGCCAAAGAAGCCGACGCACACTCGGCTGAAGACAAAGCCAGGCGTGAAGAGATCGAGTCACGCAACCAGCTTGACAGCATGGTCTACCAGGTCGAGAAGATGCTGCGCGAGTCGGGCGACAAGATCTCCGGCTCGGAACGTGGTGACGTCGAAAACGCCGTGGCCGATGCAAAGAAGGCGCTCGAGTCGAACGACAAGGCGCAGATGGACAGCGCACGCGAGAAGCTGACCCAGGCTTCGCACAAGCTAGCCGAGCAAATGTATAAGGCAGCACAGGCGCAGCCGGGCGCTGGAGCGGGTGCGGGTCCGACGCCGGGCGCGGCACCGGCCGGGGATGGCGTCGACGGGCAAGCCAAGAAGAAGGACGAAGGCGTGATCGACGCCGAGTACGTAGACGTGGAAGACAAGAAGTAAAGTCTAAGGGCTTGTTCGGTAATTTCGGCAGGGCGCCCTGGCGGCGCCCTTTGCTGCAACGTGAGAACGATGATTTTGGGAGACGATGTGCAATTTCAGGTAAATGAGCAAACGTATTTTCTACGCCTGGCTGAGAATGAGCGGCGCTGGCAAGTGTTTGTGTCCACGCCAACTGGTTCCATGCCCGTTCCGGTGTATGTGGATGCGGGAGAGTCTGCAGATCTCATGATGCTGTTCGAGGAGAAGCACAGTATCCCGAACTAGAACACGGAAACTGAAGCGCTAAGTCGTCTCGCTAAATGGCAACTACGACCAAGAAGGATTATTACGACGTTCTCGGCGTGAAGAAATCCGCCTCCGTCGACGAAATAAGAAAAGCATTCCGTAAACTCGCGCGGAAACACCATCCAGACGTCAATCCCGGGGACAAGTCGGCCGAGGAGAAGTTCAAGGCAATCTCCGAAGCGAACGAAGTCTTGAGCGACCCCAAGAAGCGCAAGATCTACGACCAGGTGGGGTTCTACTCCGACAACATTGATCCGGCCGCAGCCGAGGCCTATGCCCGTGGCGGTGCGACGGGCGCCGGAGGATTCGGCGGGTTCCCAGGGGGACAACCCGGAGCGGGTGGACAAGGCGTTCACTTCGACTTCGGCGGCTTCGACTTTTCGGACATGGTGGACAACGCTGGCCGGGGTTCCAAGGGCAACAGCGGCAGCAGCTTCCGTGATATCTTTTCGGGTATTTTCGGCGGCGGGCGGGGAGGCGCTGTTGCCGACGAAGGCCCCGAACCGGGTACCGACCTGGAATATCAGGTCAACGTTCCTTTCTGGACGGCGGTCCGCGGCGGCGTGATGCGTCTCAACATCTCGCGCCAGGATGTCTGTTCGAATTGTCACGGACAGGGGTATCTGGAAGCACCGGGAAAGTGCCCCGAGTGCAACGGAACCGGCCAGGTCACGCAGACCGGCGGACGGATGAAGTTCAACGTAACGTGTCCGCGCTGCCACGGAACCGGGAAGAACATTTCTGCCTGCCCTTCTTGCCATGGTGAAGGAACAATTCCGCGAACCGAGCCCCTTGAGGTTCGCATCAAGGCGGGAACACGCGACGGCCAACGCATCCGCATCCCTGGCAAGGGCAACGCTGGCGCCCATGGCGGACCGCCGGGCGACCTCTATGTGATTATCCGCACGGGGGAGCATCCAGTGTTTCGCCGTGAAGGGGACGACATTTACCTGACTGTCCCTGTGAGTGCCACAGAAGCGGCGTTGGGAGCTAAGATTGAGGTCCCGACCATCGATGGGCGGGCGCTGCTGAAAATTCCTCCGGGAACACAGTCTGGCCAGAAACTGCGACTACGGGAGAAAGGCGTGCCCTCGGCAACGAAAGAAGGAACGCGCGGGGATGAGATTGTTGAGATCAACGTGACTGTTCCCATGCCGCGGGATGAGCGGACGAAGGAACTGCTACGGGAGTTGGCGAAGCTGAATCCGGAAGATCCCCGGGAGCAGTTGTGGAAGAACGTTTGAAAGAGCTTTAACTACGGGGAGCACAGAGAAACACAGAGAGTGCTCCGTGGACGAAAAAGATTGGGCTCGGCTTCGCGCCGAGTCCTTTTCTCTGCTACCTACTTTTTCGGCGTGGGATCGTCTGCCGGGTTGATGTAGTTGAACTTCACCGGCGATTGCCCGTGGATTTGGATGACGGTCTCGCCAGAAGCGGCCGCGTAGTGATGCATGCTGGGCTCGAGATAGGCGAAACTGCCGACGCCGAAACTCATCATCTTGCTGGCATCGAACTGATCGCCCATTCCAACTTTCAGCGTGCCGGAAAGAACAGTTACGTTCTCCCGGGCGGGATGAGTATGCGGCGCAATCTTGTACCCATCGGGCATCTTGAGGCGAATCGTAAAATCACCAGACGACGCCATGGGATCGCCTTCCAGCACCGCTAGTTGCGCTCCGGGCGGGACAAAGGGCGGAACTGGCCCGAACTTGACCTGATCGGGGGTGAAAGCATTTTGGGCGAGCGACGGCTGCGCCATCACTACAAACACAGCCAGAGTCAGAAGAGCAATAAGAAGCGGCAGTTTCATATATCCTCCAGATAGCCTGAGCATAATAAACATCCGCTGTGTTCACCGCAAGAGCGGGGCGATTCAAACTCTATCCAGTGCCGCGAAACTCGGATTGACGAGACGGATCGTCTACAGAGTTTCGAGTAGGCAACGTCGGTTACCTTCGTACCATGCCGCTCGCTTACAAAAATTTGCAAGAAAAAATCAAAAACATCTTGCATCCGTTGAAATTTCCCGTAATCTCAAACGTGCGAACTAACTCCACCGCAATGCCCGGGAATCGCACGGCACCCGGGAGCCTCGAGACGTAAGTCTTGTTCTGGAAAACCGGGAGACGAGGTGGTGAGAGTGAGTCGCCTGAGGAGGAAGCCATAGAAATTGGCAACCGCTAGCGCCCTGCAACGAGAGAACCCCCAAACCCTCGCCGCCGTACCCAATCGGAAAAAATTCGTTCGGCTCACCTTGTGGCCACTGGTCGCGGCCACCTTCTTTATGGTGTCGGGCGGAACCTATGGCACCGAAGAGATCGTCCACGGAGCCGGCTACGGACGCGCGATCCTGATTTTGCTGCTCACACCGCTGCTCTGGAGCCTGCCCACAGCTTTCATGATCGGCGAACTGTCGAGTGCGCTGCCTTACGAAGGCGGTTATTACGCCTGGGTACGCCGCGCCATGGGAAATTTCTGGGGATTTCAGGAAGCCTGGCTTTCGCTGGTCGCGTCGATCTTCGACATGGCAATCTATCCCACGCTCTTCGTCGCTTACCTGACTCGCATGTTCCCATGGTTTCAGCAAGGGAATCGCGGCTGGTGGGTGGCGCTTGCGGTGGTAATTGCATGCGCGGCCCTCAATATCGCCGGCGTCAAAGTAGTTTCGCTCACGTCGCTATGGCTGTTCTTCGCGCTGTCGGCCCCGTTTGTCGCGATTGTAGTGCTGGCTCCATTCAAGCTGGGTGCACTGGCCAATGCCGTGACTCGGCCGACAACGTCGACAGTCGATATTCTTGGCGGGCTGCTCATCTGCATGTGGAACTACATGGGATGGGACAACGCCTCGACCATCGCAACGGAGGTCGAGCGCCCGCAGCGGACGTATCCCAGGGCAATGCTGGCTGCGGTGGTGATTGTCGCACTCAGTTACGTACTCCCCTTCGCCGCGATGTGGATGACTCGTCTGTCTTCCACCGCGTGGGAAACGGGCTCGTGGGCGGATATCGCCGGACTGCTGGGCGGGCCGCTGCTTCGGATCGGCGTGGTCCTCGGCGGAATGATCAGTGCCTTCGGCATGTTCAACGCGCTTGTAATGAGTTACTCCCGCTTGCCCCTGGCAATGGCGCAGGATGGAATGCTGCCAGGCATCTTCGCCAAGCTGCAGAAGCGTTCGCGGGCGCCTTGGGTTGCGATCATTGCGTTGGCCATTGGCTGGGCGATGTGCCTTGGCCTGGGTTTCGCCCGTTTGGTCACGCTCGACATCCTTCTCTATGGCGCGAGCCTGGTGCTGGAATTTGCGGCGCTGGCTGTGCTGCGATTCCGCGAACCGGAGTTGCCACGTCCGTTCCGCGTACCTGGAGGTTGGTTCGGGGCGATCGCGATAGGCATCCCTCCCGCGCTCTTACTTGGCTTCTCCGTGGTCCGGAGCGAGCATGAGTCAATTCTGGGGATGAGTTCATTTGCTTTCGGCATGATCCTGATTGCGGCGGGATTCGTGGCGTACTTTGTCAACCACGCACTGAAACCGGCAGGGTGGTCGGCTCCTGCGGAGAGAGATCCGCAGCCGGCAGCGTAACAAACCTTCTCGGCCTAGCCGTGCCTGAGGAGGCGTTAAGCAAAGCGCGCGTCCTGGACTCGGCTAGGTTAAATCCCTTTCGCCGACTGATCGCGGGCGCTGTCGTTTCACTAATAATTAGCTCTGGTGGCACCGCGAGTTCCCCCACTTCCCTGGGGGATTGTGGTCCTAGCGCCAATTTTGATGCTCCCTTCTCACTTACTGAAAAGGAGTGTCCCGGACAGGCCGCTCCGGGGCCTGGAACGCGTACGACAATCCGGCCTCCAGAAATTGTGCCGTAGCTTCAAGATTCCGCGATGCCTCCCGGCGTTGCAACGGAGGTCTTGGACATTCTTGATATGATCGCTGAGCCGGCTCCAAGGATTGGAAGGAAAGCAGCCAGAGAGGCAGAGATCTCATGAATCGTTCATTTCTAACTTTGCAATTTGCAGTTTGTTCGGCAGCCTGTCTCTTTGCGCAGATGGGGAATATGAATGCTCCGACCTTTACGAAAGAGGTCGCGCCGATCCTGCAGAAAAACTGCCAAAGCTGTCATCGACCGGGCGAGGCTGCTCCCTTTTCGATGCTCACTTATGAAGAGACGCGGCCCTGGGGAGGAGCCATAAAGCTGGCCGTGCGGCAGAAACTGATGCCACCCTGGTTTGCCGATCCTCAGGTTGGACATTTCGCCAATGATAGGGCGCTCTCCGAAAAAGAAATCGACACCATTGTGGCATGGGTGACTGCCGGCGCGCCTAAAGGCGACCCTAAGGACATGCCCGCTCCTATGAACTTTGTGGAAGGATGGGGCATTCCGAAACCGGATATGATTTTTCAGTTGCCCAAGGAATTCCCCGTCCCGGAATCGGGGATGGTTGAGTATCAGTACGCCATTGTGCCAACCGGCTTCACGGAAGATAAGTGGGTACAGGCCGTCGAAGTCCGGCCAACCGAGCGCTCCGTAGTTCACCATATCATCGCTTATGTTCGTGAACCCGGATCCAATTACTTCAAAGGCCAAAAGCCGGGAGTCTTCTTCGAAGCTGTCCCTGCCAAACCGGATGAGAACGTTGACGCAAGTTCCCTGCCCAGCGATTTTCTGGTTGGCTATGCCCCCGGCCAGCCCGCGGAAATCTTGCCCGCCGGCGAGGCGAAACTGATAAAAGCCGGTTCCGACATTGTGTTCGAGGTTCACTACACACCCAATGGAAAGACTGTGATGGACCGGACCAAACTCGGTTTGGTTTTCGCAAAAGAGCCGCCGAAAAAGCGCGTTCAAACCTTGTCGGCGAGCAATGGAACTTTCAAAATTCCTCCCGGCGATCCCAACTACCGTGTGGATGCTTCCTTTGAAATTCGCAAGGAGGTGATACTGGCTTCGATTCATCCGCACATGCACGCCAGAGGAAAGGATTTCGAATATCGCATCGTGTTCCCGAGCGGTGAGACGCGGACGATCCTGCGCGTGCCCCAGTACAACTGGCACTGGCAGCTTTGGTACAACCTTGACGAGCCTATTGTGCTGCCCCCAGGGGCTCGAATTGACTGTACGGCGCACTTCGACAATTCGCGGAACAATCCCGAGAATCCTGACCCTACGAAGACGGTAATTTGGGGTCAGCAGAGCTGGGACGAGATGATGGTCGGATTCTTCAACCTGGTGTACGACCCGCGGCTGTCTCTCAAAGATCTGTTACCGGAGAAGAAGGAAGTCGCGAAGAGCAAGGTTTCAGTTTCGGGTAAATGACGCCGCAGGCTCAAAGCTAGACCGTCGGACAACTCCAATATGAAGATTGCCCCTTGCATACTTGTGATCATCGCCGTTTTCAGTGCTTTGTCCACGGTCCAATCTGCCACACCACAGAACAAACACCTCCTGGTCATCGGGGAAGAAAAGGGATACCGGCACGAATCGGTATCGCACGCCATGGCCACCATCGAGCGTTTGGGGACCGAGACCGGTTTATGGGATTCCACTCTCCGCACGGACACCGAGGCGTTGACCAAGAAAAAACTCGAATACAACGCCAAGAATCTCACCAACTTCGATGCTGTGCTTTTCTTCACCGGCGGGGACCTTGAAATGGACGCCCAGCAAAAGTCGGACTTCCTGTCATTCATCCATGACGACGGAAAGGGTTTCATCGGTATTCATAGTGCGGCGATCACTTTTGTTGACTGGCCAGAGTATGGGGAGATGATCGGCGGCTACTACGATGAGCACCCCTGGGGAACATTCGACGCGCCCATCATCGTGGAAGACCCGGCATTCCCCGGAATGCAGCAATGGCCCAAATCCTTCGTGCTGCGTGACGAAATCTATCAGATGAGGAACTATTCGCGGGACAAGGTACGCGTGCTCATGCGCCTTGATGCCGCCAGGATCGACGTCGGGAATAAGAACGTCCACCGTACCGATCGCGACTTCGCCGTCACGTGGGCCAAGATGTACGGCAAGGGACGCGTCTATTACACGACGCTGGGACATGTGCAAGACAACTGGGACAAACCGGAATTCCAGAAGATGCTCATCGAAGCCATCAAGTGGGCAACTGGAATCACAAGTGCCGACATAACTCCGCGGCCCATGCCTTAAGGGCAGTAGACTTATAAGCCGGACAGCACCTACCAGGGGGCTGACAGTCGATGATCGCTTCAGAAGACGCCGCGGATACCGGAATGACTCGCCGAGCCTTCGGCAAGCTCGTTGCTGTTGGACTGGTTACAGCAGCGGTGCCGATTCATCCGTCCGATAAGCTCGACGTAGGGATAGGCACGTACAGCTATCACAACCTATCTCTCGATGATATGATCGCCCAACTCACGGCACTGAACATATCCGAGATCGAGATGTCCCGGGGTGAATTCATGCTTATGAATCACCCGGGCGATGACCTGTTCCACTCAGCCCGAACCAAGCTGGATCGCGCCGGGATTCGCTGCGTTTCCTATTACAGTGCGACAGTCAAAGACGGTCAGGATCTCGAGAATATGCTGCGCTTCGCGAAGATTCTCGGATCGCAAAATGTAACTGGCGATGCCGCCGGCAACATTCTCACCCGCATTGATCAGCGTTGCTCGCAAGAAGGGTTGACCTTCGGAATCCACAATCACTTCTTCAAAGGCGAGAAATTTGCGTATGAGAGCCCGGAGGATGTTCTCAGAGTGTTGGCAGGACTCTCGAACACCGTCGGCGCCACCGCGGACGTTGGGCATTTTGCGTCCTGCGGCTACGACACCGTCGATGCGATCCGCAAACTAGGTCCTCACCTGAAACTCGTGCATCTGAAAGATGTTGAGGCTTCCGGCGGCGAAGTCAATGTATTGCTGGGAGAAGGGATCTCGAAGATTCCTGAAGTCATGCGGGAACTGCATCGCCAGAATTTCGCCCACCTGATCGCGATCGAATATGAAAAGGAAGGCGACGTGAACCGCGATATGAAAGCGGATTTGGACTTTGCTCGAAAGTTTGCCTAGGGCGGCTCTGCCCCTTAGCGCTCAACTGCGGGCGAGCACATTAGGAGTTTTGGATGGAAGAGAACCGGTGGTTGAGGCGGTGGTTCATCTGGGCGGCGCGAAAGCTACATGACATCCACCATCGAGTGTTGAACGACTGCGGATTGATGGACAAGAATTTCGGCATCGGATTCTTTCTGTTCGACCGGGTGTTCGGAACGTTGTCCCCGAAGCAGGTTCCCTTTAAC
>WNFF01004775.1_pt1 | contig 11044 bp, 12 predicted proteins | sample 5400441 | NCBI WGS metagenome assembly WNFF01 (sample SAMN13153345, study PRJNA577476) | soil metagenome | isolation source: 120 cm saprolite under Douglas fir tree site 2 hole 3 replicate 1 | place: USA:California | collected 2015-04-18
TCCTGGTAGTCCCCTGCGGTGATCACGACGGCCTTCGCCAGCAGCCCATGGGTCAGGGCGTTCATCCGGCTGGCCTGCTTCCCCGCCTCCGTCTTCGGGCCGGTGGACTGGCTCGCATTGCCGCGGTTCGCTTCGCGCTGCTTCTCGCTGATCGGTCGAATGGTGGACACGATGGTTCCCTCCTGCACCTCGTTGACCTTGTACGCGCGAACGTAGCAAGCCAGATCGGGCCGGAATACACACGCTCCCCTGCGTGATTTCCGGACCGGTACAGACTGGATGTGGCGCGGGACCGGACGGCCCGGCCTTGACTACTCGACGCGGGCGCTAGTTGAGGACGGGGATGGCGGCGATGATGGCGCGCGCCAGGCGCTCGGCCTGGGCCCGGGCCGCGCGCGGGCGCGTCGTCCGCTCCGGGTGGAGGGCGAGGATCTCCGCGCGGACCATCCCCACCAAGTCACGTCGGCGAGCGGCTTTCGGTACCTTCGAGGACCTGGAGCGGGTCGACACCTGGTAGGGCTGCACGAGCGTCGCCTTTCGGCCGCGGGGCCGTTGCGTGTCCCTGCGCAGCAGTTCGCGCACCCACAGGAGCTCCATCCGGGCCTTCGCGAAGACCGCGCGCATGCCCTCGTCGAGCCGGGTGAGGCGAACCGTCCGATGCGTTGGCTTGTGCTTCGCATCATGCTCGTGCAGCACGATCGGCGGCGTGAATTCCCACTGGATGAGCCGCTCCAGCTCCGCGATCACCCGTTCCACGATGTCGAGGAGGGGGCGCAGGGCCCCCGGCTGCTCCGGCCTGGGCTTGTGATGCGGGTCGCGTGCCGTTCCCGCCGCCCACATCGCGCGTGTCAGGTCGGCGCGATGGGCGGCGTTGGAGAGGACGATGGCTCTGACCAGCCGGAGCAGGGGCTCAAGGTCCTCGGGGGACGCGCCCCACTGCCGGAGGGTCGCACAGAGGGTCTTAGACTCGACGGCCGGAACGAAGACTCGGAATTGGCGCTTCAACTCGGCCCACGTCCACGGGCCGCGAGGAGTAGCCCTTTGGAGCCAGGCATCGCGCATTCCAGCGGGCGCGGTGATCGTGGCCGAACGAGGGTGCGTCGGCGTCACGACCCTCTTACCTCTCGGTTCTCCCCGCTCCCGAAGCGCTGGCGGCACGGCCGAACAGGATTTCGAGCTCCGAGGGACGCCGGGTGGCCGGGCCGTCGATCATCTGGCCTCGTGGCCGGGCTGGGCTGGACCGCCGCCGGGGGCCGCTGGAGCCGGGGCATTCAGCCGCCCGAGCAGCGTGGCGAGCTGCCGCCGCTCCTCCTTATTCAGCCGGTCGGCCTCCTCCGCGGCGAGCGTGGGATCCGGCGGTGGGAGCTCGGGCTTGGAGGGTGGACGGCCGCCGTAGTAGTGGAGCAGCTCGACGAGGACGCGGGGCGGCAGCGTGCCAGCACGCGCCTGCTTCAGGATCCGCTGCTGGACCACCGGATCCGTGAGAATCATGCCGGCGAACTCGCGGACCGACCACTTCAATGTCCTCAGCCGGCCTCTGGGGCGGCAACCAGGCTTGCCGAATTCCCGCGCGTTCTCCTTCGTGACCCGCATATCACAAATCTAGCACGCTTTTGGCGTGGCGCTGTTCCTGCGATGCTCATCCGCGTCGACGTCATCCGCCGGGCACGCCGCACCGCGAAAGCGGCCGGACCTTCGGTCTCCTGACCGCTGCCTTGGCCTTGCGGCATGCGAAGTAGCGACGACGATGCTCCAAGAGCAGCACGAGGTAGACTGGTCGTGAAGACGTAGAGGCCAAGCGCCGCGAACTCCACTCCTCAATGCTGATCTCGCGGGCCATCGTTGGAGATCTTCCTTAGTCCAAGACCGCTCCCCTCGCCACGCCCCGCACTTCTTGGCAGATCTGCCGATCGCGGTCTGCTGACCCTCAGAGACTCGATCAGATCGGTCCAAGGGAGCTCGATAGGGGAACGCCGAATCACCGCGCAAGCTCGCGCAGTGTAGCCCCAGGCAAGCATCGTTTCTTTCTTAAGCATGCGGCTATTTCAAGAGTCGAGTGAGCCAAGCAGCCCACACGCTCCGAAGGACAATGCGGATACTAGACCAAGGCGGGGGCCCACACGGCCAGATGAACCCTCGGCAAGCCCGAGAGAGGGCCTGGAGGATAGCCGGCGTTATCTCCAGGTAATTCGGCTCACCGCCACCGTGGTGGCACTGGCCTTACCGCTCTACTGCTATCCAACCGCTTCGTCTCCTGGCTCCGAGGCCGCTCCCCGAGGTAGACGACTCGGGCGGGTTCGCCCGTTACGACGACGTCCGACGTCAAGTACGCGTCCCACCCGCAGATGGCGCAGGCCATGCGCCGCGCGAGCGCGGGATCCGCGGCACTCGGTGCTTGTCCGTAGACGAGACCGTCGCACTCCGGGCAGCGTTCCGGCACTGATAGGACAGTCCGCTGCTCGACATCACGGACGCGTGGCGGCAGAGCCTGACCAAGCCTCAGGGGCTCGCTTCGGAGCTGGAAGCACTCGCGGCACAGGCGCTCACGAAACAGGTGGCGGCGTGGGTGGCAGTCAGCCATCCGGCGATGGACGCTCCATCGTGACCGTGCTGCAGGCGGGTTCATGGCGCTCGCTCGCCCAGCAACATCCCCCTGACGGCCCGGCGGAGAGCCCCGACCTTGAGCGGCTTCGCCAGCACGCGTGCCTTGATGACCTTCAGGAACCCCTCATATCCGGAGGTGTCGGCAAGCGCAGAAACGAAGAGGACGTGCGGGGGTCCGGTCGGCCACCGGAAAGTGACTGCCGAGTAGAGGCTCGGTCCATCGAGCTCGGGCATCTTCAGGTTCGACACGATCAGGTCGTACCACTGCCGTCCAAGCAAGCGCCGGGCCTCGGGCCCATTGCTGGTTGGGTCCACGTCATGACCGGCCGCGCGGAGGCTCGATACCATCAGATCCCGTGCGCCCTGATCGTCGTCGACGACGAGGATGCGCCCGGCGGAGACACTCTGGTTCGACAGGAGACTCATCGCGCCTCACCACGATCCAGCCGGCTGGTTTGCATCGAAGGTGCCAGGCCGATGGGCCTCCGGTGATGCGAACTTAGACCGCCCCGCCTTGAACGCGCGTCCTCTGGGTGACAGTGGGGTAGGTAGGAATTACACGCGACCCCGGGGACCGGGCGAGAGCGCGAGCCGGTTCGGCGACCTCACCGACGCCCGGCTCGGCCGCACGTATCCTGCCCGTGGCCATCTTCGTCGCTCACAAGTCGGCTTCTTTACCGAGTTCCAGTGGGCGCCGGGCATGGACGAGGCGCACGGTTGGGGGCAAGCCATATATCATTTCATTCGCCCTTCGGAGCGACGGTGGGCTCCCCAACGACTTCTCTGCGTCGTGGGGCGGGCAGACGATCTTTGCCCGCGCCAATATGCCCTTGGGTGATTGGATGCTGCTTACCTTTACCGAAGTCGCGCCAGGCTCATCCACTGTCCTTCAGTTCGGATTTCGCAATGTCCCGAGCTTCCTCGGGCTGGATGACGTCTCGGTGATGTCGGACCCGCCGCTCTACTTCCTGGGAGCTGGCGACAGGCTTACCCGAACCAGGACCGATCCGCTCCTCCGGCTCTCCGGCGCACCACAGACGTTCGACTCTCTAATGCTCGTTTGCTGCGGCGGACAGGTCAGGCTCGCTGGCCCGCTCTTTCAGGCGACGAACAGCGATCTGACCGTGCCGTTCAGCCTGGTGAGCGCCATCCAGGGTGGCAGCCTCGTCAGCACGTCGACCGATCCTCTCGTCCAACTCGTGGGCGGCACGCACAGCTTCGGCAGCATGCGACTCCCGATGTTCGACATCGCCGGGATGAACACAACGACGGATGCCAAGACAGGGCTCACGCTCGGCACCGACCGGCCGCTCCAGTTGGCTGGTCCCCTGCTGGCGACCTCCGGAGCCACGGTCAACGCCTATCAAGCCGTGCGCATCGACACGGCGCTGCTTGAGGCCACGGCGCCGCTCATGGCCCTGGCGGGCGGCACCCGCTTCACGTCGGCCGCTGATGCGATTGGTCTCTCCTACCAGGCGACGGTCACGAGCCTGGGCCCTCTCGCACGGCTCGACGCCAGCACGCTCAGCGTTGCCCATGGGGCGGCGCTCAACGTGGCTGGTGGCAGCGTGGTCAGGGTGACGGGCGATCTCTTCAGCCTGACCAACGGCAGCACGCTGTCGGTGCTGAGCGGCCCGCTCGTGAGCCTCGCCGGGGGATCGATCCTGAGCGTGAACGGCGCGCTCGTCGGCTTCGGCGGCACCGGCAGGAACCTCGTGTCGGTGGCCAACAACCTGTGTCCGTGCGCCACCATCGGCGGCATTCCGGTCAGCCTGACGGGCGGGGCGTTGGCGAGTAACGTGAGCATCATCGGCGCCATCAAGAACGGCAATCTCGGCTCCCTGAGCCTGGCCCCCAACGCGGCGGTCCTTCGCGTTGACGGAGCGGCCACGAAGGTCACGATCAAGGGGATGTAGCGAGCCAAGGCGTCCGGACGTCTTGTGTCGGAGCCCCGATCCCCTGATCGGGTTGCCTGTACGCCGTCTCGTGTACGCGGTCTGGCGAACTCTCGCGAAGCGCCGGGTACACTCCATCCCGCGCATCGCCCTGACCCCGGCCTAGCTCGAGGCGCTCGGGCTCTAGCCGCGATGTCTGAGAACTGCAGGGGTGCGCTTCGTGAGCCAGAGGAACGCCGAGGTGGATCTCCTGCGCTCGGCGCTGCCGATGTTCGAGAACTAGGCGTGAACACGGCTCCTTAGGCAGTTAGCCGGGCTCACCTACTCAGGTCCTACCATCGAAACTCCATGGCTTCTTCGAGGTATCGTCTCGCGTGCTGATTGTTGGAGAAGAACACGGCTCGGTTCAATTGAGCCTTGTCGAACACAAGGCCGACCATCGCGTCGAGCTCGGTAATCATGAGAACATACGCCGGGGCTGATCCCAGCGAGTAGGATGCCATCCTTGCGAAATCGACTCGCTCGAAGGTACAGACGCACACCGCGCCCTCGCCAACAAGCTTTTCCGGATATCTGATGCTCTCGAACCTATGTAGCGCCGAGATTGGTTCATCAAATCGCTCTAAGCCGGGATCTGGGAACTGAACCTTAAATTAAGAGGGGCCCGCCTCTTTGTGGAAAAGACGACGAAGGAACGACAAGTGCTTGCCCCATTTATACTGCTCAGAACACCGTGTTCTAGGGATAGACTACGCACTACCTCTGTCACGTCCACTCAATGGAGATGTCGGCGGAAGAGCCTGAAAGCGCCTTAGTCCACATTTTCATTTTGGAGAGGAACGGACCAGGCCATAATCGCGTCACACCCGCAAGAAATGCGGGTTCCTGGGGTGCCTCGCTGGTGCGGAGGGCATCATCCAATGGGTGACGCGACTCCTGTCACAGGTTCCGGGCCGACGAGGTCCGGCTGGTCTTGGGCGTCATCGCCTACAATCTCGGCAATCTGCTGCGCCGACTGGTCCTGCCGCTCGCCATCCAGAGCTGGTCCCTCACGAGCCTCCAGCAGCGGCTGTTCAAGACCGGCGGTCGCCTCATCCGCCATGCCCGGTACTTCGTCCTCCAGCTGGCCGAGAGCTACTTGACATCGACGCTCTTTCGGCAAATCCTCGGGCACATTGCGCGACTCGCGGGGCATCCGACGTGATCGAGAGCCCTCCCGGGAGCGGAGGCGATGAGGAGCGAGGGTCGAAGCAGCGGAGGTGTCTCTGAACAGGCCCGTCGGATTGACCAAACTCACAAGCGCGAGGCCGCGGACCATCCATGCCTTGCGAGCATGACTTCCCTCCACCTGCCGGAAAGGATGAACGAGCTGAGCGACGGGGTGATCCGCCCGTTCAACGCCACGAGGGAGAGGTGGGTCCACATCGGAAATCCCGGCTGAGGATTGCCTGACTGGAAGACTCTGTGACGCAATGCAGAAGACGCCACGTACGGCTCGACCTCAACGCCGGGTCAATAGGCTGGCGGGCGCGGCGCGCTGGCACAGATGGGACGTGCTTTGAGGAGTGGAGAGGCTCCCGATGATTCTCGAATTCCAATGTGATTGTTCGTGCGCCTCCGTCCCGCTAGCTCACTCTTGGGAGCACACGGTTGGCAGCGGCCACGCAACGCTCGCCTTGCGAGCTGACTGGCAAGAGCACCTCACACGTGCCCATCTGGAGCTGGGTTTCCGGCACGTGCGTTTTCATGGGCTGCTGAGCGACGACATGGGCACGCTCGTTTGGCACAACGACAAGTTCCTCTATTCCTTTCTAAACGCTGATCGCATTGTCGATTTCCTCCTCTCCATCGGGATGAAGCCGTTCATCGAGCTGAGCTTCATGCCGTTGATACTTGCGTCCGGCGATACGACGGTCTTTCACTATCGAGGCAACGTAACCCCTCCCAAGGATTACGTGCAGTGGGGCGCACTGGTCAGCAAGCTCGTGGGTCACTGGGTCGACCGTTATGGCGTTCGGGAAGTCGCTCAGTGGCCGCTCGAAATCTGGAATGAGCCGAATCTCAGCGCTTTCTGGACGGGAGATCAGGCCGCGTACTTCAATCTCTATCGGCACGCGGTCGATGCGATCAAAGGCGTCGACGCGTCGCTCAAGGTTGGCGGTCCAGCCACGGCGCAGAACGCATGGATCGCCGACTTTCTCGAATTCTGCGACAGCAACGGCCTCGCTGCCGACTTTGTCAGTACCCATTATTACCCCACCGATGCGTTTGGAGATATCGGCACCGACACGGTCACCCAGCTCGAACACGCACCGCGCGATGTCATGCTGCGGCGCGCTGAAGAAGCAAGACGTCATGCGAAGGCCCGTCCCCTCTACTACACCGAGTGGAACATCACCTCGAAGCCGCGGGACTCGTTGCATGACGAAGCGTTTGCGGCGGCGTGCGCCGCCTACATCGTCATGACTCTGCAACATCTGGTCGACGGGTACAGCTTCTGGACCTTCTCGGACATCTTCGAGGAAATCTATTTCCCCAGCGTGCCATTTCACGGCGGGTTCGGTCTCATGAACCTTCATGGCATCGCCAAACCCGTGTATCGCGCGTTTCAGCTGCTGCATCGCTTGGGGAAGGAGCGTCTGCCAGTTCGCGGTGAACATCCCACGGTCAGCGCCTGGGTCGCGCGTGATGGCCGCGAGCTCACCGCATTGTTCACCAACCATGCAATGCCACGGCATGCCATCGCCACCGAGAAGGTTCGCCTGCGCCTCGTCAATGCCGGTAAGGCGCGTGGCGCTGTCATGTCGTGCATCGACGCCGCGCACGCGAATCCCTCTGCCGTCTGGAAGGACCTCGGGTCGCCTGAATATCTGAGCGACCGGCAGGTCGATATCTTGCATGCCGCCTCGATGCTCGCCGAGACCCCTTACGCGATACATGGCTGCGACGGTGCGATTGAATTCGAGGTCACGCTCCCACCCCAGTCGGTCGTGTCCGTACGCATCGGGCTGCAAGACACGTCATCAGCATCCGCTACGGACTCGCGCCGCAGTCGATGACAGCGCCCGGTACGGCCGAACAGGAGAGGCCCGTCCCCGCCGGCGCATTTTTAAAGAGGCTGCAAGAAGACTGCTTCCGATATTTTCAGCAGGAATGGAATCCCGCCAATGGGCTGGTCCTGGACAAGACTAGCGAGAATTGGCCCGCGTCGATTGCCGCAACTGGTCTGGCGCTCGCCTGCTATCCGATCGGTGTCGAACGCCACGTGTTCTCACGTGAGGAAGCCATCCAGCGGACGCTGGCGGCGCTGCGTTTCTTTTCGACCAGCGAGCAAAGCACCGCGGCCGACGCGACGGGCTACAAGGGCTTCTACTATCACTTTCTGGATATGCAGACCGGCCGTCGATCCTGGGACTGCGAGCTGTCGAGCATCGACACCGCGTTCTTACTGGCCGGCATGCTGACGGCGGCTGCGTACTTCCAACACGACACGAGAGAAGAAGATGAGATCCGGTCGCTCGCCGAGACGCTGTATCTTCGCAGCGACTGGCGGTGGATGCAGAACGGCGGCGCGACCCTCTGCCACGGCTGGACGCCTCGGCACGGCTTCCTGCCTTATCGCTGGGACGGCTACGACGAAGCGCTATTATTATATGCGCTGGCGCTCGGCTCACCCACACATCCGGTCCCGGCCGAAAGTTATGCGGCGAGGCTTGCCGGATACGAGTGGAAGAACATCTACGACATTGAATTTCTCTATGCGGGGCCACTGTTTATTCACCAGCTTTCGCATGTGTGGATCGACCTCCGGGGCATAAGCGACCGCTATATGCGCGAACGCGGTAGCGATTACTTCGAAAACAGCCGCCGCGCGACGTACGTGCAGCGGCAATATGCGATTGAGAATCCTTGTGAGTTCGAACAATACGGCGATTGCTGTTGGGGTATCACCGCTTGCGAGGGGCCCGGGCCGGTCACACTCAAGATTAACGGAAGGGAACGCACGTTTTTCGACTACATCGCTCGGGGCGTTCCGAACGGTCCGGACGACGGCACGCTGGCGCCGTGGTCAGTCGTTGCATCGCTGCCATTCGCGCCTGAAATCGTGGTGCCCACGATTGAGCACTTCAACCGCTTGCGTTTGCACGAGCTTCATCCGTATGGATACAAGGCGACCTTCAACGCGACCTTCCCGACCAAGCCGAAGCGCGCGCACGGTTGGATATCTTCGTATCACTTTGGCATCAACGAAGGGCCCATGGCGCTGATGGTCGAAAACTTCCAGACCGGCTTGGTGTGGCAGCTGATGCGGCAATGCCCTTATCTGGTAAGCGGTCTGAGGCGTGCCGGTTTCGGAGGCGGCTGGCTCGGATCGTAATCGCACCCCCGACATCGCGGGCAATCGGACTATGGCTCTGCGAATCTGATGTTAGTCCGAAGACTGACTCAAAAGGGGGGCCCAGCGTGTGGCAAGGACAGGGGGGACGAAGTTGCGTTTATCGCGAACGACACGCCTGTTTCAGAATGCGGGCTTAAATGCACTTGCGCCCGTCGAACTGTACTCCTGCAAGGATGTTGAGGCTGTCATGACATCGGTACCCGTTTGCTACCGCGCTGCTACCAAACCACCCCGTACTACGCCGATCCAAGTTAAAGCGGGTCCTTCATCTCTTCAGTGCTCACGTGCTCACTAGGCGCGCCCTTCACGTAGAGCTCAACGGCGTGGTGGAACAGGTTTCCGCAGACTGGCGTCAGGGCAGCTCGAGCCGAGTATCGCGCCGCTGTGTAGTACTGCGTCGCCAGGTGAAAATATTCATGCTTGACTCGTTCAGAGTCGAGAGGCATCGAAGACCCGCCGCCAGCGCTTCGGCGCTCAACTCTATTGCCGAGCGCCTCAACCCAACTCTTCCATTTCCGCCCCCGCCTTCCCCCGCCAGGGCCTATCTCGCCGAACATCCTCGTCGGGGTGGCGAGGTGCTCTCGGGTCTGGTCGCCGAGTGATGGCCCGGAACGGCAACTTCGAGCTCGACGATCTCCGCCCGCACGCGCTCGCCGCAAACGTGCAGACGGGCCACTGCCACGGGCAGCGTGAACCGCCGGGGACCTGCGCTGCCCGGGTTCAGGAACATGACACCGTTACGGTCCTCGACTCGAGGACGGTGCGAGTGGCCAGCGATGACGCCGTGAAACTTCGCCGCGGCCGGGTCGAGATCGAGCTCACGCAGATCGTGAAGGATATAGAGGAAGACGCCACCGATCTCAACAATCTCCGTAGCCGGGAGCGTGACGGCCCATGGGCCTTTGTCGATGTTGCCGCGCACGGCGACCACGGGCGCGATCTCCCGCAGCTTATCCAGCACCTCGGCGCTGCCCACGTCGCCGGCGTGGATGATCAGCTCCGAGCTCGCCAGCGCCACGGCCGCCTCAGGGCGCAGCAGTCCGTGGGTGTCCGCGATCACCCCAACGGTGTGGGCTTCTCCGTGACCGGAGATCGCGACGCTACGTCTCGGCACTCCGCGCGATGGCCGCGATCTTGTCACCATCAGGCCAACTCCATGATCTCCGCCTCCGCCTTCTCCCCCCAGGATCGAATGTCCATCTCGCGGAACATTGTCGCGGCGATCGCGTAGGGAAAGGGCCGACCTCACTTCTTCCGATAGACGTTCAGGCCAACTTTCTCCTCTCGGTCAGGGACGGAGACACTCCCCCTCCGTCGAGGCGATGATGATCGTCTTCCCGGACGCGGACGGCCCAAACTCTTTCGAGAGATCCACCGTGATGGTCAGCCTGTGCCCCTCGACCGTCATCTGCACGTTCTTCATGTGACACCTCCGAGGGCGAGTGAGTGATCATCAGCGGTCATTTCCTACCAGTTCGCCGCCACGAAGTAGTTCAGTAGTTCAGAAGAAGGCTCACGTGGAGACGTCGTCCGCGCAAAGTTGGTGTTGCTCGCCGCCCAGGGCCTGTCCAATGACGTCATCGCCGCGCGCCTCGATCTGCCGCGCCAAGTCGTCAGCAAGTGGAGAAAGCGCTTCTGGCGGCACCGGCTGCCGGGCCTCGAGGAGCTGCCTCGCCTCGGAAATTTGGCCGCACACCCCGAGACGGGCGCCGAGTTCACCGCAGAAGACAGTACCATGGCGGAAATTGCCCTTAGCCGGGATCCCCGATATGAACCATTCTTCGCTGCCTCCTGTGCTGCTCAGCGAGCCGCGCGCGCTCCAACTTGCCGTTCCGCCGGTGCGGAATAGACGACAAGGGGGTCTCGAGCTTCCTGCCCTGCTGATCCCGCGCGCTCCGGGGCGCGCCACCCTTGGGTACCCCGCCTCAGAGACACCCCCGCCGGGACGATCCGTTCCTCATCTCCCTCCGTCCGTGCCCCGTCCGCTCGATCAGGTCGGATGCCACGCGAGTCGCTCGATGCGCCCGAGGATCTGCCCAAACAGGTGTCGCGTCAAGTGGCTCTCGGCCAGCTGGAGGATGAAGTACCGCGCATGCCGGATGAGGCGCCCGCCGGTCTTGAAGAGCCGCTGCTGGAGGCTCGTCAG
>WNFF01029833.1_pt1 | contig 11042 bp, 14 predicted proteins | sample 5400441 | NCBI WGS metagenome assembly WNFF01 (sample SAMN13153345, study PRJNA577476) | soil metagenome | isolation source: 120 cm saprolite under Douglas fir tree site 2 hole 3 replicate 1 | place: USA:California | collected 2015-04-18
AACTACTGCCGCGCCCGATGCCGTGACCGTCAGTCCACAGAACGCTGTCTCGAATTCCCCGGTGCGGTAGACGCTGGGCGGAAGTGAGTCAGCCCGAACGATTCAGGAACGATGCCCAGAGTCGGGGTTCAGTGGGCGGCAAGGTGGGTGGTGGATTGTATCGATTCAATACCCGGATACATTCTAAGCGAATCCACGCCTCATTGACCTCCGGAAATAGCGGTGTCGGCTTCAGACAAATACCCCGGGGCAGGAATCCAGGTCACTCACGCTCTTTCACCAGACTCCGCATTTCCAGAACGGTGAAGACGATACCTCCGCCGAGCGCGGCAACCGCAAACATTAGCATCAGACACCCCTGCCAGCTAAGCTTCGCCAGAAGACCAAAGATTAAAGCTGTGTTTGCCGCCGCAATGATCGCTAGGAAAGACCCCAACAGCGGTTGTTCTGTTGCCTTCTCCGTGGTTCCCTGTAAATGTTGCACTGAGTATCTCCTATTCTTCTGCTCTGACACCTCATCAGACGTGCTGGGAGTTGTCATTGGAGGTAAGAGGTTTGTAAAGATATCATGTGCATACCGTCTCATCGGCGGAACCGCGACGTTTGCGGAATAAGTGACGGACGATTCGAGTTCATATTCGCAGAGGCAGCGCTTGCGGGCAATTGCGCACCTCAGTCGCCGGGGCGCGCAAATCCTCCTTCGCGCCCTGGCGCGCCATTCATTCAGTGCTTTTCAAGCTTGGTGAAACTGCTCCGCGTCTTCAGCAGTTGGTTCCAGGAATAAAGTCCCTCAACAATCAGTAATGTTTTCGGAAGCCCAAGAAAGACGGGACAAACATGACGACTGAAACTGTTAATCAAGTGTTGGACTCGACACTGGATACTGTGGACTGTGTCGAAAACATGGCTCGCGAGGTTGCCCAGAGAGCAGGCTTTCGTGGCGACCGCCTGAGCGAGATCTGCTTTGCGGTAAACGAGACCACGGTCAACGCAGTGATTCACGGCAATCGGTACAGCCCTCAGAAGAAGGTTTTGGTGGCGATCTCTGTTAGCGAGGCGGGGTTGAAAATCATAATTGGCGATGAAGGCGATGGATTCGATGTCGAGGCATTACCCGATCCCCTAGCAGCTCAGGAACTGCTCCAAGATCATGGCCGCGGGGTCTATCTTTCCCGCACCTTCATGGATGAATACCACGTGCACCGCCGGGAGACGGGCGGGACCCAGGTCACATTGATCAAATATTTTCAGCCTCGAGAATCGATCGTGCGGCGCTGCCTTTCAGGAACCTGAGCTTCGACGGCGGAAGAGCCCGGGGGGCCCGAAGATGGTCAAATTGCTGGCGAACCATTTGGAATACATCTATTCCGTCGATCGCGGATTTCGCAAGGCTTGGTCCCACACGTCTCCAGTAACCAGAGCCGCCCACATCCGGACGTTACTACGCCTTGAGCAATTATCATCGAACTTAAACGGCACTGCGCCAAACCTGGCGCGCCAGCACTTGAGCGTTGCGCGCGAACTCAAGGACCACTTTGCAGTTCTCCCTGAGAAGACTTTTCCCGAGATACCGTCCGATGTCTGGATCGAAGCCGCCCGAAATAGGCTGAGACTCGAGACGCAATGCCGGAGGGACCTGCAGCTTCTGATCCTGCTGAGCCGGGCAGTGGATGCTTCCTCCGTCGTGACTTGCTACGGATCCGTGAAATCGCATGCCTCCGTTCAACGAAATATTCTGGACTATGCCGCCGGCAGACGCGGGCTCGATCTTTGGGACCTGGTTCGGTTTCGCCTGGTCGCCTCCGACATTCAAACGGTCTGCACGTTGAGCTCAGCTATATGGGACCTGTTCGGCACGCGCGTCGTCAGGTGCCGCAACTACTACGCACAACCCAGAGGAGACTGGAGCGACCCTTATAGGGCTGTTCATTTTGAAATCAAGGTGGGCGGTGTTTACGAGCCGGCATTCGTCGAGCTGCAAGTCCTAACGCACACGCGCGAGTCAGTGGGATTGATAGATCATAGTCTCGTGCACAAGCGAACAGTGTCGTATTGGGGAACCCAGCATGAGGCATGGCTGCGTGGTATTTCCTACGCGGCGAACATTCTGGATGCGGAAATGATTCGATGACGGCGGGGATGACGAGTTAAATTCAAAAGCGAGCGTCGAGACGAGTCTCGACGCGGCACGCACGAGTGCGCGCGCTACATCGGAACTTTATTTGTATAGCTGGGCAAACTGATCCAGTTCGCTCCGTTGGAGATCGGACACCGCCCAATAAGTCATTCCATCCTGAGTCCAGTTCAGAATGTTGTAACCATTCTGCTTCACTTCAATTTGTCCGTTTGAAGAAGAGGAAGTAGATGGCCAAGTGAAGAGATTGATGAAGTGCTGGCGGCGTTGATAGATGAGTGCAGCTACCGTTCTGTCTCCTAGATAATCCACTCGTCCGCCTACCAGTCGAAATCCCTGGCTGGCGAACTCTTTGACCTCTGGCGAGAAATCCAGTTTGCCGTTGAACCACGGCCGCACGGTGTGCTGGTCCGACGACGGCACATCTACTAGATGGGTACCAATGAGTGAGCGCACATGGCTGGAAAGCACTTCCTGAGCGAGTGAGCCAGTAGCCGGGCCACGCGATCGCAGCAACGCGAAATTCCATGCCAAAGAGGCGCACAGAAGAACTGATGCGGCCACCGCGGCCCAATTCCAGGGCAATGCCCGGCGCGGCGCTTCGCTCTTTGCGGCTTTCCGAAGTGCCAGATGGATACGTTGTTGCAGGTGAGCCGGCGCTGTATAACGAGGCGCCTGCGTTTGGAGATCGCTTCGAAGCTGTTCCAAGCGTCGATAGATCGCGGCGCACGATGGGCAACCGTCCATATGCTCGCGAACCTCGGCCGACTCGCTCGTGGCCAGTTCCCCATCCAGATAAGCCTCTATCGAATGTTGCGACGATGCGCAGGTCATGTGGTGCCTCCGTTGGTTCTTGCAGCGACACAATCTTCCAGCCGCTTGCGCCCGCGAGACAGCCGCGACATGACTGTACCAAGCGGAATACCGGCAATATCCGCAATCTCCCGGTATGAAAGCTCTTCCAACTCGCGTAAGACGACAATCTCGCGATAGTCGAGCGGGAGCCCCTCGACGCATTCCCGTAACTGTCCTAGATTGGATTTGCTTAGAAGCATAACTTCGGGATTAGTCTTTTCACGATCCGGACTATGTGTTTGTTCATCAAATTCAACCGCGCCACCGCCGGCGTGCTCTCGTCGTAGCCAGGTGAGACACGTATTGCGGACAATCGTCAGCAGCCAGGCTTTGCCGTCGTTGCCGTTAAACCCGCCGAAGAATCGAAAGGCGCGCAGGTAGGCTTCTTGCACAACATCTTCCGCGTCGTGCGCGTTTCGAGTCAACCAAAAAGCGACATTGTAAGCGGCATTCATATGGGGAACGATGGTTTGTTCAAACAGCGCAAGCTTGGCCGGTTCATCCATCGGCCCGTTCATAGCCCCTTCAGATACGCGATCAAATCATTCTTCTCATTCTCAGACAGCACTCCTGAATATGCGGGCATCCCGTCGCCACCTAGATCGATTTTCTCACGGACTGTCTTCTCAGTCACCGTTTCGCCGTTGCGCAGCCTGCTTCGCTTGAAGATCCCCTTCAAGGATAGGCCGACTTTTTTCTCGCCGGTTTCGGCACTATGGCATCCACGGCACTGTTCGAAAACCTCTTTGCCTCTTGGGGCTGCTGAACTACTCCTTCTCTCCGGGGAAGCCATTAGAACGCCCAGGAAGGCTATGCAAGTACACCAGGTCCCAAACATGATTCACGGCTTCAATTGAGAGGACTGCCGGACTCCTGAAAAAATTCCGGCATCCCGTACAATCTTGGGATGCATCGGCCCGTGGAAGCTGGAAAAAAAATCAAAAACAACACAGGCAAGAATGCCTGTGCCACACAATCGATTGAATTCATTGCAAATTGTGGCACAGGCATTCTTGCCTGTGTTGCTCTTAAACCGATTTTTCGCATCGCCTGGTCCCGATGTGGATCATGGCGATCATGCTGCGGACGGCGGCTCACCTTCAAATGTCAGAGAAAGCGGACGGGCCCGCTTTCTTTTAGGAAAAGTGCGGACACCCTGGGGGGAAGGTATGGTGGGTGTCCGCGCCAAACAGAGGCGGCCTGCCTCTCGTTTGGAGACCAAGAATAAGCGTGGAACATCGAATGTCTTTGCCATAGCTTTTAGAACTGCAAGCGCAGCGTCATTTGGATCACTCGCGGCCCGCCAGTATCGCCACCGTTGAACGTAGATGAGCCGCTCAGGGTACCGAACGCGCCATTGTTCACCGAACGGTTGCGAGCGAGCAGTAGGTACCGAACGCGCCATTGTTCACTGAACGGTTGCGGGCGAGCAGGCCGAAGTTCGTATGGTTGAGAAGGTTGAAGAAATCAGCCCGGTACTCCAGCTTCATCCGCTCGTGGATTGTGAAAGTCTTCGCCGCGGTGGTGTCCAAGCTGATCAGCCCCGGTCCATAGTAGGCGTTCCGGCCTGAAGTGCCCAGCCGGCCCGTGGGCGCACAACCGCTGCTGTATTTGTTGGTGGTGGAGCCGGGGCAGAACGCGTTGGGATCGGTCTTCCCGAAGAACGCCGGATCGAAAAAGTTGTCCGGATTCCCACGGTTGATCACGAGTGCACCTGTCCCTTGAATGTCCGGCCGGTCGGTAAAGCTGTTGAACCCGCTAAAGTCGATAGCCGTATTGGCGAAGACTGTGAACGGATTGCCGGTAGCCAGGTTAGTTATGCCGGAGAGCGACCAACCGCCCAGGATCTGCTCCACGAATCCATGTGCGCCGCTGAGGAATTGTTTGCCCTTACCCACAGGCAAGTCCAGAACAAAGGCGTTGATGAAGCGGTGCCGCTGATCGTTGCCGCTGTTGCCGCGCTCTCCAGTCAGATTGCGGCTGTCGTCCGGCGAGCTGAAGTCATTGGTCGAGCCAAAGAAGGATGAAGAGTTGTCGATGCCGTGGCTCCAGGTGTAGGAGCTGTTCATCGTAAGCAAATCGTTCAGGCGCATTTTGCCGGAGACAACCAGGCCATGGAAGCTCGAATTAGCCAGATTGCTGGCGACGGCGGTACCGGCCCATTGAGGAAACGGGAAGATCTGCTGGTTGGGCGCTTGCGTGCCGCGGAAAGCCTGGTTTTGGACGATCACGTTCGGCTCGTTGGCGTCGATGTAGACTCCGAGTCTATGTCCTTCCGAACCGATATAGCTGACATCGATCGATGTGTTCTTGGTGATCTCCCGCTGGATGCCGAAGTTCCAGTTGTATGCGTACGATGTCTTGGCATTAGGATCGATTGCATTCCAGCTAACCAGGCCGACGGCGGGCGCGATAGCCGGCGCCCGGCTGAGTTAGCCCAGCGCGCTGGGTCGTGGTCAGCACTAACGGCGCGTTGAGCGACTGGTTCACGGGTATGTTGTTAAATATGTCGTCGTAGCTGAGACGGAAACCACCCCGGATAACGGTCCTGCCGTCATTCAGCCATCCTCGTCCGAGTTTCGGAGTATAGGCAAACCCGAACATCGGCGCGAAATTCTTGTTGTCCGGGTTGACGCCTCCCGATGGAAGAGATAAGGGCGCGGTTCCAAACACGAACGCGTCGCGACCTCTCTTGGCGGGATCGAGCGTGAGGAGTTGATTGGTCCCGTCCAAGATCGGACCGACGCCAGGAACGAAATTCGTGCCCTTGAGACTTTTCTCAGTGACCACGCTCGGCAGCTCCCAGCGCAGCCCGGCGTTGACCGTCAGGTTGGGCTTCACTTTGATGTCGTCCTGAATGTAGAAAGCGTGCGCATAGCGATACCAGTGGGAGAGCGTGTCGCCGGTGCGAATGGTCGACGCATAGCGATACCAGTGGGAGAGCGTGTCGCCGGTGCGAATGGTCGAGCTCAACAGCAGGCTTTGGCCTCCACAGCTTGGGCACGTGCCGGCGAAATGGTCGAAATCGGTAAAGGTAATTGCTCCGCGTGAGTTGCCGTCCAGAAACCGGCGTGTCTCCTCGCGCCGTCCGTCATAGCCGAATTTCAAGGTGTGTTTCGTCCAGCCAAAGGGGGCTATTTTGGTTGCATTGGACAGCAGTTCATAGGTGTTGGTGATGCGTCCTTGCGGCAGGTTGGTTGCGCCGCCAAGTGTCGCGTAGCCCGCAATCGCCACGTTGGGCAGACCGCTATCGAGCATGTTCTGAGCCGCGTCCACTACGCCCTGGACCCCGGGGAAAATCGAGGCCGCATTGAACCCGGCGTCCTGCACCGAGAAGTTGGTGGAGTTGCGCGAGAAGCCAGCTCTGGTCTCAAGGAAAAAAGTGGGCGAGAAGGTGTGTGTTTCGGTGAGCGCCAGGTTCTGCGAACCAGGAGTATTATTGGTGCCATTGGTGGGTAGACTGCTCGAGCAGCCGATCTTTGTCGCTGAAATTATGATCGATGCGCACCAGGTGTGTGTTGTCGCTGGCGTTCTGCGCGAAGTTGCCGACGAAGTTCGTTTTCCCGGCCGCTTGCGTGGGATCGGTCGGCAGCGGAAAATACTGCAGGAGGTTTTTGGCGATTGGATCTGTCACCGAAGCCCGCTGGGCCAACGTGGGCACGACTGCGGTGGTCGGAAGCGGATTCGATTGTTGCAGGGCCTCCCAACTGTAAAAGAAGAACGTCTTGTCCTTCTTGATGGGCCCCCCAAGGGACGCGCCGTACTGGTTTCGATGCAGAGGGTTCTTGGTTCCACCAAGCTTGTTGGTGAAGAAATCCGCTGCCTGCAATTTGTCGTTGCGGATGAACTCGAACAGGCTTCCGTGGATCAGATTGGTTCCACTCTTGGTCACGACGTTGACTTGCGCGCCAGACTGGCGGCCGAACTCCGCCGACGGGGCGGTCGTAATAACGCTTAGCTCCTGCACAGCTTCGGCGATGCGAAAGTTGTTGTTCGGGCCGTTGACTTGCGGATCGAGATCGTTGATGCCATCGATCATCCAATTAGTGGACTGCGCTCGCGAGCCTGCCGCCGCGAAGCCGCCAGCCTGCGTGCCAGCGGCGGAAAACGTGGCTCCAGGTGTGAGCAGGGCTAGGTCGTTGAACCGTCGGTTGGTCAGTGGAAGGTTCGCCGTCAGCTTCGGATCGAAGTTTGTGCCGGTTGAGGATTTCTCCGGTTCGATCAGCGCGGTAGCGCCCGCGTCCACTTGAACCACTTCCGAGACCTGGCCGATTATAAGACCTATGTCCACGGAGACGATCTGGTCCACCAGCACCGACACGGACTTGACCACCTCTTTCCGGAAGCCGGGGACTTCCGAAGCGATCGTATATGTTCCGGGCGGCAGCGCCAGGAACTGATAGAACCCGGTCGCATCAGATTTAGTCTCCAATGTTGTGTTGGTCAGCTCATTCTTGAGTTCGATGGACGCGTTCGGTACCACTGCGCCGCTCGCATCCCGGACGTAGCCTTTGATAGATCCTACTGGCGCGGCCGAGAGAGTGCCGGCAGCGTATAGGCATAGAAATAGTAATAGCGATAGTAGTTTCTTCATTTTCCGTTGGCCCCTTGTAAAGTTCTGAAGGAACTGCCCGGCGGGCGTTCTGCTATTTGCCAGAGAGCCCGCCAGAGTAGTTCGCTGCTTCTGGCTAGTAGACTTTGAAGAGCTTGGGAAAATTCCCACGATGTGAAAAATCATCCAAGCTACCGATGCCGCCGTTTGAACAGATGGTCAATGCGAAAAGAGTAACCGACGCCGACGAAATGATTCGGCGTAGTGTGCGTGAGACCAATGCCAAAATGTAAATCGATCTGGCTCAGCGGCGTGATTTTGTAGGCAAGGCCGAAATGCGCAATTTGTTGAGCATCGCCCCGCTGCGGATAGTCGCCGCTATATTCAGCAAACACGTCCAACGGCTTGGTTAACTGCCGTTCCAGGTAGAACGTCGGTTCCCAAACGAGGTTTCGACGGCCCATTTCAGTGTTCCAGAACAGACTCTGCATGCCGCCGACCGACCATGCGCCCGTCAGTTCTTTCGACCAGGGAAGTTTGATAAGCGGGTCGAAGCCGCCGCTGGTGATTCCCTGATGACCGGTTGGAAGGGCCAGGGCAACGATGACAGCAAGGTCGAAATTCCCGGCTAACGGCCCAAGTTGTTGTTTAAGTCCTACTGAGACGTCGTCAAATCCCGACGTTAGGTGACGGCCGCTAATTCCATCCAGATAGTCAGGGACTCCGACCCGAAGTTCCGTGTTGCGCGATACTCCTATTCGGACCAGGCTCTCAGACAGATCGAAAATCCGACGGCCATGATCGGACGTCCATGTCAAGCCATTCTCGATCTGGAGACTACCCACAGGAACAACTGTCGAGGCCTCGGTGACATCCGGCCGGTCTGTTGTAATCTCGTCTTTACCTGCGGGAGAGCTTTGTCCCGACACCGGGAACTCCCAGACGGTGAGAGTCAGTATTACGAACAGCGATGGAGGTTTCTTAAAACACAATCAGTCGTCCTTGTAGGATTTGAACCACGCGGATTTCTGCAGCTCATGCAAAGCCTTCCGAACCTCTTTCACTTTCTTGAAATTGATTACGTGTCCACCGTTGTAGCTGGAGGAAAAGTCACTCAGAGCACTCAGGAGATTGTTGAGTCGCTTGACGAATTCTTCTTCATATTTGGCTTGTTGCCGAATCGCGTCTTCAGGCTCAAGTTGTATGCGCGCCTCGAACGAATCGAATTCTAATGGTGATGCTGACTGCTCAATCGGGGGATAGGGTCGAGGCCTCGGTGATTGCGGATTCGCAGCCCCGGCAATTAGAAGCAAGCACAGGAATATATTTGGTGTGTACTTCATCTCCGGTTTTCTCCCGTTCAATCGCTCCTAGCACTGTTAACTGATTTCATCTGCGAAAAATTCCAACAGTGGCGTTGTGACGCCACCAGGAATATTCGCACAGTTGGGGTGGTCTGGATAGGTGAACGCATAAAAAACAAGGTGAAGATTTATGAACAGACTTAAAATGATGTCCGCGACACTAGGCATACTGAGTGCTATCTTGGCGCCTTCCCTGCGGGCCGATGAAAGGGACAAGACTACCTACATCACAACCGATCAACCACTCCAAATTCAGGGCACGCTCTTAGCGCCCGGCCGGTATATGTTCAAGTTGGTCAGTCCGGATTTCGACCACCGCACCGTTCAAATCTTCAATGCCGATGGGACCCGGCTCGAGACTACCATTCTGGGCAGCCCGGCTTACCGGCTCGAACCCACCGGCGACACACAATTGACAATTTCGGATCCGCAAGCTGGCCAACCGGCTATGCTGCAATTCTGGTTTTATCCTGGGGATAATATTGGACTGGAGTTTGTGACTCCCAAGGTGTCTAATGTGAATGCACAGAAGCATGACGCCAAGGCCAAGCCACAGCACGCCACTCATGCAGACTGACGATGGCACGTCGACCCGCGATTGACGTTGAGTCTCAAAAGGGGTCTGGCTGCTGATCGGAAGTGTGGGGCAGGCAATCGTGCCTGCAGCCGGCTTTCAAGCCGGCCAGTGCCGGACCTGAAAAGGTCCGGCGCAGCCATGATTGGCTGCCCCACAATCGTTCGATATTTTCATATGGTGTGCAGGAGGTAAGAATGGCTTTTAGACCGACTAGAACGTTGGCGCTTGCAGCCTTCGCAGTAGTGTTGCCGGGGATCGCGCAGGATGCCTCGCCAGGCGCGGAAGGAGTCAAGATGACTGCCATGAAGTACGATTTCAATCCCAACGTTGTCAGAGCGAAGAAGGGCGAGCATGTGAAGCTCGTCATTACCGCGCTCGACCGCGATCATGGATTCAAGCTGGAAGCGTTCCAGATCGACCAGAGGCTACCGAAGGGCGTAGCCGTCACCATTGAATTCATGGCGGATCATGCCGGAACTTTCCCATTTCAATGTTCGGTCTTCTGCGGGATGGGACACAAGAAAATGAAGGGCCAGTTGATCGTCGATTAGTAATCGAAAAAAAGCGGGCGTAGCCTTCCACGCCCGCTGAGGGAAGAATTCAATCTCGATAGAGCAAATCACGCATCTAACCGCACATCCCCTTGAGCCCGTGCGACGCATGTCAGCACGTAGCCTTGCGCCTTCAAATCTGCATCCAGGCCAGCTTCGGAATCCATCGTTACGTCGCCACTCAGGAGCCGTGTGGCACAAGTTCCACACTGACCCTGCCGGCAACTGTATGGAATGCTGACGCCATTCAGTTCCGCGGCTTCGAGCAGCGTTCGACCGGAGGTGAAGCTACACGTTCGGCTCGATCGGACGAACTCGATCGTGCCCGCCGGCGCCTCTGTTTCCAATTCTGTCCCGGCGATCAACCTCTTCCCGCCGAATCTCTCCTGAAGAATTCTGGACGAATCCACACCCAACGACAACAGTACGCCGCTCACATGTTCCATAAAGGCTTCGGGGCCGCACAGGAAGAACGTGTGCCGATTAATCTCGTTGAGCTGCCAGGCAATGAGTTCGCGACTGAGATGGCGCACCTCTCCATTCTCCGGTCTGGTGGGAACGATAATGCGCTCAAAGTTGGGTAGACGCGCTTCAAGGAGCTCCAGTTCACTCTCGAAAATGATGTCCTGCGCCGTGCGCACGCTGTAGAAGAGATCGATTTGAGTCTCGAGGCAGCGGTCATCGATGTACCGGAGAATCGATAGCATGGGAGTAATTCCGCTGCCGCCGGCGAACAGAACGATCGACTTGTGCTTCTCCGGATCGAAACAGAACTGGCCAAATGGTCCGCGTGCTTCAACCGTCAAGCCCAGCGAAGCATGCTCGTTGAGGTAGCCAGAGACACGGCCTCCGGGCTGCTTCTTCACAGCGATTTCGATAAAGCCTGTTTGCGTAGATGACGATGCTATCGAATAAGACCTTGTCAGTTTTTCGCCATCCAGAAGCCAATCGAATGTGAGGAACTGCCCCGGCCTGGCTCCCAGCGCAACGGTTCCGGCCACACGAAATC
>WNFF01007118.1_pt1 | contig 11041 bp, 6 predicted proteins | sample 5400441 | NCBI WGS metagenome assembly WNFF01 (sample SAMN13153345, study PRJNA577476) | soil metagenome | isolation source: 120 cm saprolite under Douglas fir tree site 2 hole 3 replicate 1 | place: USA:California | collected 2015-04-18
ACCCTCAGCGTTTAAGAAAGCTGTCGCTTCTCCCCGTGATGTTTGAATTCGAGATGAATAAAAGATGTCGCGAACGCGATCTCCTTTTTCAAGCATCCATCGTCGAAGCAAAACGGGAGATGAGAAAGCAACGCGATGTACTAGACAGTGCTTGGCAACATGTCGAAAACCAAGCAAAGGAACCGGACAAATTGGCGGCAAGCGAAGAAGTTGGATCCGCGATGTATCTTGAGTACATTTTCGGAGAGATAGCGGAGCCAAATCTTATTAAACCAACCTTCATCACAGACTTCCCGAAACCAATCTCCCCGCTATCGAAGGCCTCGCCAACAGATCCTTCCATCGCTGAGCGTTTCGAATACTTCGTTGGCGGGCTCGAATCTGCGAATGGCTTTTCTGAACTCAACGATCCCGAAGAGCAGTACCAGCGCTTTAAGGATCAGGTTGTGCAGCGCGAGCGTGGCGATGAAGAGGCGATGGTCATGGACGAGGATTACATTCGCGCGTTGTCGTACGGCATGCCGCCGGCGGCCGGAATTGGCATCGGCATTGACCGCCTGGTGATGTTGCTCGCCAACAAGCATTCGATCCGGGATGTAATTCTTTTTCCACACCTGCGGCCGGAAAAGACAGAAGGCAGTAGGCAGGAAGCAGAAAGCAGCAAGGGGAAATCGGGGGATTAGCCCGCGCGTCAGCAAGGGCCAGTTTTCTGGTTTAAAACGGAGCGCTCCCTGACCATCGGGCTACCGACCAGCTCACACGTGTTCAGAGTACCAACTTTAGTTGGGCTCTTTCCCACGCCGCAAAAACCCGACTGAAGTCGGTACTCTGAACGCCTGTTGGCCAAGATAGAACACCACGCCGGTCTCGCCGACTGGTTGAATTATTTCGCAACGTGATACTATTCGCACTCCCCAGCTAAGCTCTTAAGAACTAAGGAGACCGAAAGATGATTCGCAAAGTTTTCGCTTTAACGATTGTAGTATTGATGGCCGGAATCTTGTTCGCTCAGGATAAGACCGTCACGATTACCGGCAATCTGATCGACAATGCCTGCGCCGAATCCGCCAAAGACCTGGGCACGCGCGCCAAAAATCACTCGACGAGCTGCGCGATGATGGATGGCTGCGAGAAGAGTGGCTATGCGGTTTATGCTGCGGACAACAAACTCTACAAACTCGATGACAAAGGCAACGACCTCGCTGCCGGCGTGTTAAAGAATACACAGACCAAGAAGGGCGTGAAGGTTGCGGTCGAAGGCACTGTTGATGGCACTACGATCAAGGTTACGAAACTGACCGAAGTCACGGACGCGATCAACTAAGCCGCGAAGCGACGGTTTCCAAGTCAAGAGGGCGGCGCATCGGTCCGCCCTTCAATCCCCTGAGACATCCGCGCGCGATGTCAACCTCAATTCAATCCAGCGACCCGCTCGTCGAATTCCGCGCCGTGAGCTATGCGGTTAACGGCGGCGCTCCGATCATCGATCGTCTGAGTCTCGCGGTCAGCCAGGGAGAAACGCTGGTGCTGCTGGGCGAATCAGGTTGTGGCAAGACGACCACGCTCCGGCTGGTGAATCGTCTGCTGATGCCGACTGCGGGACAGGTTTGGGTCGAAGGAAAACCGACGACTGAATGGGACCCGATCCGTCTGCGGCGGCGCACCGGTTACGTGATCCAGGAAGCTGGTCTGTTTCCGCATTTCACCGTCGCGCAAAACGTCGCCGTCGTGCCAAGTCTCGAAGGCTGGGATGAAGCGCGCACACAGAAACGTGTGCGCGAGCTCCTGCAACTAGTCGGGCTTGACGCGGAAAAGTTTGCTGAGCGCTATCCCCGCGAGCTCTCCGGCGGACAACGTCAGCGCGTGGGCGTCGCGCGGGCTCTGGCGGCCGACCCGCCGCTGCTTTTGATGGACGAACCGTTCGGCGCCCTCGATCCGCTGACGCGCGCGTCACTGCAAAAAGAGTTTCTCGAATTGAGATCGCGTCTTGGGAAAACGGTCATCTTCGTGACCCATGATGTGCGCGAGGCGTTGATGCTTGGCGTGCTGCTGGAGACGCCGCAGGGGTTTGTGCGATCGGGCGACCCACATGTGCGGGCTTATTTGGAGACTCTAAAGAATGAGTTTTAGTCCGCAGATTACACAGATTACGCAGAAAGGAAATGAGGTCAGTACCACCTGCGGTAGCGGGTGGATCAAACACTCTAGCTGCGTGGGTCATGGGTTGGGCCCGCCCGCTACCGCAGGCGGTACTGACCTCATCATCTGCGTAATCTGCGGATAATTCCATGCTTGAATTTCTCAAAGCTAACTGGTCCGACATTCTCGCGCACATCGCACAGCACGCGTGGCTCGTCTTTCTCTCGACGGCGATCGCAATCTTGATCGCATTGCCGCTGGGAATCCTGATCACGCGGCGCAAATCTCTGCGTGGCCCGGTGCTGGGAATCGCGAACGTGATGCAGACAATTCCCAGCCTGGCGCTGTTTGGCTTTCTGATCCCGCTGCCGTTCATCGGCGGCATCGGCCCGCGCACGGCGATTGTCGCGCTCGTCTTCTACGCGCTGCTGCCCATCATTCGCAACACGGTCACCGGAATTCTCGGGGTCGACGGAGCTGTGCGCGAAGCCGCCGTCGCGATGGGCATGACTGATCGGCAAGTACTTTTTCAGGTCGAGCTGCCGCTGGCGATGAGCGTTATCCTCACCGGCGTGCGCGTCGCCGTAGTCATCACGATCGGCGTGGCAATCATTGCCGCCGAGGTCGGCGCCGGCGGCTTGGGCGAGTACATTTTTCGCGGACTGCGTCTGAATGACAATCATCTGCTGCTGGCAGGCGCCGTGCCTTCCGCTCTGATGGCCTTGCTGGCTGACTTCGGTTTCGGTTTGATCGAAAAGCAATTCGATACGAGCGCGAATCGGCTAAAGCCTTCCCGGCGAAAACTCCTGCGCAGAATTGCCTGGGTCACTTTGGCGCTGGGGATCGTGCTGATGGGTTACGCGGCCTGGCAAAGGATGCGGCCGCGCTCACACTCACCATTGAGCCGCGGCCACGTCACGGTGGGTTCAAAAGACTTCACTGAGTCGATCCTCCTCGCCGAAATCGTCGCTCAGATGTTGGAAGCTCAGAACATGGAAGTTGATCGCCGCTTTGATTTAGGGGGTAATCTGGCGCACAGCGCTTTAGTCGGTGGCCAGATCGATCTTTACCCTGAGTACACGGGCACGGCGTTCACCGCGATTCTTCACCATCAGCCCATCACCGATCCGAAAGCCGTTTTCGATCAAGTGCGGCGCGAATACTCGAACCAATTCAATCTTTGGGTCAGCGACCCGCTTGGTTTCGACAACACCTTCGCGATTCTGGTGCGCGGTGAAGACGCGCGGCGGCTCAATCTAAAAACGATTTCCGATGCCGCGAAATATGCCCGACAGTGGCGCGCTGGGTTTGGTCATGACTTCATGGTGCGCCAGGATGGTTATCCCGGTTTCTCGCGCAGTTATGGTTTACAGTTCTCGAGTGTTAGCGACATGTCTCTCGATCTGACGTATACGGCGCTGTCGACCCACAAAGTCGATATGATTGCCGGCAACTCGACTGACGGGCGCATCGCCGGACTCGATCTGGTGCAACTGGAAGACGACAAGCACTACTTTCCACCTTATGAAGCGGTCTTTGTAATCCGGCGAGATGTGGAGGACTTAGCCCCAGATGTTAGTGGTGCTCAGTTAGTCCACCCGCTCGTGTTGGTGATGATGAAACTCGAAGGTGCGATCTCGACCGACGAAATGCGAAAGTTGAACTTTGAAGTTGATAGCCAGAAGCGTGATAAGAAGAATGTCGTCCGCGAATGGCTCAAAGCGAAGCGGTTGGTTTAGATTTTCCCCTCTCCTCATGGGAGAGGGGTTAGGGGAGAGGGTGCTAAGCATGTTGACCTGCAAGCCCTCATCCCCAACCCTTCTCCCAGAGGGAGAAGTGAGGCAGTCCCCCTCTTCTTTCAATCCTTCTCCTCCTTGATGGTTACCGTTAATAAATCACCCGCCTCGTGCGTCTTTTAGATGGAACTCCGCCCGCGAGTTTTTCGTCTAAGGCTTCAAGCATTTGCGGTTGTCTCGTCGGATTCGAAACTGCCCAACCGAAAGCCATGCGCTACTTCTATTCTGTTTACGCCGACTCCGCCCGGATCGCGCTGCAATCCATCATGGCGCATAAACTGCGCGCGTTTCTGACTCTGATCGGCATCATTATCGGCGTGGCTTCGGTAGTTGTCGTCGGCGCGGCGATCTCCGGGCTCAACACTTATGTCGTCGAAAAGGTGTCGAAGGTCCTGGGCACTAACCACTTTATGATCGCGCGCATGGTCAGCCAGGGCGAGTTGTCTGAGGAAGATTTAGAGCGAATGAACCGTCGTAACAAGCAACTGAAATGGGCGGACATGGAGTGGCTGCAGCAATATTGCGAGACTTGTACGGCGGTCGGAGCGGAGGCGGGCCGGGGAACGAAGTTCGAGCAGGACGGCAAAACTTTCTACGGCGGCATTATCTTCGGCGTAACCTCAAACATGCTTGAAATCGAGGACAAGACCATGTCGGACGGTCGTTTCATCCAAGCCGAAGAAGTATCGCACGGTAAACTGGTCGTCGTCCTCGGCGCGGATATCAAGGACAAGTTCTACCCGGATATCGATCCGATCGGCAAAGAGTTCAAAGTGGCCGGTCTACCGATGCGCATAATCGGCGTTGAAGAGAGACGCGGTCCCATCTTTGGCGGCCTGATCGACAAGCATGTTTATATCCCGCTGACGACCTTCCAGCGCATTTATGGACGCAACCTCGATTTGCAGATTCACGGCAAAGGTCAGCAACGCGAAACTTTCCAGTTGACGATCGAAGACGCTCGCCGCGCGCTTCGTAATTATCACGAGCTGATCGGAAGCGAGGAGGACGACTTCGGCCTCGTCAACACCGAAGCGCTTGGTAGCCAGATCGATCAGTTCACGGGAGCAATCGCGCTGGTTGTGACACCAATTACCCTGATCGCACTCGTCGTCGGCGGCATCGTCGTCATGAACATCATGCTGGTATCCGTCACCGAGCGCACTTTCGAAATTGGCCTGCGCAAGGCCCTCGGCGCACGCCGCAAGCAGGTGTTATTGCAGTTTCTCATCGAGTCATCGATGCTCTGCGCGCTTGGTGGCGTGTTGGGCCTGCTCGCCGCCTCCGGAATCTCCTGGGCCGTAACGATCCTCACGCCGATTACGATGACGATCACCGCGGGCTACATTGCGCTCGCGCTCGGCGTCTCAACCGCGGTCGGGATGGTCGCGGGCATCTATCCGGCATTCAAAGCGTCGCGCCTTGATCCGATCATTGCGTTGACGCGCAACTGATTCAATATGAAGTTGAGACTGCCCAGTTTCATCCCGCGTGAGACGCTACTGATGGCGCTCGACAGCGTCCGGGCGCACAAATTCCGCAGCGCACTCACCGTGCTTGGGATCGTCATCGGCGTGATGGTCGCCATCGTGGTCGCGTCAATCCTCACCGGTCTCCGAGCCAACATCGTCAGGATGGTCGAGGATTACGGCACCAACAACATCTATGCTTTCCACCTGACGACGGGCCCGCAAGTCGGCGAGCGCGACCAGGCCGAGCGGGCGCGCAAGCCCCTGACTCCGGAGGACGGCGCGGCGATCGCTCAGCAGGCGGCGGCGGTTGAGTCGGTGGCGCTCGAATCAACGAACATTGGCTGTGGCGGCTGTGGCTTTGACGACACGATCAAGATCAACGACCGGACCTACCGACGCGGTAACACAAGGGGCGTGACCGCCAACCACGCCGACATACACAACGCGGCGCTGAAGGAAGGACGTTTTATCTCTGAGCAAGACGATCTGAACCGCCGCAATGTGATGGTGATAGGAGTCAACGCTGCCCAGGCCCTCTTTCCCGACAAGCAGGAGGGTATGGTGGGAACGCGCGTTAAGATGGGTGGCTATGTATGGGAGATCATCGGCGTGCTGGCGAAGCGCCAGACAACAGTTTTCGGCGAGAACGAGGAGGATAACGCCGTCTTCGTTCCCTTTCGCACGGGGCTCCAGATTGCCCCCGGACGCAAATATCTGCTCCTTGTTATGCGCGCAAAGTCAGGGCAGTTACGCGAGGCCGTCAATCAGGTTGAGGAGATTTTGCGCACGCGCCGGAACGTGAAGTTCTCTGAGCCAAACAACTTCGACGTAAAGACAGCCGACGCCTTCGTCACGCAGTTCGATAGCATCTTCGGCATGGTCGGCATAATCGCGATTGCGATCTCATCGGTAGGCTTGATGGTCGGCGGGATCGGCGTGATGAACATCATGCTGGTCAGCGTCACTGAGCGCACGGCGGAAATTGGCATTCGCAAAGCGCTGGGCGCGCGCCGCCGCGACATCATCAATCAGTTCTTGTTTGAAGCGATGACGCTGACGTTCCTGGGTGGAATGCTCGGCGTGGGGCTGGCGATCGGCGCCAGCAGACTGATCATGCTGCTGGTTCCCAGCCTGCCGGCATCAATTCCGTTGTGGGCCGTCACCGCCGGGGTGACCGTAAGCGTCGGCGTTGGATTGATCTTTGGCGTGTGGCCCGCCCGCAAAGCCTCGCGGCTCGATCCGATCGAGTGTCTGCGTTACGAGTAGGGCACCCTCAAAAAATGCGGCGCGGCAATCCGTGAAGATCGCCGCGCCGTTCGCAGCGCCCGCCAGGGCCGCGAAATGAATTACTTCAAAACAAACTGTGCTGCAACTCCACCAGTCAGCGGATTGACCGTGAAGCGCATCACGCCTTTGACTGACTGAAGATTGATTCCCGGCAACGAAAGCCCGGTCGAGCTGCTTTGGCTGTCGCTGCCTCCGCCTGCCGGAGCAGCGCTGCTGCCAGCGCCATTCGAGTTAGCCAGGAAAGCCGTCACGTCCACGTCGAACTGGAACAACTCAGATGCGCTGTCGGCAAATCTCAACGTTCGGGCACCGGTTGCCTCAGCCGGGCTGAAGAGTTGATCCGAACCGAGCTTGTTCGAATAATCGAACAACGCGGCGTTGCTCGCCGTGACCCCGCTGCCGCCGTTGTCGGCATTAGTGACGCGGACGGTACCCGAGGCCGAGCTGATTCCGATCACATTCAGTTTCACGTAAGGAACGTAAGTTGAAGTCGACTGGTTGGTCATCGCGAGATCCAGAGAGAACACACCGGCTGTCAGCGAGACATTCGAGATCGCCGTCTTCACCTGGTTTGTGATATCCACCAGCGCGCGATGATTTACCAGAATGCTCTGCACATTGCTGGCCGGCGTGACGTAATAGCCGATCTGGCCGGGCGTTAGCGCGCGGACGCGATAGTAATGCGTTCCATCGGCCTGGTTCGCGAGCGCCTGACTGGTCGCACTGGCATCGACATCAGCGAGCACCGCGAAGTTGCTGCCGTCGGTTGACTGCTCGATTTCATACTGCTGAGCACTGGCGACGGCTTGCCACTGCAGCGAGTAGTTGCCGTCAAAGTCGACTGTGCGGCCCTGGCTGTCAATGAACTCGCCGGCGATGGCTTGCAATGCCGGAGGCTGTGCGGCCCGCGAAATTGTTCCCGCGATCGTAAAGCTGGTTGGCGTATTGACCCAACCGCTGGCTCGCAGGATGTAAGTTCCCGGCGCGCCAAGCGTAGTCGCTATATGTTCCGGGCCGCCGCCATTTCCAGAGTGGGTAACTTCGTTGCCCGCGGGATCGAATAGATAGAGATCCAGATCGGGAAAGACGCCATCGACCGTTTGGTCGAAGGTCATCGTCACATCAATCGCCGCACCCGGCGCATCGGCCACGACGGGAAAGCTCTGCGAGTCCACGCCTTCGACGAGCATGCTGTTGTTATCGCCAACCAGAATGTTGCCGGCGTCGTTGATCGGCGCCAGAGACGATCCGCCCTGCGGCACGGTAGGCGTGAGCTGCATGTAGAAGGGCATGCGCAGCGAGCTGCCGGCGTTCTGAGCAATTACATAGAATTGCAGCTCCAGCGCACTGGTCGGGTCGCGAACCAGATCGCCGTTAACGGTAGCGCTGACGGTGAACGTCGCGCTGCCATTCGCGGGAACCGTCACGCTCGATACGCTGGTCGTGGCGGTGATGCCGTTTACTTCCAGATAGCGATTGTTGGCGACTGAAAGATTGTAGGTTCCGCCCTGTCCCGAAATATCCTGAATCGTGACCGTCTCGGTTTCCGCGTGCGTGACCCGCGAATTGATCACCGGGACCGAGCCAAACGAATAACTGCCCAGGATGCTTGGCTCGACAATGCCGTCGCCCGTGACGCCCATCAGAGCTTTGGCCTTGACCGCGTTGTAAACGTCAATCAAACCGCCGCCCTGGGCGATGATCGAATCCGAAGTCAGTCCATCGGCCTTGGGAACCTGGCCGGCCGAACGCAGGTTCGTCGCCGAATTGATCATCGCGGTGCGGACCCAGTCAGGCGACCAATCCGGATGCGCCTGCTTGATCAAAGCGACCCCGCCCGCGGTGTGGGGACAAGCAAAGCTGGTTCCGCTCGCCTGAATGTATCTGGTTGGATCGAACATAGTCGCAGTATTTGTCTCCGCCGCGCCGACGGCCACCGTTGCCGAGAGAATGTTGACGCCGGGCGCGCTCACGTCTGGCTTGATCTGGCCAAGTCCCTGCACCGGCCCGCGCGAACTAAAGTCAGCCATCGATGGCGAGAAGATTGTCGCCGCGTTAATCCGGATCTTCTTTGCCGAAAGCGGACCAGCGCCAATAATCGATTTCAGGAACTCGCCATTTGCTTGCGACAAACCGAGCGTTGGAATTGCCGACTTGCGCACGGTTGCTGCCGACAGTTCGCCGTCCGTGTTGTTGTAGATGATCGCCGCGACCGCGCCGGCCGCTGCTGCGTTAGCGGCTTTGATTGTGAACAGACCGGTACCAAGACTGCCCGCAACCGGAAGCGTCGGCGTCGTGACCGTGCTGCCGCGCTTAATCAGGGCGATTTTCCCCGACACTGACGCCGGAAAGTCCGCCGGCGTTTCACCGAGTCCGCAATAAACGTAATTGTTGGTGATGTCGCCCAGCACTGCCGGCGAGCCATCCATGACGATCGCATTGATGCCGGTGCGGCTGCCGTCCGTTACGTCGACCGTGTTGTTGCCGGTGGCCGGATCATTCGAAGCGCCGGCGGCGATTACGTGACGGCCGGCTGCCGGCGAACCAACGGTAGCTTCGCCCGGGCCGGAATTTCCCGCCGCGGCCACGACCACGGTGCCCGTCAAGGCGGCGTTGTCAGCGGCGGTTGAAGTTGCATCGTTCGGCCCGCCGGCGCCGCCGAGACTCATGCTGATAACGTTGGCGATCGGTTTCGGTTGCATCGTCAGAGTGACCGGGGAGACTGCGTCTTCCAGCGCCAGCGTGATCGCGGTGCCCAGACAACTTCCGGTGCCGGTGCAGACTTTGTAGCCCATCAATTTCGCTTGCGGCGCGACGCCGTGGATCCTGATGTCATCAGCGGTGCCGGGAATTTTGTCATTGCCTGGAGCTGAGGCGAGATAGCCGCCAATGTCGGCAGCGCAGTGCGTGCCGTGACCAAAATCGTCAACGGTGCCGGTAAACGGCAGATAATAAGCAACCTTCTGATTGGTATTTACCGCGGCAGTCGCCGGACCAACGCCGAGACGCGGCGGAGTTGGGTCGCCGCCAAACATGGCGTGCGTCCAATCAATGCCCGTGTCGATCACTGCGACGTAAACTCCCTGGCCTTCATTGCCGTCAGGAAAACTGGCAAACGGCGTCAGGTCGTTGGGATTGCTGCCATAGAGTCTCGGCGCATCGATGTAATCGACGCTCCTGGAAAGCGAGACATGAAAAGTGCGATTCGGTTCGACGCTCTTTACTTGCGGCCTCGATTGCAGAATCGAGATCGCCGACTGTGGAACAGTCAAAGCCACGGCGTTGAGCACCAGCGTGTAACGATACTGAACCGTGGCCGCGGTGTTGCCGTCAAAGCCTTTGATGTCCACCGAATCAAGGGAAAAATTCACGCCCTGATTCTTGAGGTCGGCCAGGAACTGGTCCTGGCTCGTGCGCAATCCGTCGCGATAAGCCTGCAATTGTTCATCGCTGACGCTGCCGCCGGCTTTCTCAATCCTTGCTTTGTAAACAGCTGCCGGATCGTCGCGCAGTTGCACGATCACCGATTGTGTGCCGGCGGTCGCCGATGCCTGGGTGCTTCCCGCTTTGTAGATCGCGATCGTCAGAGCCGCAATCACCAGCATGGCCAGAGTGAAACGAAGCTTCGTTATGCTATTGAACATGTCTGCCTCCAAAGATTTTGAAAAGTTAGTTTCGGCAAATTGTTTCTTCCGTGCCGCGATCGCGCGAAGCAGTCGGGTCAGAGAGCGGTCCAGTTGCCGCTCTCTGAATCCCCAGCCGCCGCGATGAGCAACCCCGACAGACACTCATCGCGGCCGCAGCCGGAAGAATGCTTTGTCAAAATGCCGTGCTGCATGGTCGAGAGCTTAGCGATGAGGCCTTGAGAAAAGCTTGAGCGAAACTCTGCCGGCAGAAATAATGGACTTCCTGACTAAACCTGAGCCTTTCGGCGGTTTTCGGTGGGTTGAGGAAAACTTGAGGTGGAGTAGGCAGACCTTAAGGAGTCAGGAACTTACTTGGAGCCCTCCCTAACGGTCGGGCTACTGCCCCGTTTCTTACGTCGTCCCGGCTTTCCGCTGCATCGCCTTCAAAGTTTCGGGAATGAATGACGTGATCCGATGGGTCGCGGTGTGGCCGTCGGCGAAAGTCTGGTAGAGCGTGAAGTCAGGCAGCGACAGGCACGTGAGCGGCGAGTGCAGGTTGTATCCCGTGTCGATTCCGATCGAGCTGTGGAAAACATAAATGCCGTGGCGGCCCAAACGGCCGCGTAATGGTAGAAACGGCGTGGGCGTGTGGCCAAACACGCACGGCTTGCCGCGATAGCTCTTGTAGAAATCCATGTCGCGCGTCCAAAGCAAAGCGTGC
>WNFF01011926.1_pt1 | contig 11040 bp, 13 predicted proteins | sample 5400441 | NCBI WGS metagenome assembly WNFF01 (sample SAMN13153345, study PRJNA577476) | soil metagenome | isolation source: 120 cm saprolite under Douglas fir tree site 2 hole 3 replicate 1 | place: USA:California | collected 2015-04-18
CGCAATGCCCCACACGCCGCAGGCGAACCGGGAAGAGGGACACTCGGTCCTGCGCGCGGCAGGAGGTTGCAGCGATGGTCGTGAAACTCTTCGTCGGGAATCTCTCGTTCCAAGCAACGCAGGAAGACGTGCGCGAGCTCTTCCAGCACGCCGGACCCGTGGGGTCGGTGCGCATAATCATCGATCAGTTCACGGGACGGTCGCGTGGGTTCGGGTTTGTGGAGATGGCCACGCGGGAAGAAGCCGTGGAGGCGATCAAGATGTTGAACGGGCGCCTCTTCCGCGACCGCCATCTGGTCGTGGACGAAGCGCGGCCTCCGCCTCAGCGGAGCCGTGGTGGAGATCGAGCAGCGGACCGAGGAGCTGAACCCCGAGGATGAGGTCGTGGGGTACTGCCACGTGGGCCAGCGTAGCGCGGCCGTCGCCGAGTACCTGGCTCAGCTCGGCTTCAAGAACGCGAAGCACCGGCTGGGCGGCCGGGATTACTGGGCGCAGAGTGTGGATCCCGCCATGACGAGATATTGATGGCCGCGTTGATCCGGCGGGGCGACGGGACGGCGGCTGCTGGACGAGTGCCGCTCAACTGGCCGCCGATCGAGGCACGTGAAGGCGCCAGCCACGGTTCGCCCGAGCGGGTCCCCGGCACTATTTTCCGAGCCCTGGCAGTCCTCTACCGGCGGCGCCATCCCGACCTGTCCCGAGGGGTGCTCGCCCTGGAACTGAGCGGGCGACTGGCCTCCGGCGGGATCCATTACCACCTCGGGACACTGAGACGGCACCTGAGTGGGGCCGTCTCAACCGTTCCGCCGGAAGTCGAAACTGCGATGCGACAGATCCTGCGCGAGCGGGACGGACTCGCACGGGAGGAGGAGCTGGAGCGCGCTCTTGCGGCTTCGGGAATCGCGATCCCGCCTGGGGACCGCACATCCGCCCATGTCATGGTGGAGCGCATCCTCCCCCTGGTGCAGCTCTGGCTTCATCTGAACCCGGGCAGGTCGAAACGCTTTCTTGCCTCTCGCCTCGCGAACGATCTCGGTCGCAAAGGTAGCCGCTCCACGATCGATTCGCTCCAAGGCGTTTTGGCGGGAAGAAAGCGCCGCGTTCGACGGGCCGTGCACTGCGTGCTGCTCGGCTGTCTCGCGGAGCTGGGCGTGACCTCCGAGGAGGAGGCGAGGCTCCGTGCGCGAGAACGGCAGCAGGACATCCGTCACTCTTTGAGACGGCGATCCTTCGTCGACGCATCGAGCTTCCGGCAGCTTTGCCGGCTTTGGCAGGTCCGCCGTCGCGAGCCGTCAACGAGGCGCTTGGCCGTCTTGCTGAAGGAACGGCTTTCGGGATGGGGGCTTTCAGCCAACGTCACGCACCTTCAGGCGATCATCAACGACGACCGCCGGCGTGTCCGGTACGCCGTTCTGGAGGCGATGGAAGAAGTCCTGCGCGAGCAGATCCGTAACGCGCGGAACGTCGGGAGGCCGCTTCTGACGGCGACGGCCCGCGAGCGGGTCGAGGCAGACCTGAGGTGGGTATCGGCGCAGCCGACGGCGGCCATGGCGCGCCGGTGGCTCGCGGCGCACCCCGGCGTCAGCCAGCGTCAGCTGGCTAGGCGCGCCTGCGAGTCCCTTGCCCGCATGGGATACTCCTCAAGCCTCAACACGCTGCAACTGATCCTTGGCGGCCGGAGGAAGAAGACGCGTGGGTTCGTGCAGCGCGCGCTGCTTGAGCTGTGGCACGGTCGGACAGCTCGAGCTTCATCCAGCGGCGAGAGAAGAGACGGGCTCGGAACTCCCGTGCGGAACCTGGCCACATCCAACGGCACGCCATCGCTCCCGTGGCGAGACTTTCTGCGGCAGGCGCGTGGGTACCTCCCGTCGGCCCGCTCACCTCATCTGGTTCCCCTGCTTGCCGTTCGAGCGGAGCGCCTTTACGGCATTCCCAGAGCGAAGGCGGAAGCCCGCATTCGGGGACGGAAGTGGTCGCGAAGGCGCGAACACCGCGCGACGCCGCTCGGCGTTGTCGATAGCCTGCCAGTTGAGGGGATCGTGGCGGACGGCAACGGCCGGCTGGGATGAAAGGACCACGAGATCACGAGCAGTTGGATCGGGCAAGCTCGGGGGCCGAGTCACCGACGCCTGAAAAAAGAGCGGAGCGGAGGGGGGATCACCATGGCGTACGTGATCGTCGAGCCGTGCATCGACGCAAGGACAAGGCCTGCGTCGAGGTCTGCCCAGTGGACTGCATCTACGAGGGGCCGAGCCAGCTCTTCATCCACCCTGACGAGTGCATCGACTGTGGGGCCTGCGAGCCCGTCTGCCCGGTGATGGCGATCTTCGCCGCGGACGAAATCCCGGAGCAGTCGAGACACTTCCTCGAGGTGAACCGGCAGTTCTTCGGGGACAAACCCGGGGTCCAGGCTTGCACCACAAGGAACTGATTCCGGCGAACCGCGGATGGGCAGTAAGGGCACAGGTGGTCGCAGTTGAACCGAACGACAGGGAGGAGGCACGATCGATGCCCAAATTCATGAAGGTGGCCACGACCGATGAGCTGGAAGACCAGCAGGCCAAACTGGTCGAAGTGGCAGGCCAGAAGATCGCCCTCTTTCGGGCAGGAGAAGCGTTCTACGCGCTGAGCGATACGTGCACGCATCGAGGAGGGCCGCTGTCCGAAGGCACGGTCGAGGGAGCCGAAGTGACCTGCCCCTGGCACGGGGCGAGGTTCGACATTAAGACCGGGGCCGTCCTCGGGCCGCCGGCGGGACGAGAGGTCAGGAGCTACTCGGTGCGGCTCACTGGCGCCGACGTCGAGATCGAGGTGTGAAGCAGCGCGCCCACGAACCGCTCGCTAAGACGCTGCGGGACCCGGGCGCCATCCTGCTGGTCTCCTGCTACGAGCTCGGCCACCAGCCGCTCGGCCTCGCCTCGCCGCTCGGGTTCCTGGAGCGCGCGGGGTTCACCCCGGAGGCGCTGGACATCGGCGTCGAGCGCTTCGATCGGGAGAAGACGGCGCGCGCGCGCTTCGTCGGGATCTCGGTCCCGATGCACACGGCGTTGCGGCTCGGCGTCCGCGTGGCCGAAGAGGTCCGTCGGACCAATCCGGGGTGTCACATCTGTTTCTATGGGCTCTACGCCTCCCTCAACGCCGACTACCTGCTCGGCACCGTGGCAGATTCGGTGATCGGGGGTGAGTTCGAGACGGCGCTGGTCGCCCTCGTCGAGGCCCTCGGAGGAGGTCGCGCGGGGGCGGTCGAGGGGGTCCACCGGCCGGGCCAGCTGGCGGGCCCCGTCCTCAAACGGTTGCAGTTCCCGGTCCCCAGCCGGCGTGGGCTGACAGGGCTCGAGACGTACGCTCGTCTGGAGCGCGACGGCGCCCGAGCGCTGGTCGGCTACGTCGAGGCGAGCCGCGGCTGCCTCCACATGTGCCTTCACTGCCCCATTCCGCCAGTCTACGGCGGCCGGTTCTTCGTGGTCCCGAAGGAGATCGTCCTAGAGGACGTCCGGCGTCTCGTGCGGTCTGGCGCTACCCACATTACCTTTGGCGACCCCGACTTCCTGAACGGGCCCGGCCACTCGCTGGCGATCGTTCGCGCCATGCACCAGGAGTTCCCCGAGATCACGTTCGACTTCACGGCCAAGGTCGAGCACATCCTGGAGCGCCGCGTGATCTTTCCGGAGCTGGGCGCGCTCGGCTGTGTGTTCATGGTCTCCGCCGTCGAATCGCTCAGCGACGCCGTGCTAGCGAATCTGGAAAAAGGGCACACGCGCGCGGACGTGTATAAGGCCCTCAGGATTGTTCGTGACGCCGCGATCGCCTTTCGTCCCACCTGGGTCGCCTTCACCCCGTGGACGACCCTGGACGACTACCGCGAGATCCTCGACTTCGTCGAAACCGAAGGGCTCATTGACCACGTGGACCCGGTGCAGTACACGATCCGGCTGCTGGTCCCGCCGGGGTCGGCGCTCCTCAAGAGCCAAGCGATACGACCGCACCTGGGCCCGCTGGTCCCTGAGGCGTTCTACTACAAGTGGACGCACCCCGATCCGCGGACGGACGAGCTGCACCGAGCGGTCGGCGCGGCCGTCGAGCAGGCGGCCCGGGACGCCGAGGACCCGGGCGCAACGTTCTACCGGGTCAGGGAGCTAGCCGAGACGGCTGCCGGCCGGCCGCCGAGGCCGGTCGGTCCCGTGCTGCGTCCGGAGCGGGCCCGACCGCCGCGGCTCACCGAAGCCTGGTTCTGCTGAGCCGAGCCCACCGAGGGCCAGTTCGGCCCTCTGCAGCAGGAGAGAGCGGGCGTATAGTTCGACCAAGACGCACAGAGCGGAGGAGCGACGATGGGACTCTTCAGGCGGTGGTTCGGGGAAACTGAGCGGACGTCACATGAAGCGGTGGCGAGTCCGGCGGCACCGGAAACGCTTGAGCAACAAGGACGCCGTAACGCCGTGTCCGATGAGAGTGTCCGGAGTGATGGGGAGCAGGAGGAGGACTCCCGGATCAGAGCGAAGATCCAAGACCTGCTCGACACGGCGATCAACCCCGCCGTGGCCGGCCACGGCGGGGTGGTGTCGCTCGTCGACGTCAGGGACAAGATGGTCTACCTCCAAATGGGCGGTGGCTGTCAGGGGTGCGGCATGGCCGACGTCACGCTGAAGCAGGGCATCGAGACGATGATCCGGGAGGAGCTTCCCGAGGTCGCCGACATCATCGACGTGACCGACCACGCCGGCGGCGAGAACCCGTACTCCGCGGCTTCGAAAAAGTAGCATGCCACGGCTTCTCCTGCTCCTGCCCACCACCACGTACCGCACGGCGGCCTTCCTGGGCGCCGCCCGGAGGCTTGGCGCGGAGGTCGTCGTGGCCTCAGAGCGAGCCCACGTCTTCCAGCAGGCGCAGCCAGGCCGTTTCCTGTCGCTCGACTTCCTTCATCCCGACCAGGCGACGCGCCAGGTCGTCGAGTTCGCCGTGACGCGTCCGATCGATGCCGTCGTGGGCGTGGACGACGCGACGGCAGTGCTGGCAGCCGTCCTGTCGAACGCGCTGGGCCTCCGGCATAATTCCCTCAGGTCGACCGCGGCCGCGCGCGACAAGTACCGGATGCGAACGCTGCTCCGCGGAGACGGCGTTCCCGTGCCGCCGTACGCCCTGCGCTCCTTCGACGACGACCCGGTGGTGGAGGCGCGGCGGACGGCGTTCCCGTGCGTGGTCAAACCCCTCATGCTCTCGGCCAGCCGTGGGGTGATCCGCGCGGATGGCGAAGCCCAGTTCGTCGGCGCGGTCCGCCGGCTCGAGAGAATCCTCCGGACGCCGGAGGCTGCCGCTGACGGCGAGGCCGCCCGGCAGGTTCTCGTCGAGGGCTTCATCCCCGGGCGGGAAGTGGCCCTGGAGGGCTTGCTGCTGAAGGGCGACCTCCACGTGCTCGCCCTCTTCGACAAGCCGGATCCTCTGGATGGTCCGTTCTTCGAGGAAACCATCTACGTCACGCCGTCGCGCCTTCCGTCCACGGTCCAGGCTGAGATTGCCTCCTGCACCGCACGGGCAGCCGAGGCGCTGGGCCTCCGGGATGGGCCAGTGCACGCCGAGCTGAGGGTCAATCGCCACGGGCCCTGGGTCATCGAGGTCGCCGCACGCTCCATCGGCGGGCTGTGCTCCCGCACCCTCCGCTTCGGCACCAGCCTCTCGCTAGAGGAACTGATCCTGCGTCAGGCGCTCGGCATGGAGATCCCCTCGCTCGAGCGCGAGCGCCGTGCCGCTGGGGTGATGATGATCCCGATCCCGCGCGCTGGGGTGCTCAAGGAGATTCGCGGCCAGACGGAGGCCCGGGCCGTCCCGGGGATCGACGAGGTTGCCATCACCGCCCATCCGGGACAGGACCTCGTCCCGCTTCCGGAGGGCGCGAGCTACCCCGGGTTCATCTTCGCCCGCGCCGAATCGCCCGAGCGCGTCGAGGTCGCGCTCCGGGAGGCCCATCGCCGCCTCGAGTTCGTCGTCATGGCGCCGCGAACGCTCACCGAGGGCGTCTAGCCGCGCTGCCGACAGTCGCGAATCCAATGAAAGGAGCTCCCCATGGGTGCCGACCAGCTCACCAAAGACATGACGATGCAGGAGATAGTTGATGGCCGCGCCCTCACGTCCTGGGGCTCCGACCGATCCGGTTGTGACGCAATCGATCGCGCCCGACAAGAGCATCGACTGCATCGGGTTCTTTTGCCCCATCCCCATCCTTAAGATCAGGGAGGCGATGAAGTCCCTGGTCGTGGGGCAGATCCTGGAGATGCTCTCCGACGATACCAGCTCCGATCCCGACATGAAGAGCTGGGCGCAGCGAATGGGTAACGAACTCGTTGAAATCAGCCGAAATGGAGCGGTGTATCGTTTCCTCGTCGAGCAGGTTCGGTACGATCAACCCTTCCCGGACCGGCATTCATCCAGCTTGAGAGCGGTTACCGGAGGAAGGCTGAGGAACAACTAAGCATGAGCGCTAGGATCTCCGGTTCAGCGGCCAGCGGTCGCAAGGTGTTTGCTCCCGGGTTTAAGGAACTCTGAAACGAAACACGGAGTCGTGATTCCCGTCTACTTGCTGAGCAAGTTGAGCCCCGGCGCGTCGTCGTAGAACTCCGTCGACCGCTTGAGGTGAGGGCCGCCGGGCGCATCTGCGTGTAGACGTTGGTAGTGTCAATCCGCGTATGTTGTGCATGTTCTAGTCTCGTCGCAGTTCGATGGTGCTCGTGGTCTAGAATCGCTCAAGAAAAGTGGCGAAAACGTGATCGTGACGAAACACGAGTTCGAACACGCGGCTGAAGCCCTCAAGTCCCCGTGCGGCCAGCCGGGACCCGGTGCTGGCTTCGGGGAAATCCGGTCCGATTCCCACTTTCCCACCAAATTCTCACGTTGGTTCCCACTGAATTCCCACCTGTTGGAGCGGGTGGGAGGTTTCCGGGACAGGATCGGGCAGGTTCGCCGGTCAGACGACCCCACCACGAAGGTGAGGCGAGTCGATTTCGGTGATCGCGGGCCCCTGCAACGATCGAAATCGACCGCACGCCGACCTTCAGATTCCCGTTTCAAGGGGTCCGAGATCTCAGAGGGGCGCGGTCCACGAAATGGCTTTGGGGTATTCCACGCTGAGGTCGCCGGCGGCCGGCTCAATGATCCCGTCAACACCGGGGAAGTGCACCCCGGGGAGCCGATCCACGACCCTCGCTCGGCCGTCGCTGGACCCTCGCTGGACCCTCGCTGGGCCGTCGCGCTAGCGCTGAATCAGCGCTGAACTAGCCCTGAATTTTTGACCGCCGCGAGCCGCGCCGGCGCCGGACGAGCGTGCGCGCCCGGGTGATCACCATGCTGAGACCCCGAGGCTGCTGCTAAGCTAAGGTAGCTAATGTGCAAGGACACCCGATAGGATAAAGGCGTACGATGGGGCGTTCCGGTCCTTCGGCACCACTGATCTGTAAGTCATCGACCAGCCGAGTCTAACCGGAAGCGCTCGTCCTCACCGGGAGTATTTCGGGAGTACGGCAGCGCCCGCGGGCTCGGTCGCTCCCACCTCCTTCTGCTCGGTCATCCGGCTCAGCAGCGCACTCCCATCGCGCCGGGTGCGATTCGGGATGTACCGAGCGTACACGCTGAAGAGCATCTCGGGGCTCGTATGGCCGAGCATGGCCGCCACCCAGGAGGGGGCTTCGCCCGCGGCGAGGGCGTTCGAGGCGAAGGTGTGCCTCGCGCTACCCCTGGGTGTGGCGCATTTCCGCGGCACGTATCAGGCCTGCGACACCGAGCACTCCGTCCTCCACGCAGGGGCCTATTCTTAAGTAGATTTTTACAGCCGGGATGGGCGAGGACATCGAGATCAAACACGGAGATCCAGATCTTACCGGATCGCCGACGGGCGGATCGCGGAGCGGGGGTTCGTCGTGGACCGTTCCGATCTGCAACAGGGCCCGCCGGCCTCCCGGCAGACCGCGTAGGGGGCCAAGGCGACGATCACGATCCTACTCCGCGTGACGGAGAAGGCGGGACGGGAGAACGAGTTCCGGGAGATGGTGCCCCGCTTGATGCGGACGACTCGCGCTGAGGATGAAGGCTGCGTCGCCTACGTCTTCTACCGCCGCCCCGACAACCCAAGCGAGGCGGTGCTGTACGAGCAGTGGCGGGACGCGGAGGCCCTCAACGCGCACATCGCGCGCCTGCAGCGCGTGTTCGGGCCGCCGGACGAGCAGGAGACGTACCCCCCCGCCGCACCACCGCCGACGGCTGCCCAAAGGCGATCCTCGGCCTGTTCGAGAAGACCGATGTCGTCCGTTACGATCGGTCGCGTGATCTGGACGACCCCTAGTGATTGCTGTCCATACTCCGACCCAGTGCCGGATGGGAGATAGAGACAATTACCCGGTCTCTGACCCGGCACTTCGTCTCAGTCCCAACAACCACCATTTACTTATCCGGACCTGGGTAGGATAGCTCTCCGGCCTTTTTCATCGCCTCGACCATCGTCTCAGGCCGCATCAGGACCGTCGTCTTTGTGGCTCGGAGGTGCCCTGGTGCGAGGGCCGCGAGCAGCATCGCCGTCACGGTGGCCTCATCGGGGGCATCGATAATCACGAAGCCATCATAGTCGCCGAAGGAGTAATACAGCGCCTCCACCTTCGCCCCGACCTTTTTGGCAAGATTCTGGAGTGCTGCCGTTCGATTCTCAGGGTTCTTCGTAGACGCCGCCCAGGCATCCACGGTGTAGGCGAATTGCGCCATGTAGAGGGCCATGCTTCCCTCCTAGATCAAGCGTTGATCCGCCACAAGCGACGCGGTGGCGACTCACTCCCGTCACTTAGAACCCCGAAGCCGAGCCCTCCGGGGCCGCGCTGGAGAACCAATTTAAGTGCTGCGACTGCGGACCTCGGGCCGATTGTTCTCCTTCCAGCATGTCAGATGGGCTACTTCATTCGTTCGACCGGGCACGTCGAGCCACTTCTCCTGCGCCTCGATCTCCTCGGAGCAGAAGACGCCCACCAAGACCTTGGGCATGTGGCACCTCCTTCTTGCTCGCCGCGCCCGCGGACCTTGGAACGTACGGCCCCTGCCGTTGCCGGCAAGGGCCGCAGGCTTTGGATCCGAGTGCCGGACCTAGAAGTCCCCGTGGGACATGGGCGGGCCTGCCGCCGGCTTGTCCTCGGGCAGGTCGGTGATCAGCGCCTCCGTCGTCAGCAGCAGCGAGGCCACCGACGCCGCGTTCTGCAGCGCCACCCGCTCCACCTTGGTCGGGTCGATGATGCCGGCCTGGATCATGTCCACGAACTCCAGCGACTCCGCGTCGAAGCCACGGGCCACCCCCTTCTCGGCCTTGACCTTCTCCACGACCACGCTGCCCTCGAGCCCCGCGTTCTCCACGATCTGGCGAATGGGCTCCTCGAGCGCGCGCTTGACGATCATGGCGCCGACCTTCTCGTCGCCTTCCACCTTGAGGCTGTCGATGACGATCGCGGCTCGCAGCAGGGCGACCCCACCGCCGGGCACGATCCCCTCTTCCACCGCCGCGCGGGTCGCGTTGAGTGCGTCCTCCACACGGGCCTTCTTCTCCTTCATGGCCGTCTCGGTCGCCGCCCCCACCTTGATGATGGCGACGCCGCCCGCCAGCTTGGCGAGGCGCTCCTGTAGCTTCTCCTTATCGTAGTCCGAGGTCGTCTCCTCGATCTGGGCGCGGATCTGCTTGATGCGCCCCTCGATGGTCGCGGTCTTGCCGGCCCCATCGATGAGCGTGGTGTTGTCCTTGTCCAGCACCACCTTCTTGGCCTTGCCCAGGTCTTCCAGCTTGATGTTCTCGAGCTTGATGCCGAGGTCCTCGGTGATGGCCTTGCCACCGGTCAGGGTCGCGATGTCTTCCAGCATGGCCTTGCGACGATCGCCGAAGCCCGGCGCCTTGACCGCGGCGCAGTGCAGTGTGCCACGGAGCTTGTTGACGACGAGCGTGGCCAAGGCCTCCCCCTCCACGTCCTCGGCGACGATCAGGAACGGCTTGCCCACGCGGGCCACCTGCTCCAGCAGCGGCAGCATGTCTTTCATCACGCTCAGCTTCTTTTCATAGATCAGGATCAGCGCGTCCTCGAGCACGACCTCCATGCGCTCCGGGTCGGTCACGAAGTACGGCGAGAGGTACCCGCGGTCGAACTGCATGCCCTCGACCACGTCGAGCGCGGTCTCTGCCGACTTGGACTCCTCGACGGTGATGACCCCGTCCTTGCCCACCTTCTCCATGGCCTCGGCGATCAGGCTCCCGATCGTCTTGTCGTTGTTGGCCGCGATGGAGGCGACCTGCTCGATCTCCTTCTTGTCCTTGGTCGACTTGGACATCTTCTTAAGCTCGCTGACCACCGCGTCCACCGCCTTGTCGATCCCGCGCTTGAGTCCCATAGGGTTGGCGCCGGCGGTGACGTTCTTGAGCCCGTCGCGGATGATGGCGTGGGCCAGCACGGTGGCGGTCGTGGTCCCGTCGCCGGCGATGTCCGAGGTCTTGGAGGCCACCTCCTTGATCATCTGGGCCCCCATGTCCTCGTAGTTGTCCTTGAGCTCGATCTCCTTGGCGACCGTCACCCCGTCCTTAGTGATGGTCGGGCTCCCGAACTTCTTGTCGATGACCACGTTGCGGCCCTTCGGGCCCATGGTCGCCTTGACCGCCGACGCCATGATGCTGACGCCGCGAAGCAGGGCGGCCCGCCCCTCGTCACTGAATAGAATCTGCTTTGGCATCTGGTGCTCCTCTTCGATCGCTCGATGGAATGACCCAGCCGTTGGGCCAGGTCGGGTTGGCGCTGTGCGCTGGGCGCGGCTACTCGATAATGGCCAACACGTCCTCTTCCTTCATGCTCAGATACTCCTGGTCGTCGACCTTCACCTCGGACCCCGAGTACTTGCCGAAGAGAATGCGATCGTGGGCCTTCACATCCAGCGGGATCTTCTTGCCGTCCTCGTTCACCTTCCCGTTGCCTACCGCGATGACCTTGCCCTCTTGGGGCTTCTCCTTGGCGGTATCCGGGATGATGATGCCGCCCTTCTTGA
>WNFF01005000.1_pt1 | contig 11038 bp, 8 predicted proteins | sample 5400441 | NCBI WGS metagenome assembly WNFF01 (sample SAMN13153345, study PRJNA577476) | soil metagenome | isolation source: 120 cm saprolite under Douglas fir tree site 2 hole 3 replicate 1 | place: USA:California | collected 2015-04-18
CGGGGTCTTGCCGTCGGCGTCGAGCACCTTGGCCCCATAGCACCACGAGACCGACCAGTAGGTCGAGTGGGCGTCGGAGCAATGGCTGATCGCGATGCCGACCGGATTGCCCTGCTTCTTGAGCACCTTGCCCATCTTGAGGAGCTCGTCCCAGGTCTTCGGCGGCCCCTCGAACCCGGCCTTCTTGAAGTGCGCCATGTTGTAGGTCCCGGGGAACGACACCCAGAACCACGGAATCGCCTTCCAGCCCGACTTGGTCTGGCAGCTCTCCGCCGCGAACGGATACCAGCCGCCTCCCTGCTTGCCCAGCTTCTCGACCAGGTCGTCCATCGGGACGAGGAGGTTCTCGTAGAGGAATGGGTCGGCGCTTGCGGTCCGGTACATGTCGTGGCCCGACTGCGACTGGGCCTCGGCCGCGATCTTGGCCGGCATCTGCAGATGGGCCATGGTGTCCACCCGCACCGTGCAGTTGTTCGCCTTGCCGAAGGCTTCCGCCTGCTTGCGGAGCTCGTCGTCGGAGGCGGGCACGAAGTGATTCCAGCTGAGGAAGGTCAGCTCTCGCTTCTGGGCGTGGGCGGGCGACTTGCCGAGAGCGAGCCAGGAGGCCATCCCGGCCGTGGCGCCGGCAGCGGTACGGAGGAATCGACGTCGCGGAATGCTGCGGGGAGCGGTCCGGTCCATGAAGGGCCTCCATGGCGGTCGGGAGGTCTCGGGCCATCGCGGGAACCCTAGCGCGTGTGTCTCACCCCCTCGTGAGCGAAGACTTAGCCGGGGGGTCGACGGTTGTCAACCCCCCGGCTCCCTGCGTGCTGTGCGTGCTACTTGATGACCGCCTCGGTCTTGGTGTCGAAGAAGTGGATCCGCTCCGGCACGAAGGCCATGCGGATCTTCTCGTGCGGCCGGGCCTTGACCGTCGGCTCGACCCGGCAGACCACCGACTGTCCGCCCACGCTCACGTTGAGCAGGATCTCGGAGCCGAGCGGCTCCACCACCTCGACCACCGCGTCGAAGGCCAGATCCGACGAGTCGGCGCCGGAGCCCACCCGAAGGTCCTCCGGCCGGATGCCGAGCGTCAGCGGCTGGCCCTTGTAGGCCTTGAGCGCGCCCGCCTTCTCGGCCGGCACCTTGGTCCGCAACCCGGTGGTATCGAGGAAGATCGTGCCGTTGGTCTCGCTGACCGTGACCGGCAGGAAGTTCATCGCCGGCGAGCCGATGAAGCCGGCCACGAACTTGTTGGCCGGCTTGCTGTAGATCTCGAGCGGCTCACCCACCTGCTGCACCCAGCCGTCCTTCATGACCACCACGCGGCTGCCCAGGGTCATGGCCTCGACCTGGTCGTGGGTCACGTAGATCGCGGTGGTCTCCAGCCGCTCGTGCAGCCGCTTGAGCTCGACCCGCATCTGCACGCGCAGCTTGGCGTCGAGGTTCGACAGCGGCTCGTCGAAGAGGAAGACCTGGGGGTGCCGGACGATGGCCCGCCCCACCGCCACGCGCTGCCGCTGGCCGCCCGAGAGCTGCCGCGGTTTCCGCTTGAGCAATTCCTGGATGCCGAGGATCTCGGCCGCCTCCTGCACCCGCTTGGCGATCTCGGGCTTGGGGAACTTCCGCATCTTGAGGCCGAAGGCCATGTTGTCGTACACGCTCATGTGCGGATAGAGCGCGTAATTCTGGAACACCATCGCGATGTCCCGGTCCTTCGGCGGCAGGTCGTTGACGACCCGGTCGCCAATGGAGATCTCACCGGCGGTGATCTCCTCGAGACCCGCGACCATGCGGAGCGTCGTGGTCTTGCCGCAGCCCGAGGGCCCGACGAAGACCATGAACTCCTTGTCGCGGATCGTGAGGTTCACGTCCTTGACGGCGTGCACCTCGTCGTACTTCTTGTTGAGGTCCTTGAGGACTACCTGTGCCATTGGTCACTCTCCCTCAAATAGGTTCCCCGGGGTCGGGTGCCCCGGGCTCTGTCGTCACCCCTTCACGGAGCCCGTGAGGCCGGTGACGTAGTACTCCACGAAGAACGAATAGACGATCGCCACCGGGATCGAGCCCAGCAGCGCGCCCGCCATGAGCTGCCCCCAGAAGTAGATGTCGCCCCGGATCAGCTCGGAGACGACGCCCACCGGGACCGTCTTCTTCTCGGGCGAGGAGAGGAAGACGAGCGCGTAGATGAACTCGTTCCAGGACAGGGTGAACGCGAAGATGCCCGCGGACAGGATGCCGGGCACCGCGATCGGGAAGATGATGCGCACCATGGCTCCGAAGCGGGTGGCGCCGTCGATCCGCGCGCACTCCTCGAGCTCCTTGGGAATGGTCTTGAAGTAGCCCATCAGGAGCCAGGTGCAGAACGGGATCAGGAACGTGGGGTAGGTGAGGATCAGGGCCCACGGGGTGTCGCCGAGCTGGAACGTGCGGATGATGTTGGCGAGCGGGATGAAGAGCAGGGTCGGGGGCACCAGGTAGGTGACGAAGATGCTGGTGCCGAGCGTGCCCGCCATCGGGAACTTGAGCCGTCCGAGCGCGTAGCCGGCCAGGAGCCCGCAGAAGAGCGAGATCCCGGTCGATATGCAGGCGATGAAGAACGTGTTCCACAGCCACTTGGGGAACGTGGTCTTGGCCATCAGGTCGCGGAAGTGCTCGAGGGTCGGCGCCAGCGTCCAGAACGGCGTGTTGTTCGCGGCCCGCCACGAGCGGTACAGCTCGGCGTCCGGCCGGATCGACGTGATCAGCATCCAGTAGAACGGGAACAGCGTCCCGATCATGAAGATGGTCAGGGGAATGTAGAAGTACACCCACTTCTTCCACCGCCGCTCGATGACCAAGGCGCTAGGCTCCCTCCAGCCGGCGGAGATAGCGGAGCTGGAGCCAGACCACGATGAAGAGGACCGGAAGCATGAACAGGGACATCGCGGCGCCCTCGCCCAGGAGGCCGGTGGCCACGCCGATCTGATAGGCGTAGGTGGCCAGCAGGTGAGTGGCGTTGGCGGGGCCGCCCTGGGTCAGCACGTAGATGAGCTGGAAGTCGGAGAAGGTCTGGATGATCGAGAAGACCACGACGACCAGGGTCACCGGCCTGAGCAGCGGCCACGTCACGTGCCAGAACCGCCGCCAGCCGTTGGCCCCGTCGAGCGAGGCCGCCTCCTGCAGATCCGTACTGATGGTCTGCAGTCCCGCGAGCAGCGTGATCGCGAAGAAGGGCATGCCGCGCCAGGTGTTGACCACGATGGCGCACCACATGCCGTAGGTGCCGTCGGAGAGGAACGGGAGCGGTCTGGTGATGAAGCCGGTCTGGTAGAGCAGCCAGTTCAGCACGCTGAAGGTCGGATCGAACATCCAGCGCCACGAGTAGGTCGAGAGCACGGTCGGCACGATGAACGGCAGCAACATGGCCGCGCGCACGATCCGTTTGCCCCGGAAGTGGCGGTTCAGGAGCAGGGCCAGCCACATGCCCAGGGTGAGCTTGAAGATCGTCGCGAAGAACGTGTAGAAGAACGTGTTGTAGAACGCGCCCTTGAAGATCGAGTCGTTCCACGCCTTGATGAAGTTCTTGAGCCCGACGAACTCGCCCGGGTTTCCCACGCTCACGTTGGTGAGCGACAGCCACACCCCCATCACGAACGGGTAGGCGATGAACATGCCGAGCAGCAGCACGGTGGGGGCGAGCAGGACGCCGGCGAGCAGCCGCTCGCTCTCGAGGAAGCGCGTCATCCCACTGGGCCGGGAGGTGCCCGGATGGGGCAGCACCGCCTCGAGCCCGGCCGCGCTTCCCGATCCTCCCGCGATTGATTTCTTCATGTGGCTCTCACCCGTAGATCTTCTTGAGCTCCTCGCTCGCCCACTTGACGGCGTCCTCGGGCCTCGTGCCCTGGACGCCCTTGGCGAACATGTCCACGACGACGTACTTCGAGTAGGCCTCGGTGGCCTTCGCCGACGGCGGTCCCGCGTACCCGAAGACCCGGGAGTTGTCGGCGGCGGTGCGGAAGCCCTTCATCGGCTCGTCGATCGTGCTCCACAGCGGATGCTGCTCCCAGAACTTGGTCGAGCCGATCGAGAAGCCTTCCGCCACCTGGAACCACTTCCCGAACTGCTCCTTGCCGTGGAGCCACTGGAGGAAGTCCTTGGCCAGCTTCTGGTTCTTCCCGTACTTCATGACCGCGTGGTGGAAGGAGGCCTGGTAGCTCGACGAGACGGCCGGACCCGCGGGCAGGCGCGCGTGCTGGATGTCCCGCACCATCGGCTCGCCCTTGTCGTCCTTGATCTTGTCCTGGCCACGCTTGGCCGCGATGTAGATCGAGGCCCCGTTCAGCGTGGCGCAGATCTCGCCGGCCAGGAACGCCCGGTTGTTGTTGGTGTCGTCCCAGGCCAGGCCGCCCTCGTCGCAGCCGTCCTTCCAGAACGCGGTCATGAACTTGACGGCCTCCACCGAGCCCTTGCTGTCGATCGCGGTCTTCCCGCTCTTGTCGACCTCCATCCCGCCATAGTTCCACATCAGCGGGTACGCCCAGCCCGGGGCGTCGCCAAAGGTATGGCCGAGTGTCTGGCCGTAGGGCTTGCCCTTCGACTTGAGCTTCGCGGCGACCTGGCGCAGCTCCTCGTAGGTCTTCGGAAAGGTGGTGACTCCGATCTCGTCGAACCACGACTTGCGGTAGGCGATGAGGCCGGGCACGATGCCGTGCGGCAGAGCCAAGAACTTGCCGCCCACCTTGACGTTGGCCTCGGACAGGGTGTACAGCGCGCCCTGCTCCTTCACCTGCCACGCGACGAGATCGCTCACATCCACGAGCCCGTTCGCGTAGAGGTGCGGCCAGTTGTGGAGCATCTGGATGATGTCCGGGCCCGCGCCAGACTGCATGGCGGCCGTGATGCGGGCCTGGAGGTCGTTGGCGTTGATGAATTCGAACACCACCTCGGCGCCCAGGGCCTTGCTGGCATCGACGGCCTGCCGCTTCAGCTCCACGTCGCAGGCCGGGATGAAGTCCACCCAGCGCACGATGTTCAGACGCGTGCCCTGGGCGTAGGCCGGCGCGCGGCGCGCGGCCAGGATGCCCTCCAGGCCGGCCGCCGCGACACCCGCGGCGACGGACCCGGCCAGGAACGTGCGGCGGCTCACGGACGATGCATCGGTGCTCGCGTCGTTCTGCGGAGTCGTCATCGACCCCCTCCTGGGCCCGTCGACGGGGCCCTGCCGATCAGGCCTCGTAGATCTTCTTGAGCTCGCCCTCAGCCCACTTGACCGCATCCTCGGCCTTCATACCCTGGACGCCCTTGGCATACATGTCGGTGACGACGTACTTGGTGTACGCCTCCGTCGCCTTCGCGGTGGAAGGCCCGGCGTACCCGAAGAGACGGGTGTTCCGCGCGGCGGTCCGGAACATCTTGAGGGGCTCGTCCAGCTTGCCCCACATCGGATCGTTCTCCCACGCCTTGGTGGCCCCCACGCTGTAGCCTTCCTGGCTCTGGAACCACTTGCCGAAGTTCTCCTTCTTGTGGACCCAGCGGAGGAGATCCTTCGCGAGCTTCTGGTTCTTTCCGTACTTCATGACCGCGTTGGATTGGTTCAGGAAGAGCAGGTACGCCCCCGCGGGACCCGCGGGCAGGGGCGCGTGGTCGATGTCGGTCCACATCGGCTCCCCCTTGTCGTCCTTGATCTTCTCCTTCTGCCGCTTCGCCACGATGTAGATGCTGGCCCCGTTGAGGGTGGCCGAGATCTCGCCCGCGTGGAAGGCGCGGTTGTTGTTCGTATCGTCCCAGGCGAGCCCGCCCTCGTCGCAGGCGTCCTTCCAGAAGCTCTGCATGAACTTGACCGAGTCGACCGCGCCCTTTGAGTTGAGCATGACCTTCTTGCCGCTCTTGTCGGTCTCGGCGCCGCCGAACGCCCACAGCATGCAGTACGTGAAGGTGGGGGCGTCGCCGAAGGTGTGCCCGAGGGTCTGCCCGTAGGGCTTGCCCTTCTTCTTGAGGGCGGTGAAGAGCTTGTGCGTCTCTTCCCAGGTCTTCGGGTACTGGCTGGCGCCGGCTTCCTTGAGCCAGGACTTCCGGTACGCCACCGCGTTGCCGACGATGGAGTGGGGGACGGAGAGCCACTTGCCGTTGACCTGGCAGGACGGCGGGTAGATCTCGTAGAAGCCGGCCTCGCCCTTGGCGAGGCCGTCGGCCACGTCGCTGACGTCCACCACCGCGTTCTGGTACAGGTGGGCCCAGTTGTACTGGAAGTTGAAGATGTCTGCGCCCGTCCCGGACTGGACGGCGGCGGTGATGCGCGGCTGCAAGTCGTTGGCGTTGATGGTCTCGAGCGTCACGTCCGCCCCGAGCGCTTTGGACGCCTCCGGCATCTGGCGCTTCAGCTCGACGTCGGACTCGGGGATGAAGTCCACCCAGCGTACCCAGTGGAGCTTGGTCCCCTGCGCGAAGGCGGGCGCGCGGCGCGCGGCCAGGATTCCCTCGATGCCGCCCACTGCCGCCGCGGCGACGCCCGCGGTCTTGATGAACGTCCGGCGGTCGAGCTGCGAGAGGGTTGTGTCCTTGGTGTCGGGATTGCTCATGAGCCAGTGGTCCTCCTTGACCGGGTCAACCGGCGCTACCGTGCCGTCGTTCCGCAGCGGCTCTGCCGCGCGTACTTTCCCCATCGGGGTAGGAGCCCCGGCCGCGAGGCTGGGACCTCGAGAACGTCGTCACAGAGATGCGAGTCGAGTGGTGAGATAGGGCCCTAAATGGTGGCCGATTCTTAACAAAGAACCATGGGCCTGTCAACGGGAAACCGGGGGAAACGGCCCGGTCAGCCCCCCCTCGCGGGGCTCGGCCGAGCCACCAGGGCGCCGGCCGGCGGCCTCAGTGTCACCCTCAGAACAACCGCCATCTGGGCGACGGCGAAGGAGCCCAGGAAGAGCGCCTGATACGTCCCGAGCGTGTCGTGGGTCGCTGCCGCCATCCTGGTCACGCCCCCGGTCATGAGGTCGGCGCCAGGACCCGCTCGCGCACCGGGATGAGCAACAGGAGCGCGAGCACCATGCCCACGGCGAGCGTGACCCACCCCGCGCCGAAGCCGCCCAGGCGCTCCACCACCAGCCCGAACACCGGCGGACACACCGCGACCCCGAGCGAGGAGATCGCGAGACCGAGTCCCACCGCGGTGCCCGCCGCGCGCGGCCCGGCCAGCTCGGCCATCAGGGTGTGCTGCACGCCGTTCCAGCCGACGCCGAAGACGCCGATGCCCACCGCGAGCGGTGCGAGCAGCCAGGGCCCCGTCCCGGGCGCGGTCGCCGACAGGGCGAGTGCGCATCCGATCGACCCCAGGCCCGCGATGGCCAGCACGATGCGGCGGCGGCCGCCGAAGAGCCGGTCGGAGAGCAGCCCGAACCCGATGCGTCCGATCGCGCCGCTGACCTGGGCCGCCACCAGGTACTTGGCGGCGATCACGAGGGCGATCTGCACGACGTCGCGGAGGTAGAGGACCAGGAACGCCAGGAAGACCGTCTGCACCCCCGCGAAGATGAGGGTGCTCACGCCTACCAGCCACAGATCGCGATTGGCCATCACCGCCCAGAACCGGACGGGCGCCGGGGCGGCTCCTTTCGTCTCCGGCTCGGGCAGATCGCGGTAGAGCGCCCAGGTGAGGATGGTGAGCGCGCCGACCGCCGCGGCCGCGCACCCCACCGCGGCCCGCCAGCCGAAGGCGAGCGCCACCGGGGGCATGGTCAGGGCACCCAGCGCGCCCCCGAACGGCAAGCCGACCTGCTTGAGGCCGACCACGGTCGCCCGCTGCCGCGGCGGGAACCAGGCCATGCCCGCCTTGGTGGTGGTGGGGTTCAGCACGCCGTAGCCCGCGCCGGCCACCACCAGGATGGCGACGATGAACGAGAAGGAGGGCGCCACCGCGACCGCGCCGAGGCCGACCGCGATCAGAGCCTGACCCAGGATCATCGCCCCGCGCACGCCCCAGCGGTCCGCCAGCCACCCGGCGGGTAGCGACATCAGCACCGGCCCGATGTAGTAGGCCGAGAGGAAGGAGCCGGCCTGGGTCACCGACAGCGCGAGGCTCTCCCGGATCAGCGGCGCGATCGACGGGATGCCGAGCGGGCCCACGTTGGCCATGGTCTGCGCGGCCATGATGAGGGCCAGGACGGCCCAGCGGTTGGTCACCGGGCGCGTGCCGACAACAGGGCCTCGACGGCCCGGAGGTCCTCCTCGGTATCCACTCCGATCGTGGGCTGGTCGGTCTCGAGGACGCGGATCGGGATGCCCGCCTCCAGCAGGCGGAGCTGCTCGAGCTGCTCCGCGCGCTCGAGCGAGGAGGGGGGCAGCGTGTGGTACATGTCGAGGACCGCGCGCCGGTAGGCGTAGAGGCCGATGTGCTTCCAGTAGACGACGTCGGCGCGCCCGTCCCGGTCGAAGGGGATCGGCAGGCGGGAGAAGTAGAGAGCGTCGCCGTGCACGTTGGTGACCACCTTGTTGGCGGTGCGGGAAGGCACCTCCGCCGCGGTGGCCCGGATCTTGAGCGTCGTGACCTGGACCTCGGGCTCGGCCAGGAAGGGCCGGACCAGGCACTCGATGTGGGCGGCGGTGATCAGAGGCTCGTCGCCCTGGATGTTGACATAGACGTCGGCGCTCCGGGCGCGCGACACCTCCCACAGCCGATCGGTGCCCGAGGTGTGGTCGGCCCGGGTCATGACCGCGGGCACGTGGTGGGCGTGGCAGGCCTCCACCACCTCCTCGCTGTCGGTGGCCACCAAGACGTCGGAGAGCACGGACGAGGTGCGGGCCTGCCGGAAGACCTGGACCACCATCGGGACACCGAGGATCTCCCGCAGCACCTTGCGCGGCAGCCGGGAAGAATGCAGCCGCGCCGGGATCACGCCGAGGATGATCATCGCGTTACCCTATCAGAAAAGAACACCCCGCGAGGTTGACACTCCTCGGGAGCCAGTGGTATAACCCGTGAACCTCGCATCGATGCCGCTCGCTTCCTCACCGACCCATCTCGAAGGAGAGACACGGGATCGTGCAACAGAGTATGAGCCGCAGTGCGTCACCGACCCGACCCGGCCGGCCGGAGGCTAGACGGTGAGCAACGGCGGCAAGGAGCTGGTCGGCGCCCGCCCGGCCGCGGTTTCCACCGCCCGCGCCGCCGCCTCGAGCGGCTGGAGCCATCACGAAGCCTTCCAGGGCTTCCTCTGGATCGCGCCCGCCTTCCTCTACCTCGCGTTCTTCATCGCCTACCCGTTCTTCATGTCGCTCTACCTCTCGGTCTCGAGCGCCCGCGTCGGCTCGCCCGAGAGCCACTTCGTCGGGCTGCAGAACTACACCCGCCTCTTCGCCGACCCGACTTTCTGGCAGACGGTGCGCAATTCCTTCGTCTTCACTCTGGGCTCCGAGCTGATCCGGCTCGTGATCGGACTGCCGCTGGCCTTCGCGCTGAACCGGTCCTTCAAGGGCAAGCGCGTGGTGCAGGGGATCATCCTGATCCCGTTCGTCATCCCGATCGCGCTCTCCTCGCTCGCCTGGAAGTGGATGTTCGACTCGCTCTACAGCGTCATCAACTGGATGCTGATGCACGCGCACATCATCGACTACCCGTGGCAGTGGCTCGGCGAGCCCGGCCTCGCGATGTGGTCGGTCATCATCATGAACGTGTGGCGCGGCTTCCCGTTCTCGGCGGTCATCCTGCTCGCCGGGCTGACCGCGGTCCCTCAGGAGGTCATCGAGGCGGCCAAGATCGACGGGGCCGGGCCCCTCCGCCGGTTCCATTATGTGATCGTGCCGATCGTCCGCCCGATCCTCCTGGTCGGCCTGCTCTACTCGGTGGTGTTCTCGTTCACCGACTTCTCGGCGGTCTGGCTGCTCACCCAGGGCGGACCCTACAACACCACCCACGTCTTCGGGACCTACGCCTACAACATCGGCATCAACGCGGGCGACCTCGGCATGGGCGCCGCGATCACCCTGTTCATCTTCCCGTTTCTGGCCCTGATCGTGATCTTCATGCTCAGGTTTCTGCGGAGGGAATAGGGCATGGACGCCCGGATGGCCTGGCGACGGATCAAGCGTGACTACGGGCCGTATCTCCCGCTCTCCCCGTACCTCTTCGTGGTGCTCTTCCCGTTCTACTGGATGGTCATCACCGCCTTCAAGCGCGACCGCGACCTCTACAACCTGGAGACCGCCCCGTTCTGGTTCAAGGAGCCTCCCACCCTCGACCACGTCCGGCTCCTGCTCGAGGGGACGCTGTTCCTCAAGTGGCTGCAGAACAGCCTCATGATCGGGGTGCTGGTGGTGATCATCACCCTCCTGCTCGCGCTGCCCGCGGCCTACGCGCTGGCCCGCATGCGCTTCCCGGGGGCGCAGCCGCTCTCCACCGCGATGTTCCTCTCCTACCTGATCCCGTCGACGCTGCTGTTCATCCCGCTCTCCCAGGTGGTGCGCGGCCTCGGCTTCATCGACTCGGTGTGGGCGCTGGTGATCGTCTATCCCTCCTTCACCCTGCCGTTCTGCACCTGGCTCCTGATGGGCTTCGTGCGGACGGTCCCGAAGGAGATCGAGGAGAGCGCCCAGATCGACGGGTGCACCCGCTTCCAGGCGTTTCGCATGATCATCATCCCGGTCATCGTGCCGGGCATCATCACCGCGGGGATCTTCGCGTTCACCCTCACGTACCAGGAATTCATCTACGCGCTGACCTTCATCTCCGCCTCGGCCAACAAGACCATCTCCTACGGGGTCACCAGCGATCTCGTCCGCGGCGACGTCTTCTACTGGGGCTCGCTCATGTCGGGCGCGCTCATCGGCGCGGTCCCGGTGGCCATCGTGTACGCCTTCAGTCTCGACCAGATCCGCCTCAACTCACGTCCCAAGGAGGGAAACCGCATGAGCAAGATCTCTCGACGGCAGTTCCTCGGCACGACCGCGGGCGCCACCGCCGCCTCCGCGTTCCCGCACGTCTGGATCCGCCCGGCGTGGGCGCAGGCGAAGGAGGTCCGGGTCCTGGCCTGGACCCACTTCGTGCCCGCCTACGACAAGTGGTTCGACGCCTTCGCCGAGCAGTGGA
>WNFF01018557.1_pt1 | contig 11037 bp, 9 predicted proteins | sample 5400441 | NCBI WGS metagenome assembly WNFF01 (sample SAMN13153345, study PRJNA577476) | soil metagenome | isolation source: 120 cm saprolite under Douglas fir tree site 2 hole 3 replicate 1 | place: USA:California | collected 2015-04-18
GGTCTGGAACCAAGTCGAGGAACGACTGGAGCGCCTGTGCTCACACAATAGGAACAACCAGAAACTTCTTGTCCGTGCGAAGTATTTCGGCCAGGCTGTGACGATGGACAAGCAGGGTAGGGTTCTAATTCCAATCGTTTTGCGCAGTAGCGCGCAAATGAAGGGTGCGGTGGATATATTCGATTATCTGAACTATCTGGAAGTTTGGAACCATGCCCAATTCCTGAAAGATCTGAAAAGCAGTCCAATTACAGCGCAAGACGAGAAGACGCTGAACAAACTGTCCTCCGCCCCACGATTTCTTCGGGCAATACACCAGAACAAAGAGGCAGGACCTGTCCACGGAACAGAGAGGCGATTTAGGATACACCGCAGAGTGAGTCCGGATTCACACGGTCAAGCGAGCCACGCGATTCGATAAGGCTCGAAAGACTATTGAGGAAAAGTCAAAATTCCCACCCGTGCGCACCCCGAGTATGGGCCACCCAACAGCGGCTGAGCGGAGCGAGGGTCGGTCACCCGTCTAAAGTTTAGCGTGGCTGTCAGCCGTACCAGGTCCCCTGAGACGCATATCTACTTTTCCTATAACGCAGTGCACTGCCTTCCCCGTTTCTCCTATCCGTGTAATAATCGCTTCACTGCCCCCTTATTGTGTCCCCTCTGTAGGTCTTTATTTCGGGGTTCCAGTTGCGTCTACCCTATCGCATCTTAAAGTTGCGAAGCGACGGAAGCCTGCATTTCGTAGGGGCAGTGGAAACCCTTGACGACGCAAAAGCACGTGTACGAGCACTGGGCGACTTATGGCCGGGCGAGTACGTCATTCACAATGAGGTAACGGGAGAGCGGATTTCGATTATCGTTGGCGACACCACGAACTAAACAAATACCCCAGATTCCCCCTAACGCGACAAAGCTTTGCCATCCGCGACTGAGCCGAGCCGCCATGACGCGCATTCTTCCATCTCAGCTCTTCGTGGCACAGTCACTCCTGGCTGTGCCGTTTATCCCGGGTTTCTCCTAATGTGAGGCCGGACTTTAGTCCGGCCCGCCGACCTCCCGACCGAGTCGGGACAAGTTCCGGTCGGCCTCTACAAAACTCTCGCAATCGAGGAAGAACGGAAGAAAGACGCCCACCTAAGAAGGCGGCCCCTACAAGGGAAAGGCGGGGGATGGCAGGTGAGGTGACGGGCGGGGACGGCCGAGGGGCCGAAAAGCAGATCCCTCACTTCGTTCGGGATGACATCCGCGAGAGTGGCGCGGTGCTTCCAGCGACCGTACTTGTGTTTAAGTCCCGCCACGATCCCTCCACTGCGCGGCCGGCACTCGCGTTCGCGAGCGGAGGAAAAAACCGACCGCTCCGGTCGGGATGACAGAAAAATAATGACGTGCGGGGGAGGAGCCGCAGGGCGAGGACGGCCGGAGGGGGTGAAAAGCAGATCCCTCACTTCGTTCGGGATGACAACCCGAGAAACGCATTCCACCGTCAAGCGGCCGGTTGCACTGGCGGCGAAGGCGTTCTCTTCCGTTTCTGGTAGCTGTACCAGGCGAACAGGAGGGCCGCAAAAACGACTCCGAACGCCATCACCGACAGGCCTATCATTCGGTCATCGGACGGCGCGCGTCCCGCGTGAACTACCCAGACAGTGTCCGCCATGGGGGTCCCGTTCTTTTCGAACGCGAACTTCACGTCGCCTTCGAGTCTCTTGTCCGCAATTCCGCGCACGCCGTAAGTGCCGTCGGCTTCCCGATGCAGGTACTTGCGCGTTTCACTCTCCTGTACCCCCACGAGAAGTTGCACCGGCGAGGCCGAGTTCTTCTCGCTCGTCATCGGGATGTAGAGATAATAGTCTTTGCTGATGTAGTGACCGCTCAGATGCCCGCGCACGTCCGCATACACAATATGAGACTGCAACTTGCCGCTTTGAAAATCGGCGGCACTCAGTTGCCGCAGGCTTCCCGCGTGCGTTCCGTTGTAATAGGAGTAAGCGCCCATTCCAAAGAGAACCAGCGGCGCGGCACACAAGACGGCGTACCGGACGTTTCGCTGCCACTGCGCAACCACCTGGATTGCCGGCACCGGGATTGCGGCGGGCGCAATCCCCGGGGTTGCAACAGGAGCAGTTGGCATGCCGGGGACGGGCCTTTCCGCACCGCGGAATAGTAATTTAATCGTCGTCGCGGTCCCCAAGAGGCCAAGGATGAGGCCGGAAAGAACCAGAAGAAAGGTTAGGTTCCGCTCGTAAGACCCAATCCACTTCAGTTGCAATTCTGCGAGGGTGCGGTAGGGCCCGGAATAGGTAAACATCCAATAGAAAGTGATGCCCAGCGAGGCCACTCCCAGGGCCAATACCAACAGCTTCCCCATCTTGCTGTGGAACACGGGCTCGAGCTGACGGCCAAACAATCCGTGCTCCATTATTTCTGCCCACTTGGCGTTTTGCGGTTTGACCGGATCCATGATCGCCTCCGGGTTGCATCTGTTTGTCTAACTTCATCATGCCAGCGACTTCAAAGATGGCGAGGCGCACTTGGGGGAACTGTTTTCAATGCAAAACCGTACCGAGGGACAGGTCAATTCCGGGCCACCTGCGCGGGGAAGGCGAACGCGGCTATACTCGAAGGCCGGGAGAAACGACATGGCCGAAGTGGGAAAAAATCTGCTCCTGTTTCTCAGCGCGCTGTTTCCCATCGTGGACCCGCTGGGAGGAAGCCCGATCTTTCTGGCACTGACGAGGGAATACTCACAGAGCGCGAGGAAAACTTTGTCATGGCGGATTGCGATGAACAGCCTTTTCCTGCTGGTCGGGTCGTACCTCATTGGGTCACACATACTCGCCTTTTTTGGGATTTCGCTGCCGGTCGTTCAGGTGGGCGGGGGATTAATTGTCATCTCGACGGGCTGGACGCTGCTGAAACAACGCTACGACGATGACCGCGAGGATGACCGCAAGGAAGTGAAGGGGAAAATGCAGCCGCGGGACCCGCTCCGCCACGCGTTTTATCCGCTGACTCTGCCCCTGACGGTGGGGCCGGGATCGATTTCCATAGCCATCACGCTGGGCGCGAATGCCACGGAGCATCACGGAGTTAATTTCCTGGCCATACTGGCCGCAATCGTGGGGTCTGTCTTGCTGGCGGTCAGCATTTTCCTGTGCTACGCATTCGCGGACCGGCTGGCGCGGATCCTGGGAACGACCGGGATGACCGTGATTATGCAGCTGTCCTCGTTTCTGCTGGTGTGCATCGGCGTGCAGATCCTATGGAATGGGGCCAGCGCATTATTGAGCTCGGTGCCGGTGCATGTGCGCTGAGCTCTCCTACGAAAAGCAGATTCCTCGCTGCGCTCGGAATGACAAAACATTTCACGCCTAGCGTTGCGCGAGGTGGAAGCGAAGCGAGCTCGCCCCGATCGGACTCCCCGAGAGGCTCGGGGCAGGCCGGACTCGCACACCACGGCGGGCAAGCTAGGCTTTGGCGGAGTGGGCGAGCGGCCGAGCCGTGTTAGAGAGCCAGGCGTTGCGCAGCTCGACTCGGCGCCCGAGCACGTACGCTTTGGCCTCATCGAAACTGGCATAAACGCGCTTGCCCTTGATGAGGTTGCACGGACGGCAGCAAGCCACCAGATTGCGCGGATCCTTCTTGCCTTTGCGAGCCCGGGGAACGACGAAATCCACTTGCATGACCAGAGCGTTCGGCAGGAGTAATCATCGCGTTGCAGAATCTTTTGGCCTTCGTGCAGGGTGACGGGCGAGGAAACCAGGGATAGCGTCGAAAGACTGATTGGCATGGGAACCCTCCAAAGCGGAAATCTTCGTGAGCGGGCGGGAGCTGGCGACTTCCACTTTCCGTGCGAAAGACCATAGAGCAGCGCGGGGCCGGTGTCAAGAGCAAGAGCCAATTGCGTAATGCACTGAGCGGATGAAACAAACTGGTGCCCGGCGGACAGTCGGACCCGGAGACGGTGACTCCTCCTTCGGCGACGGGTCCGTTCGGCAAACCGCATTGATATTGATGAAGTAGGCGGCGCCGGGGCAGCGCGACGTATTACAATAAAAATGTACGGGCCTGTAGCTCAGATGGATAGAGCAGCGGTTTCCTAAACCGCGCGCCGGGAGTTCGACTCTCCCCAGGCCCACCAGATTCAGGCGGGAGAGTTGGGAGACAATGCGTGGCGGAAAAATATGGAACGAGAAGGCGTGTTGACCGGCTCAGCTCCAAGAGGTAGCTTATAAGAGTCGTGAAGAGCGAAATAAAATTCCCGCGAAAGAATCGCTGGGCGACGGCGATCGTTGCGATCGTGGCGCTGCTCGCCGTGGTGATGGGTCCGCTGTGCGCGCCGATTTGTTCCGCGACGTTCTGCGCCATGAGGACATCGGAAGCGGCAGAAAATGACGGATGCCACGGCAGTGGAACTCAGCAGAATGATGCGGCCGAGGGCAGTTTGGCCGCCTTCAAGACGTGCCGCGCAGGAGACATTGCGGCGATACTTTCCAACTTCGGCGAGAAAAGACAGTTTTCACCGGTAGCAAGAAATACCTCGGCCACCTGGCTCTTCGCCACGGATGCAAGTCCGTTGATCGAACCCAACACCACAAACCGGCCGCGGTGCTGTGACAGATCGAGTCCCCTGCAACAAGCGGATGTCTCCGTTCGAACGACAAACCTGCGGATCTGAGTAGTTCCCTCCAAATAAGAATGGGATGGCAGAATTCCAGCCCATTTCCAATCCATCTCGTTTTGTTGCATCGGTAGTTTCCAAAATTTCATCTACAAAGCAGGATCTTTCGAATTCGACACGGGCAGACGAGATATCCGTACGCCGGGAGGCGAACATGAGCGGCACAAGAAGGAAATTCTTCCAGGATGCGGCAATTCTTGGCGCGGGATTGTTTGGAATGAGCAAGAAGCTGTCCGCGCAGTCAAGTGGAGGCGCCGGCGCGGCATCGGCACAAAACAATTATTCGCAGGCGGGCAAGCACGACGCTCATGGCCATCCTGCCGGACATGCGGCGGGCGGCGCGCGGGATGCGTTCCTGCCGATGGTCACGCCGGACATTCCGGATTTGCCATACGAGATGGACGGCGCGGTAAGGGTTTTCAAGCTGGTGGCCGAGCCGGTGAAGAGAAAGATCGCGCCCTTCAAGACGATTGACGTGTGGGGCTACAACGGAAGCTGTCCCGGGCCGACAATTCAAGTGCAGCAGGGCGACCGCGTGCGCGTGATGTTCGAAAACCATCTGCCGGAGAGCACCACGCTTCACTGGCATGGACTGGAAATCCCCATCGAACAAGACGGCGTGCCGTGGATCAGCCAGAAGCCGGTCCCGCCGGGCGGGAACTACGTCTATGAGTTCACCGTTCACCAGGAAGGAACATTTTTCTATCACGCGCACAGCGCCATGGAGGAAATGATGGGGCAGATCGGTTTCTTCATCGCGCACCCAGAAAAATCCTACCGGCCGCGCGCGGACCACGACTACGGTCTCATCCTGCAGGAATGGGCCGTGCTGCCCAACAACACCGTGCCGAACACCGCAGGCATGGAATTCAACTGGCTGACGTTCAACGGCGTATCGGGGCCAGCAATCACGCCGATGATCGCGCGGCTCGGAAGCCGCGTCCGTTTGCGCATCGTGAACATGGGGATGGACCATCACCCGATTCATCTTCACGGCCACCAATTTGTAATGACTGGCACGGAAGGCGGGCGCGCGCCGGAAACGACCTGGTATCCGATGAACACGGTCCTGGTGGGAGTGGCGCAGGCACGGGTGGTGGAATTCGAAGCGAAATATCCGGGCGCGTGGATGGTGCACTGCCATCTTCCTCACCACATGATGAACAGCATGATGGATCTTCTGCGCGACCGCATGATTGAAACCATGGACCAGACCGAACCGAAAGCGCTTAGCCAGATGCAGACGCTGGCGAACACGGTTGGATTCCAGCACGTTCATCATTCTCCCATCGCGGAAAACGCAAATGAGACGAAGGGATTTCCGCAGGATGCCTTCATGGAAATGGGAATGGACGAGGTGGTCGCCAAACCGGAGACGTACGGGCTCCCAGCGAACTGGAGCGCGGAAATGATGGGCATGATGACGCTGATTCGCGTGCTGCCGGACAAGGAATACGAAGAAATCATCGCCAGGAAAAAATCCGGCGCGCCGGCGGAGAAACACGAGCATCACCATGAGTCTTGAAACGGCCAGGAAGATTTGCACCAGAGATCACAGAGGAAGAAGGCGAGCGATGAGAACAACAGCGAAAATCGCGGTGACAGTACTGGCAATGGCGCATGTGTTTTCCGGCGCCGTGAAAGCGCAGGAGATGCCGATGCCGGCGCAGCAGGACCATGCTCAGCATCATCACGGAGACGTACGTCCCGTGGAAGCGCAGTATCCGCGGATGGGGCGCGCACAAACGAACGCGCAGGGCAAGCTGGTGACGTTGGAAGAGGTGCAAAAAATCGCGCGCGACATGAATCCGACGATGCGGCAGGCGGAAGCGCAAATTCACGCCGCGAGAGCGCGGCAGCAGCAAGCGGGGCTTTATCCGAATCCAACGGTGGGCTATGCGGGCAATGAGATACGCGGCGGATCGTTCGGCGGCGGAGAGCAGGGGTTTTTTGTCCAGCAAACGCTGGTCACTGCTAGAAAGTTGAAACTTGGCCGCGACGTCTTCGCCAAAGAGGCCAACCTGGCGGAGATCGAGGCGGAGGAGCAGCGAGAACGAGTGGAGAGCGCGGTGAAAATGGCATTTCTGCGCGTGCTCGCGGCACAAGAGTTGCTCGACGCGCGGCGCGACCTGGCGAAGATCGCCGAAGACTCGGTGGAAACGCAGCGGCGGCTGATGAATACCGGACAGGCGGACGAGACCGAAGTGCTTGCGGCAGAAGTGGAATCCCAGCGCATGCGCATGGCCGCGCGGATGCAAGAAAACACGCTCCGCGAAGAGTGGAGGTCGCTGTCGGCCGTAATCGGCCAGCCGGAAATGCCGGTAGCGGCGGTGGCCGGAAATTTGGAGAGAGACTGGCCGGAATTGAACGAAGAGGAAGCGGTGGCAGCGATCGCGACGGATAGTCCGGCCTTGCGGATCGCGGACGGCGAGGCACTGAAGGCACGGGCTGTGATGGCAAGCGCGAAGCGCGAGGCTATTCCCGATGTGACCGTACGCGGTGGGTTGGAATACAACAACGAGTCGATCGGAGGAATTCCCCACGCCACCGGGTGGGAAGCGAATGCGGGATTGAGCGTTCCGATTCCCATTTTCAACCACAACCAGGGGAACATCGCCGCAGCCCGCGCGGACATCGATCGCGCCGAGCAGGAGAAGAAGCGCATCGCGCTTACACTGCGCGAGCGTGCCGCAGCGGTGGTGGACCAGTATGCCAACGCGCGGCTGATGGCCGTGGAATATCGCGATGAGATGCTCCCCCGAGCAAAGAAAGCCTACGGACTGATGGTCGAGAAATATGGATTGACGCTAGCGTCCTATCCGCGGGTGCTTGATACGCAATGGAAATTGTATGAGTTACAAGCGGAGTACATCATGGCACTCGAAAGAGTCTGGACGAACGGAATCGCGCTGCAAGGATATTTGCTGACAGACGGACTTGAGGCGCCCGCACGGCCGGGCGAAATGGATCGGCCAGTGCGTGAGACGAATGTTCCGGCGCCGGAACGCATGATGTCTCCCGGTGAGTCTATGCCGCACCCGTAAGACCAGCGCCTTGCGAGCCGACGAGCGAGCACTTGGCGAGTGCGAAACACTAGTACCCCAGTAGCGTTGACCAATAGAAAATTTGCCGGGTACTGTCGAAGATAGGGCGCATGGGTGTGCATGGCTGTGTCTTTGCCACAAGATACGGACCGCCAATCCGCGCTCGGATGCATGTATATGGAAGACGAAGGGGTACTACCCTTCGCCACTCGATGACAAGATGACGACGCAGACGAAAGCCGGAAGATACGAAATTATCGATGAATTGGGCCGCGGCGCCATGGGTGTCGTTTATAAGGCCATGGACCCGGTGATCGGCCGCACTGTCGCCGTCAAGACTATCCGTTTAAGCGAGCAGGGCACAGGGCTCTCGCGGCCGGAACTCTTAACGCGTTTTCAGACCGAAGCGCGTGCCGCTGGATTGCTGACTCATCCGAACATCGTGGTGGTGTACGACGCGGGCGAGGAAGACGGCCTGTACTTCATCACCATGGAGCTAGTGGAAGGCAAGAGTCTGCAATCGCTGCTGGATAGCGGGCAGGCGTTTCCGCTGCCGCGCGTGCTGCGGATCATGGACCAGGCTTGCAGCGCGCTGCAATTCGCGCACGAGCGCAACGTCGTGCACCGCGACATCAAGCCGGCCAACTTGATGCTGACGGGCGACGACACCGTGAAAGTGACGGACTTCGGTACCGCGAAAATCCTGCAGTTCGGCACGGTGCAGCAAACCGCCCATGTGATGGGCACGCCCAGCTACATGTCCCCCGAACAGGTGAAGGGCCGGGCAGTCGACGGGCGCAGCGATATTTTTTCCCTGGGCGTGATGCTGTACGAAATGGTGACAAGCGAGAAGCCCTTTCCCGGGCAAAACATCACCACGGTGATTTATAAAATCGTGAATGAGGACCCTGTCCCGCCGCGGCAGATTGATCCTTCGATTCATGCTGGACTCAGCGCAGTGGTGATGAAAGCGCTGGCCAAGGAGCCGGACGCGCGCTATCAGAGCTGCCGCGAAATGCTGGAAGATCTTCGGAATTACCGTTCCTTCGCGGGCGCCGGGAACACGGAAAAAACGATGGTGTTCGGCGGAGGGGGGATGTCCGCCGCACCCGATGCGACCGTTGCGGTGAACGCGGGGGGCGGACGCGGTGGGCGAGGAGAGGACCCACAGACGGCAGCGGCGGCGCGTTCGCTGGCTGTTCGCGCCTCGAGTCCCGGGCAAACGCCTGCCATTCGGCGCACCGGTAGCATCGCTTCATACGAACAGCCAAAGAAAAAAAACGTCGTGGGAACAATCTTCGTCGCACTTTTCCTGCTGGGCGTGATCTGCTATGGCGGTTACAAACTCCGTCCTCAATATGAATATGCCCGTAAACTCCGCGAGGCGCAAAAAACCGGCGCGAGCGAGTCTGTGAACCCTGCTTCGGGAGCAGCGGAATCGAGCGATACAACAAACGCACCGGCCGAGCCGACCGGGGACGAGCCGGCGCCTCAGCCGAAGGAGGCTGCGCCGGCGGCAGGCCCAGCCACGAAAGCGAAATTGCCGGAGGTAACTCCGGAAAAACCAGCGCCCAAAAAGATCGAGCCGACGGTAACAGCCGCGGCCGCGGAGTATAAAGGCCGGATCGAAAAAGCGGCCGCAGAGAACGGATTGAAGGGCCGCGTCAAGGTGCAAGCTTCCAATAACACCTTAACGGTGGGCGGTAAACTGCGTCCCGGTGAGCATCGTGAGATGCTGCAGTTCCTCCGCAATGCACCGGCGAACGTACGTGACGCGGAAGGCGGCCATCCAGTGCCTACCGCGGGGCATGGCGCAATCCATGTGATGTCCGACGTCATCGGCGCTACGGCGGCGCTGCACGGTCCAGCGGGGCAGGTCCTGAGCCAGTGCCAGACGCCCTGCAGCTTCAACAATCTCAACCCGGCGCGTTACGGCTTAGAAGTGAAAAAAGATGGCTACGAGTCGATGCAGACGGTGCTACAGGTCAAATCAGGCGACGCACTAGACCAAAAGATCCGATTGGAATCGCTCGCGAAGGGACTGTACGTAAGCAGCCGGCCAGCGGGAGCGGATGTCTTCATCAACGGCGCGAAGCAGCCTGGGCAGACGCCAGTAACGCTGCCATTAGCACCGGGTCAATATAATCTTGTGCTGCGTTTGACAGGTTATGAGGCATACGCAGGCGGCGTGCAGGTGAAGGACAATATTCAAACGACACTCGACGTTGAACTGAAGGAAAAAGCAACCAGCCGCGTGGCCTGGGCCGAAGTCACATCGAACCCAAAGGGCGCGGAAATTGTCATTGACGGTACATCCACGGGACAATTCGCGCCTGCGCGCGTGCAGGTTACTGCAGGCACCCATATCGTGACCCTGAAGTTGGAAGGGTATCAGCCGGTCCGCCGTACGGTCCAGGTAACTGAGGGGAGCACAGTCACTGTCGAAGGGGCATTCCGGCCGAAGTAAATGCTGTGAAATGAACAGTTAGCGTACTCCAGTACAGGGATAGAAAGGCGAACATTCCCGTTATGGGAACTGGGGAAGGCCCTACCGAGCTTGTAACATATTGATACGCTCTTTCTGACTTAGTCCTAGAACCACATCAGATTCCATCTCATAACAAAGGGTTTAGCCAAGAAACCATAAGGCCGGAGGCTTGCTTGACATCTCTATAGGGTTATCCTGCCGTCGCGGACGCACTTCGCGAGCCGTGATACGGATTCCTTCCTGGGCGAGAGGGGGAGTGAGACGCCTAGAGAAACAAAGCGAGGAATGCATTGGCACTTCGGGCCATGAAACCTGTCGACGAAAAGAACCGCCGCTCGGAACGCGATCCGGGCGTGCGTCCCCAGGTACGGCACGGTCTCTGGCCGCTGGCGGGGGCAGTGCGCCAGGGGCAGCCGGCATTCGCGGAAGTCAAACCCGCGGACGTGAATCGGGCGCTGCACGAGCTGCACATCCTTTTGCGTGCAAAGCGGCTGTACGAGAAAAACCATCCTCGATTGCTCGAAAGCCTCGACGCTTCTTACGAATCGCTGCGTGAAATTCCATGTGGGCGAACTAGACACGCTGGCACAACTCGTCAAGACAGCGTTGCTAAGATCGGAGGAGCCAGTGAAGCGCGGAAGCACGCCCTGGTGGCCAGCGCGACTTCTGGAGAACGGCGTGGAAGGAATTCAAGTGAACGCGAGCACGGAACGCAAAGTGGACACGGTGCTTGCGAGCCTTATGGCGGCGCTGGTTGCGTATGGCGGAAATGCACCCCGGGAGAGCGCTAATACTCCCATCCAAGTTCCCGAGATCGACGATCTGGT
>WNFF01004786.1_pt1 | contig 11036 bp, 5 predicted proteins | sample 5400441 | NCBI WGS metagenome assembly WNFF01 (sample SAMN13153345, study PRJNA577476) | soil metagenome | isolation source: 120 cm saprolite under Douglas fir tree site 2 hole 3 replicate 1 | place: USA:California | collected 2015-04-18
CGGGGTTGATCAGCCCGATCAACAACCTCCCGTGGTACCTCGAAGTCCTCTCCCTCGCCTCGCCGATGCGGTATGTGATCGACCTCGCGCGTGGGGTTGTCTTCGCCGGCTCGCGCGACTACGAGCGGGTGGTGCTTTTGAATCCGGTCACGAACGTCGCTGTCCTGGCGCTGATGCTCGCCGTGTTCTTGGTCCTGGGCACGACGCTGTTCGTGCGCCGAGAGACGAACCGCTAGCCCACGATTTCGCACGTTTTGCCCCAAACGCGCGTCTGGGACGGGTGCGATGCGCGCCGTTTGCACAAGACGCGCGGAATTCCGCGCGCGCGGGCGCTAGGTTTTCGCCGGGCCGACCCAGATGGTCTGGATGTTGCTGAACTCCTTCATCCCATAGCTCGACAGCTCGCGGCCGTAGCCCGACTTCTTCACCCCACCGAAGGGTAGGCGAGCGTCGGAGGCGACCATGCCGTTGATGAATACCATGCCGGCCTCGACTCGCTCGGCCAGGCGGCGCGCGCGGTCGACGTCGGCCGTCCAGATGCTCGAACCGAGGCCGAAGTCGGAGTCGTTGGCCACCCGCAGGGCTTCTTCCTCGTCGCTCACGCGGATCACGGCCGCCACAGGGCCGAACGTCTCCTCTCGGTAAACAGGCATGCCGGGCTGAACGCCGGAGAGCACCGTCGGTTCGAAGAAGTAACCGGAGCCGTCCCTGCGCTTGCCTCCGGTCAGCGGCCGCGCGCCCAGCTTTACCGACTCCCTGACCTGACGCTCGAGGTCGTCGACCAGGTCCGCGCGCGCCAGGGGGCCGACCTGCACGTCGCGTTCCTTCGGGTCTCCAAGCTTTAGCGCGCCCACAGCCGCTGCAAAGAGCGTCTCAAACTCGTCGGCGACCGACTCCACCACGATGAAGCGCTTGGCTGCGATGCAGCTCTGGCCGTTGTTCTGGTTGCGCGCGCGAACGGCAACCGCGACCGCGGCCTTCAGGTCGGCGTCAGCGAGGACGATGAAGGGATCCGAGCCGCCCAGCTCGAGCACGGACTTCTTGATCGTCTTCCCTGCCGTTGCGGCCACGCGCGCGCCCGCGCCTTCGGATCCCGTGAGCGTGACGCCGGCGACCCGGCGGTCCGCGATGATCTGGTCCACTGCGCCGGACCCGACGAGCAGTGTCTGGAAAACGCCCTGGGGCACGCCCGCCTCGCGGAAAACCTCCTCGATGGCGACCGCGCACTGCGGCACGTTGGATGAGTGCTTGAGCAGCATCACGTTCCCGGCGGCCAGCGCCGTCAACCCGGCGCGGAACGCCTGCCAGAAGGGAAAGTTCCACGGCATCACGGCCAGGATCACCCCAAGTGGCTGGAACCTGACATAGCTGAGAGTCGCCGTGCTGTCCACCGGCTCATCGGCCAGGAGGCGCGCGGCGTTGTCCGCGATCCAGCCCGCCGTCCACGCGCATTTCTCGATCTCGCCCTCCGCCTCGACGATCGGCTTGCCCATCTCGGCCGTGGCCAGCGCGGCGTAGCGGGCCTTGTCGGCCCTCAGTACTCCCGCGACCGAGCGCAGCAGGGCCGCTCGCATGTCGACTCCGACGTCGCGCCAGGCGTGCCGCGATCCCCAGGCCCGGGCCACGGCGGCCTCGATGCCGGCGGCGTCGAGTTCCGGGAAGTTGGCCAACTCCTGCCCGGTGGCCGGGTCGATCGAGCGCAGAATGCCCACGATCGATATCAGAACACATGGCCGGGAGCAGGCATGCCACGATTTACTCATGGCTCGCGCACCGGTCAAGCGGACGCCCGCGACCGCCCCCCAGCCCTCCAGCCTCCCCAAGCCGCACGCCGACGGTCGAAAACGAATCGCCATCGAGTCGGTCTCGCCGGAAGTAGAGGCGGGGCGGTTTCCTGCCAAACGCTCGGTGGGCGAGAAGGTCGCCGTCGAAGCCGACATCTTCGCCGACGGCCAGGACGCGCTCGCCTGCGTCATCCGGTACCGCCACGAAGGCGACGAGGACTGGACGGAGGTGCCGATGGTCCCGCTCGTCAACGACCGGTGGCGGGCCGAGTTCGCCGTCACCGAGCTGGGGCGCTACCGGTTCACAATCGAGGCCTGGGTCGACCCTTTCGAGACGTGGAGCCGCCAGTTCGCCAAGCGCGTGGAGGCCGGCCAGGACGTAACGCTGGAGCTGGAGGTGGGCGCGCGCCTGGTTGAGGCGGCCGCCGCCAGAGCTCAAGGCCCCGAGGCCGGCAAGCTCACGGCCTATGCAGCCCAGCTGCGTCGGGGCAATCTTGCAAATCTAGTCCGCCCCTCACCAGACCGCAGCCTTTCGACGACTTACGGGCGCCAGGTCGAAGTGTTGGTGGAGCCGCAGCGCGCTCGCTACGGCGCCTGGTACGAGATGTTCCCCCGGTCGGCCGGCAAAGGCGGCCAGCACGGCACGTTTCGCGACGTCGAAGAATGGCTGGCGTACATCTCCGGCATGGGCTTCGACGTCCTCTACTTTCCCCCCATCCACCCCATCGGCCGCACCAACCGCAAGGGCGCCAACAACAGCGATCACGCCAAGCCGGACGAGCCGGGGAGCCCGTGGGCGATCGGGTCGGAGGAAGGTGGGCACAAAGCCATCCATCCGCAGCTCGGCACGATAGGCGATTTCAAGCACCTCCTCAGCGCAGCCGGAAATGCCGGCGTTTCGATCGCGCTCGACCTCGCGTTCCAGTGCTCACCCGACCATCCCTACACGCGCGAGCACCCGGAGTGGTTCCGCCATCGCCCTGACGGCTCCATCCAGTACGCCGAGAACCCGCCCAAGAAATACGAGGACATCTATCCGTTCGACTTCGAATGCGAGGCCTGGCCCGAGCTGTGGGCGGAACTGCTCTCGATCGTGGTCTTCTGGATCGACCAGGGCGTCCGGATCTTCCGCGTCGACAACCCCCACACCAAGCCGTTCCAGTTCTGGGAGTGGCTGATCGGCGAGGTCAAGCGCGAGCACGCCGATGTGATCTTTCTCTCCGAAGCCTTCACGCGCCCCAAGTTGATGTATCAGCTCGCGAAGGTCGGCTTCAGCCAGTCGTACACATACTTCGCGTGGCGCAACACGAGATCGGAGCTGAGCCAGTACTTCAACGAGCTGCGCTCGGCGCCGATCCGAGAGTTCCTCCGGCCCAACCTGTGGCCGAACACCCCAGACATCCTCACCGAGTACTTGCAGACCGGAGGGCGGCCGGCTTTCGCGGCCCGCTTTGTCCTGGCCGCAACGCTGGGCGCGAGCTACGGGATCTACGGGCCTGCGTTCGAGCTGTGCGAGAACCGGGCCAAGGAGTCCGGTTCAGAGGAGTACCTCGACTCGGAGAAGTACCAGCTCCGCAACTGGCAGCGCGACCGCCCGGACAGCCTTCGCGAGCTGATCACCCTCGTGAACGCGGTGCGCCGTCAGAACCCGGCGCTGCAGAGCGACGACGGCCTGACGTTCCACCCCACCGAGAACGACCAGATCATCGCGTACACGAAGAGCACCGATGATCTGGCCGATGTCGTGCTCACAGTGGTGAACGTCGACCCCCACCACATCCAGACGGGCATGGTGACGCTTCCGCTCGAGGCTCTCGGCATCGACCGCGACCGCAGCTACCAGGCGCACGAGCTGCTGACCGGGGCGCGCTACATCTGGAACGGGCCCCGCAACTACATTGAGCTGAATCCGCACTCGACGCCCGCGCAGATCTTCCGCTTTCGCCGGCGCATCCGCAGCGAGCGCGACTTCGAGTATTTCCTGTGATCCAGCCGTCTGTCAGGCATCGCAAGCACGAGACGTTCACACTCGACGACGACCCGCTCTGGTACAAGGATGCGCTCATCTACGAGCTCCATGTGCGCGCGTTCATGGACAGCGACGGCGACGGCAGCGGCGACTTCCGGGGCCTGCTCGAGAAGCTGCCCTATCTGCAGGACCTCGGCGTGAGCGCGATCTGGCTGCTGCCGTTCTATCCGTCCCCCATGCGCGACGACGGCTACGACATCGCCGACTACACCGACGTCAACCCGATGTACGGCAACGTGGCCGACCTGCATCAGTTCATCAAGGACGCTCACCGGCGAGGGATCCGCGTCGTCAACGAGCTCGTCTGCAACCACACGTCGGACCAGCATCCGTGGTTCCAGCGGGCGCGGCGGGCCCGTCCGGGCACCGGGCGCGCGAGTTCTATGTTTGGAGCGATACCAACCAGCGCTACCAGGACGCGCGGATCATCTTCAAAGACTTCGAGGTCTCCAACTGGACGTGGGACCACGTGGCGGGCGCGTACTACTGGCACCGGTTTTACTCGCATCAGCCAGATCTCAACTACGACAACCCCAAGGTCAAGGAGTCGGTGTTGAAGGCGCTGGACTTCTGGCTCGATGCCGGCGTCGATGGCGTGCGGCTCGACGCCGTCCCATACCTGTACGAACGCGAGGGCACGAACGGCGAGAACCTGCCGGAAACGCATCAGTTCCTCAAGGAAATGCGCCGGCACGTCGATGGGAACTACTCCAACCGCATGCTCCTGGCGGAGGCCAACCAGTGGCCTGAGGACGCCGTCTCCTACTTCGGCGAGGGCGACGAGTGCAACATGGCCTTCCACTTCCCGCTCATGCCCCGGCTGTTCATGTCGATCCGCATGGAGGACCGCTTTCCGATCGTCGACATCCTCGCCCAGACGCCATCGATCCCGGACAACTCTCAGTGGGCGCTTTTCCTCCGCAACCATGACGAGCTGACCCTCGAGATGGTCACCGACGAGGAGCGCGACTACATGTATCGCGCGTACACGCAGGACCGCCTGGCGCGGATCAATCTCGGCATCCGCCGGCGCCTCGCCCCGCTCCTCGGCAACGACCGCCGGCGCATCGAGCTCATGAACGGGTTGCTGTTCTCGCTCCCGGGAACACCGGTCCTCTATTACGGCGACGAGATCGGGATGGGCGACAACATTTTCCTGGGCGATCGCAACGGCGTGCGCACACCCATGCAGTGGAGCGCCGACCGCAACGCGGGCTTCTCGCGCGCCAACCGGCAGCGGCTCTACCTACCAGTCGTGACCGACCCTGAGTACCACTACGAGAGCGTCAACGTCGAGGCCCAGGCGCAGAACCCGCACTCGCTGCTGTCCTGGATGAAGCGGCTGATCGCGCTCCGGAAGCGTCATCGCGCTTTCGGCCGCGGGACGCTGGAGCTGCTTCGGCCCGACAACCGCAAAGTGCTCGCTTTCGTCCGCCGCTACGAATCGGAGCAGATTCTGTGCATCGCCAACCTGTCAAGGTTCCTGCAGGTGGTGGAGCTCGACCTCAGCAAGTGGAAGGGCATGGTCCCGGTCGAGCTGTTCGGCGCCACGGACCTGCCCATGATCGGCGAGGTGCCCTACTTCCTCACCCTCGGGCCTCACTCGTTCTTCTGGTTCTCGCTCCAGCCGCGGCAGGCGGCTACAGTTTCAGGCGACGGGAGCATCGCAGCCGCGGTCCTGCCTGAGATCAAGCTAGCGGGCAGCTGGGATGAAGTCCTGGTCGCGCCGACCAAGGAACGTCTCGAATCACTCCTACTGCCCTACATCAGACAGCGACGCTGGTTTGCGGGCAAGGCGCGCCGCCTGAAGTCGATGTCGATCTCCGATGCGATCGAGGTGCCCGGCGTCGACAGGAGCGCGTATTTGCTGACGGTCGTAGTGACGTATGCCGATGGCGACCCCGAGACCTACCTGCTGCCCGTCGCCTACGCCAACGCAGCGGAGGCCCCGATGATCCTCGAACGCTGGCCGCACGCGGCCGTGGCCTGGCTGCGCACAACGGACGATGAGCAGCGCGGGCTGCTGTATGACGCGCTCGGGCCGCCGGGCTTCGCCGAAGGCCTGCTCAACATCATCGCCAAGCGCCGGCGCGCACCGAACGAGAAAGGGACTCTGGTCGGATCGACCACCCGCGCATTCGCCCGGCTGCGCGGCCCGGAGACGATCAGGCTCGAAGCGGCGCTTTCGGTGGCCGAGCAGAGCAACAACTCTGTGGTGTTCGGTGAGCGGTTGATCCTCAAGGTGTTCCGGCGCTTGGAGGACGGGGTCAACCCCGAGCTCGAGGTCGGCCGGTTCCTGACCGAAAAGACCAACTTCGCCCAGATCGCGCCCCTGGCGGGGAGCCTGGAGTTCCGGCGCGACAATGGTGAGCCGGTGGCGATGGCGGTCCTGCAAGGCTACGTGCCCAACCAGGGCGACGCATGGCAGTACACGCTGACGACCCTCGACCACTACCTCAAAGCAATGGAACAGCCGGCGAGCGGAGAGCCTCCCACGCGCGCGAAAACCCTGCTGCAAGCCAGCGCGATGGAGATGACTGAGGTCGCGACCAGGACGATCGGCGCCTACCTGGAGTCCGCACGCCTGCTCGGCCGGCGGACGGCCGAGCTGCACACGGCGCTCGCCTCCGACCCTGACGACCCCGCCTTTGCGCCCGAGCGCATCTCGCCCCAGGACCAGCGCTCCATCTATCAATCCCTCAACGCCGTGGCGCTGCGCTCGCTGGAGCTCCTGCGCAGCCAGCTCAACCGCCTGCCTGAGGATGCCAAGGACGAGGCCAAGCGAGTGCTCGAGCTGGAACCGCGCATCGCCCAAGCCTTGCGGGCGTTCCTCGCGCGGCGCCTGACGACGACCAGGATCCGCGTGCACGGGGACTATCACCTGGGCCAGGTGTTGTATACCGGGCACGATTTCGTGATCATCGACTTCGAGGGCGAGCCGACACGAAGCCTGTATGAGCGGCGGTTGAAGCGGCTGGCGCTCCGCGACGTGGCCGGCATGCTGCGCTCCTTCGACTACGCGAGCCAGGCCGCCCTGCGCTCGGGGAACTTTGAGCCCACGTCCGCCCCGCGCCTGGAGGCGTGGGCGCGTTTCTGGGTCGATTCCGTCTCGGCGGCGTTTCTGCACAGCTACCTGACCACAGCCGGCAGCGCCTCGTTCGTGCCCCAAACGGCGGAGGACCTCGACCTCCAGCTGTCGACCATGCTGCTGGAGAAGGCCCTGTACGAGCTGCGTTACGAGCTCAACAGCCGGCCCGACTGGGTGAGGATTCCGCTGCGCGGCATCCTCGAGGTGGTCCACCCCGCTTGATCACGAATTCGCTGCTCACGCCGTTCGACCTCCACCTATTCAACGAGGGCACGCACAGCCACCTGTACGAGAAGCTGGGCGCGCACCTTTCGGACGATCATATGGGCGCTTCGTTCGCCGTCTGGGCGCCCAACGCGGACTGGGTGAGCGTCATCGGCGACTTCAACGGCTGGAACCGGGACGAGAACAAGCTCATGCCGCGCGAGCAGTCGGGGATCTGGGAGGGCTTCATCGCCGGGGTCGAGCACGGAGCGCTCTACAAGTACCACGTGCACTCACGCGTCACGCGCACCGGCGCCGACAAGGCCGACCCGTTCGCGGTTTACGCCGAGCAGCCGCCACGCCAGGCCTCGATCGTCTGGGACCTGAGCTACGACTGGGGCGACGCCGATTGGATGTCGAGTCGCTCCCGCGCCAACAGCCGGTCGGCGCCGTGGTCGGTCTACGAGGTTCACCTGGGCTCGTGGATGCGCGTGCCCGAAGAGGGCAACCGCTGGCTCACATACCGCGAGCTTGCGCCTCGCCTGGCCGACTACGCTCACCGATTGGGCTTCACCCACGTCGAGTTCATGCCCGTCATGGAGCACCCCTTCTACGGATCGTGGGGCTACCAGTGCACCGGCTATTTCGCCCCGACCAGCCGCTACGGCTCGCCGCAGGACTTCATGTTCCTCGTCGATCACCTCCACCAGCACGGTATCGGAGTGATCCTCGACTGGGTGCCGTCCCATTTCCCGTCCGACGAGTTCGGTCTGCAGCTCTTTGATGGCACCCATCTGTACGAGCACGCCGACCCGCGGCTGGGCGTGCACCCGGATTGGGGCAGCTCGATCTTCAATTACGGGCGCAACGAGGTGCGTGGCTTCCTGCTGAGCAGCGCGCTGTACTGGCTGAACCGCTACCACGCCGACGGGCTGCGGGTCGATGCCGTCGCGTCGATGCTCTACCTCGACTACTCGCGCAAATCCGGGCAGTGGCTTCCAAACAAGTTCGGCGGTCGGGAGAACCTCGAGGCGGTGGACTTTCTCCGCCGATTCAATATCGAGGTCTACAAGGAGCACCCGGACGTGCAGACGATCGCGGAAGAGTCGACTGCCTGGCCGCTGGTCTCACGACCGACTTACCTGGGCGGGCTCGGCTTCGGCATGAAGTGGGACATGGGCTGGATGCACGACACGCTGGCGTACATGTCCAAGGATCCCGTCCACCGCCGCTTCGACCACAACCAGCTCACGTTCCGAATGCTCTACGCCTTCACCGAGAATTACATGCTCCCGCTCTCGCACGACGAGGTCGTGCACGGGAAGGGATCGCTCCTGTCGAAGATGCCCGGCGACGACTGGCAGAAGTTCGCCAACATGCGGCTGCTGCTTGCCTACATGTACGCGCTGCCGGGCAAGAAGCTCCTGTTCATGGGCATCGAGCTCGGGCAGTGGAGCGAGTGGAACCACGAGGCGAGCCTCGACTGGCACCTCGTCGACGAATCGATGCACGACGGCCTGAGCCGGTGGACCGGCGACCTGAACCGCGTCCTCCGCGAGGAGAAGCCTCTGCACGAGCTCGATTTCGATCCGGCCGGCTTCGCCTGGATCGACGCCAGCGACTCCGAGCAGAGCGTGATCAGCTTCCTGCGCCGAAGCACCAAAGACGAGCTGCTCATGGCGGTGTTCAACTTCACGCCGGTGCCGAGGTACAACTACCAGGTCGGGGCGCCACTACCTGGCCGTTGGCTCGAGCTGCTGAACAGCGACGCGCCGATCTACGGCGGCAGCGGGCAGGGCAACCTGGGCGCCGTCGACGCGGCGCCGATCGGACGCCACGGGCACCTGCACAGCCTGAACCTGACTCTGCCCCCTCTCGGCGCGGTGTTCCTGAAGCCGGACCCCGACCGCATCGTTTAGCGAGCTTTAGCGCACCGTTGGCGCCAAACGTGCGCATCGGACGCCGCTCAAGGGCACCGTTGGCGCCAAACGTGCGGAATCCGGCTGAAACCACAAGTGACTGATCCCTTGCCACCGGGTCATGGTTCCGGCGGGCCGGTTGGCGAACTCAACGTAGCCTTCGTCCTTGTCGGTGCTGCCGATGCCACGCTCCTGCCCTTCATTCCGCTCTATCTCTTCGAGCGCGGATTCAGCGCCACGTCGATCGGCATCGTCCTGGCAGCGGCGTCGCTGGCGTCCTTCGTTGCCGGCCCCGCCTGGGCCTACCTGGCCGACCACAGGTTGGGTCTCGAGAACACGGTGGTGCTCGCCGGCACGGTAGGCGCGGCCGTGGCGCTGCTGCTCGCGACGGCGCACACAACGTTCGCGGTGGCGGCCGTCATGGTCGCGTATTGGGTCGCGCGCGCTCCCCTCATATCGGTGCTCGATACGATCGCCCTGCAGAGGCTCCGTACGGCGAGCCGCGTCGGCTACGCGCGCATCAGGTTGCGGATGAGCGCGGGCTGGGCCGCTTCCGTGGTGCTGTCGGGCGGGCTGTTTCAAGTCGCCGGGCTGAGGCTGATGCCGTTCGTGTATGCGCCCATAGCCCTGCTGGTTGGACTGTGGGTGTGGCGCGTGCGGACCCGCGGAGCCGCGGGTCAGCGCGCCGAACCCACTCCGAATCCACCCCGCGTACGGCGCCTCAACCCGCTGCCGATGGCGCTGATCGGCTTTCTCGTCAGCGCGCTCCTGCTTGGCTCTGCGTTCGCGGCGACCTCGAACTTCGTCACCCTGCGCATCAACATTCTTGGCGGCGGCGCCTTGCTGGTGGGGGCGGCGGCAGCCTTCCAGGCCCTGACGGAGATCCCGACGATGGCCTACACCCATGTGCTGTTGCGGCACCTCAGCCACCGAATGCTTTATGTCGCCGGCGCCGGCGTCTATCTGCTCGTCTTTTTGGCTTGGGCGTTCGTGTCCGATGCCCTGGCCACCGCCCTGCTGAAATTGGTCCTGGGCGTGGGGTTCGCGCTCACGTATGTGGGCGCCGTCTTGATCGCAGACGATGTCGCTCCGCCTCATTTGCGGGCGACGGCTCAGGCGCTGGTCAAGGCGGTGTCGGGCGGCCTGGCGCCGGTGATCGGGGCGCTCGGAGGAGGGATCATCTTCGGCGCGTTCGGGTCGGGCGCGATGTTCACGGCGGCCGCGGCTGTCGCGGCCGGCGCCGGCGTCATGGCGATGATTGCGAAGACCCCGCGAGGCTCGCGCCATTTGCCGCGCCCGAGCACCATCATTCAGTAGTTGTCTTCCAGGCGCGGCAGGCGAGCCCTCAGCCTGATGGCGATGGCGGTGGTCGCTATCGTCGCGGCCAGCATCGTCTACCTGCACCCGACCTTCACGTCGAAACCTGCGGCCAAGGCCGGCCCCATCAACGCAATCGACCGTTTTATTTCCAGCGCGGCGCAGCATCAAGCGTTCAGCGGCACGGTCTTGATCGCTCAGAACGGCAAGATCCTGCTGGACAAGGGCTACGGCTGGGCCGATCAGGGTCAGCGCCAACTCAACAAGCCAAGCACGAGGTTTCGGATTGGTTCAATCACCACGCAATTTACCGCAATGGCAATTCTTCTCTTGCAGGAGCAGGGCAAGCTGCGCGTGCAAGACCCCATCTGCCTCTATATCAACGATTGTCCCGCCACCTGGAAGGCGATCACGATTCAGCACGTTCTCACGCACACTTCGGGCATCCCCGACTATGCGACCACGTTTCCTGCGCACCAGCCGACTTCCCCCGCTCAGCAGATCGCCGCTTTCGAGAGCAAGCCGCTCGATTTTGCCCCGGGAGCTAAATGGAACTACAGCAATTCCGGCTACGTGATTCTGGGATCCATCATCGACAAGGTGTCTGGCGAGTCCTATTCGGGCTTCCTTCAACAAGAGATTTTCCAGGTACTTCATTTGAGCAATACGGGTTACGACCAGAATTTTCCATCCCC
>WNFF01004790.1_pt1 | contig 11034 bp, 8 predicted proteins | sample 5400441 | NCBI WGS metagenome assembly WNFF01 (sample SAMN13153345, study PRJNA577476) | soil metagenome | isolation source: 120 cm saprolite under Douglas fir tree site 2 hole 3 replicate 1 | place: USA:California | collected 2015-04-18
CGGGAGGAAGAAAATTGCGGCTTGGGTGGAAGATATCCTGGCGAAGATGCCGGGGTACAAAGTGACGAAGCAGGAGATGGAATTCCACGACATTCACGTGTGCGGGGATTGGGCTTCGGAATGGGCGACCGAACATCAAGTTGTGCAGCCGCCCGAGGGGAAGCCGCCAATCGAAAGCTTTGGCAAGATGGCACTGGTGTTGCATCGCGAGGCCAACGGCGAGTGGAAGGTTCAGCAGGAGATGTGGAACGCGGCACCGAAACCCTGACAGTCTTTCAAGGAAACGCGAGAGATTAGAAGCGCCAGCGGGTGACCGAGTCCATAAAATTCTCTGCGTGTTCGTCCTGACCAAAGGCGAGTTGCGGAGCGACGCGGAATACGCAGCCGCCGGAAGATTCGAGAAGGGGGCCGACGTCGCCGCCGTATTTGCGGTTGTAGACTTCGACGAGTTGCTTCCCGATGGCCCGATCTTTGACTTCTTCGACAGTTCCTTCCAGGATTACGGCTTCGTCGGCTTTTTCGGTGCCAATGACAACTCGAGGATCTGCAGCGATGTTCTTTGCTTTGCGGGTGCGCGGGCCGGTGCTGAACCAAAAGGCGTCCTGCCACCAAATTCCCCAGACAAGCATGAGATGAGGGCGGCCATCGGGGCGAGTGCTGGAAATCCAATAGTTGTGGGATTTTTCGAGGCGTTCGAGGGCCCAGGGCCAGGACTTGAGACCGCTTAAGTCTTTCGACGGATCTTGAACGGCATCGGGCCAATGAGGGCGGCTGGCTTTCGGTTCAATCATGGCGTCTCCTTCGGGGGCACGAAGATGCGGCGGAATTGTAGCAGGCCGGCAGATAGAGATGAGAAGTCCAATGTAATTTATGAGGACACGCCGAAGCTGCTAGCGGAACCAGGAGAGATGCTTAGGAAACGAAGGCGCATCCGACACGGAAGGCGCCGTCACCGGTCTGTTGCTTCCACACGGGCTTTAGGTTTACGCGAACGGGCGGAAGAATAGGGACGTGCAAAACGGCCAGAAGATTTTCGGGAAGATCCTCGGACGAATCAAGCTCTATCGCAACACCGCCAAAGCCGAGATCGAGGACACGGGCGCGCCGGGCGCCTTGGTCGCCAAGAACAGCGTAGGCATTCGTGCCGGTCATGGAAACGCGCTCGGCCTTGCGCTGGACGGCGAAAACGCGCGAAGGGGCCTGGACGAGGCCTGTGGAAGCCGCCGCCGAAGGTGCAGGGACAGCTTCAGCAATGGTCGATTCTGTTTTTTCGATGGCGCGCCCCGCTTCGATCGAAATCGGCTGTGGCGGCGAAGCAGGGCGCTCTGGCGCTGGAGCCGGTGGCGCCTCCGGAACAGTCGAAAGCTCAGGCCCCGCGGAGCCGTTGGTGGTCCTGGTGTGGTTCGCATGTTTCAGGCGATAGAGGCGCTCATCAGCGATGCGAATCAATTGATCAGCTTGCTCCGCATCCTGAGGGAAAATCGCGACACCGTGATCCATGGCCACGGTAACAGCGAGCTGCAGCGGCTGGAGCATCTCGGCAAATACCGTTTCGACGCGGCGGCACAAGGCGAGGGCCTGGGCAGAATCGGTTTGTGGGAGCAATAAAGCGAACTCATCGCCACCGATACGGAAAGCAGAGTCGGAGGTGCGCAAGGCTTTCTTCAAAGTAGCCGCGGCGGCGCGGAGTACATCATCGCCGCGCGGATGGCCGTGCTTATCATTGACTTCCTTGAAACGGTGCAGGTCGAGGGTAACCAATCCCAGAGGCTGGGTGTAGCGGCGGGCGCGATTGAGTTCCTTTTCGAAAGTTTCAGCGAAGAGCCGGCGGTTGTAGAGACCCGTCAAAGGATCGGTCACGGCATTGAGCTCGAGCCTCTTGAGTTCGTCATACTCGATGAGAATAGGAACACGAAGCAGACCGGCGGACGATAAGACATCGGTAAGAGCGGTTTTCAGGGCAACTTGACGACCAACGAGATCGGTGAGCTCGCGGCGGCGCGAGAGCATCTCCTCCCAAATACGGACACTTTCGGATTCGCGCAGATCGAGGTGAGCGATCGCACGGAGATATCGCTGAAGAAATTGACCGCGCGCAGGCAAATCAAGGCTTTCGAGCGTGTCTGCCAACAGCTCGAAATAAGAATCCTCAATCGACAAGCGCGGGGGCGCAGGGGCGCCGGGGCTGGGCATATCCGGTATAGACCTAACCTCTGCCTATCCCCGCGGGGTTTGGGGGAAAGCGATCTAGCTTTCTATATCCAGGTTGAGCATGCAAGAGACCATTCGTACTGGACCCAGACGAGCCCCACCTAGAATCATAGCTCCCAAATTGCGGGCGTATCCTATTACAAAAGCAGGGTATGGGGTACGAAAAAAGTGCACGATAGATAGATGGACAAGAACGACGTAACAGAATTACCCAAGTTAGATGAAAAACTAGGCAAGAAATTGCCGGGATTTACTCAAGTGGGCGGAGAAATTCCAAGGCAAAAAGCCGCATTTCTCCGGCTGACTCCTGCCGCAAGACCCTCGCGGTGATCGGCGGAGTTTCGCTGGGAACCAAGCTGGAAGACGCAGGGGACGGAGCAGGGATGGTCAGGTGGACTGTTTGATCAGGCCGAAGAATGTGCGCTGAGGCAATACAGGCGCCATGAGCGCTAATATTGAGCGTTTTCGTGAGTTCGATGAATTCGGCACCAGACACATCCGTTCCCCTCACGAAGACGGGCACCTGCAAGCGGATACGCGGCGAGCGTCGGGTTGACGAAGATTCCACGCGCTGCCCCTTCTTGAGAATCTCGATCTTCAAGTGATCACTCTGCTTAGTACGAAGGAACTAGTACGGATGCTTGCATCTGGCATGCCAGAGAGAGCAACGCGGAGATCGATTAAGCTCTTTATTATATGCTGATTGCAGGTGTATATCGAGCTCAACAATTCCTTGACTCCAGTACACTGCCCGGGAAATCCACTTCCTTTCCTCAAATGTGCAAATGGAACGCTTTTACCATTGACTCTTTGAGGGCCCTCTGCAAGGATGCCGACTAGGGAAAATTTTTACCACTTCCCACAGGGGGTGAGAGCGATTGATGGCTGGACGGGTTGTAATGCCGCCGATGTCGGAAGAGGAGAATCGGGCGGTCGTTCCTCTTGGCTTTGTTCGCGGTCTGCTGGACACGATAGAAAAACCGATGATCGTGACCGAGCGAAGCGGCAGTCTATTACTGATAAATGCCCGCGCGAGGCAATTACTGGAATCGCTTGGATATGCGATAGCGCCAGGTTTAAATCTGTTTAAGGATCTTCTGCAGTCGGATGCACGGAAGATCTTCAGCGAGATCAAGAATGGCCAACAGGAGGTGGACCTGCAGATACAGCACGGAAAAACGAAATCCGCCATGCGGGTCCAGTGGATGCCAGAGTCTGATTGGCTGGTGGTGGAGATTGAGAACAAACCAGAGACGCAGCCAGGGCCGGATCCTGCAACGCAACTCACCGTGCAAGAGCTTTTACAAGAACGCGAGATTACTTACCGAAACCTGCTGGCTGCCTACCTGAAACTGCAGGAAGTGAACCGGCAGAAGACGGTGTTCCTGGCTTCGGCGGCCCACGAATTGAAAACGCCGCTGGCGGTGATCAAGGGTTACTACGATCTTCTCCTGGCGGGTTCTCTCGGCCGGCTGACGGACAAGCAACGGGACATATTGGAGGAGTCGAAAGAGAGTTGCGAACGACTGGTGCGTCTGGTGTCCATGTTCCTGAACTATTCGGCCTTGGAGAGCGGGAAACTGGTGCTGCAGCTTCGAGAGAACGATTTGCGAGATTGTCTCGATGAGCTTTCGAAACGGTGGTCGGAAGCGTTTCAGCGCAAGGGCGTGAAACTGGATGCGAGCTTTGACCCGTCGATACCGACATTCCGATTCGATTATCAAAAGGTGCAGCAGGCGGCGGCAAACCTGCTTGATAACGCGTTGAAGCATACGCCGAGCGGGGGAAGCGTAACGTTACGGGCAGGGCCGCATTTCTGGGAACGACGCGTGGCGGCCCTGGCTCCAGTAGAGGAGCGACGGAGGTTTCGTTTGCCGCGACCGAACAGCGTGGAAGTAAGCGTAATGGATTCGGGGCCGGGCATCGCAGCGGAACACCATCAAGAGATTTTTGAAGATTTTATACGCGTGGATAGGAACACTTCCGGAATGGGTTTGGGGCTGGCGATCGCCAAGCGGCTCATCCAAGCACATCGCGGAAAGATATGGGTGGAGAGCGAGTCGCGGACGGGGAGCAGATTTACGTTCTTATTGCCGATGGATCAGGGTTGAGGCACTCGAATTTTTGATTTGAAAGGGAAATGCCAATGGCTGTGAAAGAGAAAGTCCTTGTTGTGGATGACGAGCCCAGCATTCGTAAATACTTGCAGACACTGCTGGAAGTAGACGGATTTGATGTGGAAGCCGTCAGTTCGGGGAAGGACGCGCTCGAAAGGGTCAACAAGGGAGAGCGGCCGGACTTTATTATCCTGGATGTATTAATGCCAGAGATGAACGGCATTGAAACGCTGAAAGAATTGATGCAGGCAGACCGCAGCCTTAACGTCATCATGCTGTCATGCTCGAACGAAGTCGGCACAGTCGTCGAAGCCATCCGCATTGGGGCGCACGATTATCTGACGAAACCTTTCGAGAAGACGGAACTGGACGCGGCGATGCTGAAGTCGCGGCAAAAGAAGCAGTTGGCCACCGAGAATCAGGCGCTGCGCGACTACTGTGACCAGGTCACGGAGGATTTGAGCTTTCTGGCCGCCAGCCCGCAGATGGTGCGAATCCGCCAGCAAATCCTGCAGATTGCCCCGGTGGATGTGCCTGTTTTCATCTGCGGCGAGAGCGGCGTGGGTAAAGAAGTTGTGGCACGAATGATCCACCTGCGTTCGAAGCGTCGCAACCAGCCATTCGTGAAAGTGAATTGCGCGGCGTTGCCAGGCGAACTTCTGGAATCGGAGCTTTTCGGATTCGAGCAGGGCGCATTCACGGGCGCGGTGCGAAGCAAGCCTGGCAAGTTTGAAATGGCCAACAAGGGCACGATCTTCCTGGATGAAATCGCGGAAATGAGCACGCACTTGCAGGCCAAACTGCTGCATGTCCTGCAGGATCACCAGTATTCACGGCTGGGCGGGCGGCACCTGGTGGAGACGGACGTGCGCGTGCTGGCGGCAACAAACGTTGACGTTCACGAAGCGATGAAGACAGGACGCTTCCGCGAAGATCTTTATTACCGTTTGAATGTTTTGTCCATCAACGTGCCGCCACTCCGCGAGCGGACGGCTGAGATTCCTTTGCTGTTCCGCCATTTCCTTACGAAGTACAGTGAGAAATTCGGCAAGACGCCGCCGGGACCTTCCAAGTATCTTCTGGATGCGGCGGTGAACTATCCCTGGCCAGGCAACCTGCGCGAACTGGAGAATTTCGTAAAGCGCTATGTGATTCTGGAAGACGATGAAGGCAGCTTGCGCGAATTGGTGGAGATGTCGTCCACGCGTCAGCGGACTTCGCCGCGTGAGGAACCCGCGCCTCCCAAGGAGCAGGGGCTGAAGGCGCTGGTGCGCGGATTGAAGGACGAGGCCGAGATGGAAGCGATCGCCGACGCGCTGGAAAAGACGCGCTGGTGCCGCAAGGACGCCGCAAAAATGCTGGGGATCAGTTACAAGGCGCTGCTCTACAAGATGCGTCAATTCAACCTGGACACGCCGCGAACGAGGAAAGCAGCTTCCCCAACCGCAGTAGAGGCGGCGGCTACGACGGTGGGAACGCGGCGCGACTAGCGCCGCCATCCATTCCTGTGTTGTTCCAGCAAGTCGAATCTTAGGGTGGAAACGCGGGCAGATGAAGATATCTGCGACGTGGTAGCGAGGAGGGGGGAATGACAGAACGCCGTACCACTCGACGATATGATTTATCTTTGCCAGTCGTTGTTCGAGTCCCCGCGAAACGGACAGTGGATTTGCAGCAGGGCAAGACTCGCGATGTCTCCACTCGTGGCCTCTATTTTGTTGTGGATGAGAACATGGAATCCGGCTCACAACTGGACATCACGCTGACGCTCCCCGCGGAGATAACGCATGGTTCGGAGGTTTCAATCAGAGCCCTGGGCAAAGTGGTGCGAGTTGAGCGCCGAATGGAAGACGGCAGTGCGCGGATGGGAGTGGCCGCGGTGATTGAGCGGTACGATGTGTCTCGGGGTAAAGCTGCGCGGGCTTGACGCACGTTTTGCGGGCCAGTACCCATCCCATCCTGCCTGGCGGTTCGCGAGTAGCGCTTTCCGCCCCATCGCTCCGAGTTTTTCCTGGCGTGGATTCTGTGGAAATCATGTTGCAATAAAGGGCGGGTTGGGCCTACTATCCCGCCAGAATGTCCCGCGGAGGGTCCAGTGAAAGTTTCGGATCTCATCGGGTCCCGCAAAGAAGTTTTCTCCATCACGGAAGACACCAGTGTGCATCAAGCCGCGCAATATTTGCGCGAGAAGCAGGTACGCTCGGTTGGCGTGACGAATGCGGGCGGCAAGCTTGCAGGCGTTATTTCGCACAGCGATGTTTCCGATAAAGTGGCTGCGGAGAATAAGTGTCCTGCCTGGATGAAGGCCTCGGATATCATGACGCGCGAGCTCGTCACGGTAACGCCAGAGATGACGCTGGAAGAGTGCCTGCGCTTGATGGACAAGAACACGATCTTTCACCTGCTGGTAATCGATGAGGGGGAAAAATATCGGGGGATGCTCTCGATCAGCGACATTTTGCGCGTGGTGGCGTCGGACGAGAAGGCAAGAGCCGATTTGTTAGAGTCCTTTATTTTTCCTTCCCGATAGCAAGAAACCAATTCTAGGAAACTGTTTCTGCTGCGGCAATGCTTGATTTGGGGGTGTAGTGGCTGAATGTCCGAAGAGAAAATTAGTTTTCTTACACTTAGGACAAGTTTTTTCCTAGATGCTTTCTCTGGTTACCATTTTGCGGCTATGGGTGGTACTAAAACTACGTTGCGCCTCTCTCTTTCAAGTTATTCTAAATAAATAGGTTATTCTGTCCTTGCGTCCTTTGAAGAGCGAGAGACTGGCTCTGTCCAATGGCCTGAGTTGTGCAACGTACCGACGCGCAGGAACTTTGGACGAACATGCCCGGGGAAAAGAAACGGAAGAACAAAGGCACTGAACCGATCGATTTGCTGCCGCCGGAAGAGGTCATTTTTGGGCGCTCCTCCGCAATGCAGCAGGTGCGGCGATTGGCGACAAGAATCTGTGCTACTAACGTCTCTGTGTTGTTGAACGGGAATGGCGGGACGGGGAAGGAAGTCCTGGCGAGATGGATTCACGCCCATTCTCCCTGGAGCAACGGCCAGTTCGTAAAAGTTAATTGTGCGGCAATCCCCGAATCGCTCCTCGAAAGCGAGTTATTTGGCTACGAAAAAGGCGCGTTTACAGGGGCTCATGCATCCAAGCCCGGAAGGGTTGAACTTGCGCACAATGGGACTTTGTTCCTGGATGAGATTGCGGACCTTAGCTTAGGTTTGCAAAGCAAGTTGCTGCAATTTCTGCAGGATGGACGCTTTTCGCGCATTGGAGACGAATCGGAGAGAGTTGTCGAAGCGCGCTTCATTTGCGCGACAGGCAAGAATTTGGAAGAAGAAATCGAGCTGGGAAGATTCCGCGCGGACCTGTATTACCGCATCAATGTAGTCCGCCTGCGGTTGCCGCGTTTGAGCGAGCGGGGTGAAGACATACCGCTTATGGCCGAGTATTTTCGGGCCCAGTTCGAGGAGAAATTCAGTAAGCAATCCGAACCCTTAAGTGCAGGGATGTTGAATTACTTGCAGAAATTCGATTGGCCCGGGAATATTCGCGAGCTTTCGAACGGCATTGCTCGCCACGTGTTGATAGGGGCGGAAGCCCAAATCGTTCAGGGGCCTGTAGCCGAGCGGGTTGATCAGGCTCGGGAGAGTTCCCGAGGCGTGGGAATCGTTCCTCTGAAGCAGCTGGCTAGAGAAGCCGTTCGAGAGAAAGAAAGAAGTTTTATCGTCGAAGCGCTGCAGGCAAATCAGTGGAATCGGCGAAAGGCCGCTCAGGCCCTGAAGATTAGCTATCGCGCGCTAATCTATAAGATTCGCGATGCAGGCTTGTTTGCGCGGCGCGTGGATAATTTGACATCGAGGCAAGAAAACACCGTAGGCCGTTCCCCTTCCTCTGCAGACTAGTGAAATCAGGGCAGAGAGTTCTCTAGGGTTCAAGGTAACAGACCGTCGGCGGTGATCTCCATTCCCATCAGGGTACCTAGTCGAGCTTCGCCCATAATCTTGTTGCGAGTGCTGTCGATCTGCAGTCGGCTTAAATCATTGGCGGTCTGCGGTCAAGCCCGCGTTGACTGCGGCGACCCTCGGGCCGCTCTCGATGCGAACGACGTCCGGATAACCTGTAGTCGTGCGCAGCATCCAGTGGAATTGAATGGTCAATTTTCTCGCCGCTGCCATATGCGCCACTCCCCGGCCCCGAGAATGGGCGAATGCCTGCAAGCCGGTAATAGTACTTGCGGAGAGGAGGTCAGGGAGTTGGATTTGAGCCAAGTGCTGCAAACTTGTGGAAAACATTTGCATACATAGATTTTGGAGGCACAACCTCCACTCAGCACGTTTTAATAAGCCTTTTGTTATCAATGTGAAGGGATGCTCTAGAACTCGCCCGGATTCCTTCTGTTTGGAATGATGATTGCACAGTTCTTAGCTGGGAAAGCGTCCCTTAGGTGTGCGTGCCCGGAGGAAGTGTGAAGAAATTATGGATGAGCGTGGTGATCGCCGTGGCCTTTGTGGCCCTCCCGGGGATCGCTCATGCGGATGCGGTCTACCAAGTAGGTGGCGCTTTCACCTGTCCAATGAATAGTTGTTTGGGTGGCTCCTACACCCTGCAGTTCGTGGGCGCCAACACTGGAACTACTTTTGACGTTACGTTGACGGCAACGACCCCCACCAGCGGAGCTGCCTTCGGCGATTTCATCACCAGCGCAGAGTTCGGCGACGGTAAGGGCATTGCTTCGGCCTCCCTTACTAGCGCACCCGGTGGAGTGGGAGCATGGGGTACGACAGTTTTTGGAAACCTGAGTAATGCTGGTTGCTCGAGCGGCCTCGCTCCAAATGCCTGTAACAATCAGGTTTTGAACGGGTTGGGTCAATACACCTTGGCCCCGGCGAATGGAACTATGTATTCGTGGACTTGGCATGTGGTCTTTTCCACTCCCGGTTTGGACCTGAACGAGGCCGACATCCATATTGGACTCCAATACGAAAACGGCGCGAACACTAGCAATGGTCTGATCGTTTCAGAAAGTGGAGTTAGCACTCATGTTCCAGAGCCCTCCTCCTTGCTACTTCTTGGTGTTGGCCTGTGCGGAATCGTTTGTTTGGGTGGGCGAAAGCTGATTGTACCCTAGTTCGAATCCGGTCCAATTCGGGACCTCTGAGACTCGGCGCTTTGTTCTAGCGCCGGGTCTTTTTTTGTGCATAGGCTTTCTTCACTGGGCCTTGAAAAAGTCCGCACGCTCGACACCAAGCCCCATACAGCGACCTCATCTTCGGCCTTCCTGCTTTGCAGCACAGTGGTGCTTTCGAAGGTCTCTTAGGGCACATTTGCGCGTCTTCAGGCCGAGTATGGCGGGTGCATTCGTGAACTGACTCCACCGCGTCAGTGGAAACAGCTCGACAGCAAGACTTGCTCACACTGCTTGAGGGATTTAGATCCAAAAACAAGAGAGTAAACTCGTGGGATATCAGAGGCAGCACATGCAACTCTGATTGCTCTCTAACCGAGCGTAAACATTGTCCTTCTCTCCAAACAGACTTTAATCTTGAAACTTTCACTCCCGTGAGAGTTCACCGCGTGCGCAGCAGATTCTTCTTGTGGCTCGCTTAAATCGGATTTGCCCAATCTTCCGACGGCTGTGCTTGGCTGCCAGGCTTGACGATTGCAAAGTTCGCGTCTCATTCATCAGACTGATGCCAACAGGGAATAAAACAGAGTCCAATTCTCGCCGGTCCAGAGAGCAGACACTCTCAACAATTTGGTCGCACGAACACCGAGTCGCCCAGAAGAGCCTAGCGAAACGATTGACTCTGGAAAATCTGTCTCCAAATTCTGATCATCACTGGTCCTGCCGGCCAATTAGTGCCTGGCCGTGGGCCAGTGTGAGTGTCATGTCCACTTTGCTTCGACCCCTGCACCAAAACTGTTCCACGTACCAGTAGTCATGGTCACGGCCTCTGCTTATTCTCCATGCGGAGTTCGGGCAAGACAGAGCAGCCATTTGCGGGCCCCCCACCCCCCGTCCCAGCTAAAGAGCTGACCTAAGCCCAGAGGAAATGAGAAAAGTGAAAACAGACGTAAGAGGATGGGTGTGTGCGGTAAGTGTGATGATCTTGAGTTCGGCCGCAGCGTTCCTGAGCGGCTGTACAGGCTTGGTTAGCGGCGCCAACACTACGCCATCGACACTGGTCATTACGAACGTACAAACCGGGTCGGTCACAACCTCTGGCTCTCAGGTGGTTTGGACAACAAACGTGCCCGCCAACTCCTCGATTGATTACGGAACCACGACTGCCTATGGAAATAGTACGCCGGTGGATTCAGCGATGGTTACGAGTCACCAGATGACGCTTTCCGGTCTGGCTGCTGGCACGACCTACTATTACCAAGTTAATTCGACCGACTCCAAGGGTAACAACGGGCACGGCGGCAACAAGCTCAAGACTACAGGTTTCAGCATGTCCGGCACGGTGAATCCGACGGCGGCCGGCAACGGAGCGACAGTGGCGCTGAGCGGACCGGCGAGCACCTCTGTTACAGCGGACAGCTCCGGCAATTACACATTTGCCGGATTAGCGAATGGGACGTACACGGTTACTCCGAGTCACGCAGGTTTTACGTTTACTCCAGGCAGCCAGAGTATGGCGGTCAATGGGGCCAACGTTACGGGAGTGAACTTCACGGCGACATCGCAGACTTTTA
>WNFF01004792.1_pt1 | contig 11032 bp, 7 predicted proteins | sample 5400441 | NCBI WGS metagenome assembly WNFF01 (sample SAMN13153345, study PRJNA577476) | soil metagenome | isolation source: 120 cm saprolite under Douglas fir tree site 2 hole 3 replicate 1 | place: USA:California | collected 2015-04-18
CACTTTGCTGAACATCGAGGCCTGCGTGACCAGCACCGAATTGTGCAGGTCCTTGTCGGCAACCTTGCCCGAGTTATTGCCGACCGTCAGCGTGCCGGTGGCGTCGGAGAGAAATTCCACCTTGTAGCCACGATGGAACCCGTCCCGCGCGGTGCTGTCGCAGCACATCTGCGTCATGTATCCGCTCACAGTCAGGGTGTCGATCTGGTTCTCGCGCAGCCACTTCTCCAGGTCGGTGCCGGCGAAGCTCGAGGGCAGGTTCTTGTCGACCAGCAAATCGGCGGGCCGGGCCGCGACGTCCTTGTGCAGGTTCCATTCCTCGGTTCCGGCCTTGAACACCCCGCGATCGCCCTTTGCCTCATGACGGACCACGACCACCGGTACATGGTGTGCGCGCGCCGAATCCATCGCTTTCAGGATGTTGTCGAGCGAGCCCGGCGGATAGCTGACCGGCATTTTGCCGGTGAAATACTCATTCTGTACGTCGATGACCAGGAGTGCACGTTTCATGTATGAATTCCTCTTTCCGTTCCGGATCGCCGGGGCCGCGCAACGCGCGAGTGGCTACTTCATCACGCGCCGGGCGAAGCCTCTGCGCCGCCGCCGGGTCTTTCCCTCTTCCTTCTCACGCTTTTCGATGACATCGATCATCGCGATCTGGCAGTTGGTCTTCGGATCGCCCGGCAGCCGTACGTAGCTGCCGTCGGAGCGCATCTCCCACGCCGCGTGATTGGGCTTGAGCTGCAAGTCGAACACCGCGCGCAGTTCCTTGCGCAGCGTCGGATCCTCGACCGGGGCGACGGCCTCGACCCTGCTCTCCAGGTTGCGTTTCATACAATCGGCCGAGCCGATGAAATATTCTTCCGCGCCGCCATTGCGAAAATAATAGATGCGCCCGTGCTCGAGGAAGCGCCCGACCACGCTGACCACGCGCACACTTTCCGAGAGCCGGGGGATTCCCGGGCGCAGCCGGCAGGTGTCGCGCACGATCAGATCGATCTTCACTCCGGCCTGCGCGGCGCGGTAGAGCGCGCGCGTGATGTCGACGTCCTCGAGCGCGTTCATCTTCATCTGGATCAGGCCCGGCGAGCCGGAGCGCTGGAGCTTGACCTCGCGATCGATCTTCTCGAGCAGCGCCCGCTTGAGCAGGGCCGGCGCCGGCAGAATTTTTTTGAAGGTGCGGCCGACGCGATAGCCGGTGGTGAGAAAATTGAAAAGCTGCGTCAGGTCGGCGCCGATCGCGTCGTCGCTGGTCAGCAGTCCGAAATCGGCGTATAGGCGCGCGGTGCCCGCGTGATAGTTACCGGTGCCGACATGCGCGTAGCGGCGGAGCCCATTGTAATCCTGGCGCACCACCAGGATCACCTTGCAGTGCGTCTTGAGCCCGACCACGCCGTAAGTGACGTGGATGCCGTATTCCTCGAGCTGCTCGGCGAACTGGATGTTGGCGGCTTCGTCGAAGCGCGCCTTGAGCTCGACCACCACGGCGACCTGCTTGCCGTTGCGCGCCGCGTCGCACAGATATCCGATCACTTCCGAATCGCTCGAGGTGCGGTAGAGCGTCATCTTGATCGCCCGCACCTTGGGGTCCTCGCTGGCCTCGCGCAGAAAGCGTCCGACCGAGGTGGGGAACGATTCGTACGGATGCATCAGCAGGATCGAACCGGCCTCGCGAATCACGTGAAAAATGTTGCGCGAGGGCGCGAGACGTGCGTGATCGGTCGGATGATGCGGCGGATCGTGCAGCGCCGAATTATCGACCGCGGTCAGCTCCATCAGATCGCGCATCGCCAGCATCCCCGCGTCTATCTCGAACACGTCGTCGTGCTCGTCCAGGCCGAGCTCGGCCGCGAGCATTCCGCGATGCGCCGGATTCATGCCCCGCACGGCCTCCATCCGGACGATCGGCGCGAAGCGGCGGTCGCGTAGCTCGGATTCGATCAGCGCCAGCAGATCATCGGCCTCGTCCTCGTCGCGTTCGGTATTCGCGTTTCGGGTGACGCGAAAGAATTCGTAGCCGTCGATCTTCGCCTCCGGGAAGAGCAGGTCGAGGGTGTGCGCGACCACGTCCTCGAGCGGAACAAAGCGTCGGGTGCCGTCGACTCGCAAAAAGCGCGGGATGCCGAGCCCGACCGGCACCTTGACTCTCGCCAGCGACGGCTCGGTGTCATCGGGGGCGCGCAACGTGACCAGCAGATTCAGCGAGAGATTGGAGATGAACGGGAACGGATGCGCCGGGTCCATCGCCTGCGGCGTCATCAGCGGAAAAATGTTGCGCAGGTAATACTCGCGGATCGCCGCCTGCTCGGCCGGGCTCAGTTGGTCGAAGGCGAGTATGTGGATGTCCGCTTCGGCAAGCTGCTTGAGCAGCTCGGGCAACAGTGCGCGTTGCTCGGCCTCGAACGCACGGATTTCGACGAGGCACTCCGCGATCTGCTGCTGCGGCGTGCGGCCGTCGTCGGTCAACTCCTGCATCCCGGCGATCGCCTGCTGCTTGAGGCCGCCGATCCGCTTCATGAAAAATTCGTCGAGGTTCGACGCGGTGATGGCCAGGAACTTCACCCGCTCGAGCAGCGGATTGATCTCATCCAGCACCTCGGCGAAGACGCGCCGGTTGAACGCGAGCCAGGTGAGCTCGCGATTCAGAAACAGTTCGGGCGCCTTGAGATCGGCGTCAATCCGTATCCCCGCAGAGGAGCCGCCATTGACGCCATGAACTTCCGCGACGGCTCCGTCACCGTTGGCCACGTCGACGGCTGCCGCTGGATCGACGGCCGCCTCGAGTGCCATCGAAGGTTCGAGTGAGAGCGGCTGGAGCGGCTGAAAAGGCTCTGTTTGACTCGCCATAAGTGCAGTCTACGTCAATTCGACCCCGCTTCGGAATGAGGGTAGTCCGGACCTGACGGAGCTGCAATCAGTGACTGTTACGGCCTGTTTACAATTCTTGGACCGAAATTTGCCCAGCCGACACAAGTGTTTTCGGGAACCGAGCGCTTTTTTTTGCGCCCGGCGCTGGACCTCCCGGTCCGGTCACACTACAGATGTTCCGGGGAAACGAGGTCATCGTCATGGCTGTTCTGTCATCCGCGCTTCGCGTGCTTATCTCAGTCGCCCTCGCGATCGCGCTCCGCATCGCGATTTCCGATGGCGCAGCCGCCGGCGCGGAGAGCGCTCCACCGCCTGCCGCGACGATACCCGCGGGCACAATCCTCACCGGCGCGAACTGGCGGCGGTACGCGAGCTTCATGCCCGTCGGGATGCAGGCGATCTTCGCCGGCGATCATTTCTGGCGGATGCCGCCCGACGTGCAGATCGAGATCGGACCCACCATCCCGATCGCATTGCCCCGTCGATATCGCGATGACACCGCCAGCTACGCGAAACAAGTGACGCTCGCGCGTGTGGCCGACGGCGGTTACGTCCCGGCCGGTTACGTCGCCGGCATTCCGTTTCCGCAGCCGGACAAGAATCCGGCACTGGCGCCCTACGAAATCTTCTACGACGCCTATTACCACTACGCGCCACGGGTGCAACGGAATTTTTCCTGCAACTATACCTCCGATTCATATGGAAACTTCACCCAGTCCGAGACCGCCGACTCGATCTATTCGCAGCTCACGCATCTGAGCGACGTCGGTTTTCCCCAGACCGTGCCGGATTCGAGCGGATACTTCCTGACCAAATACTACCAGCAAATCAGCCCCGAGCAGGGAAAATATACTACCACCCTCGACATCAGCTATGCCGACGTCACGCGGCTCGACGATATCTACATATATCTGCCCTCGACCCGGAGGCCCCTTCGCATGTCGGAGGCATCGCGCTGCGCGCCGGTTCCGGGCGGCGATTTCACTTACGAGGAATCCAACAACGGACCGCCGTCGCTGCCGCAGAAATACAAAATCAGCTACGCCGGCGCAAGGCGGATGATGGTCCTGGCGCACGCCGATCCGAAATCGTTCGAGAGCTGCGGCAGCGCAACGGGCCTTCCGCCCGATTACTTTTATCCGCCCGACAAGGGCGTGCTGCCGTGGCCGCGGCCGGCGTTCGGCAAGTGGGAAATGCGCGAGGTGTATGTGATCGAGATGACGCGGCTGCCAGCCTTCGCCAGTGGCTATTGCTACAGCCGGCGAGTGATCTACGTGGACAAGGAGACGCTTTTTCCATGGGCAATCGACCTCTACGATCCGGCCGGCGCTTTGTACAAATTCTGGGTAGGGTTTCAGACTCCGCTGCGCGTGCCTGACACCGGGACGGCCCTGGGCGTGAACGGCGCGACGGATTTGCTGATCGTAAATTTCAAGGACAAGCATATGACCGCGGCAACCGCGGCGAATCCGTGCTTCAACACCGACTGTAACGCGCAGTACCTCGACGTGACCCGCTACGCGAGCCCCGAAGGTCTGAGCAAGATCGCGCAGTGACCCTGTGCGCCGGTTGCGCGCGGAGTCGGGCCTATTGCAAGATGGCCCGATGGCAACCTGAGACCGGTGCCAATCCGAGGAGAAAACAAAGTGGGAACGATTTTCAGATACCGCCGATTGGGGCGAGCGGTAGTCCTCCCGTCGATGTTCGCCGCAGTCGTTGCTGTTATGGCGGCAGTTATCGTGCTCGGCGCCTCGCGCGCCGCGGCGCAGAACGTCAAGACCTACACGCGGGCGAACGTCGACCAGTGGATGAGCAAGTATGCCGACGCCAAACCCGACTTCAAGCCCGGCGACGTCCTGGGCAGCAAGGACCTCGAGCGGATTCGCCCGTTCGTGCCGCCCGGATGGTTCGAGCAGCTCAACTTCCCGGAATTCAAAATGGAGATCATGGCGGCGCGCAGCCACATGCCGCGCAAGGACTTTCAGGAATGCACCGAGAAATACCAGGCGCAGGTCAAGCTCAACCCTGACGGCTCACTGGCCAACTACGTTTGCGGGCAGCCGTTTCCTAACGCCTCGCTCAGCACTTCGGATGCGCTCTCGGGAATCAAAGCAGCCTGGAATTTCGACTATCGATGGCAGAACTACGGCGAGTTCTCGCTTAACTATCTTTTCATCGTCTCCCAGTTCGGCGGCAATCACGACGGCGACGCGCCCAAATTGATCGAGTCGCCACCCTCGAACTGGGTCGGGGGTGTCGAGTATCACAGCAAGCTGCCCACGGATGCGAGCAAGTTTTTCGGCGGCGGCGGGAGCTTCGCCCGCACCTTGAGCAGTTTCTACCGGCGGGTTTATTTCAGCCATCTCGCCCAGCGCGCGGACCAGAAGGGATTGCTGGGCACGCCCGACTCGGGGCAATTCCTGTGGAAGGAATTCACCGGCTTCTTTTCGCCCTACGACGTGCGCGGGCAGGTGTTCATCACCTATCGCTATGCTGACCCTCATCGCGCCGACGACGCCTGGGCCTACGATCCGCAGTCGCGCCGCGTCCGGCGCGTCTCGGTCGAGGTCAAATCCGACTCGGTCGAAGGCACCGACACCACGCAGGAAGATTTCTACACTTTCTCGGGCCGCGAACTGCACTGGCACTGGAAGTTCCTCGGCTGGAAGGACGTGCTGGCAGTTCTCGACTCGCGCGACGATTACGCTCACCTGTTTGGCCCCAACGGCGAAATTCCCAACGACCGCTGGTCGTTGCGGCGCTTCGCGGTGGTCGAACGTACTCCTGTCGAGGCTCATCATCCCTACAGCAATGTGGTGATGTTCTGGGACGCCGAGAACTGGCATCCGTGGATGGCGCTCGCGTTCAACCGCGAGGGTAAACTATGGAAGCTGTGGGAACTCCAATGCCGCTGGACCGAGGACTTCCACAGTTTCGCCGAGATCAATCATGGGGTGGAGTCGACCATGTTGATCGGAGAGGATGTCGTCGATCTGCAAAACGACCGGGCCACGATATTCGCAGGATTCGGCAGTGGCTATCCCGACGCGGTACCGGCCAACGTCACCCAGCTCTTCGACATCAGCAAATTGGAAGAGATGCATCGCTGACGGGGTGCGCTCGTCGGCGTATCCTGCTCCCTCGCAGCGGGCGCGTCCTAATCCTGGCTTTTGGCCGTATCCTTGGTCGTGGTTGCGGCCGCGCTCCATATAGCGGTCTTCGGATGAAACGCCGCCCACGCGAACCAGTAGCCATTGTAGATCGGGACGCGCTCGCCCGACACGCTCGCCGTGGCCGCTCCGGAGTCCGCGTCATAGGCAATAGTTAGATCCGCGCCGCCCAGTTGAACCCGCAGCGGCATCGCCGCCTCACTCAGCTTTGACAGCGGAAACGCTTCGTCCTGACCGCCCGCCGAGAGGCCCAGGACCAGTTCATGAGCGGAGAGCCGCTCGTCGAGGTGCGCGACTGGCGACACTACTTGGTCTCCGTGCTCATACCCCCAGTAGGGATCGACTCCATAGTCGCGCGTATAGCCAGTATTGATACTAAGTACGTCGGTCGAGGGATGCTTTTTTTGCCAGGCCTCCCAGGTCGTGATCGTGCTCGGTATCGCCACCAACTTCTGACCCGCCATCGGTCCGGCCAGCGCCTGACCCTCGAGCTGCGACCACAGGCTCTGCGTGCCCTCATCGTAGAGCACCAGGTTGCTCTGGTAGAGCTTGCCCGATACGGCGAAGGTGAGCGTCTTGCCGCCGGCGTCGCGGTTGTATACCGCGGCGCCCTGGACCAACGGGCAGAAGGTGACCGCGAGCGGCGTCCCGGCAATCGAATCGTCGACGACCTCGTGCCAATTGAGAATCTTGATCGGGTATGCGCGGGCTCGGCCCTGAACGACCACACCGATCACCTTGTCGTTGGATTCGAGAAACGTCGCGTGTTCGGCCTTGACGAATTGCGGCTCCAGCACGGCCGGAATCGCGTCCTTCGCCGGGCCTCCGTCGCGAATCTCTGCGGGCGGCACCACGTGATGGCTGAGGTCGAACCCGCTTAGGACCGGATAGATCGCGATCGCCGCGGCTATCGCCAGCGCGCGGGCTAATTGCTTGCGGCGCGGAGCCTGCCCTCGCCTGTCCGTCCTAGCGGCTCGCATTGCACCTCGCATCACGTCTCGCATCGAAAGCTGTCGCCCGTCGCCTCGTCCCGTCTCTATTCAATGCGGCCGACCGCCAGCGGGTTCCCCGGACCTAACTGGAGAGCCGGGCACGATCGTGCGGCGCGCCGAAATCGATCGCCGGGCCCTTTGGCACGATGCGGGTCGGGTTGATCATCGCGTGGCTCGCGTAATAGTGACGCTTGATATGCGCGAGGCTAACCGTCTCGGCGACGCCGGGCACCTGGTAAAGATCGCGCGTGTAGCCCCACATATTCGAGTAATCAATGATACGGCGCAAGTTACATTTGAAGTGGCTGTAGTAAACCGGATCGAAACGCACCAGCGTGGGGAACAGCCGCCAGTCGGCTTCGGTCGGGCGGACGCCGAAGAGATAGCGCTGACGCGCCAGGCGCTGTTCGAGCCGGTCGAGCGTCTCGAATAGCGGGTCGAAGGCCGCCTCGTAGGCCTCCTGCGATTTGGCGAAGCCGCACTTATAGACGCCGTTGTTGACGGTGTCGTAAATGACGGCGTTGAGTTCGTCGATCTCCGCGCGCTGCGCCTGCGGATAGAGATCGTCGCCCGCGGCGCCCAGCGCGTTGAAGGCCGAATTGAACATCCGGATTATCTCGGACGACTCGTTGCTGACGATGGTCCCGGTCTCGCGGTCCCATAACACCGGCACCGTGACGCGTCCCGTGTAGTCGCGCCGAGCCTTGGTATAAACCTCGTGCAGGTAGCGCGCGCCGTTCAGATCATCGCGCGTCGCGCCGGGTGTGAGCGACCCGTCCGGCGCGCTGAAGGCCCATCCGTCATCGCCCATGAACGGATCTACCACCGACACCGTGATCGCGTCGTCGAGCTTCTTCAGCTTGCGCACGATGAGCGTGCGGTGAGCCCACGGGCAGGCGAGCGATACGTACAAGTGATAACGCCCGCGCTCGGCCTTAAAGCCGCCCTCGCCGCTCGGCCCGGGACGTCCGTCGGCGGTCACCCAGTTTCTGAAGACGGTTTGCGGACGGACGAAATTGGCCCCCGCCGAGCGAAGGTCATCGCGTTGCCATTGGCCGTCGAGCATCATCCCCATCGCGGACTCCTTGCGTACGACCCAGGAATGCTCCGATGATATGCTGATGGGCCAAAATGTAACAAACCCCGGCCTCGAGGCGCTGCAGGCACTGCTCTACCGGCTGATCACGGCGCCCGAGGGCGTAGCCGCGGGTCTCGCCGCCGAAAGCGCGTCGGAGCCCGAGATGCTCGAGCATTTGATTGAAAGCGACGATCGCCTCTCCGCGACCGAACGGCTCGAGATTTATGCCAACGCCTACTTCTACCGGATCCTGGACTGCCTGAAGGAGGATTTCCCGGCGACGCTCGCGACACTCGGCCCCGACGACTTCCACAACCTGATCACGGCCTATTTGATCGAGTATCCGCCAACCGAACCTTCTATCTCTTATGCCGGCCGCCATCTGGCCGAGTTTCTGCGTCACCATTCGATGCGCGCGATGATCGAACGATGGCCGTTCATCGCCGAACTGGCGCGGCTGGAGCGGACGCAGATCGAGGTTTTCCACGCCGCTCAGGCCGAAGCGCTGGACGCCGAGGCGATGCGCTCGATCTCGCCTGATGACTGGCCGGCGCTCGCGATGCGAACGCATCCGGCGCTGGCGATCGTCGATTGCGAGTGGCGCGTGGACGAGCTATTGCGTGAAGTCGAAGCCGCCGGTGGCGAAAACGATCGACCGCTGGGAGCGCCAGCGCATGCGTCGGGCAGTGTGCTGGTGTGGCGGCAAAACTCGCGGGTCCATTACCGCTCGTTGGAGCGCCCGGAGCGCGCGGCGCTCGAGGTCGCGAGCGCCGGGGCGAGTTTCGCAGCGATATGCGAGACGATTGCCGCGGCATGCGGCGAGGACGAGCAACTCGGATCGATTACGCCGGTTGAGCTTATCAATCGGCTGCTTGCGCGATGGCTCAGCGAGGGCCTGCTCGTCCTGGCGGACAAGTGACCCGGCTGATCTTACGTGCAGCGGGCTCGCGACCTGCAGCAAGCGCGTGGCTTCGCTACGAGCGTTTCAGAAGGCAGCTTAAACCGAATCTTCCCGCAGCTCTGGATGCTCCAGAAGCTTGTAGCTGACGAGAGCCGTCGGTGTGCCCTCCTCAATATTGCGCAGGCGGAAGTACGGCGCGTCCATCCCTCCGCCCGACTTGAGGCTGATCACCTCATGAAGCTTGCCGCGGAAGACCACGCGGCTGCCCGGCAGCATCCTTATCGCTGTGTGCTTTTCCATCGTGGCTACTCCTCCACCCCCTTGAGCTCACCACCACCCAGCCTCGTCATATAGTGATAAGTCATTATTGCACCCGCTCTCGCGTGTCAAGGATCACGGGGTCAGGATTAGCGCGCGCTTGACACGGCGGCGGGTCAGTTGCTCCAACCATTGGCGAGGCCAACGAGGAGAGCGTCACCAATATGGCAATCATAAGGGGCGAACAGATAATAGCACGATGCTTAGGCAACGAAAAAGTCGACACGATCTTTTTCATGATGGGCGGTCCGACCAGCGGCACCGCGGGCGCCTGTCTCGATCTTGGGATGAAAGGCATCTACGTCCGTCACGAGCAGGCGGCGGCGATGATGGCGCACGCCTATGCGCGCGTGACCGGCAAGCCGGGCGTCTGCATCACGCCGTCGGGTCCGGGGACGGCCAACGCGCTTACGGGACTCGCCAACGCGTGGGCCGATGCCACGCCGATAATCGCGATTGGCGGTTCGGCGCCGATGCGCGCGACAACGCTCGACGCGTTCCAGGAGATGGATCAGGTCGCGATCATGAAGCCGGTGGTGAAGGCAGCCTACCGAGTCGATATGGCGAGTCGCATCCCGGAGTACATCAGCGTGGCGTTTCGTGAGGCGCTCGACGCCAAGAAGGGCCCGGTCTACCTCGATCTGCCTGGCGACATTCTCAATCACAAGGTCGACGAGGAAAAACTGATGTTCCCCGCCAACTACCGCGTGGACAGCCGTCCTGCCGGCGATCCTGTGCAAGTGGAACGCGCGATCGAGTCGCTCGCCAGCGCCGAGCGCCCGATCGTCGTCACCGGCAGCGGCGTGTTGTGGTCGGGCGCGTCCGCCGAACTGCGCGACTTCATCGACAGCACCGGGTTGCCGTTTTACACCACGCCGCAGGGCCGCGGCGTGATTCCCGAGGACCATCCCCGCTCGTTTCCTGGTGCGCGCTCGATGGCGTTTCGCGACGCTGACGTGGTGCTGGTGGTGGGAGCGCGGGCGAACTCGATGCTCTCGTTTCTACGCGCGCCGCGCTTTTCGCCCGACGCACGCTTCATCAGCGTCAATCTCGACGGTCGCGAGATCGGCCACAACCGCGGCGTCGAGGTCGGGATCATCGGCGACGCCAAGCTGGTGCTGCGCCAGTTGACCGAGGAGGCCGACGGCCGCTTCGAGGCGCATCGCGAGAGCGCGTGGGTCTCGCAACTCAGCGCCAAGCATCGCTCCAACCAGGAGCGCTCGGCACCGCTGCTCCATTCCGACGCCGTGCCGATCCATCCGCTGCGTCTGTGCCGCGAGGTCCGCGACCTGATCTCGCGCGACACCATCCTGATCGTCGATGGCCACGAGATTCTGAACTTCGCGCGCCAGTCGATTCCGATCTACCAGGCAGGGTGCAGTCTCAACGCGGGGCCGCATGGATGCATGGGCGTCGGCGTGCCGTTCGGAATCGGCGCCAAGGTCGCGCGGCCGGAGGCGCCGGTAGTGGTGCTCTCGGGCGACGGCGCATTTGGATGGAACGGGATGGAGATGGACACGGCGATTCGCCATCAACTGCCGATCGTGGTCGTGATGTCGAACAACGCCGGCTTCACCTCGCGCAAGACCGGCGGCACGGTCGGACGTGAACTCGGATGGCAGCGCTACGACAAGATGGTCGAGGCGCTGGGGGGTTTCGGCGAGTTCGTCGAGAAGCCGGACGGCATCCGCGGCGCGATCGAGCG
>WNFF01004793.1_pt1 | contig 11032 bp, 6 predicted proteins | sample 5400441 | NCBI WGS metagenome assembly WNFF01 (sample SAMN13153345, study PRJNA577476) | soil metagenome | isolation source: 120 cm saprolite under Douglas fir tree site 2 hole 3 replicate 1 | place: USA:California | collected 2015-04-18
ATTTTGCGCCTACTTGTAGACCACCACTGCGAAGTCTACGTCGTGCCCGCGCAGACTTCCGCCGAAGACGTTCTGGAAATGAAGCCGGATGGAGTCTTTCTTTCCAACGGCCCGGGTGACCCGGAGCCGATTACTTACGCCGTGGAGAACATCAAGAAGCTCATCGGCCATGTCCCGGTCTTCGGCATCTGCCTCGGCCACCAGTTGTGCGGCCTGGCGCTCGGCGGAAAAACCTTTAAGCTGAAATTCGGCCACCACGGTTCGAATCACCCGGTAAAAAACCTGCTCACCGAACAAGTGGAAATCACCGCCCAGAATCACGGCTTCTGCGTGGACCCGGAGTCGCTTCCTTCCCGCGACGTGGAAATCACGCACATCAATTTGAACGATCATACCAACGAGGGCATGCGGCACAAGAAATTGCCGCTCTTCAGCGTGCAGTACCACCCGGAAGCCTCGCCCGGCCCGCATGATTCGCACTATTTGTTCACCCAGTTCACCGATTTGATGAAGGAATTTGCGCAGCCGGGCAGCTCACGGCGCTGAAAAAAGTCTCACGGGAGAACATGCCAAAGCGCAAGGACATCAAGAAGATTCTCATTATCGGGTCGGGGCCGATCATTATCGGGCAAGCTTGCGAGTTTGATTATTCTGGTGCCCAAGCGTGCAAGGCGCTTTGCGCGGAAGGGTACAAAGTCGTCCTGGTCAATTCGAATCCGGCCACCATCATGACCGACCCGGAGCTTGCGCATCGCACTTACATCGAGCCGCTGACCAAGGAATATCTCTCGGAAATTATCGCCCGCGAAAAGCCTGATGCGCTGTTGCCGACGGTCGGAGGACAAACCGCTCTGAATCTGGCCGTCGAACTTTCCGAAAGCGGTGTCCTCGAAAAATACAAAGTAGAAATGATTGGCGCCTCACTGCGCGCCATCAAGGTCGCCGAAGATCGTCTGTGGTTTAAGGATGCCTGCCGCAAAATCGGCCTGGAAGTCCCCGCGTCTGCGCTGGTCAACAATGCGAAGGACGCATTGCGCCTCTGTGACCAACTAGGATTCCCGTTGGTGATTCGCCCGTCGTTTACGCTGGGCGGAACAGGCGGCTCCATTGCCTACAACAAAGAAGAGTTCGGCGAAGCCATCGCTCACGCGCTGGACTTGAGTCCCGTGCATGAAGCGCTGGTGGAAGAATCCGTTCTCGGCTGGAAGGAATACGAGCTCGAAGTGATGCGCGACTTCCGGGACAACTTCGTGGTGATCTGCGCGATCGAGAATTTCGACCCTATGGGTGTTCATACCGGAGATTCGATTACCGTGGCTCCCGCGCAGACGCTGACCGACAAGGAATATCAGCGTATGCGTGACGCTGCCGCGGCGATTATCCGCGAAGTCGGCGTGGAAACCGGGGGATCGAACGTGCAGTTCGCTGTGAACCCTGAAAATGGCCGCATGGTCGTGATCGAGATGAATCCGCGCGTGTCGCGCAGCTCGGCGCTGGCCAGCAAAGCCACTGGCTTCCCGATTGCAAAAATTGCAGCGCGGCTGGCCGTGGGAATGTCGCTGGACGAAATCCCCAATGACATCACGAAAAAAACGCCTGCGTGCTTCGAACCAACGATTGATTACGTCGTCGTGAAAATTCCCAAATGGCAGTTCGAAAAGTTTCCCGGCGCGGACAGCACTCTCGGAACGCAGATGAAATCCGTCGGTGAAGTCATGGCCATTGGCCGGACCTTCAAGGAAGCCCTTCAGAAGGGAATTCGTTCACTCGAACCGAGTACTCCGTGGCGGGCCCCCTCGGAAACGCCGGATTCTCTGCTGCGTGAAAAACTCGCGACGCCCCGGCCGGATCGCATTCACTGGCTGCTGACGGCCATGGATCGCGGTCTGCCGGCGCAGGAAATTTGTGAGTTGACGAAAATCGATCCTTGGTTCATCCAGCAAATTGAAGAATTGACCGCGATGAACCGGCGCGCGGCCGCTGTTACCGTCGAGACTGCTTCGAAGGATCTGTTGCGCGAGGTGAAGCGTCACGGAACGAGCGATGAACAATTAGCACAAATCTGGAGAACGACCTCTGCTTCCGTACGCTTGCAGCGCGCCCGCTACGGCGTGACGCCTGTCTTCAAGCGCGTCGATACCTGCGCGGCGGAATTTGAATCGTTCACGCCGTACCTCTATTCCACCTACGAAGACGAAGACGAATCCGACGCCCAGGCGCGGCCAAAGGTTATGATTCTCGGCAGCGGGCCGAATCGCATAGGGCAAGGAATCGAGTTCGATTATTGCTGCTGCCACGCCGCGTTCGCGCTGCGCGAAGATGGTTTCGAAACCATCATGGTGAATTGCAATCCGGAGACGGTATCCACGGACTACGACACTTCCGACCGCCTCTATTTCGAACCGCTCACCCTGGAAGATGTGCTGGCCATCGTGGAACGAGAGAAACCGCAGGGAGTAATCGTTCAGTTCGGCGGTCAAACTCCGCTGAATCTTGCGCTGGAATTGAAGCGCAACGGTGTCCCGATTATTGGCACCGCGCCGGAATCGATCGATTTGGCTGAAGACCGCCGACGGTTCGGGCGTTTGCTCGACGAACTGAAGATCCCGCAGCCGCGCAACGCCACCGCCCTGGTGCCCGAGGAAGCCGCGCGTGTAGCCGGTGAAATTGGATTGCCCGTTCTCGTTCGGCCGAGCTACGTGCTTGGCGGCCGCGCCATGGTGATCGCGTACGACGTGAACACCGTGCAGGATTACGTCGCCCAGGCGGCGCTCATGGGGCCGGCCAGGCCTGTTTTGATCGATCAATTCCTCGAGGAAGCTACGGAAATCGATGTGGACGCGCTCGCCGATGGAAAGGACGTGGTCATCGGCGGAATTATGGAGCACATCGAAGAAGCCGGAGTGCATTCCGGTGATTCTTCTTGCGTGCTGCCCCCGGTGAGCTTGTCGCCTGCAATCCTCGACCACATCCGCGAATATACGAAACGATTGGCGCTGGCGTTGAAAGTAGTTGGATTGATGAACGTGCAGTACGCGATTCAGCGGGACACGGTCTTTGTGCTGGAAGTGAATCCGCGCGCGTCGCGTACCGTTCCGTTCGTGAGCAAAGCGACTGGAGTACCTCTGGCGAAAGTTGCCGCGCGATTAATGACCGGGAAGAAATTGGCATCCATGAATCTGCCGGTTGTGCAGCACAACGGCGTGGCGGAAATCGCCGTGCACGAGTTTTATTCCGTGAAATCGCCGGTGTTTCCCTTCAACAAGTTTCGTGGAGTCGATACTATCCTCGGCCCGGAGATGCGCTCGACCGGCGAGGTCATGGGAATTTCGAAATCGTACGGGCTGGCGTTCGCGAAGGCGCAACTGGCCGCCGGACAGCGATTGCCACGGAAGGGCACGGTCTTCCTCAGCGTCAACGATCGTGACAAGAAGCATTTGGCAGCCCTGGGGAAAGAGCTCTCGTCGCTGGGTTTTCGCTTGCTCGCCACGCGTGGAACTGCTGCCACGCTGGAATCTGCCGGCATCGAAGCCGAAGGGGTGTTCAAAGTGAATGAAGGCCGGCCGAACATCGTGGACCTGGTGAAAACGGGCAAGGTCGATCTGGTGATCAACACGCCCCTGGGCCGCGAATCGTTCTACGACGAAAAATCAATCCGGCGCGCGGCAATCCGCTACAACATACCTTGCATAACCACGCTGGCCGCGGCGCATGCCGCCGCGCGCGGAATTCGCGCGCTTCACGAGCAAGAGACCGAAGTCGCCGCGCTGCAGGATTTACACCGCGGGCAAGCCGCCGCTTCAGGCGTGCCTGCTTCAGGAGATTAAGCCGTGAACTTTTCCGGAGTTTTCGCCGCTCTAACCACGCCGTTTGCGCAAGACGGGCCGGTTTCTCTTGCGGACCTGAAGCACAACGTCCAGCGGTACAACCAGACCGATCTGGCGGGCTACGTCGCGCTGGGTTCAACGGGAGAAGCCGTGCTGCTCACGCGAGCAGAGATGGACGGGATTCTCGCGACAGTAAAGGAATCGGCGGCAAAGGAAAAAAAACTGCTCGCTGGCGCAGGCGCGGAGTCGACAGCGGAAACAATTGAGCGCACGAAACGCGCCGCCGAGTTCGGGTACGACGCAGTGTTGGTGAAGACGCCGTACTATTACAAGCCTGCGTACAAGCCCGAAGTCCTGATCGCCCATTACCGGCGAGTGGCTGACGAATCACCGATTCCCGTCATGCTCTACTCCATTCCGCAATTTACAGGCATAGCGTTAGAATCCGCGGAAATCGCGGCGCTCTCCGAGCATCCCAACATCATTGGTATCAAAGACAGTTCCGGAAATGTGCAAGGCGTCGCGGAAATTGTCGCGGCAACGCCTCCAAAGTTTCAGACCCTGGTGGGTTCCGCCGCAAGTGTATATCCGTCGATGGCCATTGGCGCGCGTGGAGCGATTCTGGCGCTGGCTTGTGCGCTCCCGGAAAAGTGCGTGGCGCTATTCGAATTGTTCCGGAAAGGTCACCACGAAAAGGCCCGCGAACTGCAATCCATCCTGGTCCGCGCCTCAAAACTAATCGTTTCTGAGCCGGGCATTGCCGGTGTGAAACACGCCATGGATCAGCGCGGCTATCGCGGCGGCATCCCCCGGCCCCCGCTTCTCCCCTTACACCACGAACAAAAGAAGCGCCTTACCGAGTTCCTTGCGACTCTGGAACCGGCCACCGCCCGCGCCTAATCGCGAAACGAATATGCTCAATTGATGAGACGTTTTCCTGCGAGTATCATCTAACATCTCATGGATTTCCGTGCGCTCTCCTTCCGCCAGGTACCACATCAGCCGAAGCTCTTTCTTGCATACCTCGAACATTTCGAAAAAGTGAAGCCCTTTTACGCGCATCCGCCGACGATGGGGGCGGTGACGCGCGCGGCTCGGAAGCTGGACTATCCAGACCAGCGAAGAGCGGAAGTAAGTTCCATTCTTCGCGAACAAAATCTCGCTCTCGGGGCAGGAGCGGAAACGCTATCCAATTTGGACCGGCTTGAGAATGGCGCCGTCGTTGTTGCTTCCGGGCAGCAGGTCGGGTTGTTCAGCGGGCCGGCTTATTCCGTTTATAAGGCGCTAACCGCTGTCCAGATCGCTGCGGAACTGACGCGGGACGGAATGCCGGCAGTGCCGGTTTTTTGGATGGCCACCGAGGACCACGATCTGGACGAGGTCCGTCACTCGACGTGGTTCGATCAGGCGAAGCTGATACGTTTTGAATTGCCGGCTGGCGTGGAAACGGAACGGCCGGTGGGAAGGATTTTGCTCGGCGCACAGATCGAGCCCCTAGTGCAAGAAGCGGCGGCATTGCTGGCGAACCAGGGCAGCGATCTGCTGGCGCAGTACCTGATCGAGAGTTACCGCCCGGAAGAAACGTACGGGAGTGCGTTCGGCAAGTTATTTGCGCGTTTGTTTGCGCAGCAGGGCCTAATCCTGATGGACCCGCTCGATCGCAGGTTGCACAAGGTTGCAGCGCCGCTATATCAGCATGCGCTTGCGGAACGCGATGCGTTGAACGAAAAACTGCTGCAGCGGGGGAAGGAATTGGAATACGCCGGGTTCGAGGCAACGGTCAAGGTAACCTCGAAGAGCACACTGCTTTTCTCACTCAAAGATGGCGCGCGGCAAGTGATCACTGCGAGCAACCAAGAGTTCCAGGCGGGCCATCGAAGTTGGGCGCGCGAAGAGCTGGTGCACCTGACGCACCGTGAGCCAGAAAATTTCAGCCCCAACGCGCTCTTGCGGCCGGTGGTGCAGGACTATTTGTTGCCCACAGTGGCCTCGATCGCTGGGCCTACCGAAATTGCCTATTTGGCGCAAGCCGAAGTGGTATACCAGCAACTGGTGGGCCGAATGCCGGTGGTCCTGCCGCGAGCCGGCTTCACGTTGGTGGACGCAAAGGCCAGCAAACTTCTGCGAAAATATGAACTGGAGGTCGAGGAAGTGTGGTCAGGTTCGCAGGATTTGCGCCACAAGATGGAAAAAAATTCCGTGACGGGCTCGTTGGCCAAGGACTTTGAGCGTGATCAGAAGCAGATTGCCGAAATGCTGACGAAATTGGGGGAAAAAATCGAAGCTCTCGACCCAACGCTGAAGAACACCGTCGAAAAAGCGAGAGAGGGCATCGAATTTCACCTCGACAAACTGCGGCGCAAAGCAGGCATGGCCCTCGATCAAAAAGCGGGGTTGCTCGCCGCGCACGAGCAGCATTTGGAATCCCTGCTCAATCCGCACAAAATGCTTCAGGAACGCGAACTGAGTCTGCTGCCCTTCCTGGCGCGCTGGGGAGCGGGCGGACTCGGCGAATTGCAAAAGCTCGCGAGTGGAAAAAAGATCGGTCATCACTTCATCGTGCAACTGCCGTAAGCTCTCAAGCCAAGATGCCGGCCTGAAGGCCGCCCTACAATGACATTCCAATGGAGCGGGGAGGATTCGTGCAGACGTTGCATGTCAAAACGGATCGGCGGACGCAACTTGTGGACATTACGGCGCAAGTCCAGAAGGCGGTTGCGTCGTCCGGCGTGACCGCTGGCGTTTGCCATTTGTATGTGCCGCATACGACGGCGGCGATCACAATTACTGAATGCGCGGACCCGGACGTTGCCCGGGACGTGGAGGGCGCGCTGGACCGGCTGATCCCCCTGGCGGGGCCGTATCGGCATAGTGAGGGCAACTCGGATTCCCATGTGAAGGCCGTGCTTGTGGGGGCGAGCCAAATCATTCATGTAGAAGGGGGCAAGCTGGTTCTTGGGCGCTGGCAAGGCGTTTTCTTTTGCGAGTTTGATGGTCCGCGTGAGCGGCGGCTGCAAGTGAAGGTTGTCGGGGATTGAAATCCAGTTTCAGAGAAAACTGGGCCGATGTACCCCCTACCCCACCAATTTGCATGGATATCAAAGAAAAGGACTTACAGAATTTGCATTTCGTAAATGTTTGATTCTAAAGGACGCGATTTTGGTTGTCTTGGACTAGCATACGCCGAAATGGCTGTCTTAAAGAGAAAAGCGGGAGCCCTTCAGCCCCGCTCAAGATAAACAAGCTCCTGGTTTCCACGCGCAGTAATCTACGAGATTAAGTATACACGAAATTATAGGAAAGTCAAGTGGAAATTGGTCTATATCGTGCTGAGCTGAACACGTCTGCGCGAGCGTCCAGTTTCTCTCCGCAGGGTGGGACTATAGCTGCGGGCTTGGGCGGTGGTCAACGTCAGCGCTTTTGATTGGCAGAAGTTGTTGCGGTTATCACAGGATTTGAGGCGGGGTGTGCTAGAGTTTTTGTGCGATGAGGAAGATTGGGATTTACGTGCAGGTGCCGTTCTGCCAGACGAAGTGTACCTATTGTAATTTTCATACGGGGGTGGTGGCTAGTAGCCGATTTGCGCCTTATGTGGAGGCGGTTTGCCGAGAGATTCGGGTACATCGGGAGTTGTTGAGGGCGGCGGGGACGGATTGGCCTGGGGGTTTGGGGCGTCCGCCGCGGCGGACTGCGTCCCTACAAGGAAACGGCGAAGTGGCGACTGGAGTGGGAGAGAGGCCCGCATCTGCGCGAGGAGCGGGGGAGGCGGAAGGCGGCCCTTACGGAGAGAAAACCTACGCCGTGGACACGGTTTACATTGGTGGTGGGACTCCTAGTTTGCTAGATCCCGCTCATTTGCGAGACATATTGGAGGCGATTCGGGAAACGTTCAATGCGGGTGCCGAAGAGGGAGACCATGGCGGTAAGAAAAGCGGCGACGAGCCGACGCACTCCAAGGCTTGCGCCTCGGGGGGCGGGGTCTATGGCGAGGAGGAACGGCGCGGCTCCCCGCAAGGAGCGCGGCAGGCTCCAGGCGGGCCCTACACCACGGAATTTGAAGAGGTGACGCTGGAGGCGGACCCGGAGACGGTGGAGGCGGGGAAGGCGGCGGCTTGGATGGGGGCGGGGATTAACCGGGTTAGTTTTGGGGTGCAGTCGTTTGTGGATAAGGAGCTGGTGGCGGCGGGACGGATGCACCGGCGGGCGGATATTTACCGGGCGGTGGCGATTTTGCGGGAGGCGGGGATACGGAACATCAGCTTTGATTTGATTGCGGGGTTGCCGCACCAGACTAAGGAAAGCTGGCGGCAGTCGTTGGAGGAATTGGCGGGGTTGGCGCCGGAGCATGTTTCAGTTTATTTACTGGAGATTGATGAGGGGAGCCGGCTGGGAAAAGAGTTGTTGCAGGGTGGGGAAAAGTATAGTGCGGGAGCGGTGCCTAGCGAAGATGAGATGGCGGAGTTTTATGAGATGGCACAGGAGGCGCTGGGAGCGGCGGGGTATCACCACTACGAGATTTCTAATTGGGCCAAGCCGGGGTTTGAGTCTCGACACAACGTGAAATACTGGCGGCGGGAGCCTTATCTGGGATTTGGGGCGGGGGCGCATTCGTTTTCGGGGACGGAGCGGTGGGCGAATGCGCATGATGCGGCGGGTTACGTGGCGGCGGTGCAGGGTGGGCGATTGCCGGTGGAGCAGCATGAAACTTTGACGGCGGAGAGTGCGCTGGAGGAGGAATTGTTTCTGGGATTGCGGCAGTTGGATGGAATTGATGTAGCGCGAATCGAGCGGGATTACGGGGTCGGGCTGGCGGGGCGATTTGATCCGCTGGCGTCGGCGGGGTTGGTGAAACGAGACGGAAGTATGGTGAGGCTTGCGCCGTCGAGGCTGAGTGTGTCGAATGAGGTGTTTGTGGAGTTGATGAGGTAAGGAAGCAAGGATGTAGAGAAGGAAAGAAGAAAGAAAGGAGAAAGAAAAAGATAACGCAGAGACGCTGAGAACGCGGAGTCGCGCGGAGTTCAGAAAGAAAAAGACTTTACACAGAGGACACGGAGAGCACAGAGGTCACGGAGAAGAGAAGGCAAGAGAAGAAAAGAAAAAGAGAGTAGACGAATATGAGTTACACGGTGGCGAAGGGGAATCAGAGGGTGGATCCGGATCATTTGGCGGAGGCGGGGAAGATTCCAGCGGGCGTGGTGGACCTGCGGAGCGATACCGTTACGCGGCCGACGGCGGAGATGCGGCGGGCGATGGCGGAGGCGGAGGTTGGGGATGATGTGTATGGAGAGGACCCGACGGTCAATCGGCTGGAGAAACGGGCGGCGGAGATTCTTGGGAAAGAGGCGGCGTTGTTTGTTCCCACGGGGTGCATGGGGAACCTGATTTGCATCAAGGTATGGACGCATCATGGCGATGAAGTGATTTGCGAGGAGCGCTCGCACGTGAATTTATACGAGCTGGCGTCGATGTCGGCCATCGCCGGGTGCATGCCGCGGGTGGCGCGCGGGGAAGACGGGATTTTGACCTGGAAACAGATCGAGACAGTCATCCGGCCGAAGATTTATTACGATTCGCAGACGGCGCTGGTGTGCCTGGAAAATACGAGCAATATGGCGGGCGGAACGGTGTATCCGACGGCGCAGGTGGATGATATTTGCGACCACGCGCATAAGATGGGGTTGAAGGTGCACCTGGATGGAGCGCGGTTTTTTAATGCGGCGACGGCGCTGGGCGACCACGTGGCGGTGATGACGCGAAAAGTGGATTCGGTGATGTTTTGTTTGTCGAAGGGGCTGGGAGCGCCGGTGGGATCGATGATCTTGGGGACGAAGGCGTTCATCGAGAAGGGGCGCGTGTACCGAAAAATGTTTGGCGGAGGAATGCGACAGGCGGGCGTAATCGCGGCGGCGGGGTTGATTGCGCTGGAAAAGTCTCCAGCGCGTCTGCACATCGATCACGAAAATGCCAAGCGGCTTGCGGAAGGCATCGCCGAAATTCCGGGGCTGAGCATCGATCCGAAAAAGGTCCGCTCGAATATCGTGATCTTTGATTGCTCGAAAACGGGGAAAACCGCCGTGGAATTGTGCGATGCGCTGCATCCGCATGGAGTGTGGGCGCAGGATACGGCCCTGCATTCGGTGCGAGTCGTAACGCATTGCGATGTGGACCGGGCGGGGATCGAACGAGCGCTTGTGGTGCTGAAGGAAGTTCTAAAGAAGACGCAGCATGGGGAAGCTGCACGGGGTGGCTCGCCGGGATAAGTGCTGGAAGACGGCGAGCGGAGGAAAGAGAAAAACAAGAATTAACGCAGAGGTCGCGAAGAGCGCAGAGTTTACGGAGAGGGGGGAGGACGGCAGCGTTCGTGTAGAATTGAAAGATAAGCAAAACCTTGTCTGCGCACATGCATGACCCATAGACTGCCGAGGAGACCGTGGAATTCAGCTTAACTGAGGAACAGCAGCAACTTCGCCGCAGTGTGCGGGAATTCGCCGAAGGCGAAATCGCGCCGCACGTGATGGAGTGGGATGAGGCGTCTCATTTTCCGATGGAGATCATCCCCAAGCTGGGGGCGATGGGGCTGCTAGGAGTTATTTTTCCGGAACAGTATGGCGGCGCGGGGCTGGGTTACATCGAATACGCGCTGGCGATTGAAGAGCTGGCGCGCGTGGATGGTTCGGTGGGCTTGATCGTGGCGGCGCACAATTCGCTGTGTTCCAACCACATTTTCAAGTTCGGGACCGAGGCGCAGAAGAAGAAGTATCTTGTACCGCTGGCCTCGGGGAAGGCGATTGGCGCGTGGTCGCTGACCGAACCGGAAGCGGGTTCGGACGCGGGCGGGACGCGAACGACTGCGGTGCTCAACGGCGATCATTGGGTGCTGAACGGGGCGAAAACGTTTACCACCAATGGCCACTATGCGAACTATTGCGTGGCCATGGCGGTCACGGACAAATCGAAAGGCTCGCACGGAATCAGCGCGTTCATTTTAGAAAAAGGAATGACTGGGTTCCGGCCGGGAAAAAAAGAAAACAAGCTGGGGATGCGCGCGAGCGACACTTCGGAAGTGATTTTCAACGATTGCCGCGTGCCGCAGGAAAATTTGCTTGGGCCGGAAGGCGAGGGATTTACCGGCAGCCTGAAGATCTTGGATGGAGGAAGAATTTCGATTGCGGCGCTGGCGCTGGGAATGGCTCAAGGCGCCCTTG
>WNFF01004794.1_pt1 | contig 11031 bp, 12 predicted proteins | sample 5400441 | NCBI WGS metagenome assembly WNFF01 (sample SAMN13153345, study PRJNA577476) | soil metagenome | isolation source: 120 cm saprolite under Douglas fir tree site 2 hole 3 replicate 1 | place: USA:California | collected 2015-04-18
TGGCGCAACCTCCTCAAGTCCGACGCCAATGTGGACCTCGTCCACTTCACCATCCTGCGCCCGCCCGAGAAGCAGGACGGGACGCCGATCAACGAGCTTTCGCTCATCGCGTTTCCGACCCGCGAGCTGTTCACGCCGCGTCCCTCCGGCAAGCTCGACGACTTCCAGCTCATCATCTTCGACCGCTATGCGCGGCAGGGCGTGCTGCCGCTCGTCTATCTGGACAACGTCGCCAAATATGTCCGCAATGGCGGCGCCGTGCTGGTTGCGGCGGGCCCTGACTACGCGGGACCCACCAGCATCTGGCGCACGCCGCTTGATGCCATTCTGCCCTCAGAGCCGACCGGGCATGTCACCGAGGATCCTTTCTACGCCCGCCTCACCGAGTTGGGGCGGCGCCATCCGGTGACGCGCGGCCTCGAAGGTGCAAACGATGAGCCGCCGCATTGGAGCCGTTTCTTCCGGGTGGTCGACACCAGGACCGCGAACGGCATGCCGTTGATGAACGGCGCCGGCGAGCAGCCGCTGCTGGTGCTCTCGCGCGAGGGCGAAGGGCGGGTGGGCCTCATTCTCTCCGACCACATCTGGCTGTGGGCGCGCGGTTACGAGGGCGGTGGCCCCCATATCGACCTGTTGCGGCGCGTGTCGCATTGGCTGATGAAGCAGCCGGACCTGGAGGAAGAAGCCCTGCGCCTCCTCGTGCATGGCCGCGAAATCACGGCGCAGCGCCAGACCATGGCGGACACCGTCGCGCCTGTGGTCTTGACCTCGCCATCGGGTGCGCAGCGCAACCTGATCCTCGACGCGGCAGAGCCCGGCGTCTGGCGCAAGGCGGTGGACGCGACCGAACTCGGCTTGTGGCGCGCCACCGACGGCAAGCTGACCACGCTCGTCAATGTCGGTCCCGCCAATCCCAAGGAATTCAGCGAAGTCACGTCGACCACCGCCGTGATGGCGCCGCTCGCCAGCGCCACCGGCGGCGACGCGCGCCGCCTCGCCGACGGATCGAGCCTCACGGTGCCGCGCATTCTCGGCGTGCGGTCGAGCGACACCCTCAAGGGCGATGACTGGATCGGCCTCAAGATCCGCGACGCCAGCGTCGTCCACGGCATCGGCGTGCTGCCGTTGTTCGCCGGGTTGCTGGGGCTGCTGCTGCTGGTCGGGAGCCTGGCGCTGACGTGGGGGCGCGAGGGAAGGTGAAAGCGCCGACCCGTGTTGTGGAGCCGTAGGGCGGATTAGCGTGGCGTAATCCGCCAGGCTACGCTCGGAGCGGCGGGTTAAAGAGAACCCGCGCTACGTGCTGGATCAAGTCTCAAACGCAGGTGAGAACGTCCGTTTCAGAGAAGTCGTTGCCCTTGAACAGCAGCGGGGCGTTCATGTTCTTGGCAAGAGCGTAGGCGGCACAATCGCCAAGGTTGAGCCGCGCCTTCGGATGGATGCCCTTTCCATAACGGCCGTATGCCTCAAGCGCTCCCGAAATGTGCGGCTCGGCGAACGGTATTATCTCGATGCCCAATTCCGCCAAAAGTGCCATCACTTCGATGGCGCTCTCAAAGCCCCGCCGGGCGCCGATCACAATGCCCGTTTCATAAACAGTGACCGCACCCACAAAACGAGGTCGGTTATTGCGAATAATTTGTAGCAAACGCTCGGCCTCAGGTTCTTCTTCGAGGATGGCAACGAGAGCCGAACTGTCGACTACGATCATCCCAACTTGCCCCACGCCTGATCGAGAATTTCCTTTGGTGGCCGTGTGTCAACGAGCGGCTTCGATACTACGCGCCGCGTGATCTGCCTCACGCGATCCATGTCGATTTTGCTGCCAGGTTTGAGGGCCCCGGCGATGGTAATTCCGACCAGGCGAGCTTGGTTTTCGACGGCTTCCTTAACCACGTCTTCGGGCGTCTTGCCGCTGTGCACGGCCACGAGCCGCGCAAGACGTTCAATTTCGGCGGGCAGTGTGATCATGAGCTCTATCCTCGATACGATCTTACAATAGCAGACTGCAAACGTCTGCCAGGGCTTCTTCCATATAGGGGTTGCTGTCCAGTATTCAGCCAGGTGTCATTCAAGTGTCATTGCGGTCTTATGGTCATGTCGCATGGCGCCAATCCGGGACTTGGAGGCCCGGACCTCCGTCACACGCCTGAAAGACGAATCGCGTTTGCTTGCCGGATTGGGACGGCGTTGTGCCGCCGTGAACCGGGTTACGAGCGATATGGCGAGGGAAAACCTTCCAACAGGCCCGCCGTCGGCGTGGGCCATTCTGTCCGGGCCATTGCCTGAGCTTCCGCTGATCGACCGCATGCTGGTGCGCAGCGTAGCGCTGGTGAGCCGGTGCAAGGTCCGCAGTCTCGATGGTCTCGATCACATTGCGCCGGAGCGCGATCCCTTCATTCTCGCGGCAAACCACAGTACGCGCCAGGAAGCGATCGTGCTGCCGGCCTTGCTCTTTCTCCTGAGGCACGGACGACGCATCCACTTCATGGCCGACTGGAATTTTCGAATGATCCCGGGCGTCGACCTCCTCTATCGGCGGGCTGGCGCGATCACGGTTGCCCGCAAGCCCGCCCGGCCGCGCCTTCTCAACCTCATAAAGCCTCTCTTCACCGAGAAGATTTCGCCCATGGAACAGGCGCGCCGGCATCTCGTCGCCGGGCGCTCGATCGGCGTGTTCCCGGAGGGAACCGTCAATCGCGACCCCTTGCGGCTTTTGCGCGGTCGCCATGGCGCGGCGCGCCTGTCGCTCGAAACCGGCGCCCCGATCATTCCGGTTGGTCTGCGCTTCCCGACCGTGCCGAGAGGAACCGCCATCCCGGAAGGCAGCCCAATGTCGATCGAGGTCGGGGAGCCGTTGGTTCCGCCTGCCACGGCGATCCCTCCCGCTTACGCGAACCTCTGGGCTTGGCACGAGCGGGTCATGACCACAATCGGCCGGCTTTCGGGAAAGTCATGGGAATTCAGCGCGCAGGAGGCAAGCCATGAAAATGCTTAGGCTGACGCGGGCGAGGCGGGCAGCGACCGAACAGGATCGCCAGAAAGCCCTGTCGGTGATGCGGGCGACCTATCAGCGCGAGAAGGGGTGGGTGCACGACGTCGAACCGATGTTCCCCGTAGAGGATCTTCGGCGCGGCGACGTATCGTGGTTCGTCGCGACGCGACGCCTTGAGCCGATCGGCGTGCTGCGCGTCCTCTACGACCCGCCAATCGAACAATACCAGAAGTACGGCCTGACACCGATCGACGGCAATGCCGCAGTTTACGACTTTATCAAATCGCAACGCCTCGCGGAGGTCGGCCGATTCGCCGTCATCCCGGAGCGCCGCCAGGGGGTTGGCGTGGTGCTAAGCCTCATGCGGGCGGCGACGCGCGAGATCGTCTGGCACGGCTATACCCAGCTCGTGACCGATGTTTTCGAGAATGACCCGCACAGCCCGTTCCGATTCCACACGCGCATCATCGGTTTCCGGCCCGTGGCGACGCATGAGGTCGGCGAACTGGGCTTCAAGGGCCGCCGCATCACGCTTTTGCTCGACATCAAAATCGCCTACCAAACGCTCAAATCTCGCGGCACTTGGTTCTTCCGGACCATGACCAAGGATTGGACGGAGGTGATGCACAAGCGCCTGGCGTAACGGACGATTGAAGACAGATCGCGCCGGAGCTTCGCTTCAGACCCGCGGGACGTGCGCAGGCTGCGAGTGCCGGCCCTTTACCGCTTTCGAATCACGCCGGCGGAGCTGAAGTAAATGCGATCGGCCGAGCTTGGCGCCGTCGGCGGCTTCTTCGCCTTGACCGGCTTGGACGCCCCCTTCTGCTTCTCGGACGGTTGCGCGGAACCGTCAGCCAGCGCACGCACGTGGAGCCTCCGCGCCGCGCCGTTCGCTGCCTTCAGTTCAGGGTTGTGGTTGTCCAGCTTGACCGCGAGAGATTTGATCTGAGCGTCGCTCATGCCGTCGGTAATCAGACCAAAGGCTTCCGGACCGACGGCAGCCCGAATGGCGCGCACGGCCTTCAACCCCGTGTCCTTGTGCGCGATCTGCTTGACGACGAGCGTCCGCGCCGATTTGGCGACTTCCGCGGCAATCGCCGCAAAAGCTTCGGTGTGAGAACCGATGCTGCGGAAGACCGCAAAGCCGTCGACATCAAGCGCCATTCACGATCTCCCTGACTTCATCGGCGAGTTTATTGAGTACCGGAACCATTTTGCCCCATTTATTGGTGAAGGTCGGTCCAGTACCCGTTTTGCCTAGCGCCTCCGCCACCACGACCGCCTCCGGTATCATGGCGTTTAACGGCTTGAAAGATGGTTCGTCGAACGAACTCTCATTCCTTATTTTTTCGATCGTGCGTTTATGCTCGTTGATCTCGCGATACCGCGTAACGAGGACGTGCGGCAATTGCGGTGGCGGTTTCACACTGGGATCGGTCGGGAAATCGCCGCCCCAGAGATTCTTGCAGAAGGTGCTTAGTCCGTAAGTCGAGAGGAAATCCGGGATTGTGGGGACGATCACAAGATCGGCAAGACGGATGCTGGCCTCCGTAAATGCCGAAATCCCAGGGGCGCAATCGACCAGAACATAATCAAACCCTAAGTCCGGCCGGGCCAGTTCGGCGGCGAGAATTCGCATGACATGCCAGACGATTGCGTGGAGGCCGAATCTTTGTTGCGTTAATTGGTAAATAATGTCTCGTTCCAGAAGACGCAGCTGGGAACTCGCTGCAAGCAGTGAAAGGCTCAGCGGCTTGCCGCCGTGGGAAACGTCGCTGGCATGGCGGTAGATGCAATCCGCAAAGCGTTCCTTGCGGCCACCCAACAGATAATCGTCGAGAAACCCGTCGAGGGTGCGGCCGTCCGATATCAGCCCGGTCAACTTCTCATCGCCCGCAATGCAAATCGAGGCGTTCGACTGGGCGTCGGCATCGATCACCAGAACATTCGACGTTTCCGCCGCAAGAGCTTCCGCCAATGCGACGACGGTGGCAGTCTTTCCGACGCCGCCTTTCATGTTTGCGACAGCAATAAGTTTTCGAGTCACGCCGCGTTTCTCCGTGACGACACGTAACCGGAGCGTTACGCCGGGGAGCCGCCCTCGTCCACCCAGTTCTCGACCCGCACCCCCGGCACCGAAACTCGCGTACGTTGTTGGTGACGATTATTAAAACTTCAGCGCGTGCATGGCGCCAATCAGTTCCGCAAGCGTGATTACGACGCCTCAAACTGGCATTTTGGCAAAACGAAATGCCCCCGAAAACGCGAGGCAAATCAATGTGCTGCAAGCACGGGATTGAAGCGAACCCGTCCTACAGGCTCGCCGCCTCCCACTCCGGCCGGATCGGTCCCGATACGCCCGCGAACGCCCCATCGACCAGTTCTGCCACCAGCAGCCGGTCTGGATCGACCGGCCCGGGCATGCGGGTCTGCCCTTTCGGGACCCGCCGAAAGCCGGCCTTGGCGTAGTAGGGCGCGTCGCCGACCAGCAGCACCAGGCGGTGGCCCTTGTGTTTTGCTTCGTTGAGCGCCCGCTGCATCAAGGCAAGCCCGATGCCGCGGCGGCGGAACGGCGGCTCGACCGTGAGCGGGCCGAGCAGCAGCGCCGCGATCTCGCCGATGCGGACCGGTGTCAGCCTCACCGAGCCGACCAGCAGGGTGCCGATCCGTGCGGTGAACGAGAGGCCGAGGAGGTGTCCGGCGCCTTCGCGAATCCGGAACGCCGTGCGGGCATAACGTCCGGGCCCGAACGTACGCTCGTGGAGCCGCTCGATGACGTCGGCATCGGCGGGCGTTTCGGGGAGAATCGTGAGGGCAAGTTCGGTCATCGGCGATCCTGCCCGCCGGATATCACCCCGCAGCCGCGTCGTCCATCGGAGTAGCAACGTTCCGGCCGGGTGAGCCGTTATCAACCTTAAAAGGCCGGGGCGGCGCTGAGTGGACGGCTCGCCGCATTTATGTGAGCATCGCGGCCGGTGCGGCGGCGATGCGGCGCCGCACCCCCTCCCTACCCTCCCCCCGCACGCGGGGGAGGGTAGGGAGGGGGGATCGGAACAGCTGCCGCCAGGAAGACACCGCCATGACCAATAATAAATTCACTGTCGGCATCAAGGTCGACGGCACGCGCCACAGTGTGACCGTGATGGCCGAAGATGCCCTCGTGGCTGCGCTCAAAGTGAAATTGGAACAGCCAGCCGCCGCCATCAATTTCGTGCGCCGTTCCAACAGGCGCGGCGATCTGCGCCATCCTCACGAGGCCGTCGCCGTCCAGCCTCGATAGCGCCCCGCCTTTCCATCCCTGGGAGCGCGGGCATCGCCGCCGGGCACCCCCTCCCTACCCCCCGCAAGCGGGGGAGGGTAGGGAGGGGGCGGCGGGACGCCCGCCGGGTGGGGGCCCTCTCACCAGCACGGCGACACCGGAGCGCCCATCATCACCTCGGCGATCCGCGCTCGCGTGGCGGCGCTCGTGTCTTGCGGAAGCGCATCACGCGGAAAAAAGCCGTGCGCCATGATTTCGTAGTCCGGCACCGGCGGCGCCGGCTGACAAAAGTGACGTACCACGAACAGGACCACGTGATCGCGCTGCGAAATCGCCGCGTGGAAATAGACGCTGAACTGTTCGGGCGCGCCGACAAGCTCGATGTTGCCCTCCTCCTTGAGTTCGCGTGCAAGGGCGTCGAGCACGGTCTCGCCCGGCTCGACGCCACCGCCCGGGAGATGCCAGCCGTGAACATAGGTGTGCTTGACCAGGAACACGCGGCCCTGCCCGTCGATCACCAGACCGCGTACGCCGAGCGTCAATCCGCGCGACAGGCGCCAATACAGGGGCATGAACGTGCGCGTCGCGTGCGCCGTCAGGAATCGCAGCTTGCTCAGAACCGAATGAAGCAGCGCCACGTCAGTTGACCGCTCTGCGGCAAATATCTCTCGAGATTTGCGGCGTTCGCATAGCTGCCTGTCGCAATTGGTTTTTGCGCTCGCGGGCGGACTGGTTTAATGAAAACATGATGACCTTTTAGTGCGCATATTCATTGCACCGCTTTTTTTGACTGCTGCATTTCGTGCCAAGCTCTTTTGCTGAGCACCTGTTATGACTGCCAGCCTTGGCGCGCCCCACACCGCCTCGGCTGTTGCGGCGTCCCTGGCTTCCCCAGGGACGCCGTTTTTTATGCATATATTCGGTTTATGAAATATAAATGTATGCGTGAGTTTCAGCCCGCCCTGCTGATCAACATATTATTCGCCTCAGACTCGTGGACCGGCCGCATCATGAAACGTTTCATCGATCTATCCGAGCAGGAAGTCCTCGCTCTCGCCATCAGTAATGAGGAGGAGGACTGCCGCATTTACCTTAACATCGCGGAAGGGCTGCGCCAGCAATATCCAAGCTCTGCGAAGTTGTTCGAGGAGATGGCCGCCGAGGAGACGCGCCACCGCGCCATGCTGTACGACCTGTATCGCGCCAAGTTCGGGGAGTTCCTGCCATTGGTGCGGCGCCAGGACGTGCGGGGCTTTATCAAGCATCGGCCAATCTGGCTGGTGCGGCCGCTCGGCCTCGAGGAAGTGCGCAAATACGCCGCCAACACCGAGTACGAGACCGCCCGCTTCTACCGCAAGGCGGCCGAGCAGTCGCGCGATGTCTCAGTGCGGGAGTTGCTGGTCAGGCTTGCCGACGCTGAGGACAAGCACGAGGATCTGGCCGAAAAGCTCGGCGAGCGCGTCCTCACCGAGGATGTGCGCGCGAGGGAGGACGAGACCGCCCGGCGGATGTTCGTCCTGCAATACGTTCAGCCTGGGCTTGCCGGCCTGATGGACGGCTCGGTGTCCACGCTGGCGCCGCTGTTCGCCGCAGCGTTCGCGACCCACAATACCTGGGAGACGTTCCTGGTCGGCCTTGCCGCTTCGGTGGGCGCCGGAATTTCGATGGGCTTCGCCGAAGCCCTGTCCGACGACGGCTCGCTGACCGGGCGCGGGGCGCCGGTGCTGCGCGGGGCGATCTGCGGCCTGATGACGTTTTTAGGCGGCATCGGGCACACGCTGCCCTATCTGATCCCAAATTTCTCGGTCGCGACCGTGGCGTCATTCGTGGTGGTGGCGATTGAGCTCGCGGCGATTTCGTACGTCCGCTACCGCTACATGGACACGCCGTTCCTTGCGGCGGCATTCCAGGTGGGGGTCGGCGGAGTGCTCGTCTTCGCGGCCGGGATCCTTATCGGCAGCTCGTGACCAAGACGGATGCGTCATTGCCGGGCTTGACCCGGCAATCCATCTTCGTGCGAAGAAGATGGACCCGCGGGTCAAGCCCGCGGGCGACGGATGGACGCGTAACGTTCTCGCGCGTAACGTCGTCGTGGGCGAGGCGCCAAAGCGAACCATTATGAGCAAGCCCTTCGTGCTCGCACATCTGTCCGACCCGCATCTCGGGCCTCTGCCGCCGCCGGGCGTGCGGGAACTCGCGTCAAAGCGCTTGTTCGGCTACATCAATTGGCGGCGCAGCCGCCGTCGGCTCCATCGCCGCGATGCGCTCGATGCCATCACCCGCGACCTTCATGGCAGGCAACCCGACCACGTGGCCATCACCGGCGATCTCGTCAATATCGCGCTCCCGGCCGAGTTCGCCCATGCACGCCATTGGCTCGAAACCCTGGGGCGGCCCGCCGACGTGAGCGTGGTGCCGGGAAATCACGATGCCTATGTGGCGGCTGCGGGCCTTCATCGCGACCGGCACTGGTCGCCTTACATGGCCGGTGATGCGCCGGAAGCGGCCCCGAACCCGGCCAGCATGTTTCCGTATTTGCGCCGGCGCGGGCCGGTGGCGCTGGTCGGCGTCTCGACCGCGATCGCGACGCCGCCGTTCATGGCTACCGGCAAGGTCGGCGACCAACAGATCGCGTGTATCGCCAAGATGCTGGACGATTTACGAACGGAGCACATGTTCCGTATCGTCATGATTCATCATCCGCCGCTGCCGTCGGCGCGCCACAAGTGCCTCATCGACGCCGTCGCCTTCCAGCGCGCACTTGCAGCCGCCGGGGCCGAACTCGTCATCCACGGCCATGATCACGTGCATTCGCTCGTCTGGATTGCCGGTAACGGCGGTCGGATTCCGGTGGTCGGCGTGCCGTCCGCATCGGCCGTGGCCACCACGAAACAACGCGCCGGCGCCTACAATCTGTATTTCGTCGGCGGCGGCCCCGGCGCCTGGAACTGCGAAGTGGTGTCGCGCGGCTTGCGTCCGTCAGGCGCAGTCGCCGAACTTGATCGCTTCGCACTGTCATGGTGAGGGAACGTAGTCACCCGACGCCGATGCCGTAGCGCCTTGCCCAACCGAGCCCGTCCTCGGTGCGGCGCCGTGGCCGGTACTCGCACGCCACGAACCCGGCATAATCGCTGCGATCGAGCATCTCGAAGATCGCCGGATAGTTCACCTCGCCTTCGTCGGGCTCTGCCCGGGACGGCACTGCCGCGACTTGGACATGGCCGATGACCGCGTGATGGCGCGCAAACCGCGTTATCAGGTCGCCGCCCTCGATCTGGACGTGATAGAAATCGAATTGCATGCGCACATTGGGCCGGCCGACTAGCGCGATGATAGCGGCGGCCTGCTCAGGCCGGTGCAGGAGATAGCCGGGCCGGTCGCGGCGGTTGATGGGCTCGACCAAGATCGTAATACCCCGTTCGCCGGCGAGGTCGGCGGCGCGTGTGAGATTGGCGACGAAGACCTCTTCGCCCTCGGCCTGCTGCTGCGGCGGCACTTGGCCGGACATGCAGTGAATGGCGGTGGCGCCGATCTCGACCGCATATTCAAGCGCCTGGCGAAATAGCGCCTCGAAATCGCGCTCCCGCCCCGGAACGCCGGCAAGTCCGGCTTCCGCCGCGGAACCGAGCGGCGTGTTGATCCCCAGAATTTTCAACTGATGCCGCTCAATCTCGCGCTGTACGGCATCGGCCGGCTGCTCGTAGGGAAACTGCAGTTCGACAGCCCTGAAGCCTGAAGCGGCCGCCGCGCCAAACCTTTCGAGCAGCGGACGGTCGGCAAACAGATATCCGAGGTTGGCAGCAAGGCGGGGCATCGGCCTCTCTTCTGATGGGGTGACGACGGACAACCGATAGTATGGATTGACCTGCGCCACCATGCCCCCGCCGTCGGCCCAACTATGGCTGCGCACCGACGTTCAGTCTCTTGTGGGATTCATCCCACAACCATCGGCCGGGTCCAAACCACCGATGACGCAGTTACAATTCTCTTGTCGCGAGATCATTTGTAAATTCCTCCTGCCCACTTTCGTCCCACTACTGAAGTGGGACGTTTTGTGGTTGACGGTGCCGGGTCCGGCTGGTCTGATCTACCCAGCCGCTGGAGACAAAATGCGCGGCAGCGAACGTCAAAGCCTGGCGAAATCGCAAAGGAATCCAGGCGCGAGGAAACCTGATCATGACGGCCCAAGAGCTTTTGGCGCGGATTTCCGACTACTGCCGCCAGACCGGGCTCGCGGAATCGACGTTCGGCCGCCGCGCCGTCAATGACGGCAAGCTCGCCAACCGCCTCCGCAACGGCGGCCGCATCACGACTGAGACGGTGGACCGCATTCAAGCCTTTATGGACGCGAACCGCGACGCTGGCATCCTGCGGACCTATCACGGCGGCCCGGGCCCAGCGCCTTTGATTGCTCCAGACGGGGCTTCAGCCCGCCCGTCAGATCGGGGAACCGGCGGACTTCCGGGAGCGACGACGGTTCCAGGCGCTGCCCTGGTCCCCACGTCAAGCACTGCGCCGAAGCATGTCATACCGCAGCCGGCGCCGCAGGATCCGCAGCGCAATTTTCGCTTTTTCGATAACCGCCAGAAATACCTGCTGTTTGTGAACACCTGCAGCGAGAAGTGGGTTGTGGCCCACCGAGTTGGGCAGGAGTTGATCAACATCCATCCGCGCCCGCCGGCGGTCCGGCTGTTCGATGCCGGCATCGGCGACGGCACCGTGTTGGCGCGCGTGATGCGGGCGATGCACGACCGCTTCCCGGCGATGCCGTTCTATGTGG
>WNFF01030007.1_pt1 | contig 11031 bp, 9 predicted proteins | sample 5400441 | NCBI WGS metagenome assembly WNFF01 (sample SAMN13153345, study PRJNA577476) | soil metagenome | isolation source: 120 cm saprolite under Douglas fir tree site 2 hole 3 replicate 1 | place: USA:California | collected 2015-04-18
CGGAACCATTTACGAAAAGGATCTCGGTCCCAACACAACAAAACTTGCACAAGCCATGACCGCCTATGACCCCGATTCCACCTGGCATCAGACTGAATGAGCCACGCCTTCGCTGCTGCCAATTTCACTCTTTGTCCCCACTCGACCAGCCGCCGTTGTTATCGGGGAGTCTCTGGTTTTCTGTTCGATGGTAAAGACCAAATCGCCATGAGATGAAAATGCCTGAACGCGTGCTGGACTCTGGAACTTCGGACAATCCGCCAGGGCCATTTCCGGATCGGCCTTCTGGAGGAGGAACACGCCGTTGGCGGATGTGGCTTCTCATCGTTGGCCTCGCGGCCATTGTTGGCCCCTTCGTCCAGTTGCGCCAAGCAACTGTGCGATCGACGACGGCAAAGGCGGCTCCACAGCCGCGGGGTGTACCCATTGTCACAAGCACCGCACACAAAGGCGCCATTGGCGTTTATATCGAAGGCCTCGGTTCTGTAACGCCGGTCTATACGATTACAGTAACGAGCCAGGTCAATGGCCAGATCATCGCCGTGAACTATCGCGAGGGCCAGATTGTCCACAAAGGTGATTCGCTGAGCGAGATTGACCCGCGACCGTATCAAGCGCTGTTGCTCCAGTACCAAGGGCAGCTGGACCGGGATCAAGCACTGTTGAACGAATCCCGGATTGATCTGACGCGGTACCAGGCAGCACTGAGCAGAAATGCCATTGCGAAGCAGCAATTCGATGATCAGCAGCAAGTCGTGTACCAGAATGAAGGCACGGTAAAGCCTGATGAGGGGCTCGTCGCAAGCGCGAAAGTCCAGGTTGCGTATTGCCACATTACTTCGCCGATTGACGGGCGAGTGGGCCTGCGTTTGGTCGATCCGGGCAGTGTCGCTCTCGCTGCGAACGCGACTGCGGTCGTTGTGGCAACACAACTCCAGCCGATAACGGTGATCTTCAATGTCGCGGAAGACTTTATCCCGGAGATCCAAAAACAATTGAACCAGAGGCGCAAGTTGCCCGTGGATGCCTTCGACCGCGCTCAACAGAAAAAACTTGCCAGCGGCTCTCTGCTGACTACCGATAACGTGATCGACACAACGACGGGGACGGTGAGGTTACGAGCTATCTTCCCGAACAAAGACAATTCCCTCTTCCCCAATCAGTTCGTGAATGCCAGGCTGCTAGTTGATACGCAGCACGGAGTCACAATTGTTCCGACGCCTGCGATCCAGCGAAATGCGCAGGGCGCGTTCGTGTATTTGATCAGGCCCGATCAGACCGCCACGGTGCGTAGCGTGACGGAGGGCGTGACGGACGGAAATGACACAGCCGTGCAAGGTATCGAGCCGGGCGAAGTTGTCGCATCCAACGGATTCGACAAGCTCCAGGAGGGAGTCAAGGTGACGCCGCTCGATAATCAGAATGGAACACGCACAAGCAAGGAAAGAAGTCCGTGAGCCCATCGCGTCCATTCATCTTGCGCCCGGTGGCGACATCATTGCTCATGGCGGCCGTTTTGCTAACCGGCGTTGTAGCCTTCACGCAACTGCCAGTCTCAGCCCTGCCGGAGGTGGATTATCCGACCATTCAGGTTCTGACGTTTTATCCCGGCGCGAGTCCGGACGTGGTGGCGTCAGCAGTTACAGCATCTCTTGAGCGCCAATTCGGGGAAATCCCGGGCCTGAATCAAATGACATCAACGAGTTCGGACGGGAGCTCGGTGATTACGCTGCAGTTCGCACTTGATCTGAACATCGACGTTGCGGAGCAAGAAGTTCAAGAAGGCATCAACGCGGCACAAACCTACCTGCCTGTAGACCTGCCAGCACCTCCGACCTACAGCAAGACCAACGCGGCTGATACGCCAGTTCTGACTCTGGCCCTGATGTCGAAAACTATTCCCTTGTCGCAAGTGGAGGATATGGCGGACACCCGTTTTGCTCAAAAAATCGCGCAATTGCCGGGAGTCGGGTTGGTCAGCATAAGTGGCGGCCAGAAGCCTGCGATACGGGTTCAGGCGAATCCGGCGGCGCTGTCATCCTTCGGCATCAATCTTGAAGATGTGCGAACCGCAATCCAACAAACCAGCCTGGACTTGGCGAAGGGCAACTTCGATGGACCGCAGCAGGATTATCAGATTCAGGCCAACGATCAGCTCTTGAGCAGTAAAGACTTCAAGCCGGTGGTGATTGCCTATCGCAACGGCGCGCCGGTCCATTTGGGAGATGTCGCAAGGGTCATCGATGACGTCGAAAACGTGAAGCAGGCGGCGTGGATGAACACGACGCCGGCGGTCATCCTCAATATTCAGCGGCAACCTGGCGCCAACATCATCCAGGTAGTTGATCGAATCAAGAAATTGTTGCCGAACCTGGAGACGAATTTACCGGCCTCCATTTCGGTTTCGGTGCTCACAGATCGCACCACCACGATTCGCGCGTCGGTGCGGGACGTCGAGTTTGAGTTGATGCTGACGATAGCGCTGGTCGTGATGGTGATCTTTCTATTCTTGCGGAACGTCGCTGCCACCATCATTCCAAGCATTGCCGTGCCTCTTTCTCTTATTGGGACGCTCGGAGTGATGTATCTGGCGGGCTACAGCCTGAACAATCTGACGCTCATGGCATTGACAATCTCAACAGGCTTCGTCAAAAGGTTCCGAGCAAATCGGCTTCACCATTGTGTCGCTGACCATCTCGCTCATTGCCGTGTTGATTCCACTGCTGTTCATGGGAGACATCGTCGGGCGGCTGTTCCGCGAATTTGCGATTACGCTGGCTGTGACGATTCTGGTTTCAGCGGTGGTCTCGCTGACACTCACGCCAATGATGTGCTCGAAACTTTTGCGGCACAAGCCCGATGCGCAGCAAGGCCGCTTCTACCAAGCATCAGAGCGCGTGTTCCAGCAAGTAATCGGTTCTTATGGAAGGACGCGCAGCGGAACAGACCCTGACATTGGCGATAGATCGCTATAAATTGGGCATCGATCCCTACCTCAATGTGATTACGGCGCAAGCTGCGCTCCTCAGCAATCAGCAAACTGCCGTTACTCTTCGCATGCAGCAAATGACGGCAAGTGTGCAATTGATTGAAGCGCTGGGCGGTGGCTGGGATGCCTCGCAGATACCCTCGCCGAAGGAACTGGTCTCCAAAACGCCATAGAATTTAGGGTCCAGATCCGCGAGAGATGCATGGGGTTAGAGGTCCAATCCTAGGTGACAGATGACCCGACACACCTCATTTTTCCAGAAGTTGATCGTGGAAGGTGTTGAAAAGAAGCGGCTTGCTGGTTTGAAAACGCAAAAACCGGGACTCTGAAAGCCGCACGGCGCGGAATACGGCCGCCACCTGGCCACGAGGGGACGGGTTGAAATGGAGAACCGACTGCAACAAAACTTAAGCCTCACAACTCAAATATAAGGGGTGATTTGTGACCTGCAACAAGGAACCCCAGGAAATAGCTTTCTTTCAAAAGGCACCTGTCGCTTCCGCACAACCGTGCGTTGCGAGATCAACTTCAGATCACCATCGACAGAGTTCCAGCAATGGCAGCCTGTGCGAAACCAGACGGAACAATGCCATTTCACAGTAAGCGTTGGCAAGAATTTCTGAGTTCAACGGATTTGGATGCAGTCTGGACCTCAGTCCATCCTGATGATTGACCAGGACTCGAGAAGAATTGGCGCGAAGCTATTCCGACCGGGGAAGCCCACCACGTGCTTTGTGGTGAACTCGGCGGGTACCATCCCGCTGGCGAAGCCGCTCGGGCTGAACAACTTGGCCACGCGGCCGACGAATTGGCCGGTCATTATCAAACCTGTAGAACAGTGGTTGTAGGCGCGGATATCAAAACGACGTTGTCTTGATGGGGATTCGAAAAATAGAGTGTGACACTGGAGTGAGCCATCGCACCCTCGAGAAGACTCTTCAAGACAAACCTGTTCGCCGTAAGACCCTCGCACAACTTGCATAGATTCTGGGGTCCAGTCGCTCACTGTGTGTCTGCCAGCATTGCTCTCGCATTGCTAACCTTTGTCTGTTTCCGACTCGGGCTCAATCTCGCCACGACTGCGTGTCTGTATCTGATTATTATCGTCCTGCTTTCCCTCCTGGGCAGCTTCCTCTCATCAGCCATTGTCTCGCTCATCGCCGTTGGGTGTCTGGCGTACTACTTTGCGCTACCGATTTTCTCTTTCCGGGTTAGCGACCCGCTCAACGTCGTTGCCATCGTAGCTTTTTGTGTAACCTCGGCAGTTATCACTACCTTGGTGTCCAGATTGCGCAGTTCGGCGGAGGAGGCCCTCTCCGAAATCGAGGACCGAACGAGAGCGGAAGACGCACTTAAGAGGAGTGAGGCTTATCTCGCTCACGCTCAACAACTTACCAAAGCCGGAAGCTGGGCGTATAAACGCGTTGATATCTGCGAATATTGGTCCGCGGAGATGTTTCGCATATTCGGCCTAGATCCCTTAAAAGAATGCCCGTCAGGCGACCTGTTTCTCTCTCTTGTGCACCCCGAAGACCGCCAGCGCGTAGAGGAAGCATTCACTCAGCATCTTATGGAAGGTCGCATATTCGACCTGAAGTATCGAATTGTCCGACCCGATGGCCAGCTTCGAGTAATCCGTGATTTCGGTACTGCTATCTTCGAAGACGGAGTTGTCACGCGGTCAGTCGGCGCCTCTTTGGACGTAACAGAGCAAGAGAATCTGACTCAGGAGCTCCGGCGCCGTGAGGTGTACTTGGCGGAAGCTCAAAGGCTCAGTCAAACGGGGAGCTTCGGCTGGAGGGTTTCTACCGGCGAGAAGCTCTGGTCAGAGGAAACATTTAGAATCTTTCAATACGACCGAACCACAAAACCGACGGTGGAACTTGTTCTCCAACGAGTTCATCCGGAAGACGCGGCACGCGTGAAACAGACCCTTGAGCGCGCGTCGCGGGATGGGAAGGATTTTGATCATCAATATCGCTTGGTGATGCCGGATCGTTCCGTCAAACATGTCCACGTTGTGGCTCATGCCGAAAGAGATGAGTCAGGCGAACTCGAGTTGGTTGGAGCGGTGATGGACGTCACCGCGGCAAAGCGGGCCGAAGAGGCACTTCGACAAAGTGAGCAGCAGTGGCGGGATGTCTTTGAGAACAATCCGACCATGTACTTCATGGTGGATGCCGGGGGCAGCGTCATTGCAGTCAACCCCTTTGGCGCCGAGCAGCTTGGCTACGACGTCGGCGAGTTAGTCGGCCAGCCGGTGCTCAGCGTCATTTATGAGCATGATCGCGAAGCGGCCCAAAGAAATGTGGCCCTTTGTCTAAAACAACTCGGCCGGTCAATGAGCTGGGAGCTCCGCAAAGTGCGCAAGGACGGCTCGGTGATTTGGGTGCGCGAAACGGGCAGAGCCGTCCTTAGGGTGAACGAGCCGGTTGTCTTGATAGGGTGCGAGGACATTACAGAACGTAAGCATGCCGAAGAGAGAATCCGGGAGCAGGAAGTAGAGCTGCGACAGATCTTGGATCTCACGCCGCAGCACGTTGCCGTGCTTGGACCCGATCGCAGTAATATTTATGTTAATAAGGAGGCGCTCGATTATCACGGCCTTACTCTCGAGGAGTGGCGGAGCTCCAACCGCCATACTCTTGAGGAGTGGCGGAGCTCCTTTCCTCACAGGTTCTTTCATCCAGATGATTGGGAACGCATGACGAGCGAAACTCAAAGTAAATTCCTAAGCGGGGCCCCGCACGAGACCGAAGGGCGGCTACAGAGAAAAGACGGGAAGTATCGCTGGTTTCTTTTCCGCTATAACCCGATGCGGGATGAACAAGGGCGCGTCACGCGTTGGTACGTCGCGGCGACCGATATCGAGGATCGCAAGCGGGCCGAAGCCGCCCTAGGGGAGCAAGCCAGCCTCCTGAATCTCACGCACGACAGCATTTTCGTGCGTGACATGGATTTCGTCATCACCTACTGGAACCGTGGGGCCGAGGAATTGTACGGGTGGACGGCAGAGCAGGCGGTTGGCAAGGTCTCTCACCAACTGCTGCGAACGGTCTTTCCGGCGCCGATTGAAGAGATCCGCGCGGAGTTGCTGCGCACCGGCCGATGGGAAGGCGAACTCGTGCGCACCAAGGCACATGGAACCAAGGTGGTAGTGGCGAGCCGGTGGTCGTTGCAGCGCGATGAGCGGCAGCAGCCGCTGGCGATCCTGGAAACCAACAACGATGTTACGGAGCGCAAACGGGCGGACGAAGAGCGCGAGCGCTTGCTGGTCCGTGAGCGGGCGGCCTTCGCTGATGCCGTGGCTGCGCAGCAGCGATTCGTTGACTTGGTCAACTCGATCGACGGGATTCTATGGGAAGCGGATGCGCCGAGTTTCAGGATTTTGTTTGTCAGCAACCAGGCCGAGCGCGTCCTAGGCTACCCGGTGGAACGCTGGCTATCCGAACCGACATTCTGGAAGGATCACCTTGAGCCGGAAGACCGGGAGTGGGCGGTGCAGTTCATCGAAAAGGCCATTGCTGACAAGCGCGACCACGATTTTGAATACCGCATGATCGCCGCAGACGGAAGCGTCGTGTGGCTGCGCAACCTGGCAAGCGTGGTTGTGGAGGGAGATCGCGCAACGCGCGTGCGTGGCGTGACGATCGATTTTACCAAGCGCAAGCGGGCCGAAGAGGCGCTGCACCAGGCGCAGGCGGATCTCGAACACATCAACCGGGCGGCCATCATGGGAGAGCTGACGGCCTCGCTGGCGCACGAAGTGAATCAACCGATTGCCGCCACGGTCACCAACGCCAATACCTGCTTGCGCTGGCTCGTCGCCGACACTCCAAATCTCGAAGAGGCCCGCGCGGCGGCGATGAGAATCGTGAAGGACGGAATGCGTGCGGGGGACATCATCAGCCGGATCCGCCTGCTCTTCAAGAAGGGTACTCCGGCACGGGAGTTCGTGGATGTAAACGAAGTCATTCGAGAGATGATCGTCCTCCTCCGCAGCGAGGCAATGCGATATTCAATAGGGATCCGGACGGCGCTGGCGGAAGATCTTCCCCAGGTCCTGGGAGATCGTGTGCAATTGCAGCAGGTGCTGATGAACCTCATCATGAACAGCGTCGATGCGATGAAGGACGTGGATGGGACGCGCGATCTCGTCATCAAGTCGCAGCGAACGGAAAATCTGGTCTCGGTCAGCGATACCGGCGTGGGGTTGCCCCCGCACCAGGCGGACCAGATCTTCAATGCGTTTTTTACCACCAAACCCCACGGCACAGGCATGGGACTTCGGATCAGCCGCTCCATTATTGAATCGCACGGCGGCCGCTTGTGGGCCGCTGACAACTCCTTGCGCGGCGCAAGTTTTTACCTCACCCTACCAAGCAAAGCCGAGGTACAGGAATGACGCCCGCAAGCGCTCCCACGGTGTTCGTCATTGATGACGATGCCGCTGTGCGTGAGTCCATCCAAGGTTTGCTGAAGTCGGTGGGCTTGCGTTCCGAGTCCTTCGAAAGGGCGCATGAGTTCCTACGCAGTAAGCGACCGGAAGGGCCAAGTTGCCTGGTTCTGGACGTGAGACTTCCCGGAGTCAACGGTCTGGACTTTCAGCGGGAGTTAGTCGAAGCGGGAATCCAAATTCCCATCATCTTCATCACCGGTCATGGAGATATTCCGATGACGGTGAAGGCCATGAAATCCGGTGCGGTGGAGTTCCTGACCAAGCCCTTCCGGGACCAGGACTTGCTGGATGCAATCCACCAGGCTTTGGATCGCGACCGGCTGGCGCGCCAACGGCAGAGTGAGCTTGCTGAGCTGAGAAAGCGCTACGAGGCGCTGACGGCACGCGAGCGCGAGGTCATGGGGCTGGTGGTTTCAGGCATGCTCAATAAGCAAATAGCTTCCGAACTTGGGACCAGCGAAATCACCGTTAAGATACATCGCGGCCACGCGATGCGGAAGATGCAGGCTGAGTCATTAGCAGAATTGGTTAGAATGGCGGCGAAGCTTGAGCTTTCGCCTAGCAAGAAGTAGCTCAATGCCACCGCTGTTGCGCAAGACAGTTTGCCAGTTGACAGGCCTCCCGTTCTGACTGCCGCTTTCTCAAGTTCCGCCTCTAAAGATAGAAGCTGCGCCTCTGGTCAGGGGGTATTAGAGCCTCTATACCAAAGCATAATTGCGCCGTTTTTGGCGACGGTGCTAGATTCTGGGCATGGTTACACAGGAGAACATCAAACTAATAGCAATAGTCGACGATGACGATTCGATGCGCAGCGCACTGCACGGCCTGCTGAAAGCGGTTGGCTTGCATGCACAAGCGTTTGCATCGGCGGAGGAATTCCTGAAGTCAGGGCAACAGCACCAGGTTGCATGCCTGATCGCGGATATCCGCATGCCGGGAATGTCCGGTCTGGAATTGCAGGCAAAGCTGAATGCAGAACGTTGCAGGATTCCTACCATCTTCATTACGGCACATGGCGACGCAAAAATGCGGATGCAGGCGTTGAGGGCAGGAGCAGTGGAGTTCCTGGCAAAACCGTTCAACGACGAAGCCCTGCTCGAAAGTGTTCGAGGGGCTCTGGAAGGTTGAGGCCGATAAGGAAGTTCGCACCCGGGCCCCAGGAGGTTCTCTGTGGGAGTTTCGGAAAGATCAGGGTCCGGTGACCAGGACCGGAATGAGCGCAGATTCGAGCAGGTCATAGGCAACAGCCCTGCTTTGGAATCCGTGCTCGAACAGGTTGAACGGGTGGCGCCAACGAATTCCACTGTTCTTATCCAGGGAGAAACAGGCACCGGCAAGGAGTTGATCGCGCGCGCGATTCACAACATCAGCTCGCGGTGCGGACGCACGTTCGTAAAGTTGAATTGCGCTGCCATTCCGCTGGATCTGCTGGAAAGTGAGCTTTTTGGCCACGAGAGAGGCGCGTTCACCGGGGCCATCGCGCAAAAGATTGGCCGGTTCGAGCTGGCCGACAAAGGCACGCTCTTTCTGGATGAAGTGGGCGATATTCCTCCGTCGTTGCAGCCCAAGCTTCTGCGGGTCTTGCAGGAACAGGAGTTCGAGCGTCTGGGCAGCACTCGGACTCATCAGGTGGACGTTCGGCTCGTCGCTGCGACCAACCGGGATTTGGCGGACATGGTGAAGCGGAACGAATTTCGCAGCGACCTCTACTATCGTCTGAACGTGTTCCCTATCCTGCTGCCACCGCTGCGGGGGCGCCGCGAAGACATTCCGGCGCTGGTGATTCACTTTGTCGATCTTTATAGCCGCCGGATGGGTAAGCAAATCGAACACATTTCGCCGGAAACGATGTCTGCGCTCTGCTCGCACGAGTGGCCGGGGAACATTCGAGAGCTGCAGAATTTCATCGAGCGGAGCATCATCCTCACGTCGGGAAACGTCTTGCACCCCCCTCTCGCGGGCTTGAAGTCTGCCACTGAACCGGAATCCCTAAAGGCAATTACCCTGGAGGACGCGGAGCGAGACCACATTCTCAAGACTCTCGAGCACACCCGCTGGGTTGTCGCCGGTCCCAACGGGGCTGCCGCACGTTTGGGAATCAAAAGGTCTACGCTTTACTTCCGCATGCATAAACTGGGAATCTCAAGGTCTAGCATGAGTTCCGATCCTGCGAAGCGAGCTAGCCAAAGTGCAGCAGTCGAGATTACGGTAGATTGACACAGTCCATCCATTGGTTTGCCGGGCGTGTTCCTGACGCCGGAAGAGAATACTCTCTCCTAGGTTAGGATTGCAGGTGTTGCAGATTGCATCGAAGACTCCGCGCGGACTGGCTACGGTCTCGCCGGGCTGCGACCACATGTAGAAGAGTCGTACGGACGCTTGGCGCCCGCATGATCGGAATCAGGCGCCACGTCGCGCCGCTGTTGGAAGCTACCCGGACTTCCCCCCAAATCGGTCGACAACAATCAAGCAGGTGCGCCGTGCCAGACTGTCGGGATTGAGACAGGCTGTTCGCGTGTTGGCATTTCCCGAGGGGCCAGACTCTGCCCTCGGTCTTTGCTTTCCATCACTTACAGACTCAAAGCTCTGGCACGCGTCTTGCCTTTACCAGTTGTGCCTTTCGAGGCAACGAAACTTTTCGTGGCAACACGAACGAGGAGAAATCACCATGACTCGCCTATTGCGCACCTCGATCAGTCTAGCGCTCCTTTCGGTAGCCATACCTTTGCGTGCCAACAATAGGCCGCACACAGGAACGGACAGCCAGACCCCCGTGGTTTGGACGAACGACGACCTCGAAAAACTCCACGACGTTCCTGGCCTGATATCCATCGTGGGTCAAATTTACGAAGAAGCACCACCGCCGGAATCTGCGCCTTCACCGTACGAAGAAACGCCCGCGCCTGATTCTGAGCCTCGACCGTATGTGGAAACTCAGGATCCGGAGTGGTATGCCGAGCAGGCAGCATATCTGCGCGATGAACTTGAACGCAGACAGGCTCAGCTCAGTGACTACCTGCAGGCGATTGAAGATGCACGAAATCTAAGGGAAACGACGGGCGGCATAAATCTCGCCGAAGGCGACATAGCAATAACTCTTGAAGACGGCATCGAACTCCTGGAGCAGCGCGTCGAGGAAACACACATGGATTTCGACGAACTTGAAGACTTGGCCCGTCGCAATGCCATTCCACCGGGCACGCTGCGCGGCCAGTGGTGAGGCTTCTTAACGCTGTTGACGAGGCCACTGAAGTTCTTGGACACGGGCCTGACTCCAACGGGATGATCTCAATTTTGTAATGGAGAATTTGCCATGAACATAAAGTTGTCGAAGCAGGTTTTGGTCGTACTTCTCAGCTGTTTGCTTGTGCAATTCACTGCGCAAGCCGGCTCCTACGGTCCCACGGCCCAATCCAACGAACAGTCACCAGCTCCGCCCGTGAAACAGACCCCACAAGAATTGCAGCAGCTCGTGGCGCCGATCGCCCTGTACCCGGACGCCCTCGTTGCGCAGGTTCTCGCCGCTTCCACCTATCCAACCGAGATTGTCGAGGCGGATCGCTGGATGCAAACCCATTCGCAC
>WNFF01012584.1_pt1 | contig 11028 bp, 9 predicted proteins | sample 5400441 | NCBI WGS metagenome assembly WNFF01 (sample SAMN13153345, study PRJNA577476) | soil metagenome | isolation source: 120 cm saprolite under Douglas fir tree site 2 hole 3 replicate 1 | place: USA:California | collected 2015-04-18
CCATGGGAGTATTCGCAGGGTGGAACGCGACGAAGTCTCGCCAAGGAAAGCCATCGGCGTTTTGCAGACCATTTACGGCTGGTCTTTGCGGTAGCGTTGATCGCGCTGGAGTTCACGAATCTCTTTGGCTTTGTTACGTTTCTTGCGATATCCAATCCGCAGACGAAGCGCTTCGCGTTGAACTTCTCTCCTTACGCTTTGCAGTTCCTGGGTTATGGCATCTGTCTGGTGGTAGTGGCACTTGATCGGGAGTCTTTAAGGCGACTCGTCAAACAACCGATCTTTCGTTGGGTCTTCGTCGCTATAATAGTGTTTGCATGGAGCATGCTACTCAGAGCAATGAACCCACCTGCGGGGTTAGAAGATTATTTTTTCGAGCGTCCATTTGGTCTCAGGATCAACGCCCTCGCGTTCATGCTAAGCTCCGTCCTGATCTTCTCGGGCGAGAACGTTCTGGATTTTGCCAAGCGGGCGGTTGCTTTCGCGACTCTGTTGGCGATCGTGGTGAACCTCTACGAAGTTGCGTATCCCGGCACCTTCTCTGTCGACCCCGGCCGCTCGGCGGGACTGTATGTCAATCCCAACGAGTGCGGCGTGGCCATCGTGTTTGGATGTGTAACAGGCCTCACGGCGTTGCCAAGGCGGTGGCGCGAGTTGTTTTTGATAGCGACCGGGATGGGAGTGGTGGCTACTTTCTCGCGCGAGGCAATGATCGCCTTCCTGATAGTAGTCGTGGGCGCCAGCATCGGCAGAGCCGTTTCATGGCCAAGACTGGTCTTCATGATCGCGGCGACGGGCGTCCTGTTTATGACTCTCGGCGTTTGGACGAGCCTTACGGATAACGGGGTGCTGAACGCGGATGACCTAGATAGGCTTACCTCGGCTTCCGATGCCAGCGCTAAGAGTAGATATCGCCTTGCGAAAATGGTTCTGGAGAAGTTCGAAGAAGCTCCACTTCTAGGCAATGGTTTCGAAACTGCTGGTTACTGGGCGCACAATGAGTCACACAATCTGTATTTCAGCTTTCTCGCGGACCACGGCATATTCGGCATATTACTTATTCCAGGACTGGTTCTGAGTCTTTTCAGAAGGACGTGGGACTATTACGCCTTTGCCGGGGCGTTTATGCTATGGTGCTTTTTCGACCATAATCTGTTCTCAGATTCGTTTGCGCTAATTGTCCTCGCGATACAGGCCAACGAAAGGGTAGTCGCTCGGAACTACGCAACTCGAGAGCCTTACGTTTTGCGCGAAGCGTAAGGCGTAGCACGGGAGAGCGGAATTCGCGATGAGAATAAGCTTCGTGATGTTTTCCCTTTCGGCTGGTGGAGCCGAGAAGGTGGCATCGGGGTTGGCCAACCATTGGGTTAGTATTGGTCACCAGGTGACATTCATAACGATTGATTCGCGCAAAAGCGACTTTTACCTGCTGGACGAGCGGCTTACGCGAGTGGCATTGGGACTGGCAGGTGAATCGAGAAGTTGGTTTCAGTTCCTGCGGAACAGCCTAAGGCGCATGGGACGGCTGCGCACCGCCGTTCTGGCCGCTACGCCGGACGTGGTTGTCAGCTTCCTCGATGCGACAAATGTGTTGGTTCTGCTGACTCTGCTAGGATCGGGCATTCCGGTTGTTGTTTCGGAGCGTGTCGATCCGCGTGTAAAGCCGACCAGTGGACTATTACGGCTGTTGCGGCGAGCAGTTTATCCGCTCGCACGCGCACTGGTGGTGCAAACGCACGAGGTCAGTTCGTGGGCATGCGAATTGGTCAAGGGGGACAGCGTTTGGGTTATACCGAATGCGGTCATGATGCCGGTGGCGAGCCGCGGGCGTGCTGCTGCTTCCAAGGTCAGGCAGCCCTTTACTGTACTGTCTATGGGTAGACTAGATGCACAAAAAGGGTTCGACCTGTTGCTCAAGGCATTTGCGCTATGTAGCACCAAGCATTCGAACTGGCACCTGCGGATAATTGGTGAAGGTCCCGAGCGCGGGCCGCTGACTACGCTGGCTGACAAGCTTGGAATCAAAAGCCGTGTACATCTCGACTCTATTACAGAAGAAGCGACTAGAGCTCTCCTTGAGGGAGACCTGTTCGTTCTGTCATCACGCTACGAGGGATTCCCGAACGTGCTCCTGGAGGCCATGGCCGTCGGACTGCCAGTAATCAGCTGTGACTGTCGAAGCGGGCCAGCCGAAATAATCCGCGATGGCGTCGATGGGGTATTGGTACCGCCCGAGAATGTCATCGCACTGGCAGCGGCGATGGACCGGCTGATGAGTGCAGACGAGGAACGCCGGCGCCTGGCCGCGCGTGCGGTCGAGGTGACCGAGCGTTTTGGCTTTGCCCTCGTCATGCGGATGTGGGACCAAGTTCTGGAGAAGGCAGCCGCTTACTAAAGGTAAATGGGTAATTAGTGGGTCGCGTGGCAAGCACAGTGATCGCTGACTTGGATGGGAGTAAGCGTGCCATTACGCGGAAACATGCAGGGAAGACACGCCGAGTTCGGCTTGTTTTCCTCGTGAGGTTGCTGGGCATCGGAGGCGCGGAGAGGCAACTGGTTACCCTCGCGAAGGCCTTGGACCCGCAACTGTTCGAAGTGACCGTCGTGTGTCTTTACAAGGGCGGTGTACTCGAGCAGGACCTGACAAACGGCGGCGTGAGGGTAATCTCCCTCGACAAAAAGGGCCGTTGGGAGATGTTTGGATTTCTGTTCCGCCTGGCGCGACAGCTCCGCAGGCTTGAGCCCGATATTCTTCATCCGTATCTGACCGCGCAGAATCTGATGGCGATTCTCATGAAGCCGGTTTTGCCGTCAACACGGATCGTGTGGGGAGTACGAGCATCGAACATGGATGCCGGTCGGCGCAAGTGGCTTGAGCATCGCTTGCTTCAGATGGAAGCAGCGCTATCCCGCTTTGCGAACCTGATCATCTTTAATTCTCATGCTGGTGAAGCGCACTCGCTATCAGTGGGGTTCCGTTGTGCATCGCGGGTGGTGATTCCAAACGGGACCGATGTTTGGTATTTCTCGCCCAATTTGCCTATAGGAGCTGCGACTCGGGTATCCTGGGGCGTTGCAAATGGCTCACTGCTGATCGGAATCGTCGGACGTCTCGACCCCATGAAGGACCATACGACCTTTCTGAGAGCTGCTGCGATTTTTGCGAAGTCACACCCAGAAGCCAGGTTCGTTTGTATCGGGGGAGGGCCTAAGGAATACGTGCGCGAATTGCAGGTTCTGTCGGAGAAACTCGGGCTCATCGACAAGGTGATTCTGCTGGGCGCATTCGTAGATATGCCGGCGGCGTATAATGCTCTCGACATAAGCTGTTTGTCCTCGGCATATGGTGAAGGAACCCCAAACTGCATTTCGGAAGCTATGGCATGCGGTATTCCATGCGTTGTGACGGATGTCGGCGACTCGCGTCTTGTCGTAGGCGAGACCGGAATAGTGGTTCCGCCACGAAATCCCGAAGCGCTCGCGGCCGGATGGACTGCCCTCGCTAAGCGTATCGAACAGAGTCCTCAGATACGTCAACTCGCACGAATGCGCGTCCAACTCGGTTTCGGTGTTGACGCGCTGGTGCATAAGACGTCGGAAGCTCTGCTGAATCTCTTATGATCAAAGTGCTTCACGTAACGACCACTTTCAACGCAGCGGGCGGTGCGGAGGGCAACCTGGCGCGCTTAGTTTGCAACATGGACAAGACGCGGTTCTCGAATGCGATCGTGGCAATGAGTCGACGATTTCAGGTGCCAGAGCGCGTGAAGCAGGAGGGTATTCCGTGCACGTCGCTCCGCATGCGTCCAGCATTGTCGAGTCTTGTAGCTCTTGTGCGTCTACTCCGAATCGTCCGGCAAGCACGTCCGCATATTCTGCAGACTTGGATGTATCACGCCGATTTGGTCGGGCTGCTGGCCGGCAAACTGACGGGCGTGCCAGTGATCGCGTGGAACATACGCTGTTCGCTGATGGAGACGCCCTCTCGATGGTCGTCAGCGTTGGTGCGGCGTGCGTTGATTCCATTGTCTGGGATTCCCGAGGTTGTGATAGCAAACTCGCAATCGGGACTGCAGGCCCATCAGGCATTGGGCTATAGGCCGCGAGCCTGGATATGGATTCCGAACTCGGTAGACCTGGACCGATTCCCGCGTTTTAAACCGATGAAGGACCACGCCAATTTCATCAGTGCAACTCGTCTTCTCATCGCAGAGAACGCGAAGGTTCACTTCGTGTTAGCTGGACACGAAATAGACCTGAGCGACGCACGACTAGCGTCATTGATCGAGTCGACTGGTGCAAGGGAGCGGTTCCATGTGCTTGGGCTCAGGCAGGATATCCACCAGGTCACGGCCGGGTTGGACATCGCCTGCTCATCCTCAGCTTACGGAGAGGGTTCGTCAAACGCGGTCGCAGAGGCAATGGCATGCGCCGTACCATGCGTCGCGACCGATGTCGGGGACTCGGCACTGATTGTTGGGGACACGGGGAAAATTGTACCAGCGCGAAATTCGCGTGCTCTGGCGCAGGGTTTAAGTGAAATTCTCGCACTCTCTCCGCGACAGCGACTCGCTCTCGGCCATCGCGCGCGGGAGCGGATCTGCGAGCGCTTCTCGCTGCCAACGATCGTGGACCGCTATCAGCGATTGTACGAAAGCCTGGCGGCTAAACCAACGGTTGCGGCGGATTTCGGCCTGCAACAGAGCCCTCGAGAAATTAAGCTATAGCCGGAGCGAAACCGGTGAGGGAGTTGCCGTGCTGCGCGTGTGGCGAGGGCGGAATGTCTGTGCGTCCCGAACAAATAACAAACGCCTGCATCTCACGTCCGCGTTCCGAAGCTTAAGAGGCCGATCGATCGGGCAAAAACATGTATCCGATGCCGAATCGGAATTGTCGGGCTTAGTATCCAGGAGCCGTCGCGCGATCGAGGGCGGCGGTGGATCTTGTTTGAGCGGATCGCATTTGAAATCGATTCCCAGCCACCGTTGGCAGTTACACTCGTCTCGGTCCTCTGATTAATTTTGTCGCTATTCGACGCATTTTTACTCTGTTTCTTCGGGATGAACGCGTATTGATCCGCTTTTGCCATGGCAGCCAATTCCGAGTCAACGGCGCGCTGTTCCTCGCGTCCGGGTTTCTGTTCTTCGGGTTCTTGTCGGGTGCTTTTCTATTACACCAGGAGCTTAAAGGGATAAACAGTGGGGCCAATTAATGTTGCACAGATGGTAAGCCGACTGTGCGTCGGTGGCGGCACACGAACCGCCTGTCTGATCGCAGCCAATTTGGATTCTAGTAAGTTTCACAGCATTCTGATCGGTGGTCACGCAGGACCGGGAGAGCGCGATGACAACGAACTGATACGACGGCTTGGCCTCAGTCCCGTCTACATAGACGCGATGCGGCGCAGCATCCAGCCGGTCGACTTTTTGGCGCTCACAAGGGTTGAACGCTTACTGGTGGCGAATAAGGTGCAGATACTCAATACGCACTCTTCTAAGGCAGGGGCCCTCGGCCGGATAGCCGGAGTGTTGCGGCTCATAAAGTCAGGCAAAAGACCGCGGATCATCCACACTATTCACGGCCACGTTTTCAAGGGCTACTTCAATAGTGCCGTCAGCCGAGCCTTCGTTCATATCGAGCGCGCGCTGGCGCGGTTCACCGACATGATTCTAACCGTGAGCAATGAGGTCCGACGCGATCTCATTGACGTTTACGGAATCGCGCCACCGGCGAAGGTCCGTGTGATGCCGCTTGGACTCGATTTTGGCTGGATCAAGGAATTGAGTCGCCATCGCGGATGGCTACGTGAGCGCATCGGTGTGACCGGCTCCACATGTCTGATTGGAGCTATTGGACGACTTGCACCGGTGAAGAATCACGCCCTGATGCTGAAAGCGTTTCAACGCGCGCAGCGAAAGGCTGACTTCGACGCCGTGCTCGTGATTTTCGGCGACGGTGAACTACGCTCGGAGCTCGAGAAAGAATGTGGCGCTCTGGGTATTGCAGATCGTGTCGTTTTTCGCGGATGGGAGCTCGATACGGCGCGGATCTTCAGCGACCTCGACATCACGTGTCTTTCTTCCGTAAACGAAGGCTTGCCCCTCACCCTACTGGAAAGCGTCGCGGCGGGAGTGCCGATCGTTTCCACCTGCGTCGGGGGCATCGCTGATCTGCTGACACAAGGAATCCACGGCGAGATGGTCCGTTCGGGCGACGCCGAGGCACTGGCGGCCGCTCTGTGGCGTGCAGCACAGAAACGCAGTCGCATTGACGACACCAGCTCACGCGAGATACGGACACGCTATTCCGTGGATAGCCTGATCAAATACGTCACAGATATCTACGAGGAATCTCTGCTCAGTACGGGAGCAATTCAGCGTGCAGTTAGTGCGCCGGTCTAAATCGTCGCAGTTGTCTCTCCCCCGAAATTGCCGACGCGAACTGTCACTAGTTCTCCAGTCTACCAAGTCCCATGCAACCGCGAGATCACACAGTGGCCAGACCGCAGCCTGACGATCACCCGAGACAAAAAAGCGAGGTGGGGACGGGAAGAACAGAACGTCGCGGGCTGTTCGTTGTTTCGCTGGATTTCGAGCTCTATTGGGGCGTGAGGGATATGGCTAACGTCGGCGCTTATATCCCGAATTTAGTCGGAGGCCGCGCCGCGGTTCACGCAATGCTTGATCTGTTTACGAAATACGGGATCCACGCCACGTGGGCAACCGTGGGTTTCCTCTTCGCTGACAATTCCTCTACCCTTCGGGAATTGTTGCCAAGTGTTCGACCGGCCTATCGAAAGCAAAAACTTTTTCCCTATGCAGATCTGCCTTCGGAAGGAACAAGCGAGACATTCGACTCCATTTTCTTTGCGCCGAGCTTGATCCGTCTTATCGCAGCCACCAAAAACCAGGAGATTGCCACTCACACTTTCTCGCATTACTACTGCCTGGAAGAAGGCCAGGATATCGAGTCGTTCAAAGCCGACTTGGATGCCGCCTGTGTCGCGTCGCGTAGGTTTGGCCTCGAGCTCAAGAGCCTGGTGTTTCCAAGAAATCAGTGCAGACCCTCGTATCTCGAGATATGCGCGGAGGCCGGGATCGTCGGCTACCGAGGCAATCCGGTTTCGTGGCTTCATCGCGGCCATCCCGACGAAGCGCAGAGAAGGATTCGACGCCTCGGTCGCCTGCTCGACGCTTATTTGCCGGTCTGCTCGCATACTTCTCATGCGCTCTCATTACCCGCCGCGGGGCTTCCGATTAACGTCTGCGCAAGCCGCTTTCTTCGACCCTACACACCCTCTTTGCGAAGACTCGAGCCTTTGAGGCTCGAGCGGATCAAACGCGAGATGACAGCGGCCGCGAGGGACGGCCGTATGTACCATCTTTGGTGGCATCCTCATAATTTCGGCGTTAATACGCAACTCAATCTGCAGTTCTTAACGCATATTCTTGATCATTATGAATACCTACATGCCGTTTACGGCATGGTTAGTGCCAACATGCGCGAAACTGTCGAGCAGTATCTCTTGGGCGGGTCCGAGCAGCGTGGAGCTTCGCCGTTAAGGGCAACAGCCGCATGACACGGCTGTCGAGGGGAAGTCGCGAGCCTGAAGTGCCGAACAGACGCCGGGCGTGGCTGCACAAAGCATCCGCCTGATCCGCGTTCGTGCCGTTGCAATGTTCCGCACAGAATCTTTCAGATACTTGGGCGCGAGCTCATAAGCGAGTGGCCGCGAGCAGAACTCGCAGTCTTCCAGTTTGTCAGCCTACTCCGTCTCACGGTCCAACTGCGGTGTCCGTATAGACCAGCCCTAATTACGCTAATTCCCCAACGCAAAGCACAACTTCCCGGCTAAAGCAGACGTGCCTCGACAGGTCAAGCAGCTTCGCTCTCTCCCTATTCTTGTGTCCGAGGCGAGATCGTGTCTCACGCTACGCCGCATCTTGGATATCGTGGTGAGCGCGATCACTCTGACGTGCCTTTCACCACTCCTCTCTGCGATCGCGATCATGATCAAACTCGACTCGCTAGGCCCCGTGATCTTTCGCCAGGTCCGTGTCGGGATGGGTTTTCGGAGATTCGAGATCTACAAATTCCGCACTATGGTGGTCGACGCGTCTGCGCGCGGTCCTGCGATCACCGTCGGTGCTGATTCGCGCGTAACTCGGGTGGGCCGGGTTTTGCGCCGTTGGAAGCTCGATGAGTTGCCGCAACTCATCAATGTGCTCAAGGGAGATATGAGTCTGGTTGGTCCGCGACCGGAGGTTCCGAAATACGTAGAACTCTTCCGCGAAGCTTACGAACATATACTATCGGTGCGTCCCGGTCTCACCGATCCAGCCTCGATCGCATACATCGCAGAGTCGGAGATACTTGCACGAGCCTTTGATCCGGAACGCGAGTACATAACTACTATCCTGCCCCGAAAGATACGCCTTTCGCGTGAATACCTGCGCGAGCGTTCGTTGACAGGGGATATCAGCTTGCTGTTTAAGACTTTGGGGAGACTATTCTAATGCCGCGGTTTCTTGGGCGGCTGGAGTACCTCCGCCTGGCAACGATCGGCATTGACGCGGCCCTGATCGTCGTGGCGTACTGGGGCGCCTTCATGCTCAGGTTCGACGGTCAAATTCCGCCGATCGAATTGGCACTTCTCTACGAAACACTGCCATGGGTCGTCGCAATCCAGATGATCTTGTACTTCGAATTTCACCTCAACCAGACCATCTGGCGCTATGTAGGGCTTTGGGATGCGTTGAAGATAGCGGAGGCGTCCGCAACTGGCATGATTGTAGCCTTGGCGGCAGTGCTTTATTTGAGAGTTCCCGAATTTCCGCGCTCCCTCTTTCCGCTCGATCTGATTCTTCAGCTTTCGTTCCTATCTGGAGCGCGGGTGCTGCGGCGAATCGCGAACGATCTGCATAAGGCGGATCGCGGCAAGCGGATTCTTATCTTCGGTGCGGGCGACGCGGGCGAGATGATCGTGCGCGACATGAAACACAATCCATACCATGGGTATAGTCCAGTAGGTTTTATCGACGATGACCCAGCGAAGATCGGTACCCGAATCCACGGTGTTCCCGTTCTCGGTTCGCGCAACGCCCTGAGATCGGTCATGAAGGAAGTGGCTCCGGAAGAAGTGCTGATCGCAATGCCGCGAGTGCCTTCCAAGACCATCCGCGACATCGTGAAATGTTTGGAAGCGTACCGAGTTCCGATCAAGACGCTACCCAGCCTGCGCGACCTGATCGATGGTGCGGTCAACGTTTCCAAGATGCGCAACGTGTCGCTCGAGGACTTGCTCATCAGGGAACCGGTCGGTGTTGACGGACAGCAAGTGCATCAGCTCTTGGAGGGCCGGCGCGTGATGGTGACCGGCGCCGGAGGGTCGATCGGCAGCGAGTTGTGTCGCCAGCTTTTGGCGCTGAAGGTGCAAACGCTGGTGATGTACGAACGGCACGAAAACAGCCTTTACATGGCGGAAAACAAAATCAGCGCGGAAGTCGGAGCTGATGGAATCGAGACCGTAGTAGGCGACGTCGCGGACGCGAGGCGAGTTGATGAGACGATAAGGAAATATCAGGTGGGAATTATCTTTCACGCTGCCGCTCACAAGCACGTTCCGATGATGGAACTGAATCCGTGCGAGGCGGTCAAAAACAACGTGCGAGGCACACGGATAGTCTTGGAAGCAGCGATGCGCAACCACGTCGAACGCTTCGTGCTCGTGTCCACCGACAAGGCCGTGAACCCGAGCAATATCATGGGTGCCTCGAAGCGGGTGGCCGAGCTCCTGGTACAATCAGCCGCCCGTCGAACCGGGCGGAAGGTGGGAGTCGTTCGTTTTGGTAATGTTCTTGGAAGCAACGGAAGTGTAATCCCCAAATTTCTGGAACAGATCAGGGCGGGCGGTCCGGTTACAGTGACGCACCCTGCAGTGCGCCGCTTCTTTATGCTCGTACCGGAGGCGGTCCAACTGATTTTGCATGCGACTGCGATCATGGAGCCCGGACTGGTGTATGTACTAGAAATGGGCGAGCAGATAAAAATTTCCGATATGGCCCGCCACCTGATTCGGCTGTGCGGTTTTGTTCCCGATGAGGACATCAAGATCGAGTTCACTGGCCTGAGGCCAGGTGAGAAACTTTTCGAGGAACTCGTCGGCGACGTAGAGGAGGTAGAGCCTTCGGCAGTCAACGGTGTACACAAAGTTCGCACTACAGAGGAGATCGACGTAGGACGATTTAACGAGAACCTGCGTGAACTTGAGGCGGCTGCCACGGCCAACGATCGACCGGCAGTTTTTGCGCTGTTGCAACGAATCGTGCCGACGTTCCAATCTACTGAGTCCACACCGCTCGAAAGGGACGGACGGGTCGGAGAAGTTTCGGGCCTGCGTCGCACGCGTAAGCAGGGTGGAGGCATAGGCGATGTGCTCAGGGGCAACACTTCTCCTCCCGGAACCTTGGACGCTCCAGCCGTGGCGATGCTTTCCATCAAATCCTGATGCTGCCGTTTCAGCGTCGTAAGTAGCTGAACTGCAGCGTCCGTGTCGCGTCTCTGAGGTACAGTAAGGATTTGTTCGTCCAAGGAGTATGGGTGAAAGGACGGGGTGCGTGGATGTGTGCAAATCGGAACTCGCAGAGTTGGAAGCGTGGCTGCGTTTGCCGATCTCCCAAACCAAATCCGTCTTAGCATCCGCTCCTCAGTCAAGCCTGCTTCGCTCGCCGGAGAAACTACCGGATCCGACCCCTGTTCCATTTCTCCATTCCTCCTGTGTACCGGAGGGGAGTTTCAAATGACAACAAAGGGGGGAGATTCACACGATTCCTGACAAATCGACGACCTCCGCCTCGAGTGGACGAGCGAGCGGAATGGGATTGCGAAGCCTCCTGGCGGCCATCTGCATCCTGGCGGCATTCAAATTCGTGGTGCGCCTGATGCCCATCACACATCTCACAAGCGGGCGGGCCCTCAAAGTGAACTATCTCGCCTCGCGGGCCTGGACACGCGGGCTCGATCCTTACG
>WNFF01023927.1_pt1 | contig 11027 bp, 13 predicted proteins | sample 5400441 | NCBI WGS metagenome assembly WNFF01 (sample SAMN13153345, study PRJNA577476) | soil metagenome | isolation source: 120 cm saprolite under Douglas fir tree site 2 hole 3 replicate 1 | place: USA:California | collected 2015-04-18
AGATCGCGGCCAAATTCGACGGGACGCGTCTGGTCAGCGACGAAAAAGATCCTCGCGGAAACAAGATGAGCCGCACATTTGAGCTGTCGTCGGATGGCCGGCAACTCTATGAAACGCTGCACATGACCAGCGGCCGGAGCAACACATCGCTGGTGATTCGCTACGTGTACGACATACCGATGCAATCACTAGCTCAGTCGAAGCAATAACAATCCTCGAATTGGAGTACAATCCGCAGGCGCCAGAGAACATTGGCCAGGTGCAGGGTATGTTGCCATTTGCGCGTGTGCCAGTGCCATCACCCAGCACACAAAGGAGGACTTCCATGAGTTGTCTGGGCCTGGGCCGTCTTGCGGGTTGCCTGTCACTAGTGCTTATCGGAATTATTGCGGTGGCAAGTCCGCAGGCCGTGCATTACCACTTGCTGAAGAAGGTTCCGCTGGGAGCCGCTGCGGGCGGCGGGCGAGAGTATTTTGACTATGTAACGGTTGATTCTCATGCGCGGCGCGTCTACGCTTCACACGGCACGGCAGTGAAGGTGGTTGATGCGGACAGTGGCGCGGTCGTTGGAACGATTTCCGGATTGAAACAGTGCCACGGAATAGCGCTCGTGGAGGAACTCGGCAAAGGATTCATCAGCGACGGTGGGGCCGCCAAGACGGTGATTTTCGATATGGCGAGCTTGAAAGTGACCGGCGAGGTCAAAGGTGAAGAAGACGCCGACTCCATTATTTATGATCCAGCGTCGAAGCATGTTTTTGTATTTAACGGCGACCCAAAGAGTGCGACGGTGATTGACCCGACAAGCGGGACAGTGGTGAAGTCTATCGCCATGGGCGGCGGTCCGGAGTTTGCTGTTGCCGACGGCAAGGGAACCGTTTACAACAACATTGAAGACAAGAATGAGTTGGTGGCGATCGACTCCAGCACGCTGACGATCAAGTCACGATGGCCGGTGGTGCCGGCAGGACAACCGACAGCCCTGGCGATGGATCGCGATCACCGGCGGCTTTTCGCGGCGGGCCGTAACCCTCAGAAGCTGGTCATCATGGACGCGGACAACGGCAAAGTGATCCAGTCGTTTGCTATCAGCGCGGGTGCAGATGCGAATGTGTTTGAACCGGAGACCGGTCTGCTGTTTGTATCTACACGGGAAGGCATGATTCACATCTTCCACGAAGACACGCCCGACAAGTTTAGCGAGGTCGAGGCGGTGAAAACGGAGTACGGCGCAAAAACCATGGCGCTCGATTCAAAAACGCACAATTTGTATTTGACGACGGCAGATTTTGGGCCGCCTCCCGCACCAACGGCAGAGCGGCCGCACCCGAATCCGGCCCCCATTCAGGGAACATTTCATCTGCTGATCTATGGAAAGTGAGCGCGGCCGCGTTGACGGAATGGCGCTGCGGATGCTATAAAATACTGTTTCGAGACGGCAGCGATAAGCCCACCGTGCGCTCCTACGGGGTTGGAGTGCGGCTGCCAAGCCTGTGGCCAGTTGGCGGCCACACTTGACGGAATTTAGGCGATCCAATATCGATGCAAGTGATTGTTCACCAGTTAGGCGAACTGTTCCTTCAGGCTGTGCCCACGGTCCTGATTATCCTCCTTTTTTACATCATCTTACGGGGAGTTTTCTTTAAGCCGCTGCTGGCCGTGATAGCCGAACGGGATGCGCGGACGGCGGGGGCGCAGAAGGCTGCAGAAGCGGCGCAGGCTGCGGCTGCGGAGAAGATAAAGCAGTACCAGGATGCGTTGCGGCAGGCGCGCGGGCAGGTGTACGCGGAGCAGGAAGCCGCACGAAAGAGGCTGCTCGACGAGCGAGCCGCGCAGATCAAGGAGGCGCGAGCGAAAGCTGCGGCCGAAGTGAATGCTGCCAAAGCACGCGTGGCTGCGGAACTCGCGGCTGCTCGCCGCGAGATTGAAGCCAGCGTTGCACAGCTTGCCGCCGAAATTGCGCGCCGCATCCTGCAGGTCCCGCCGCGCCCGAGCGCTCCCGTGAGAGAGGCTCGATGACGCGAAATCGCTCCCTTCTCTTTGCTGTGAGTGCTCTGTTTGTGTTGCTGTTTGCTGTCGTTGGTACGCAAGCCGCGGAAGAAGGCGCAAACTCAGCAACCGAGCGTGCGACGGAAATTTTCAAATGGATTAACTTCGCGGTCGTCGCCGGCGTGGTCGTGTGGGTGTTCGGCAAATTGCTTCCGCCGGTTTTCCATAAGAGAGCCGAAGCTGTCAGCTCCGCGATCACAAAAGCGACCAGCGCCAAGGCTGCGGCCGACGCGCAGCTTCTCGAAGCTGAAACCAAGCTTGCGAATCTGCAGAAGGAAGTGGCAGAGCTTCGCGCTTTTGCAGAAAAAGAGGCTGCCGCGGAAGTAGAGCGCCTGAGAGCCGCGACGCAAAGCGATATTCAGAAAATCGCGGCTGCGGCAAAGGCAGAAATTGAGGCCGCAGAACGCGCGGCACGCTTGGAACTGAAAGCGCTAGCCGCAAATCTTGCCGTGGATGGCGCGGAGTCGCTGCTTGCCAAACAACTCACTCCCAAGGCGCAGGAGTCGCTCATCAGCAACTTTGTGAAAAGTCTCGAAGGGAGGCCGAATTGAAATCGGCGAGCCTCCAGTACGCGAACGCGATGGCGGATATCGCGCTGGCGCAGGGCGCGGCTGAGCCGACTGCCAAGCAGCTTCGAGATTTTGGCGCGGCGTACGCGGAATCCACGGAACTGGGAACCTTTCTGGCAAGCCCGGCCGTAGGCATTCAAGCGAAGCACGCAGTCCTCGAGAAAATCGTGGCGCGGCTGGGAGCGAGCAAGATTGTCCGAAATTTTCTCTTTGTAATCGCCGACCACCGGCGCACGAACCTGATTCCGGAAGTCATCGCCGCGTTTCATGAAGTTATTCGGCAGCGGCAGGGAATTGCCGAAGCGGCGGTTTCTTCCGCGATCGAATTGAGCGCGGCACAAAAGAAAGAGATAGCGGCGACGCTAATGCGGGTGACGGGAAAGAAGATTGAGGCCAGGTACGCGCTCGATCCGGCGCTTTTAGGCGGTGCGATCGTGCGGATCGGGGACACGATTTACGATGGGTCGTTGCGCAGCCGATTGAATGAGATGCGCGCGCGCTTGGCGGCCGAGTAGTTATGCAAATTTCCGTCCTCCCCTGGAGGGCGGCTACAAAGGCTTTTGACGGAAGCGACGGAGCGGGAATGGCGAACATTAAGGCGGACGAAATCAGCAAGATTCTGCGAGAGCAGATTGAGAATTACGAGCAGACCGTGTCCGTCGACGAAGTCGGCGCGATCATCAGCGTGGGCGATGGGATTGCGCGTGTCCACGGCCTCGAAAAGGTCATGGCCGGCGAAATGCTCGCGTTCCCGCACGATATTTTCGGCATTGCGCTGAACCTCGAGGAAGAAGAGGTCGGCGTGGTGCTCCTCGGCGAATCCCAGGAGCTGAAAGAGGGCGATGTCGTCAAGCGCACGAACACGATTATGTCTGTGCCCGTCGGCGAAGCGCTGGTGGGCCGCGTGGTCAGTCCGCTCGGCCAGCCGCTGGACGACAAAGGCCCCATCGCTTCGAAGCAGCGCAATCCGCTGGAACGCCTCGCACCCGGTGTGCTAGACCGCCAGCCGGTACGGGAGCCGCTGCAAACGGGCATCAAGGCCATCGACAGCATGATTCCCATCGGGCGCGGCCAGCGCGAGCTGATCATCGGCGACCGGCAAACCGGCAAGACTGCGGTCATCCTGGACACCATCATCAACCAAAAGGGTGGCGACCTGGTTTGCATCTACTGCGGCATCGGGCAGAAGCGTTCGACGATCGCGCAAGTGGTAAAAACGCTGACGGACGCGGGCGCGATGGAGTACACCATCGTCGTTGCGTCTTCGGCTGCGGAGCCGGCTTCTCTGCAATACATTGCGCCGTACGCGGCTTGCGCGATGGGCGAGTACTTCCGCGACACGAAACGTCATGCGGTGGCCTTCTACGATGACCTGTCGAAACACGCGCAGGCGTACCGCGAAATCTCGCTGCTGTTGCGCCGTCCTCCCGGGCGCGAAGCGTTTCCCGGTGACGTGTTTTATCTGCACTCGCGTCTGCTGGAGCGGGCAGCGAAACTGAACGATAAACTGGGCGCAGGCTCGCTCACCGCACTGCCGGTGATCGAGACGCAGGCCGGAGACGTCTCGGCGTACATTCCGACAAACGTGATTTCGATTACCGACGGACAGATTTATCTGGAAGCGGATCTTTTCAACGGGGGAATCCGTCCGGCAATTAACGTGGGCATTAGCGTGAGCCGCGTGGGCGGCAACGCACAGATTAAAGCGATGCGGCAGGTTGCGGGTTCGCTGCGGCTGGATATGGCGCAATACCGCGAACTCGCAGCCTTTGCGCAGTTCGGCTCCGACCAGTTGGATAAAGTTACTCAGGGGCAGCTTGCCCGCGGGCAAAGGCTGACTGAAATCCTTAAGCAGGATCAATACGCCCCGCTGTCCGCGGAGAAGCAAGTGCTGATCATTTACGTGGCCACCAGCGGCGGCACTGACGGCATTCCGGTCCCGGAGGTGCGCCGGTTTGAACGCGAGTTCCTGCAATTCGTCGAAACGAATTATCCGTCCGTGTTGAAGAACATCGCAGCGAAGAAAGCCCTGGACGACGGCATTAAAGCCGAAATCAAGACTGCTTTGGATGCGTTCAAGGAGCGCTTTACGGCTGCCGTAGGCGCGGCAAAGAATTAGAAGCGCAGCCTGACGAAGAACGATGCCCACACTTCTCGATTTCCGGCGCCGCATCCGCTCGGTGAAGAACACCCAGCAAATCACGCGCGCGATGAAGTTTGTCTCCGCAGCCATGCTGCGCCGGGCCCAGGAAGCCGCGCTGGCTGCTCGCCCCTACGCCCGGGAACTTGCGCGGATGCTGCGTTCGATCATGTCGCGCATTGCTGAGCCACAGCACCCGCTGCTGGCCAGGCGCCCCGAGGAGCGTATTCTCGCGCTGGTGCTGACGGGAGAGCGCGGGCTGGCGGGCGCGTTCAACGCGAATATTCTGCGCAAGGCCCAGGAGTTTTTCCGCGCCAACAAAAGCAAGAAAATTTCGGTCATTCCTGTCGGCAGGAAGGGCCGCGATGCGCTAAAAAAAGGGACTGCACGGGAGATCGCGACGCTGGTCAGGGAGCTGTACGCCAGGGAAGAAATTGATTCGGTGTACGTCGTCTTCAACGAATTCAAGACGGTAATGACCTCGAACCTGGTCGTCGAGAAACTTCTGCCGGTCGAAGCGTTTCATGCCGAAGAAGAGCCTGCTGCGGAACGTGCCAATTCCCAAGTCGACTACATCTACGAGCAGCCTGCGGAGCAACTTCTCGATAAATTATTGCCGCGCTACGTTGAAACACAGTTGCTTCGCGCGATGCTGGAATCCTCCGCGGCGGAGCATGCAGCACGCATGACGGCGATGGAATCGGCGACTAAGAACGCCGGCGACGTGATTGAAGCTCTGACGTTGCACATGAACAAAGTTCGTCAAGCCGCCATCACCAAAGAAATTATTGAGATTGTTAGCGGCGCCTCTTACGGCGCTTAGGAGAAAGCAGCATGTCACAGAAACACGGAGCCATCGGACATGTCGTGCAGGTGATCGGACCAGTGCTCGATGTGCAATTTGAAGCGGGCCATTTGCCCGCCATTTACAATGCCGTTCGCATCACCAGCGATGGTTACAACGTTCCTGAGCCCATTGACGTGACAGCGGAAGTGCAGCAGCACCTCGGCGAAGGCCGAGTGCGCGCCGTGGCCATGGAGCCCACGGAGGGACTGGTGCGCGGCATGAAGGCGCTTGATCTTGGCGAGGGCATCAGTGTTCCCGTGGGACGCTCGACGCTCGGCCGCGTGATGAATGTTCTTGGCAAACCCGTGGACCAACTGGGGCCGCTCACTAGCCCCACCATGTACCAGATTCACCGCCCGGCTCCTTTGCTGGACCAGCAATCCACAACGCTGGAAATGTTCGAGACGGGCATCAAGGTTGTCGATCTGATCCAGCCGTTTTTGAAGGGCGGAAAGATTGGGCTGTTTGGCGGCGCGGGTGTCGGCAAAACGGTTCTTATTCAAGAGCTCATTCACAACGTGGCCATGCAGCACGGCGGCGTATCCGTGTTCGCGGGCGTGGGCGAACGCACTCGTGAGGGTAACGACCTCTGGCTCGAATTCCAGGAATCGGGCGTGGTTGTTCCCGGCAATTCAGAAAAATCCCGCGCGGCCCTGATTTACGGCCAGATGACGGAACCGCCCGGTGCGCGTCTGCGCGTCGGCCTTACTGGCCTGACGGTCGCCGAATATTTCCGCGATCAGGAGCATCTTGACGTGCTCCTCTTCATCGACAACATTTTCCGGTTTGTACAAGCAGGGTCGGAAGTTTCGGCGCTGCTCGGCCGCATGCCCTCCGCCGTCGGATATCAGCCGAACCTCAATACGGAAATCGGGGAACTTCAGGAGCGCATCACCTCGACGAAGAGCGGTTCGATTACTTCGGTGCAAGCGATTTACGTGCCGGCCGACGACTACACGGATCCTGCTCCCGCTGCGACATTCACGCACCTGGACGCCTCCACGAACCTGAGCCGCCAGATTGTGGAGCGCGGCATCTATCCGGCCGTTGATCCGCTCGCCAGTTATTCCCGCATCCTCGATCCGCGCATCGTCGGCGCGGAACATTATGCCGTGGCGCGGGGCGTGAAATCGATTTTGCAGCGCTACAAGGACCTGCAGGACATCATCGCCATTCTCGGAATCGAAGAGCTTTCGGACGAAGACAAGCGCACCGTGGTACGCGCGCGCAAGATCGAGAAGTTCCTTTCGCAACCCATGTTCGTTGCGGCGCAGTTCACCGGCCTTGAAGGTAAGTACGTGAAGATCGAGGATACGGTGCGGAGCTTCAAGGAAATCGTGGAAGGCAAGTACGACGACATTCCGGAGCAGGCGTTTTACATGGTCGGCACGATCGACGAAGCTCTTGCGAAAGCCGAAAAAATGAAGGCGAGCGCGTAAGGAAATAATGCTGCCCGATGCCATCGAACTGGTGATCGTCACGCCGGAGAGGCAACTGCTCCGCGAGAAAACCGTCGAGGTGCAGATGCCTGGAGAGAATGGCTATTTGGGCATTTTGCCCGGGCACGCGCCGCTCATGACCGAATTGGGAATCGGTGAACTCAGCTATCACGACATGGCCGGCAAGGAATCCACGCATATCGCAATTATCCGCGGATTTGCCGAGGTACTTGGAGACCGCGTCACAGTGCTTGCGGAAACCGCCGAGCGCGCGGAAGAGATCGACTTGCAGCGCGCCAAAGAGGCGCTGGCCCGCGCCGAGAAACGCCTGGCATCCAATGACCCAAATATTGATTGGGACCGAGCCAGTGTGGCGCTGCAGCGCGCCCTGATCCGCATCCAGGTGGCCACCAAGCGGCGCAGTGCGCTCGTTTCAGGATCGTAAACTATACCTTTGTCTCTTACGAGACGCTGCCTGCGACGTCCCTCCGCCGCCCGCATCTAACTCTTGGGAAGCCGGGAAAAGATGGAACCGATAACCATATACAGCACGAGCTGGTGCCCCGATTGCTGGCGCACCAAATCGTTTTTGAAGCAACGAGGGGTTATATTTCGGGAAGTGAATATCGAAGAAGATCCTTCCGGGGAAGAGATCGTTGTCAAGGCCAACAACGGCAAGCGCACGGTCCCGACGCTCGAGGTCGGCGGCCGTTATTTTTCTTGCAGTCCGTTTGACGCCGAGCAGCTTGCCGAAGAACTTAACATTCCGCTGAACCCCTAATTCAGCGCGACACCTCGGGCCCAGACTCCCGCCAAATCTTGAATTCGATGCCGAGCAATGACGCGGGATTGAGCGTGAGCATTCGCACGGCGTCCGGCAACGGTATGCCCAGGGCCACGATATTGCGCAACGCGCGGTCCAGCGTGAGCGTGCTGCCCGCCAGCACGCCGTTGGCGTTTCGGCAGACCCCTCCGCTCACAATCACTTCCATTCCGCCAAGCATGTACTTTCCATCCGGCATGCCGGTTGCGGAGAGACCATCGCTCACCAGGGTGACGTGCGCGGCTCCTTTGGCGAGGAGCAACAGTTTCATGGCGGCCTCTTCAACGTGCACGCCGTCGGCGATTAGCTCGGCATTGACCTCGGGCGTTGTGAGCACGGCGCCGATGACGCCGGGATCGCGATGCGAAAACGGGCGCATGGCATTGTAGACGTGAGTGGCGCTGCGCACTCCCCTCGCCATGGCGGCGCGAGCTTGCTCGTAGGTTGCATCGGTGTGCCCCATAGAAATGACCAGACCAGCTTCTCGAGCGGCATCGATGCACGGAGCAGCCCCGAGCACTTCCGGTGCAATCGTCAGAATTCTGGCATTCCCCGACGCGGCTTTCAGGAAGCGATTGAGAGTCTCCGCTGACGGCGATTGAATCCACTCGGAGGGATGAACTCCGCGACGCTCCTTGCTGATAAAAGGCCCCTCGAAATGGATTCCCAAGATCTCGGCGTGAGGCTCATCCGTTTCGTGTTGCTGGGCGATGTACGCGGCGATCCCCTCGACGGCCCGCAGAGTCTGATCCGTGCTGGCCGTAACAGTAGTGGCGACGAGAGACGTAGTGCCGTATTCCGAAACCTTGCGAGTGATAGTGCGGAACGCGGCTGCGGTTCCTTCCATGACGTCGTGGCCGCCGGCGCCGTGGATATGCACGTCAATGAAACCAGGGATGGCTGTCTTGTCTGTAGCGCGAACTTCCCGTGCTCCCGCGGGCAGGGTCATCCCCGAGCGTGGCCCGATGGCCTCGATGGTGTCATCGCAAAGTAGGATCCCCGCATCATGTATTTCTGCTGCCGGGGTGAGCGCACGCCCCGCGTGAATAAGAAGGGTCGACATGGAGCATAACATCGTAACGGAAATGCCTGGCGGCACAAAACAAAACGGGCGCCCCTCAGGACGCCCGTTACGACAAAATGAACAAAGATTACTTGGTTGCGGCAGCAGCCATGTCAATGCTGGTCAGTTTGAGGGTCTCACCCTCTACCGTGCCCTTTACGGTCACATGATGACCGGCATGAGCTGCTACCTTATCCTGAGCGTCGACAACGTAGACTTTCTTGTCGGCGTCGTTCACGAACACGTACTTGGCGCCGTGCTCCTTGACGCACTTGGTGGTGCACTCGCCAGCCTTGTCGTTCGCGCCCTTGACCCCGCACTGGCTGTCTGAAATCCAGCCGGTCCATGAGCCATCCGCTGCCATCGCGAGAGCTCCCGCGAACAGCGTCGCTGCCATTGCCACTGCAAATCGTACTTTCATGATTTCCCCCTCCAGAAATCCACTATGGTCCTTTGATCTGCCGGGCCGCCCATTAGCTTGGCACATCGACGGCCCAGTGTCCAGACGCTTCGTAAGACTTAGTACGGAGGACTCTTATTCCCGGATGAGCGTCAACAAAAAAAGGGAGGATTCTCTGGAATCCTCCCTATGCTGCTGTGCACGTAAGGATGAAACGCAAATTTCCGCGCGGTTCGGTTTACTGCCCCGATGTGGCTGTGCTGGCCGAAGCGGCCCCCGCAGCCTTCGGTACGCTCAGGTAGCCCGTGGCACTTGTCTTGGTGACCTTGTTGACCACCAGTTCCAGAGCCGAGCGAGTCCCGCCAGTGTAAAAGAAGATCGGCTCGTTCACCGAACGATCCTTCTTTTCAAAGCTGTTGTCATCTGCCAGGACATTCATGGTGTAGCGGTTCTTCTTAGGATTGGTATCCTTCAGCTGGATTTGGATGCTGCCGACCTTCGTCGCGCCACCCTTCCGCTGCACGGTGAACTCGAAGTAATCACGCGTGCCCATGTGGCGGAGCTGATCGATTTCATCGTGATTTCTCGCGATAAGCGTGCCCATCTCGCTGCGCGCCATCTGAATGCTGTTCTTGGTGGCGTCCAGATCGGTTTTGACGCCGGTGACATCGCCGTTTAGTCTGGTCACGTCATCCGCGTTCGCTTTGGTGGCCAGTTCGGCCTTCACGTAAGTTGCCAGGCTGGTGACCTTCTGGTCGACCGCAGTGGTCGCCTTGTGATTCTGCTTGCGGGCGGTGATGAGTTCGCCTTGAGTAAGGTTAAGCTTGTCCGTGACGACCTTCACGTCGCTCTGCAATTGCTGATTGACCTCATCGGCCTTGGCCAGCCTCTGGGCCAGGGCTTCATTGGACTGCTTCACAGAGGCCTGCGTAGATTGCTCAACGCTCCTGGCTTGGTTGATTGCACTCCAGCCTATTCCCAGGCTGATCAGCGAAATACCACCTAAGACTGCTACAGCCAAACCGACCCAGCGAGGGGCCCCGACGGTGTGCGTACTGGGTGAATCCTGGAATTCGCTCATATACGTTCGTTTCTCCTTTAGGCACTTAGCCCTGTGCATTGGAAGGGAGCACCCATTTCGCCAAATGGTCAGCATTGGGCTGTCCATGCGATAAACTATGTAAAATCAGTTGATTAAGGGTGGATCAGGAGGGGCGAAAGCATGGTTTTATAGGTACCAGTACTAGTAAAGATTACCCAGTCTCCTCGAAAATCGTATAATTTCCTGTCATTACTCTTTGGAACGCCAATTTGTGAAACGTGCATGTTCGGATCGAATGGAAAGTAAGCCCAACGCTCGAGGATTCTCTTAAAGGGCTTTTTATCAATTATTTAGGGAAGAAGATTTCAGGCGGCGCGAAATGCGGCTTCTGCCCCGGCGGCGCGCTCGGAGCTGAAATACCGATCAAGGGTATTGATTGCGGCGTCCAGAACCAGGTGGCAATCTGAGCAAGCAGCCAAATGGCGCTTGATCTCATCCTCTACGGGCGAGGACAGCCGTCCCTCTAAATACCAACAAATCAAATGGATAGTGTCTTTACAGCTCATGTACCCCATCCCTCAGCCAACCAAAGGCAATAACTGTCCCCACCAACAAACATGCATTTGCCGCGCCAAACACAACAGAACCGTTTGAA
>WNFF01005447.1_pt1 | contig 11026 bp, 8 predicted proteins | sample 5400441 | NCBI WGS metagenome assembly WNFF01 (sample SAMN13153345, study PRJNA577476) | soil metagenome | isolation source: 120 cm saprolite under Douglas fir tree site 2 hole 3 replicate 1 | place: USA:California | collected 2015-04-18
CGTAGGGGTTGCTGGCGAAGATGACGCTGCACTTGAGGGCGACAAGCTCGCGAACAACCTCATCGACACGGTCGAGGGCGGTTTCGTGAAACCGCGCATCGATACGCACGTTTTGCCCGTCGACATATCCGGCCTCGCTCAGCCCCCGGAAGAATGCGTCGGAATTCTCGTTCCGGGAGGTATGAATAGAGCAGACCCTCGGAAGCTCGCCCGGCGGTTGCTGCGCACGCGCCGTGAGCGGCCGCGCAGCCGCCGCGCCGACAAGGAGGGTGATGAATTTGCGCCGTCTCATCGGGTTTCACCCCCTGCCGGCACTGCGGGCGAACTGAGGCTATCACGTTCGGAGGCGGTGCGTTGTGCATCACAACATATTTGGCGGCCAATGTCTCAGTTGGGTCAAAAGCGTCGGGGGTCAGCCGAGGCCGCACCTCCACTCACTTCCGGTTCGCCTCCAAAGCGGACGTAAGGTCACGGCATCTCCGTTCGCCCAAACGCCATGCTGGTTGGCAAACGCCCGTGATTTCAAAGAGATAGATCGCCGCCACTTGCTGGTGGCTTCAGCGCAATTCAGAACAATTCAGGTCCATCCCAAGGACGTAGCCCGCGATTGGCGACATAGTCGAGTGCAGGGGCGATAGTGCCAGTCCCCACCTTGATCAGGCAACTCGGAGATGTGCCATGAACATGCCAGTCACGAAATTCGTGGAGGCACGAGCAATGGTAGGGCGCAACCGCCCCCTCTGGCGCCAGATCATCGATACGGTGATCGAGGGACCCCCGCGAACGGCTGCGGACGAAATCGACGAGTATCTGACGCGGCACCAACACGATTTATCGCCAAGCAAGCGCCGGCTACCGTGTTGGACAGCCGCAGGACGCTCCCCGACCCCCCCGGCTGTCTACTCAGAGAACCCCGCTTTCCCCGAGCGAGGTTCTCAATTTTTTTCCGGGAACGGAAAACAATTGCCGGAAACGGGCAAGATCTTTCCAGCGAAGAACAAAGAGCGGCATTCATAGGAATCGCGCTGCGTTCGAGCGGGTGATCGAATGGTCGATAGGTCACTTCCGCCTGCGGGCCGATTCTTTTTCGTACCACTCCTTGAGCGCTGGGCCGCTGATGCGTCTCTTGTCGGGATCGGCCGCGAACCACACGGGGACGTCTCGGACAATCGCCGTGAACGCGTGGCCCTGCTCACGCATGTAATCGGCAAAAACAAATCAGTGCGAGTACTGTGAGCAGAAAGGGTATATTTACCCGATGAGCGGAGGCGATGCAGTGTTCTATGTGAGAGATAAGTGGGTGTATACGATGTCCGGTGCTAATGCGTATTATTACGCCTGAACTCAGGCCTTCCGGCATCACGCGGCCATCATAACCCAATCGATTTTTTGACGTTTACGATAGTGCGTCTTTGGCAGCCTTTACCGGCCGAGCCCTAATGATCTTCCGAGCCGGCTTCGCCTTGAATATTGTTGGCTCCTTTGTGAACGGATTAATGCCGCTCCGCTCCTTTGTAGCTGGCTTCTTGATGACAACGAACTTGGCCAGTCCGGGCACAAAGAAGGCCCCCGTTTTCTTGAGTTCTTTGTAGGCTATCTGGGCGAGCGACTCGATGACGCCTTTGACGTCCTTCCGCGTCATATTGTTCGGATGCTGTTCGGCGATTTTTTGAATGAGTTCCGACTTCGACATCAACTTGGCCATGTCTCCTCCCCCATTTTCCGAATCGTCCTGTGAGTAACTTAGCCCAACTCTGCGGTGGAGGGAACTCGGCGGTTCACTGATTTTTGCGGCTTCGGACCTTCGAAATTTTCCTCACACTTTGCGCTCCGGCACAAGCCCGCAATTCCCGCGCTGGCAGCGTTCGCCAATTGCACCAACCTGAGCGAGACGACGTTCCTCCTGCGGCCGACTAGTCCACTTGCGGACTACCGCGTTCGCATATTCACGCCCCAGCGGGAGCTCCCCTTCGCGGGCCATCCCACGCTCGGCAGCTGCCACGTATGGCTCGCCTCAAGTGCAATGCCGAAAGGCGACGAGGTCGTGCAGGAATGCGAGATTGGTCTCGTGCGCATCCGCCGCGGGCTTGGCCGTCTATCGTTTGCCGCACCGAAAATGCGCCGCACCGGGGCGCTGGAGCCTGACATTTTGGCGCGGGTTATCGAAGGGCTGCGTTTGGCCTTCATCAATTGGATCGTTCGTCCCACGCACTGCGGCGAAGCTTTCGATCCTCGCCTGGGCGAGCGTCTGCCGCTTCAAGGAGAGGCGGGCGCAGAGCCGATCCTGGCGGCGCGGCGCAGGGCTTGCGGCGGCTGACCGAAGGCACGCAGGAAGGCGCGGCGCATCCGTTCGGGATCGCCAAAGCCGGTATGCGCTGCCACCGCCTCGATCGGATCGGCGCCGCCCTCGACCCGCTCGCGCGCGGCTTCGAGGCGCAGGCGCTCGATCGCCTTGGCCGGCGTCATGCCGGTTTCGGCGGCGAAGGCGCGGGCGAAATGGCGCGGGCTCATCGCCGCACGGTCGGCCAGTCGCTCGACCGCAAGCCGCTGGTCGAGCCGCTCGCGCGCCCAGGTGAGCAGCGGGGAAAACCGGCTGCCGGGCCGGTCCGCCTCGAGCAGCGCCGAGAACTGCGATTGCCCGCCGGGACGGCGATGGTAGACCACGAGCTGCTGCGCGGCGCGCTTGGCGACAGCCTCGCCCAGATCTTCGGCGACCAGCGCCAGCGCGAGGTCGATGCCGGCGGTGATGCCGGCCGAGGTCCACACCGCGCCGTCGCGAATGAAGATGCGGTCGGGCTCGACGCGGACTTGCGGATAGGCGCGCGCGAACTCGGCGGCGCGGCCCCAATGCGTCGTCGCGCGCCTGCCGTCGAGCAAGCCTGCCGCGGCGAGGGTGAAGGCGCCGGAGCAGACGCTTGCGATCCGCCGGGCCCGGCCGGCGGCGGCACGGACATAGGCCAAGGTCTCCGCGCAGGCGGCGGCTTCGCGCGTGCCCCAGCCGCCGGCGACGATCAGCGTGTCGAGCGGATCGTCGATCAAAGGCTCGGCGATCAATTGCACGCCCGACGAGCTGACAACCGGCCCGGCGGTACGGGCGATCACCCGCAGCCGGTAGGCCGGCGGCGCCGTCTCGTGTCCGGCCGCCTCGAACGCCGCGATCGGCCCGGCCGCGTCGAGCAGCTGGAAGTCCGGAAAGATCAAGACGGCGACGGTGCGCGGCATGGCGGTAAATGAGGGAAATAGGTCATTTCGGACGGAGCCTATCCCCGCTACCGTACCGGCGTCAATCATGCGGAGGATTTCGACCATGAGCGATGGGCAGCCGGTTATCGTCTTCGCCCTGTTTCCCGGAATGACGCAGCTCGACTTCACCGGGCCGCATCAGGTGTTCTCGTCGCTGCCCGGTGCCAGCGTAATCCTGGCGAGCGCGGAGGGCGGCACGATCACCAGCACCGGCGGGATGACCTTTGCCGGATTGCGCCGGCTCGCCGAGATCCCGCAATGCGATGTCGTGTGCGTGCCGGGCGGCCACGGCGCCACGGACAACGCCATCCGTGATGACGTCTTCCTCGGCGAACTGCGCCGCCTCGCCGCGACGGCGAGGTTCGTGACCTCGGTGTGCACGGGATCGCTGGTGCTCGGCGCCGCCGGGTTGTTGCGCGGCAAGCGCGCCGCCAGCCATTGGGCGTGGCGCGACCTGCTGGCGCCCTTCGGCGCGATCGCCGATCCCGCACGGGTGGTTCGCGACGGCAACGTCATCACCGGCGGCGGCGTCACCGCCGGCATCGATTTCGCGCTCAGCGTCGTCGCCGAGCTCGCCGGGCCGGAAACGGCGCAGGCGATCCAGCTCCAGATCGAATACGCGCCGGCGCCACCCTTCGATGCCGGCCTACCGGAAACCGCGCCGCCCGCGATCCTGGCGCGCGTGCGCGCGCGCATTTCGGCGACGGCCGCGCAACGGCGCGCAGCGGTCGAGTCCGCAGCCGCCCGACTGGCAAGCTAAAAGCATTTTCCGATGAGATTGACGCACGGCGGCGCCGCATACTCGGTGCGTTCCCTCCCCCGCTTGCAGCCGAACTCAGGTTTACCTGAGTTCGGCCATTTATTGACTGGCCGAAGTCGGAAACATCCGACTTCGGCTGGAGGGTTAGGGTGGGGGCATGCACGAAGACTCGTGCGGGTCCACCCCCACCCCACCCCTCCCCCGCAAGTGCGGGGGAGGGAGCAGACCGAGTATGCCGCTTGTGCTTATCGCAACTCACCGAAACATGCTCTAAGTAGCTTAGGCAACGGCGGCCAACAACCTCTCGCCGCCGCTTCCGGAGCGTCTCGATGCAGGAGAATTTCCGTCAGTTCCTCGACCGCCTGCGGCAGACCGGCGAGCTCGTCGACCTGCGCCAGCCCGTCGACATCCGCCATATCGCGACGCTGGTCGACCAGGCCGAGACCGCGCTCTATTTCCACGACGTGATCGGCTACCGCATGCCGGTCGTGTCCGGCATCGTCCGCACGCGCGAGCGCGCCATGGCGGCGCTCGGCTGCGAGACCTATCGGGAGATCGAGGACAAGCTCAGGCAGGCGATCGACCGTCCGATCCCGCCGAAATACCTGAAGACCTCGCCGACCCGCGAGGTCGTCCTCACCGGCGACGACGTCGACCTCTACAAGCTGCCGATCCCGATGTCCTCGATCTTCGACGGCGGGCCGATGATCACCGCCGGCGTGGTGATTGCGCGAGATCCCGAGCTCGGCATCAACAGCGGCATCTACCGCTTCATCGTGAAGGAGAAGAGCCTCACCGGCATCGACATCGTCACCCCCAACAACATGCGAATGTTCGCGCAGCGCGCCTACGAGCGCGGGCAGCCGCTGCCGATCTCGATCAGCATCGGAACCCATCCGATCGAGATCACGGGCTCGGGCTACCGCGCGCCGCTCGGCGTCGACGAGATGGCGATCGCCGGCGGCCTGCGCGCCGCGCCGGTCGAGCTCGCCCCCTGCGCGACCATCGACCTGCCTTACATCGCCGACGCCGAGATCGTGCTGGAGGCGGAAATCCTGCCGACCGGCTGGACCTGGCCGGAAGGACGCTTCGGCGAGTTCACGCGGCTGATGGGCGGGCTGCACTGGAACCCGCTGGTGCGCATCAAGGCGATGTCGATGCGCAAGGACGCGATCTACTACAATCTGCACATGCCGTGGGAGAACACCTGGCTGGCGGCGCCCACCCGTTATGCCGCGATCCGCCAGGCGCTGCGGACCGCGGGCGTCCAGGTGAAGGACATCAACGTCACGCTCGGCGGCTGCGCGTTCTGGCACGCGGTGATCTCGATCAAGAAGCAGCCGGGCGAAGGCAAGAACGCGCTGTTGGCGGCGCTCTCGGTCATGGACCTCAAGCACGTGGTCGTGGTCGACGACGACATCGACGTCAACGATCCGACCGAGGTCGAATGGGCGATCGCCACCCGCGTGCAGGGCGACCGCGACGTCATGATCGTGGGCAACGCGCGCGCCAAGCCGCTCGATCCGAGCCTGCCGCAGGGCTACGGCGTGGTGCCGACCGGCGCCAAGGTCGGCATCGATGCCACCATTCCGGAGGGCATCCCGCGCGAATATTACGAGCGCATCACCTACGCCTACGCCGATCGCGCCAAGATCGACGACTATCTCGAGGGCAAGCCGGACGAGGGCGGGCGCGCCGGCGACGAGGCCGAGGTGGCGGCGCTCGCGAGCAAGATTCTGGAGGCGATCGGCGGCGAGCCGCTCTACTATACCGACATTGCCGAGCGCTTCTCGTTCCATGACTTCCGCACCGTCGCGCGCGCGCTCGGCCACCTGCATGCGACCGAGAAGCTGTGGCAGGACCCGCGCGGCCGCATGTGCGTGCGCGGCTCCGCGTTTGCGGCGAAGCCGCCGCGGCATTGATCGGAGGGTCGGCGCCCCGCGGTTGTCCAATCTCTCTGCCCAGGATTTAGGCATTTGTCTATTTCGGCGGCAGAGAGGGCGTCCCCAGCCGTTGAATTGGCCCCGAACGCTGCAAATCAACATGTCGAGGCAACGGCTTATCGCCTCGTTTCGGCTTGGCACGCGGCTTGCGATTCCGCCGCCGTGAACGGCTTCAGGTCGTTTTCTGCGCGTCAACAGAAGGACATCGCGATGCACACATCGTCCGGCGCGGTCGCCGAGCGACCGTTCGCCCGCCGCCTGCTTGCCGCCACGGCGGGATTGGCATTCGGCCTTGCGGCGGCATTTCCCGCCCAGGCCCAAGACACGATCAAGGTCGGCATCCTGCACTCGCTTTCCGGCACCATGGCGATCAGCGAGACGACGCTGAAGGACGTCATGCTCATGCTGATCGAGGAGCAGAACAAGAAAGGCGGGCTGCTCGGCAAGAAGCTCGAGGCCGTCGTGGTCGACCCGGCCTCGAACTGGCCGCTGTTCGCGGAGAAGGCGCGCGAGCTCATCACCAAGGACAAGGTCGCCGTGGTGTTCGGCTGCTGGACCTCGGTATCGCGCAAGTCGGTGCTGCCGGTGTTCAAGGAGCTCGACAGCATCCTGTTCTACCCCGTGCAGTACGAAGGCGAGGAGAGCGAGCGCAACGTGTTCTACACCGGCGCCGCCCCGAACCAGCAGGCGATCCCGGCCGTCGATTACCTGATGTCGAAGGACGGCGGCGAGGCCAAGCGCTGGGTGCTCGCCGGCACCGACTACGTCTATCCGCGCACCACCAACAAGATCCTCGAAGCCTACCTCAAGCAGAAGGGCGTCGCGGATGCCGACATCATGATCAACTACACGCCGTTCGGACATTCCGACTGGCAGACGATCGTTTCCGACATCAGGAAGTTCGGCTCGGCCGGCAAGAAGACCGCGGTCGTCTCCACCATCAACGGCGATGCCAACGTGCCGTTCTACAAGGAGCTCGGCAACCAGGGTATCAAGGCAACCGACATCCCGTCGGTCGCCTTCTCCGTGGGCGAGGAAGAGCTCGCCGGCATCGATACCAAGCCGCTGCTCGGCCATCTCGCCGCCTGGAACTATTTCCAGTCGATCAAGACGCCGATCAATGAGAAATTCATCGCTGACTGGCACACCTTCATCAAGAACCCGAAGCGCGTCACCAACGATCCGATGGAAGCCCACTTCATCGGCTTCGCCATGTGGGCGAAGGCGGTCGAGAAGGTCAAGTCGACCGATCCGGGCAAGGTGATCGACGCGCTGCCCGGCATCGAGGCGCCCAACCTCACCGGCGGCACCTCGAAGATGCTGCCCAACCACCACATCACCAAGCCGGTGTTCATCGGCGAGGTGCGCGCCGACGGCCAGTTCGACGTGGTATGGAAGACCCCGGGGCTGGTGGCCGGCGACGCCTGGTCCAAATTCCTGCCGGGCTCGAAGGACCTCATCGGCGATTGGGTGACGGTCAAGTGCGGCAATTACAACACGGTGACCAAGAAGTGCGGCGCGTGATAACTTGCTAGCAATATCGTGGGCGACCCGGCTTCGTTGAGAGCCGAGCCGCCCCGCTGCAGAATGCCGGGACGATCGGGATGCGTGGCTTCGGCGATCGCTTCATCGCGCTCGTACTCGCGCTCGGCCTGCTCGCCGCCCTGACGACGGGAGTGCGCGCCGGCCCCTACGAGGACGCGCTCGCCCGCTTCACCGCCGACAGCTTCGACGACACCATCGAAGGCATCAATGGGGTCGCCGCGAGCGGTAATGCGCTCGCCGCGACCGTCGTCGCGGCCCTGCAGGAGGGGCGGCTCTTCTTCAGCGCCGCATCGAGGCGCGTTTTCTTCAAGGACAAGTCCGACCGCCTGATCGACGCCGCAACCGGGCAGCCCGTCGCCGGCGCAGCGCCGGCCGACCTCGCGCCGGTTCGGCTCAACAACCGCCTGCGGCGGATCGTCGAGGCGGCGCTCGGCGGCCTGACCCTGATGCATCCCGATCCGGGCAAGCGCCTGGAGGCGGCGCAGGCCGTGCTCAGGTCGAAGGACGCCAATGCCCTGCCGGCGCTCGAGCAGGCGATCGCCAAGGAGACCGACGCGCGGGTGAAGCAGGCGCTGATCGAGGCGCGCGCCGCGGTCGTGCTCTATCTCGACAGTGCTCCCGACGCCGACAAGATCGAGGCGATCGCCGTGATCCGCCAGCGCGGCGACCAGGACGCCCTCGCATTGCTCGGCGGCCTGCCGGCGGGCGCCTCCCCCGCGGTCAAGAAGGCCGCCGCCGACGCCATCGCCTCGATCGAGAACGGCCTGGCGATCTGGACGGCGGTGCAGAACGCCTGGTACGGGCTCTCGCTCGGCTCGGTGCTGCTGCTCGCCGCGATCGGGCTCGCCATCACCTTCGGCGTGATGGGCGTCATCAACATGGCGCACGGCGAGATGGTCATGCTCGGCGCCTATACGACCTTCGTGGTCCAGGAGGTGATCCGGGCCAGGAACCCGGCACTGTTCGGTTATTCGCTCGCCATCGCCATCCCGCTCGCGTTCGTGGTGGCCGGGCTCATCGGCATCCTGATCGAGCGCGGCATCATCCGTTTCCTCTACGGCCGGCCGCTGGAGACGCTGCTGGCGACCTGGGGCCTGTCGCTCATCCTGCAGCAGGCGGTGCGCACCGGCTTCGGCCCCACCAACAAGGACGTCGGCACGCCGTCCTGGATGAGCGGCTCGTTCGATCTCGGACAGATCACCATCACCTACAACCGGCTGTGGATCATCGTGTTCACGCTTCTGATCTTCGCCTGCCTGCTCGGCCTGCTGCGTTTCACGCGGCTCGGGCTCGAGATGCGTGCAGTGACGCAGAACCGGGCGATGGCGGCCTCGATGGGGATCCGCACGAGCCGCATCGACGCGCTGACCTTCGGGCTCGGCTCCGGCATCGCCGGGCTCGCCGGCGTCGCCTTGTCGCAGATCGACAATGTCAGCCCCAATCTCGGCCAGGGCTACATCATCGACTCCTTCATGGTCGTCGTGTTCGGTGGCGTCGGCAACCTGTGGGGCACGCTGGTCGGCGCCTTCACCCTCGGCATCGCCAACAAGTTCCTCGAGCCCTATGCCGGCGCCGTGCTCGGCAAGATCGCGATCCTGGTGCTGATCATCCTGTTCATCCAGAAACGGCCGCGGGGTCTGTTCGCGTTGAAGGGCCGGGCGGTGGAAGCATGAGCCTCGTGCTGCGCGCGCTCGACCGCGGCGCGACCGCGTTTCTCGCCACGCTGGCGGCGATCGGGATTCTGGTGCCGGTGCTCAACCTGCTCGTTCCGGCGACGTCGCCGTTTCACCTGTCGTCCTATTTCGTCGCGCTGTTCGGCAAGTACCTCTGCTACGCGCTGCTGGCATTGGCGATCGACCTGATCTGGGGCTATTGCGGCATCCTCTCCCTCGGCCACGGCGCCTTCTTCGCGCTCGGCGGCTACGCCATGGGCATGTACCTGATGCGGCAGATCGGCACGCGCGGCGTCTACGCCCATCCGGTTCTGCCGGACTTCATGGTGTTCCTGAACTGGCCGGAACTGCCGGTCTATTGGTACGGCTTCCAGCATTTCGCCTATGCCGCGTTCATGGTCGTGTTCGTGCCGGGCCTGCTCGCCTTCGTGTTCGGCTGGTTCGCCTTTCGCAGCCGCGTCACCGGCGTCTACCTCTCGATCATCACCCAGGCGCTGACCTTCGCGCTGATGCTCGGCTTCTTCCGCAACAATTTCGGCTTCGGCGGCAATAACGGCCTCACCGACTTCAAGGACATCCTCGGGTTCAACGTGCAGGCGCCGCTGACGCGGGCGGCGCTGTTCCTGATCTCGACGCTCGCCCTGATGCTCGGATTCGTCATTTGCCGCGTCGTCGTCGCGTCGAAATTCGGCAAGGTGCTGATCGCGATCCGCGACGCCGAGGCGCGCACCCGCTTTCTCGGCTACCGGGTCGAGGCCTACAAGCTCACGGTCTTCACGCTCTCGGCCTGCATGGCGGGGGTCGCCGGCGCGCTCTACGTGCCGCAGGTCGGCATCATCAATCCGAGCGAATTCTCGCCGGCGAATTCCATCGAGGCGGTGATCTGGGTGGCGGTCGGCGGACGCGGCACGCTGACCGGCGCGGTGATCGGCGCGGTGCTGGTGAACTACGGCAAGACCTATTTCACCAGCGGCGTGCTCGCGCCCTATTGGCTGTTCGTGCTCGGCGGGCTGTTCGTCGCCGTGACGCTGCTGTTGCCGCGCGGCGTGGTCGGGACCGTGCAGCATTGGTGCGGCGCGTGGCGGGAGCACCGGCAGGGCGGCGGCGCGGCGGGCGCGGCGGCGGGGGTTGCGCAGCCTTCGCCGCGGGCGGCGGAGTGACGGCGATGAACGAGCCCCGCACCACCACCGCGCTGCTCTATCTCGACGGCGTGACCGTGTCGTTCGACGGCTTTCGCGCCCTCGACAACCTGTCCTTTACCATCGAGCGCGGGGAGATGCGGGCGATCATCGGTCCGAACGGCGCCGGCAAGACCACGATGATGGACGTCGTCACCGGCAAGACCCGGCCCGCGGCCGGGGACGTCTACTTCGACGGCTCCTACGACCTCGCGCGCCTCGACGAGACCGAGATCGCGCTGTTAGGCATCGGCCGCAAGTTCCAGAAGCCGACCGTCTTCGACATGCACACGGTCGAGGACAATATCGCCCTTGCCCTCAAGAGCGACCGGCGCGCGCGCAAGACCTTGTTCTGGCGCGAGACCGAGGCGGAGGCGAGCCGGATCGAGCGCATCCTCGAGGTGATCCGGCTGTCGCCGGTGCGCCGCCGGGTCGCGGGATCGCTGTCGCACGGCCAGAAGCAATGGCTCGAGATCGGCATGCTCCTGGCGCAGGAGCCGAAGCTGCTCCTGGTCGACGAGCCGGTCGCCGGCATGACCGACGCGGAGACGCGGCAGACCGCCGAGCTCCTGAAGGAGATCAATCGCGACCGCACCGTGGTCGTGGTCGAGCACGACATGGCCTTCGTGCGCGAGCTCGGCGTCAGGGTCACCTGCCTGCACGAAGGCTCGGTGCTCGCGGAAG